>ERZ1740058.538-NODE-538-length-27368-cov-9.632190_pt1 | contig 27368 bp, 24 predicted proteins | sample MGYA00581745_ERZ1740058 | MGnify/ENA primary metagenome ERZ1740058 (study PRJEB43018, sample SAMN04849742) | marine metagenome | isolation source: floating plastic debris | place: Pacific Ocean | collected 2008-08-30 | study: EMG produced TPA metagenomics assembly... | reverse complement strand
TTGCATGTGTTAAGCCTGCCGCCAGCGTTCGTTCTGAGCCAGGATCAAACTCTCAAGTTGAGACATTCAATCCAGCTAAAATCACGTTTCGAGATCAGGCTGATGCCCGACCTACGCTTGACGAGGACACACCCTCTGTCTCTCGACAGAGCGGTATTGTATCCGTCCTGAAACGTGTCCGCCGTTGTCTTGTTGATCCCTTCCGGGACCCGCAGGGACAACGCCACCCACGTTTCTCTTTCCATCTGTTCACTTGTCAAAGAACTCGGAGAAACCTCCGCCGGGGACCGTATCCCCTGCCACCGGCGGGCAACTGACCGCCCCGATAAGCGGGTGAGGCCTTGTTTGCCGAAGTCGGAGGCTCCGTCGGGCGCGGCGGTGCCGCCCCGTTGGTGAATGTGGATATACGCAGGGGGGCCTTGGGTGTCAACGCACCTTTTGAGAAAAAGTCTCCCCAAGCCGTCCGGACACCGCCGTCAGCCCTTGGGACACCGCCCCAGCGCAGCCAAAACCCAGCGAATCAGCCGGATCCATATTCGACCGCACGCCAAAAATGGGCACACAATTACGAAGCTTTCATGAAAGCTGCCCGCCGCGACCTCCCCATCCCCGTCCGCATCGCCTAATGTACAGCGCGATCTAAGGGGAGCGGGCCGCAGTGCTTGGTTGGGACCACAGTCGGCGACAACACATAGTCGATCTCGGGAACTCACCGCCCATCACGCTGGGGGATGAGGATGCCTCGCGCTACACGCGCGCCGGTGTCTCCGCGCGCTGGATCTTCGGCGCCGTCGTCACCGCCATCACGTCCCTAGCGCTCATGGGCGGCGCACTCATCGCCGCGCTCGATGGGCGCTACGTCATCGCCGCATCCGCAGCCACCGTCCCGACTGAGCGTGTCGTCGCCCCCCGCGCCGCCAAAGGTGATAAGGCCGCCCGGCCGGAGCCAGAGGTCGACGAGGTGGCCACCCGGAAGGTCGTCCCGGTCAACACCGTCGTGCGCGAGGGCAACCGTGATGTCATCACCGAGCGCCCTTATGTGCTGGTCAACGCCAGCCTCGTGCTTGAGCAAGACGGCATTGGCGATGTGCCCGCCTTCAACGCCCGCGACCTTGCCACCCGTGAAGAGCCACAGGTCGCCTCCACCGATGCCATCTACGACCGCTCCGTCGACGGCACCATTACAGTCAGCGTCACCGACTTCCCGCTCACCGGCGCTCTCGGCTTCCAACCGGAGGGCGCGATCATAGACGACGACGACGTGATGCGTCAGCTGCGCGAAAGCAGCTTTGATGGCGCACTCGTCGCATCGGCTGAGGTCAATGAGAGCTTCGAGCCCGCCGTCGGTATCGTGCCTGATAATGTGTCGGTGGTGGTCGAGAACGTTTCCGAACTCGTGAAGACCGATAGCGACGAGGCCAACAACGGCGGGCCTGAGCTTGTCGAACTGGTTCAGCCCAACGATACGCTCGGCAAAATTCTCCTCGGCAGCGGCATCACCGCGACCGACACTGACGCCATTGCCAACGTCCTGGGCCGAGCTGGCGTCGCCACCCTGCGCCCTGGTCAAATCCTGCGCATCGCTTTCAAGCTCGATGAAACGGAAGAGATTACGCTTCGCCGCCCGAGCCGTCTCTCTATATATGATGGCCAAACCCACCTTGCGACCGTCGCCATGACCGACGGGAACGAGTTCGTCATCGGCCAGCGCCCGCCAGGTCCTGCACCCGAGGTCGCCGACGAGCCCAAACCCGTGCGCGCCGCCGGCAAAAGGCCGACCATCTATCGCAGCCTTTACCAGACCGCGATGGATCAGGAGCTCCCGCCGGCCGTCCGCGACAGCCTCCTCGCGACCTTCTCGCTTGACGTCGACTTCAACGCCGAGGTCCGGCCTGGCGACCGCCTTACCGTGCTCCATTCCGATGCCGAAGGCGGGGAGGGCGCCGAGATCTTGTACACCGCGCTCGTGGCCGGCGGTGTGGAGCGCAAGTTCTACCGCTTCAAGTCCAGCGACGGCTCTGTGGATTTCTACGATCCCGACGGCCGCACCGGCGACAAGTTCCTGCTGCGCAAACCCATGGCCCGGGGCATCTTCCGTTCAGGCTTTGGCTGGCGGCGTCACCCGATCCTGAAGCGCCGCCGCATGCACAAAGGCGTTGACTGGGCCGCACCCCGCGGCACACCGATCTACGCTGCGGGCGATGGCGTCATCAAACAGGCCGGCTGGAAGGCTGGCTACGGCCGCTGGATCCTGATCTCCCACAAAAACGGCTACGATACCGGCTACGCGCACCAATCGCGGCTCGCCAAAGGCATGCGGCCAGGCGTGCGGGTCAAGCAGGGCCAGGTGATCGGCTATGTGGGCTCCACCGGCTTCTCCACCGGCCCGCACCTCCACTATGAAGTGCGCGTCAACGGCCGGCACGTGAACCCGCTCAAAATCCGGCTGCGGCGCGGCCGGGAGCTTTCTGGCGAAGCGCTGGTCTCGTTCCGCGCCGAGCGCGATCGCATCGACGCCCTGCTCGCGGAGGAAATCACAGTCGCGAGCCGCTGACGCCAGGCCACTCCACTTATCTGGGCGTGGCCTACGCCGCGATCCGATCAGATTGCATTCAATCTGATCGGACCATGCGCCAACCACCTGTGACCCCCAGAACACGCCCGTGAATGGTTGTTCGCCAGGGCTTGTCCGGCGCGCGGGGAAAGGTTTGTGTAATCGCGCCCACTTGGGAGGCGCGTATGCACCGTTTGTTGCTGACAGCTCTGTTCGCTTTTGCCCTGGCGATCCCCGTCATGGGCAACCCGGCGCACGCTGCTGATCTCCACGCTGAGGCGATCAGCAAGGGCAAGCACCCGAACCGCCGGTGCAACGTCTTCAACAATTTCTGGCTCTTCGGCGATCCCACCGACTGCCCAAACGATGAAACGGTCCCCGCTTGCGACGCACCCAACGTCGTCTCAGCGGCGCTTAGATTCGCCAACCGCGCCGAACACGCCTACCGCATCCCAAGGGTGACCGAGATCATCCACCCCCGGGAGGCCCACGGCTCGATCCACAACCCGAGCCCGCTGGTCCGCCGCTACTGCACCGCCGAAGTCCGCCTTGACGACGGCATCCACACCACCGCCCACTATTTCATCGAAGAGGACGGCGGCTTCGTCGGCCTCAGCTGGGCGGTCTATGTGTGCCTCGACGGCTACGATAAGTGGCGCGTCTATGATGGCCGCTGCCGCGTCGCGCGGCCGGTGACCCGCTACTAATGGGCCTCACGCGCTGGCTGGGTGCACTTAGCATTGCCAGCGCCGCGGCAGCTTTCCTGATCGCAAGTGCGCCGGCCGGCGCCCAGCCTGTGCAACGCGGGACTGAGTACGTCCTCGCCCTCTCTTGGTCACCAAACTACTGCCGCGGCCCGAAAGGGCACCGCTCGCCCATGCAATGCAACCGCGACGCGGACCGGCGCTTCATCGTTCACGGCCTCTGGCCAAACGTGTCCGGCCGTCCCGTCAACGACTGCCCGGACCGATTCGGTGGTCCTCGGCGCGGGACGGTAGAAGCGATGCTCCCCATCATGCCGGACCGGGGGCTTGTGCGCCATCAATGGCGCAAGCACGGCACCTGCTCCGGCCTCTCCCCGTCAGACTACTTCGCCACCGTCCACGCGGCGCGGGACAAAGTCACCGTCCCGCCGGGACTTGCTACGCTCAACAAGCCTATCGCGGTCACGCCCAAGGTGCTGCGACGCGCCTTTCAGGCCGCAAACCCTGAGATCCCCGACAACGGCATTAGCGTGCGATGCCGCGACAACCGATTGGTGGAAGTGCGCATTTGCATGTCGAACCGGCTGGAGTTCCAAGCCTGCCAGGGGCGCGTGCGCCGCTGCCGCGCCGACCAGCTTAACCTGCGCCCCCCACTCTAGGCAAAAACGACCCGCTCAGCGGGTGCGCCTCAGGGCGCGGCTGCTGCCAACACGGTCGCCTCGCCCTTCAGCCTGACGAAGCGTTTCGCCGGTACATCCACATTGAAGGCAGACCCGCGCAACACGTCGGTTTGAGCAAGCTTTGCGCCCATGCCATCAACCAGCGAGCTGACAATCTTGCCGCCAAGGCTGTTAGCATCAGGCCACACAACCCCATCCGACATGCCAATGCCGTCGTCCATCACTTCCAGACGCACAGTACCATCGGACAATTTGCTCAGCCGCACGTCGATCCGCCCTGCCTCCACGTCCGGAAACGCGTGCTGATAGGCGTTGGTCAACAACTCCGAGGCCACCAGTCCCACCTGTGCCGCCGTATCGATGGGCGCCCGCATGTCCTCCAGCGCCAGGTTCATGCGCACACCTTCGCGCCCGTCCAGATACCCAATCGCGGCCGCAATCCGTGAAATGTACGCGCCCAGACTAATCTCGTCGTCGCCCCGCGCCGAGTACCGGCTCGCGGTCATCTCGTTGTAGAGGAACTGCAGCGTCTCAATGCGCCGCGCCAGCGTCGCATAGTTGCCCTGCGACGAGGTGGTATCCGCGCGCGCCTGCATGCGGATCATGCCCACCACCATCGCTAGGTGGTTTTTCACCCGGTGGTGCACTTCCCGCAGCGCCTCATCGGCGCTCACAGCCCCAGTCACCGGCTGCTGCAACGCCAGGAAGTACGCCACGTCGCCCTCCTCGGAGAGCAGTGGGGTGACAATGATGTGATTGCGAAACCGCGTCCCGTCCGCGCGATAATTCCACAGGTCGACAGCGAAATCGTGTTTCTGTTTCAGACCCGTGCGGAACTTTTCCACGGCCTCAGGCTCGGTCTCCTCCCCTTGGAGAAAACGGCAGTTGCGGCCCACCGCCATTTCGGCCGAATACCCTGTGAGCCGCGTGAAAGCATCGTTCACGAACACAATGGGATTATCGTCGAGATTGGGGTTGGATATGACAAGCGATAGCGGTGCCCGGGCGAGTGCCGCCTCGTGCATCGAGTGTGCCGATGTCATCGTTCCTCACTGGAGTACTTCGCGGGCCTTCCCGGGCTGCCGCGATTTTACATACCGCACCCTGTCAATGCGGAACCTTTCAAATAGTTTCGAAAAACCATGAAATTGAACAATCTGTAATGCGGATAGAAACCCCAGGAAGGTCAGATCACATGCACCGTGCCGCGCTTTCATCTCTCGCTCTACAGGGGATGTACCTGTTTCTACAGCGACTTCGGCGGTGCAACATCTCTGTGAGTGTCGCTGTGGCCGCGACCGTCGGCCTCACCGCACCCCACGCCGCCGCGCAGATCATCGCCGACGGACAGCGCTTCACCCCCGTCCAAGCGCGCGAACACATGGTCGTCGCCCAGGAGGCGCAGGCCGCCATGGTCGGCCGTGAAATCCTGCGCGCGGGCGGCAACGCCGTCGACGCGGCCATCGCCACAGGGTTCGCCCTCGCGGTCACGCTCCCGCGAGCCGGTAACATCGGCGGCGGCGGTTTCATGGTCATCAAGCCGGCGGACGGGGAGGCGACCACCATCGACTTTCGCGAAACAGCCCCCGCGTCCGCCGACAAAGACATGTTCTTAGGCCCCGACGGTGAGGCCGATCCCCAACTGTCGCGCAGCTCCGGCCTCGGCGTCGGCGTCCCTGGCACCGTCGCCGGCTTCCAGATGGCCCTGGACCGCTACGGCTCCGGCAACTTCACGCTCGCCGACCTCGTCACCCCAGCCATCGAAATCGCGGAACAAGGCTTCGTCGTCTCCCCGCGCCTCGCGAGCGCCCTTCGCCTGCCGCGCATCCGCGAGCGTCTCGACGCCGAGCCCGAAGCGCAGCGCATGTTCTACCGCGACGGCGAGCCCCCCGAGGCCGGCGAAATCCTCACCATGCCGGTGCTCGCCCAAACGCTGAGCCGCATTCGCGACGAAGGCCCCGCAGGCTTTTACGAAGGCCCCGTCGCCGAGGCGATCGCCGCGACAGTCCAACAGCTCGGTGGCCGGATGACCGTGCAGGACCTTGCCGCCTACGAGCCCATCGAACGCGCCCCAGTCACCGGCACCTTCAAGGACTACACGATCATTTCCATGCCGCCGCCAAGCTCGGGCGGGGTGCACCTCATCCAGATGCTCAACATCATCGAAGACGCCCCCTTCGGCACCTTCGGGATGAACAGCGCCGAGATGATCCACACCATGGCCGAGGCCGCGAAATACGCCTACGCCGACCGTTCGGTGCACCTGGGCGATCCGGACTTTTCCGACATCCCCATCGCCGAACTCACCTCCAAAGACTACGCGGCCACCATCGCCGCGCTCATCAATCCCACCGCCGCGACTCCCAGCACCGAGATCGCCGCCGACCCGGGGCGCCTCCCCACAGAAAGCGACGAAACCACCCACTATTCCGTCGTCGACGACAACCGGATGGCCGTCAGCGTCACCTATACGCTGAACTTCTCCTTCGGTGTCGGCTTTGCGGCGGAGGGCACCGGCGTCCTCCTCAACAACGAGCTCGACGACTTTTCTGCCAAGCCCGGTACCCCCAACGCCTACGGGCTCATCGGCGGCGCGGCCAACGCCGTGGAGCCACGCAAGCGCCCACTCTCCTCCATGACCCCAACAATCCTCCTGAAGGACGGCGAACTCTTCATGGTCACCGGCTCGCCCGGCGGCAGCCGTATCATCACCACCGTCATGCAAATTATCCTCAACGCCACCGTGCACAGGCGCGATATCATGACCTCCACCACCGCGCCGCGGGTGCACCACCAGTGGCTGCCGGACTACATCCGGATCGAGGAAGGCATTAGCTTCGACACCATCCGCCTGCTGGAGGAGAAGGGCCACGATGTGCGCACCCAACGCTCGATGGGCGCAACGCAAACCATTGTGGTCGGCTCTGATGGGCTGCTTTATGGCGCTTCCGATCCCCGCGCGCCGGGCGGTATGGCTGCCGGCGACTGAGAGAGCCTATTTGGATGACCACAACGGGCGAGCAGCCGGCGCCGCTGACTGCCGGGCAGCGCCGCCGCCAGGCTGCGAAAGGCCGGCAGGTCGCCCGCCTTGCCGCCTGGGATGAGGGCCTCGCCGAAGGCCGCCTCTGGCCGCGCATCACCGCCTGGTTCGACCTGTTGTGGCGCGACCACGGCTTCTTGCGCCTCGCCTATGGCAACCGCCACCCGGTCAGCGCGGGCCTCTGGCGCTCGGCACAGCCCTCGCCGGTCAGCATCCGCTCTGCCGCAGCGCTCGGCGTCAAAACCGTCGTCTCGCTCCGCGGTCCATTCTTCGGCGGCGGCGACCCGCTCGAGCGCGACGCGTGCCGCAGGGCAGGGCTCGCGTTTCACCGCATCGTCCTTCATTCGCGCAGCGCACCCAACCCAGCCGCGCTCAGCGAACTCATCAGCCTCTATCGCGAGGCAGAGCACCCCATCCTCGTCCACTGCAAGTCGGGCGCGGACCGTGCCGGGCTCGCCGCCGCGGTCTGGTCCCTCGCCATCGAGCGCCAAACCGCCGCCGTCGCCGCCAGCCAGCTCGCGCTGCGATACGGCCACATCAAGTCCGCCAAAACCGGCATCTTGGACGCCTTCGTCGCGCTCTACGCCGCCGAGGGCGAAGCGGGTGGCCTCGACTTTGAAACCTGGCTCACCACCCGCTACGACCCGGAAGACCTCAAAGCCCGCTTTAAAAGCAACCGCGCCGCCGACCTCTTCCTCGCAGTCATCGACCGCGAATAGAAGCTCAGTCGTCGGCAAGCTGCAGCTTGTGGAAGCGGGCATAAAGCCCATCCGCCGCCACAAGCTCAGCGTGGGTGCCCCATTCGGCCACCTGCCCGGCATCCAAAACGATAATCCGCTCAGCCGCCCGCACGGTCGACAGCCGGTGCGCGATCACCAGCGTGGTGCGCCCCTCTGTGAGCCGCTCAAGCCCTTCACGCACAGCTTGCTCCGATTCTGCATCGAGCGCGCTCGTTGCTTCGTCGAGCAGTAGGATCGGCGCGTCCTTCAAAAACGCGCGGGCAAGGGCAATGCGCTGGCGCTCACCGCCCGAAAAATTACCGCCCCGCTCACCCACCATCGCGTCAAACCCATCCGGGTGCGCGCTGATGAAGCCATACGCGCCAGCAAGCCGCGCCGCCGCCTCAATGTCGCTCCGGCTCGCGCCATGCCGGCCGAGCGCAATGTTGGCAGCCACGGTATCGTTGAAGAGGTTCACTTCCTGGCTCACCACCGCGATCCGCTCCCGCAGCGAAGCGATGGTCACGTCAGCAATGTCGGTCCCGCCAATGGTGATGCGCCCCGCTGACGGATCATAAAGCCGCGGGACAAGGTTGAAGATCGTCGACTTGCCGGCCCCAGAGCGCCCCACAATGGCGGTCGTCCGGCCCGCCGGTGCCTCAAAACTCACCCCCCGCAGCGCTGCACTTTTGGCGCCGCCGTAGGCAAAGCTCACCCCGTCAAACGCCACAGCATCGGCACCAAACGCTGCCACCTGAGCGCCCACCCGGTCGGTGATGTGAGGCTTGGTGTCGAGCGTCGCATAGTACCGGTTGAGCGCCGCGAGCCCCTCCTGCACCACAGCATTCAGATTGCCGAGCGCCCGCAGCGGCTGGGACGCGATCAAGAGCGCGCCCATAAAGCCGGTGAACTCGCCAATGCTCGATTGACCCGACAGGATCCGCCACCCCACCACCACCATGATGACGGTAATGGCGACACCGCCCAGTGCCTCCAGGATGGGGTCCATGCTGCCCTTCTGCAGCATCGAGGAGAGCCGCAGCGCGCGCAGCGTCTCAAACACCGATTTCGCCCGCGTCGCCAGGTAGCCCTCAAGCCCATAGGTCTTGACCATCCGCGCCGCCGAAAAGGTCTCAACCGTCAGGCTCGCCATGGAGCCGGTCTCTTCCTGGGTGGACTTACTCACCTTGCGCACCTTCTTGCCGGTGCGCATGATCGGGATCAGTCCCAACGGTAAAATCGTCAGCGCAATCAACGACAAGAACCAATCGAGATAGATCATCGAGCCGACCAGCGCGATGATCGTCAGCCCGTCGCGCAACAGAACGTTGACGAGCCGGGTCATGGCGACCCGCACATAGGTGAGGTCGGTGGTAAAGCGCTGCGTCCACGCCGCGGCGGGCTCGCGCGACAGCGCCTCAAGGTCGGCCTCCACCAAATGGGTGTAAAGCGCAAACTGCATGTCCGCTTCAGCCCGGCAGACCACCTGCTGCGTGAAATAGACCTGCGCAAACTTCGCCCCGCCCCGCGCCGCCGTCGCGATCAGCACAAGCCAGGGCAGCGTTTGGATCGCCCAGGGATCCTGCTTACCGAAGGCTTCAAACGCCCAATTGATCAGGAGCGGATAAACGCTCGTCGCAGCCGCAACGATGGCGATCGCGATCAGCGTCAGGATGAGCTTCCCCCGATGCTGCCGCAGATGATCGTCCCAAAGCCTCCCCAGCAGCGTAATCGCCTCGCTGCGGCTCACCAGCCGCGCGCCGAGCGATGTCGGCGTCACGCGGGCGCCAGGCGCTGTGGCAGCCGGGTTGGGGGGCGCTGCCGGCGGCACCGGCGTGTGCTGGTTCATCGGCGCGGCCAGCTCATTAAGGCACGGATCGTCAGGCAAACCATCATGCGGCGGCAAGGCCCAGCGCGATGCCTTGGCCAACCCCGATGCACATCGTGCACAGCCCCTTATCGCCGCGCCCATCCGACAATTCGATGGCCGCCGTCCCCACCAGCCGCGCGCCCGACATGCCGAGCGGATGGCCAAGCGCAATCGCGCCCCCGTTGGGGTTCACGTGCTCAGAGTCATCGGGAAGCCCTAGCTCGCGCAACACCGCCAGCGCTTGCGCGGCAAACGCCTCGTTGAGTTCGATCACCCCATAATCGCCAATTGTCGTACCATGCCGCTCCATCAGCTTCTTGGAGGCCGGCGCAGGCCCAATCCCCATCACCCGCGGTGCAACGCCCGCCGTCGCGCACCCGGTCACGCGCGCCAGCGGCGTCAAACCCAGCCGCTCGACCATCGACTCAGAGGCAATCATCAGCGCCGCCGCGCCATCATTCACGCCCGATGCATTCCCCGCCGTCACCGTGCCGTTCTCACGGAATGGCGTGCCGAGTTTGGCGAGCCGCTCAATCGTCGTGTCGCCACGCGGGTGCTCGTCCACATCCACCACAACGCTCTCGCCCCGCCGCCGCGGAATGCTCACCGGCGTGATTTCCCGGGCAAGGCGATCACGGTTCGCCACCGCGCGGTGTTGGGAGCGAAGGGCAAACGCGTCTTGATCCTCACGGCCGATGCCGAACTCCTCGGCCACATTCTCACCCGTCTCGGGCATCGAGTCAGTGCCATAAAGCTGCTTCATCATCGGGTTCACGAAGCGCCACCCAATGGTCGTGTCAAAAATCTCCGCATTGCGCGAAAACGCCGTGTCCGCCTTCGGCATCACAAACGGGGCGCGCGACATGCTCTCCGACCCGCCGGCGATAATGAGGTCCGCCTCGCCGGTCTTGATCGTCCGCGCCGCCATCGCGACAGCGTCCATGCCGGAGCCGCACAGCCGATTGATCGTCGTCCCCGGCACATCGGCCGGCAAACCCGCCAGCAGCGCCGCCATGCGCGCAATGTTGCGGTTGTCCTCGCCGGCCTGGTTGGCCGAGCCATAAATCACGTCATCCACAAGAGAAAAGTCCAAATCCGGATGCCGCGCCATCAGCGCTTTCAGCGGGATGGCGGCGAGATCGTCGGCGCGCACGGCTGATAAAGCCCCGCCAAACCGGCCAATTGGCGTGCGGACATAGTCGACGATGTAGGCCTCAGCCATGGTAACCCTCTCCGGTTTCAATGCCTTGGCTATCATGCGGGCCGACCCCGCGAAAAGTCAGTTGCAGACCTCATCCTTTGCCGCTTAAGCTCATGCCCGAGCGCGGCATAGACCGGGCGAGAATGGAGGAACTGGCAATGATGTCACGAACCGCCAGAACAGTTGGTACGCTTTGTTTTTACGCTTCCTTGGCCGTCGTGAGCGCGGTCGTTCTGGGGATGCTGTAACGCAACACCGTCGGCTGTCAGGGCCGCAATAGGCCCATCGCATAGCCTACAGTGGAAAAGTCGGTGTGACGCAACACGGCGTCCGCCGCGGCTGCGAGCTTTGGCTTGGCCCGGTATCCAACCCCGAGCCCCGCACCTTCGATCATCGGGATATCGTTGGCACCATCGCCAACCGCGACCACCTCGCTCGCGGTGATGTTGAGCGCTGAACACTCAGCGTTCATCCGCACTCGCTTAGCGTCTGCGCCAAGGATCGGGTCCGCCACGGCACCGCTGAACACGTCGCCATCGGTCAGAAGGATGTTCGAGTAAGCCGCGTCCATCCCCAACCGCTGCCGGATCGGCTCGGCAAACGCGGTGAAACCGCCCGACACCAGCACCGTGCGAATACCGGCGGCGCGACAGGCGGCAATCACCTCCCGCGCGCCGGGCGTGTCCACAATGACGTCTGCCAACAAGTCAGCAACCGCGCTGGTCGGAACACCCTGCAAAAGCGCCACGCGCGCGCGCAGCGCCTCGGCAAAATCGAGTTCGCCCGCCATCGCCCGCTCGGTGATGGCAGCGATCTCAGCCTTCTTGCCCACCATCGCGCCCAGCTCATCGATGCACTCTTGCTGGATCAACGTGCTGTCCATGTCCGAAATCAGGAGTTTCTTCGCCCGGCTTGCCACCGGCTGTGCAATGACGTCCACCGGATCGTCTGCGAGCACCGTCAACGCCGCGTCGCGCAGCGCACGGGGGTCGCCGGCGGCATAAATGTCTTGGGCCGTATCGCTCAGGCGCTCCACAAAGGTGCCGCCGACAGCTTCGGTGACGGCGGCAACGCGGAACGGATCAAGGGGGCCGGGGGCGGCGAGGGTGATGACGCAATCCATGGCCATCGTCATTGCGGGTCCGACGGCATCGGGCAAGTCCGCCGTTGCCATGGCTGCGGCGCGCGCGTTCGGCGGCACCGTGATCAACGCCGACGCCATGCAGGTTTATCGCGACCTCAGCGTCCTCACCGCCCGCCCGTCCGCCGCCGATGAAACCGCCGTCCCCCACGCGCTCTACGGCACCATCGACGCGGCCGACGCCTTCTCCGTTGCGCGCTATGTCGAAGCCTGCCGCGATGCGATCACCGCCGCCCGCACCGAAGGCCGCGTCCCGGTCCTGGTCGGCGGCACGGGCCTCTACCTCGCGGCGCTCTTCGAGGGCCTCTCGCCGCTGCCACCCGTCCCCGCATCAATCCGCGAGCGCTGGCGCAAAGCCCAAGCCGAACAGCCCCCCGAGGCCCTCCACGCCGAACTCCAACAGCGCGACCCTGCCATGGCCGCGACGCTGCGCCCGACCGACCCCCAACGCATCGTGCGCGCGCTCGAGGTGATCGACGGCACGGGCCGCTCGCTCCTCTCCTGGCAGGCCGAAAAAGGCCCCGCACTTCTCAGCCCCGAAGCAACTCGCCGCATCGTCATCGCGCCCGACCGCGCCTCGCTGCGGGACACCATCGCCGCCCGTTTCGATGCCATGGTGGTCGCCGGAGCCGTGGACGAAGCCGTCGCACTCACCGCACGCGGCCTCCCGCCGGACCTGCCGGCGATGAAAGCGATTGGCGTGCGCCCCCTCGCAGCGGCCGCGTCCGGCGCCATCCCCATGGCCGACGCCATCGCCCAATCCGTCACCGAAACGCGCCAATACGCCAAGCGCCAGGAAACGTGGTTCCGCCACCGGTTTGCCGATTGGCCCCGAGCGCCCACCGCAGATGCCGCATTTCGCGCCTTGCAAAAAGAATAGACAAGATCGCCTCAAGCTGGCGATGCAACAAAAATGTCCTTGTCGCCATCCCACCACTTGTGTTTATTGCGCGCCAATCGGGTAGGAATGGCAGCGATGACGTTTGGTCGTATTCTCGTAGTGGGGCGCATCGCCTGGGCTTGCTGATCAAGCCCAGAACGGCGATGCGCGGAAAACAGGGTCCCAAAGGGGCCCTTTTTTGTTGCCCGCTCGCCAGCCCGGTCCGAGCGGGCGGAACGACGGTAGGCCCCTCGGGGCGCAGACAAAGGCAAGCGGGACGAAAACCATGGATGAGCGCAACAACGGTCGCATGAGCGGCGCGCAAATGGTCATCGAGGCGCTAAAGGACCACGGCGTCGACACCATCTTCGGCTATCCGGGCGGCGCCGTGCTTCCCATCTACGATGAAATCTTCCAGCAAGAAGACGTCGAGCACATCCTCGTGCGCCACGAGCAGGGCGCCGGCCACATGGCCGAAGGCTATGCCCGCTCCACCGGCCGCCCCGGCGTCGTCCTCGTCACGTCAGGCCCCGGCGCCACCAACGCGGTGACCGCGCTCACCGACGCGATGATGGATTCCATCCCGCTCGTCTGCATCACCGGCCAGGTTCCGACCCACCTCATCGGCAACGACGCCTTCCAGGAGTGCGACACGGTCGGCATCACGCGCCCCTGCACCAAGCACAACTGGCTGGTGCGCCGCGTGGAGGACCTGCCGCGCGTCATGCATGAAGCCTTCTACGTCGCCACGTCCGGCCGCCCCGGCCCCGTTGTCGTCGACATCCCCAAGGACGTGCAGATCGCGACCGGCCTCTACACTCCGCCGAACGGCAACGAGCACAAATCCTACCGCCCCCGGATCGAGCCCGACATGGCCTCCATCCGCCAAGCGGTGGCGCTGATGAAGGCGGCAAGCCGGCCGATCCTCTACACCGGCGGCGGCCTGATCAACTCCGGCCCGGCGGCAAGCCAGCTGCTCCGCGAGCTTGCCGACCTCACCGGCTTCCCCGTCACGTCGACCCTGATGGGCCTTGGTGCTCTGCCGGCAAGCCACCCACAGTGGCTCGGGATGCTCGGCATGCACGGCACGCTGGAAGCTAACTTGGCGATGCACGGCTGCGATTTGATGATCAATCTGGGCGCCCGTTTCGACGACCGCATCACCGGTCGCACCGACGCATTCTCGCCCGGCAGCCGCAAGATCCACGTCGACATCGACCCCTCGTCGATCAACAAAAACATCCACGTGGACCTGCCCATCGTCGCCGACGCGACGGCGGCCATGGAGGCGATGGTGCGCGTCTGGTCCGAAAGCGGCGCCCACGACAAAAGCCGCCTGAAGGGCTGGTGGGGCGAGATCGAAACGTGGAAGTTGCGAGACTCACTCGGCTACAAAACCCGCCCGACCGCCATCATGCCCCAGGAAAGCATCCAGCGCCTGTTTGAGCTTTCGAAGGACCGCGACTGCTACGTCACCACCGACGTCGGTCAGCACCAAATGTGGGCCGCGCAGTTCTTCGGCTTTGAAAAGCCCAACCGTTGGATGACCTCAGGCGGGCTCGGTACCATGGGCTATGGCCTGCCGGCCGCCATCGGCACGCAAATCGCCCACCGCGATTCGCTCGTCATGTGCATCGCCGGCGACGCGTCCATCCAGATGAACATCCAAGAACTCTCCACCGCCGTGCAGTATGAACTGCCGGTGAAGGTGTTCATCCTCAACAACCAGTACATGGGCATGGTCCGCCAGTGGCAGCAGCTCAACCACGGCAACCGCCACAGCCACTCCTACTCCGAGGCGCTGCCCGACTTTGTCCGGCTCGCCGAAGCCTATGGCGTGAAGGGCATGCAGGTGACCGATCCCGCCAAGCTCGATGATGCCATCATGGAGATGATCGACCATCCGGGCCCGGTCGTGATGGACTGCCGCGTTGCCAACCTTGCCAACTGCTACCCGATGATCCCGTCGGGCAAGGCGCACAACGAAATCCTCCTGGGCGATGAGGACGAGAAGAAGGTGGAAGCGGTCGGTGCGCCCACCGAAGAGGGCGCCGCGCTGGTTTAGCGTTGACGACTGGTAGGGCCGCTTTGCCAGTGGCCCTTCCAGATGCGTTTTGAGGGCGTGAGGAGCCGGACCCGGTGGGTGTCAGCGCCGGAACATCGCGCGCAAGCAAGCCGGTGACCTGCGTCACAACTCCGATCCTTTCGGCTAGCGTGACCTTGTTCGCGATCTGGGAAAAACCCAAGATTTGGCCCGAACATCCCGGGGAGAACCCAATGCTGAAACCAACCCTCATCGCCGCCTTCACGCTGTCGTCCGTCGCAGTTGCCGCCGCGCAATCGACAGATGTCACCCTGGTGCGCGCGCCCACCGCCGAGAGCTTCAAGGCTGCGTTTTGCGGTGCGGACCGCTCCGGCGCCCAGATTTTCGTCATCCCGCTCAACACGTTCGAGAACGGGGCCACAATGGCGTGCGATTTTGGCAGCTACACCATGCGCATGACCGAGCCGAGCGATGACCCCGGCCACGTGGTCCTCAATGTCGATCCGCCGGCGGGTGTCGCCGACGGTTTTGACTGCGATGCCAAAGCCGACATCGGAATGTACGAGGTGGCCCTCAACTGCCTGCCGGCCAACGCCGAGACAGCGGACCACCGCAAAAACTGACCACCGCGCAAACACTGGAGCGCCCGGATGAACCAACCTGCCATAGCCCCAGCGCTGCGCCCCGAAGAGGCGCAGGAGACGCACACCCTCTCGGTCCTGGTGGACAACGAGCCGGGGGTGCTCGCCCGGGTCATTGGGCTGTTCTCCGGGCGCGGCTACAATATCGACTCGCTCACCGTCTCCGAGACCGAGCATGAGCGAGGCCTGTCGCGCATCACCATCGTCACCACCGGCACGCCCATGGTGATCGAACAGATTAAGCATCAACTCTTCCGCATCGTCCCCGTGCACCGGGTGTCCGACCTCACCGCCGACCAGCGCGATGCGATCGAGCGGGAACTTGCGCTCGTAAAGGTTGCCGGCAGCGGCGACCAGCGCGTCGAGGCTCTTCGCCTCGCCCAGGCGTTCGACGCCCAAACCATCGATGCGACCCTGGAAAGCTTCATCTTCGAGATCACCGGCGCCACCAGCGACATCAACCGTTTCGTGAGCCTGATGAGCCGCATTGGCCTGGTAGAAGTCTCCCGCACAGGGATTGCCGCCATCAGCCGCGGCGCCGAAGCCACCTAAAGTCGGGCAATCCGAGCGATGAATCGCCCTTGCGCGGCGCCTCACCGCGCGCCACCGTCAGCGGACCGATGGCGCAATCACTCTCAACAGACCCGGCGACCACAAAGCCAAGCGTGGTGCTGCGCATGCTCAGCGCAGTCCTCACGCTCGCCGTGCTTTTGGCCATCGCGTTTTTCGGCCTCGCCATCCATTTCTGGCTCGGCTGGCCCGATGCCGTGCGCGGCTATGGCAGCATCGCGTTCGTCGCCATCCTCGCCGGCCTTTGGCTTCTCCCCCTCGCCAACCGACGTCTCCGCCGCGGCATCGTCCTCGTGTCATTGGCCGCCATCGCGCTTGCCTACGGCGCAAAATCGCCGGTGGACCAGGAGTGGATTCCGCTCCACGAGAACCACGCCGCCGTCACCCTCAACGGCGACCGCGCCACCATCGAGAGTTTCCGCGACGCCACGCACACCGTCGGCGCTCCATCAGAGCCGCGCTGGACAACGGCCGAGTTTGACCTGTCAGAACTCACCGGGGCAGAGCTTATCCTGCAACCCTTCGGGCCATGGCGCATCACAGAGCACGCCATGATCACGTTCTCGTTCGCCGACGGCAGGCACCTGACGGCGTCCATCGAAGCCCGCCGCGCCGCCGGCGGCGGGTACAACCCGCTCGCCGGCTTCTTCCGCCACGACCAGACCTACCCGGTCATCGGCACCGAACGAGACCTCATCTGGAAGCGCCTTGCCCGCGACCCGCCCTTCGAAATGCAGTTCTACAGCATAGAGGCACCGCCCGAGGCGGTCCGGATCTATCTCCGCCGCCTGCTGGAGTTCGCCAACAGCGCCGGCCAAACACCAAGGTTTTACAACACGATGCGCGAAAGCTGCCTCACCGCGCTCATCCGTCTGGCCCCGGAATCGTTCGCCAACGTGCCCTGGTTCGACATCCGCCAATGGATCCCCGGCTACATCATCAGCCTGATGCAGGACCTTGGCCTCGTGGACGACAGCGTCCCCGCCGACACCCTCGCCGAACGCCAGCGGCTCCGGTCAGGGATCAAGTCACCACTGGAGTTTCCCGGCGACGTCGAATGGAGCGCTTACCTGCGCAGCCCCAGCTAACCGGCGCGCGCCGTCACACTCTCCACCGCCGCCACAAGCCGCGCCAAATCTTCATCGCGCGACAGTCTGTGATCGCCGTCCTTTACCAGCGTCAGCGTCACCTCATCGCTCGCCAAATGCTCCATCAGTTCCAGCGTGTGCTGATAGGGGACGGGCTCATCCCGCACCCCTTGCAGAATGTGCACCGGGCAGGCGGTCTCGATCGGCCCCGTGTCGTAGAGGAGATGCTTGCGGCCATCCTCAAACAGCTGGCGCGTGATGGGGTAGGGGTCGCCATAGTCCGACGGCAGCAACGCAAACCCCTCAGTGCGGATCGCCTCTTGCATCTCCTCCGGCAAGCTCGGCCACATCAGCCGCTCGGTAAAATCTGCCGCGGGGGCGATCAGCACCATGCCGGCAAACGGCCGTCCCTGCGCAAGGCGCTGGCGGGCAAGGAGCAGTGCAATCCAGCCGCCCATGGAGGACCCCACCGCAATGGTCCTGTCGGGGCACAGCGCATCGTCCACCGCCGCCGCATCGGCCAGCCAATCGGTGATGGTAAAGTCCTCAAACTGCCCCGGTGATGCCCCATGCCCGCGATAATCGAACCGCACCACGCGCTGCCCTGCGTCCTGCCCCCACGCAGCCAGGTGCTCGGCCTTGCCCCCCGTCATGTCGGAGCGGAAGCCACCCAGCCACAGCAACGCCGGCTCGCGCCCATCCACCACCTCAGTCGCAAGATCAACGCCGCCGGAGCGGACCACGGGCTGTGAGGTGGAGCGATCGTCAACCATTTGTGGCTAGGACCTTTCAGTTGGTGAAGCGATGAGGCACGCCAGGAGCGTCCGAGCGATGACACAATGAGCGTCCGAGCAAAGACCTTATGAACGTGCAAGCGATGGCTGTATGAGCGCACGAGCGATGACCGTCCTGCAAGTGATCCCGGAGCTCGACACGGGCGGTGCCGAACGCACGACGGTGGAAATCGCCGCCGCACTCAAAGAGGCCGGTGGTAAGGCGGTGGTCGTCTCAGAAGGCGGTCGTCTAGTCAAAGACCTCGAAGCCGCCGGCGGCAAGCACGTCGAAATGCCCGTGAAGTCAAAGCGAATTTGGACCATGCGCCGGAACGCCCGGCGGATCGCTGAGCTCGTCGCCAAAGAGAATATCGACATCATACACGCCCGCTCCCGCGCCCCCGCCTGGTCCTGCCTCTGGGCGGCGGACTGGACCGGCAAGCCTTTGGTGACCACCTACCACGGCGCCTACTCGGAAGGGTCGTGGCTCAAAAACCGCTACAATTCCGTCATGGCGCGCGGCGACATCGTGATCGCCAACTCCTCCTACATCGCCGAGCTGATCGCCAAGCGGCACCCGTTCGCGGCCAAGCAGATCGTCACGATCCATCGCGGGGTCGATTTCTCGCAGTTCGCCAACACCGATGGCCTCACCGAGCGCGCCGAAGCGCTGCAAACCGAGTGGGAGGTCTCACCCCGCGACCCTATCATCCTCAATCTCGCCCGCCTCACCCCCTGGAAGGGCCAACGCGTCCTCATCGAAGCGCTGGAGCATCTGGCGAAAATAAATCCCGCCCGCTGGGTGACTGTCATGGCGGGCGACGACCAGGGCCGAGCCGATTATGCCGAGGAGCTGAAGACAAAGATCGACGAGGCCGGCCTTACCGACCGCGTCAAGCTTGTCGGGCATGTGAGCGATGTCCCGGCGGCCTTCGCAGCGGCCAGCATTGCCGTACAGCCCAACACCGAGCCCGAGGCCTTTGGCCGGGCCGCGGTGGAGGCGCAGGCCGCCGGCGTCCCCGTCGTTGTGAGCGATTTGGGCGCGGTGTCCGAAACTGTCCTCGCCCCGCCGACGGTGCCGCCCCAAAAGCGCACCGGCTGGACGGTGCCGCCGGGGGACCCCAAGGCCCTCGCCGAGGCTCTGTCGGAGGCCTTGCAAAGCTCTGGCGAGATGCGCCGGCGCACCGGGGCACGCGGCCGCGCCCACGCCAATGCCCGATTCTCGCTGGCCGCCATGCAACAAAAAACGTTGGGAGTGTATCGTTCCATTTTGGAGGACGATATTTCTGCGCTATATTGAGGGCTGACATTCGAGCTTGTCCGAAACAACTGCGGAGATTTTGCCATTCGCCGGCCACACCGTGCACCTGCACCAGTTCTAAAACAGGGTCCCAGAACCAACCGCGAGATTCGCGTCGCCCGCGTCCAACTTGTTGATGCTGATGGCGGCAACCGGGGGATCATTCCCACCGAAGAGGCTGTGCAAATGGCCGAGGACGCCGGGCTCGACCTTGTCGAGGTCGCCCCGAACTCTGACCCCCCTGTTTGTAAAATTCTCGACTACGGGCGCTTCAAGTTCCAAAGCCAAAAGAAGGCGGCTGAGGCGCGCAAGAAGCAAAAGACGTTCGAGGTCAAAGAGATAAAGATGCGCCCCAACATCGATAGCCACGACTACGATGTGAAAATGAAGGCCATCCGCAAATTCTTCGAGGGCGGCGACAAGGTCAAAGTCACCCTGCGGTTCCGTGGCCGCGAGATGGCGCACCAGAACCTGGGTATGGACCTCCTCAACAAGGTCCGGACCGACACGTCCGAAATCGCCAAGGTGGAAGCCGAGCCCAAACTCGAAGGCCGCCAAATGGTCATGGTGCTCGCGCCGACCCAAAAAGCGCAGGCCGCACCGGCCGGCTAAGTCGGGACGGGTTGAAGGGGGCATCAGCCCCCTTTTTAGCGTGAGAGCAGCTTCAAAACCCGCATCACGGCCCAAATAGGGATCACCACCGCTGCACCCAGCAGGAAAATCGATCCGAACTCGCCCAGCGTGTTGAGGCTCATCGCCGAAATCGACGCGACGGCCCGCTCGAACCAGGCCACCACATCGGCGGGGCTGATGCCCAGCATGCGCATCACAAGGCCCACGACAAAGCTCATAATGGCGAGCCGGATCACCACACCTAGAAAGGAGCCGCCCAAAAGGCGCTCCGACACATTTTGCCGGCGCTGAAGCTCTGTCATCTCATCCAATCTCCTCGCGCCTCATATAAGCGGTCCCCGCGCAATGCACATCGCCGTTGAGCCATGCGTTCGCCTTGGGGTACGCAGGGTGTCCCGGACGGAGACGCAAAACCCATGACTGAACAGCCGCTGTGGCGCCCTGATCCTTCTGCCGACACCGAGATCATGCGCTTTGCCCGCGTGTGCGCGGCGCGCGGTGGCGTGGACCTGCCCGACTATGCCGCCCTCCACCGCTGGTCGCTCGACAATGTCGAGGCGTTCTGGGACGCGGTCTGGGACGATGCCGGCCTCATCGGCGACAAGGGCGATACCATCCTTGAAAATCCGACCAAAATGCCGGGCGCGGCCTTCTTTCCCAACGCGCGGATCAACTACGCCGAGAACGCGCTGCGCGGCGATCCCGACGAGACCGTCATCATCTTCCGCGGTGAAGACAAGGCCGAGAAGCGCTGGACCCGCGGGGAGCTGACGGCCGAGGTGGGCCGCCTGCAAGCCTATCTGCGTTCCGTGGGGGTGGGCGAGGGCGACCGCGTCGCGGCGATGCTCCCCAACATGCCCGAAACCGTTGCAGTGATGCTCGCCACTGCATCCCTCGGCGCGATCTTCTCCTCCTGCTCGCCCGACTTCGGCGAGCGCGGCGTCCTCGACCGCTTCGGCCAAATCGACCCCAAAATCTTCGTCGCCTGCGACGGCTACTGGTACAACGGCAAACCCATCGATGTGTCGCAAAAGGTTGCCGCCGTGGCGGGCGATCTCTCGGCTGCGGCAGTGCTGATCGTCCCCTACCTCGACGACCTGCGGGCGACCGAACTGGCCGCAAAAATCCCCAACGCCAGCGTTTACTCCGACACGTTGGAGGCCGATGCCCCGGCGCCCGACTTCGTCCCGATGCCGTTCAACGCGCCCCTCTACGTGATGTTCTCGTCCGGCACGACGGGCGTGCCGAAGTGCATCGTGCACGGCGCCGGCGGCACAATCCTGAAGCACCTCACCGAGCAGCGCTACCACTGCAACATCAAGCCCGGCGACAAGGTCCTGTACTTCACCACCTGCGGCTGGATGATGTGGAACTGGCTGGTGGGCAACCTTGTCGCCGGCGCCACGCTGTGCCTGTACGACGGTTCTCCCTTCGCCCCGTCGCCCGCCGTCCTGTGGGATTATGCGCAGGACGAGGGTATCAACTTCTTCGGTGTCGGGGCCAAATATATCGATGCCCTGAAGAAGGGCGACACCTTGCCCAAGGACAGTCACGATCTGTCCAAGATCACGACGATCTGCTCCACCGGCTCACCCCTCGCGCCGGAGAGCTTCCGTTGGATCTACGACGCTGTGAAGGAGAACGTGCATCTGGCGTCTATTTCCGGCGGCACCGACATCATGGGCTGCTTCGTGGGCGGTGTGCCGACGCAGCCGGTCTATGCCGGTGAAATCCAAGGGCCATTTTTAGGGATGGCGGTGGACGTCGCCGACGATGACGGAACGCACATGGGAGCCGGGAAGGGCGAACTCATTTGCCGAAAGCCGTTTCCGTCGATGCCCGTCATGTTCTGGAACGATCCGGACGGCGCACGCTACCGCGGCGCCTATTTTGAGCGCTTCACAGACACCTGGTGCCACGGCGACTTCGCGGAATGGACGCCGCACGGCGGCATGATCATTCACGGCCGGTCCGACGCGACGCTCAACCCAGGCGGCGTCCGGATCGGCACCGCCGAGATTTACGCGCAGGTCGAACAAATCCCCGAGGTGATCGAAGCCCTCGCCATCGGCCAGAGCTGGGACAATGATGCGCGCGTCGTGCTGTTCGTGCGCCTGGTTGAAGGCGTCGCGCTCGACGAGGACCTCATTAAACGGATCAAAACGCAGATCCGTACAGGGGCCTCACCGCGCCACGTGCCGGCGAAGGTGGTTGCTGTTGCCGACATTCCGCGAACCAAAAGCGGCAAGATCGTTGAGCTTGCGGTGCGCGACGTGGTGCATGGCCGTCAGGTGAAAAACAAGGAGGCCCTCGCCAATCCGGAAGCGCTGGACCTGTTTGTGGATTTGGAGGAGCTGCAGAGCTGAGCGGCGATCGCGCATCGGCCACGAGTACCCATCCCAGCTACGCCCAGCCTTCGAGCGGTATGGTCGGCGAGCGCGGATGTGGATGAGAGTGTGGAGGCCGAAAGTTCAGCGGATGCGATCTGGAACCGGGCCGGATGCGCCCGTTGTCGCTCAAACAGGGTCGAGTTCCAATTCTCCTTTGCGTTTCAGCCCATCGTTGATGTCGTAACCGGACAGATCTACGCGTACGAAGCCTTGGTGCGCGGGCCGGGCAGTCAGCCCGCCGCATCGGTTCTCGACCAGCTAGACGAAGAGAACCGATACCATTTCGACCAGCAATGCCGAGTCCGTGCCATTGAGATCGCCACGAAGCTTGGCATGCCGGAGGACATAAAACTCTCAATCAACTTCGATCCCAATGCGCTGTACGATCCGGTTCTTTGTATTCGAACAACGATGATTGCCGCCGAGAAGTACAAGTTCGACGTCGAACGTTTGCTCTTCGAACTCACCGAGCATCGGAAGGTGGAGGATACTGAACGGCTCAACCGGATCCTCGACCACTACGCCAACTTTGGCTTTCCCACCGCCATCGATGATTTTGGCGCCGGCTTTGCAGGCCTTGGCCTCCTGGCAAAGTTTCGGCCTCATTTAACCAAAATTGACCGCGAGCTGGTGATGCACAGCGATCGTGACGAGGCACGCCAAGCCATTCTTTGCGGCACGGTCGCCACATGTGCGGCGCTGCGGATGGAAACTGTCGCAGAGGGTGTGGAGCGTATGGAAGAGTTTGAATTCTTACGCGGTTTAGGAATTCGCCTGTTCCAAGGCTATCTGATCGCAAAGCCTGCATTCGAAGCCCTGCCGCAGCCGGACCTTTCCCGTTTCCTGACCGCGCCTACCGCTTGAGTCGCGAAAAAGCCTACCGACGGTCTGAATCTCGTGGAAGGACGCGACCGGACGACACATATGCCCTAAGGCGATCAACTGGAAATTGAGTAGCACGCCATGCGTACGTTAATTTCTACCTTGGTTATGTCTTTGCTGATTGGCGTCAGCCAGGCGCAAGCGCTGCAATTCAGCGGCCCATTCGCCCAGCCCTTACATCCCGAATTCACCCGCTGGTATCGATCCTACTTCGCTGAATTCAAGCGCGCCTACATCCAAGCTGACGGTAGCGTGATAGATCCGGAGAACGGAGGCATCACGCATTCGGAAGGGCAAGCTTACGGCATGCTCATCGCCCTTATCGCCGACGATCCCGATACGTTTGAGCGTGTTTGGAGGTTCGCGCGGATCCGTCTCAAGCGGCCAGATCAATTGTTTTCGTGGAAGTATGTCCCAGGGCACAGCGTTGTTGATGTTAACAACGCCAGTGATGCAGACGTGTTGATTGCAAGCACGTTAGCCCTTGCAGCAGATCGTTGGAAGCGCCCCGACTATTTGCAGCAGGCGGCTGCTACCGCGGACGCGATCGGACGCCATCTCTTAGAGGGGCATCTCGGTCGCGTTCTGCTGAAGCCTGCGATCCACGGCTTCGGTGCCGCTGACCTACCGGATGGTCCGGTCATCAACCTCTCATACTACCATTTCTCCGCGCTGCGGAACGTTGCTGAACTCGCCCCCGGCTATCCGTTCGCTCAGATGATGGAGACGGGCATGTTGCTCAAGCTCCGTGCCATGGAGCTTGGGACGACTGCTGACTGGGTTTCGGTCGCGGATCCAGTGAACCCGCGGCCGGCGGCGACGTTGCCCAGCGGCTTCGGATACGACGCCATTCGCATCGCCTGGAACCTTCTTGTGGCAGAAAGTGAATGGCAGCAAATTGGGCTCGCCATGCTGGACGCAAAAGTTGCAGGCGCCTTCGAGGCGACGGATCAGCATGGCAACGTGCTGCACGCGATGTCTGACCCAGGATACGATCTGCTCGCGCAGGCGCTGGAGTGTGCTGTCCACGGCGATACCGTACCGATGCGTCTGCTAGACTTCGATCCGACCACCTACTACGCCTCGGCGCTGCATCTCATGACCATCGCGCTGCTCTACTCGCAACGGCCCGAGTGCATCCCAACGTCTTCATGAGGATGGCACAGCATTCCCGCGATCGGTACAACGTCAGCTGCCGGTGGCCGTAGCCCTATGAGACGTCATCGCACCATTCAGCGGAACTGGGGTCAGCGTAAGCCCGAGCGAGCCCGTGCCCCATCAGCGTAGCGCCGACGTCGACACCGTTCACCGTCAGACGTCCCTCGACGCGTCCTTCGCCGAGGTCGCGCAAGTCCAACAACTTCGCGGCGGCGCGGGGGCCATAGGTTGCAGCATAGACCACCGCATGCGCCTGGCGCGCCATTTCGTTTTCGAGAGCACACGCCGCATCAGCTCCGCTTTGAGGGACCGATAGCCCCCGAAGCACGATGTTGACTTCACGCCCCTCCGCGACCGCCAAAACTTCGCGCCCGGAAATGACCTGCAAAACTACGATACTGATCTCAAAAGGTGCGCCGGCCTGTGCGCCAGATCGTTGTGTCAACGTTCCAAGCAGAATGACGACCAAGACAAGCAGCAGCGCTGTGCGTGTACTCACGTCAAAAACATCCAGCCACACCAACCTGTCAGCGTGGCGATGTAAACTTCGTTTGGGTCGTAAGAAGGGCACGTTAGCCTGTTTCTAAATCTGAAGTTTCACGATTGTGGCGCTTTGATGGCAGCGATATGAACCGACACAGGTGGTCGTCAAGGGCAGAACGGCATACGGATGAATGCCTGTGCCGCTCGCAAAGCGTTGCGTGAAGCGCCACGTCAGCCAGCGCCAGCCTAAAATGGACGCGGGTTATGGGACCGTGGAAGCGAGTGTTGCCGCCGCGCTTAGGCCCCCATTCGGGCTTCGCAGGTGAGGTGGCTAGGTGGTGCGGCCCATCTCGGCGCGTGACACCCGCTTTGCCAGCAGCGCCGCGGCGGGGCCGTGGCCGGGCAGCACACGAACCTCGAAATCGCCACGCGCCCTCAAGCAATCGGCGACCCGTTCGTGGGGCAAAAACCGACCGGTCCTGCGCCACTGCACCGACTTTTGCAGAAGCCACCCCGCGGCCGCAGTCGGTTTATGCGCAGCGCAAAACGCCAGGCAGATGGCCCCGCCGGGCCGCACCACGCGGCACAGCTCGTCAATGCCGGACACCAAATCGGACGTCGTCTCTAATGCCCATGCACACGTGACAATGTCGAACGTGGAATCGCCAAATGGAATGGCGCTCAGCCGCCCGTTCACGCGCTGCACCGGCAAGTCCGCCGCCTGGTCCAACATCGCCTGCGAGGGGTCGAGCAGCGTTATGTTGCCGGGTGGCATCCCCTCAGCGATAAGCGCCCGCGCAAACGTGCCGGTGCCGCAGCCCACATCAAGCAAGCTGGAGCTTTGAGTCATCAACGCGCGCACCGCAGCCTCAAGCGAGGCCTGCGCTTCGCCGCCGGCATATCGCAGCCAGCGCCGATGTAGCGCGTCATAGGTCGGCGCGAGCCGGTCATACAGCGAGACCGTCGCCTCATCGTAAAATGTCGTCGTCATCGACTTTGTCTTCTGAGTTGCCGCCTGGCCTGGCACCCGAAGCGGATTAGCCCTGCGCGCGGCGAGCCAAGATAAACGGGCTCATGGTGTTGTTCGTGAAGTACCTGACGTCTTCCACCTGAAACCCAGCGTCTTCCAAATGGCGCACACAGTCTTTCGTGTTGAGGAACCTCACCTTCGGAGCCATTCCCAACAGGCGAAGAACTGCGATCAGGGGCCGAAACGGGATCCAACTGTTCTTGAGGCACACCGTCTTTGACAGGAACATCCCGCCGGGCTTCAGCTGTGCGTGCACCCGGCTCAGCGTCTTGGGGAGATCATCCACGAGGTGCAGCAAACTGAACGCGCAGATGACGTCAAAGGGCTGACCTTCGACGGCCTCGGCCGCGTCTGCCCGTTGAAATGTCACCGCAGGCTCACCGTCCGCCGGCGTCTTGGAGCGCGCGATATCCAGCATCGCGCCCGACACGTCGGTAGCTGTATACGAGGCCACCCGATCGGCAAGCTTGAGGGCGGTGGTCCCTGTGCCACAACCAATCTCCAAGACATGGTCGTTCGGCCGAAAGAGCGACGCTAAGTGGGCAAGCTTCGCCTCATAGGCGCGCATATCGGAAACGGGTCGAGCGGCGTACTTGGGGGCGATTTTATCCCAAAAAGCCTGCGGTTGTGGGTGTGTCATTGCGTGAACCATTGTGTGCCTCCCAGCGGTGAGACCGTGAGATACCCATACGCTGAGGCATAGTGGATTGCGAAAATTCCCACAGTAGCTATACGCCAATGCATGAACTGGGACACGATTTCCTTTGATTGGAACCAGGTGCGCGCCTTCCTCGCCACCGCCGAAGAGGGAACGTTCAGCGCCGCCGCGCGCGCGCTGAAAACCACGCAGCCGACTATCGGCCGGCAAATCACCGAGCTCGAAACGCGCCTCGGCGTGACGCTCCTGGAGCGCAGTGTTCGCGGCCCGGAGCTCACCGCCGCAGGCCGCGATCTTCTGGAGCATGTCCGCGCGATGGCGGAAGCCGCGACGCTCATCTCGCTTGCCGCCGACGGGCAGTCACACTCCGTCGCCGGCGAAGTCACGATCACGGCGACGGATCTGTTCTCGGCCGTGTCGCTGCCGCCGATGCTGGCGCCTCTGCGCGAAACCGCGCCCGGCGTGCGCATCCGCTTGGTTGCGGCGAACGATGTCCGCAACCTCATCCAGCGCGAGGCGGACATCGCCATCCGTCATGTCCGGCCCCAGGAGCCGGAACTCATCGCGCGCTATATCGGCGATCTCTACGCAGGGCTTTACGCCTCGACCAGCTACTTGGATCGGGCCGGCAGACCGCGTCATCCGAGCGATGCCCGAGCCCACGCGTTCATAGGCCCGCTGGAGTTGCCGCAGTTCATCGACGCGCTGGTCGGTTTCGGTCTCCCGGTCACGGCTGAAAACATGGTGTTCACCAGCGACAGTTGGGTGGTGATTTGGGAGATGTTGAAGGCAGGCCATGGCATCTCGATCCTCCCCCACGTGCTGTGTGAGGATGTGTCCGGGCTCGAACCTGTGCTGCCCGATCTTCCGCCGATGCCCTTTCCCGTTTGGCTCGTCACCCACCGCGAGCTTCAAACCAGCCCCCGCAT
>ERZ1740058.536-NODE-536-length-27464-cov-13.123244_pt1 | contig 27464 bp, 24 predicted proteins | sample MGYA00581745_ERZ1740058 | MGnify/ENA primary metagenome ERZ1740058 (study PRJEB43018, sample SAMN04849742) | marine metagenome | isolation source: floating plastic debris | place: Pacific Ocean | collected 2008-08-30 | study: EMG produced TPA metagenomics... | reverse complement strand
CTGCGATCGCGAGAAGGCCAGATTATTGTTGGCGCGGCGGTAATGGACGATGTCCTCGGCATCATCGTGCTGGCCGTGGTGGCGAGCTTGGCCAAAACCGGCGATGTTTCTATCGCGAATGTCGCCATCTTGATTGCTAGTGCCAGCGGCTTCTTGCTGGGCGCTATCCTGATTGGTCGCGGCTTTAACCAGATCTTTGGCAGCATCAGCGATCGTCTACAGACGCGCGGCAACTTAGTGATTCCGGCGCTGACCTTTGCCCTCGCTCTGGCTTTTGTCGCTCAAGTCGTTCACCTCGAAGCAATCTTAGGCGCGTTTGCCGCCGGTCTAGTGCTGGACGAAACCGATCAGCGCAAAGAACTTGATCGGCAAATCATGCCCATTGCTGACGTGCTGGTGCCGATTTTCTTTGTTACGGTGGGTGCCCGCGTTGACCTCAGCGTCTTGAACCCCGTCTATCCCGAGAATCGTCCCGGCTTAATCATTGCGGCCTTTTTAATTGTGGTCGCTATCATCGGCAAGACGATTACGGGCTGGGCCATCTTTGGCAAAGAGCCGGTCAATCGCCTAGCGGTTGGCTTTGGCATGATTCCTCGCGGCGAAGTTGGTCTAGTGTTCGCCGGTATCGGAGCCGCCAGCGGCACGCTGGACCGCCCGCTGCAGGCGGCCATTATTGCCATGGTGATTCTCACAACACTGGTGGCACCGCTGCTGCTGCGGTGGGCCTTCCGAGAGGAGGAAGCCGTGACAGAGGCAGCAGATTTAGCTGGTTCATAGGTGAAGCTGAGGCGATTTTTCCGCTGCCGCAATGCGATAGGGTGACTGCAACCTGGGCCGATACATTTCGGCCCTCTTTAAAGGCTAAGGTTCTGTGCCGAATAAATTTTTCGTCTCAATTTATTTATCAAGATTTTCTCGCTAGCTCGAATGAAGCGTAGCGCTTCTATGGCACATCCGTGCGCTTGAATAGACATTTAACCTTCCGAATTCATCTGATATGGTCAGAGTCTAGAAGAATTGCCCGATATGCCGATGAACATGCGCCTAGAAACTGACAGCATGGGAGAAATTCAGGTGCCCAGCGATCGCTATTGGGGGGCCCAGACCCAGCGATCGCTCCGCTATTTCAACATTGGTGATGATGTAATGCCGCGGGCGTTGATTCGGGCGTTTGGCATTCTTAAGCGATCGGCGGCGGTCGTGAACCACGAATTGGGCAAATTGGATGGGACCAAGGCTGACCTGATCGTGCAGGCGGCGGCAGAAGTCATTGCCGGGAAACTAGACGATCACTTTCCCCTGCGGGTGTGGCAGACGGGCAGCGGCACCCAGACCAATATGAACGCCAATGAGGTGATTGCGAATCGGGCCATTGAGCTGGCTGGGGGCGAACTGGGCAGCAAAACTCCCATTCATCCCAACGACCATGTGAACTGCGGCCAATCCTCCAATGACACCTTTCCGACAGGGATGCATATTGCCGCCGTCGAGCAAATTGTGGGGCAGTTGCAGCCGTCTGTCAGCCACCTGCGTGATGCTTTGGCAGCGAAAGCCGAGGCGTTCAACGACATCATCAAAATTGGCCGTACCCACCTGATGGATGCAGTGCCGCTAACCCTCGGCCAGGAATTTTCGGGCTATGTGGCTCAGTTAGACAAAGCCCGGCAGCGCCTGGACTGCAGCCTGCCAGAGCTGTACGAGTTGGCGCTGGGCGGTACGGCGGTGGGCACGGGCCTCAATACCCATCCGGCATTTGCCAACAAAGTGGCGGCAGAAATTGCTCGCTACACCGAACTGCCGTTTGTCTCCGCACCCAACAAGTTTGCGGCACTGGCGGCTCACGATGCGATCGCGGCTACTAGCAGTACCCTCAAAACGTTAGCAGTGGCGCTAATGAAAATCGCCAACGACTTACGCTGGCTGGGCTCTGGTCCTCGCTGCGGACTAGGCGAGCTGCAGTTGCCCGCCAACGAGCCCGGTTCGTCCATTATGCCGGGCAAGGTGAATCCGACTCAGTGTGAGGCCATGACGATGGTCTGTGTGCAGGTGATGGGCAATGATGCAGCGATCGCCTTTGCCGCTAGCCAGGGCAATTTTGAGCTCAACGTGTTCAAGCCGGTGATGGTGCATAACTTGCTGCACTCGATACGCCTGCTCACCGACGCCTGTCGCACCTTTACTGATTATTTGGTGGTCGGCCTGGAACCCAATCGTGAACAAATCCAGCAGTATTTGGAACATTCGCTGATGTTGGTGACCGCGCTGAATCCGGCGATTGGTTACGATAAAGCCGCTCAAGTGGCTAAAAAAGCCTACGCTGAGAACACGACACTGCGGGAAGCCTGTGTGGCACTGGGCTTTCTGACAGGCGAAGAGTTCGACCGACAAGTGCAGCCAACCGACATGGTGTAGTCCTCGGCTTAAACCAGCTGACTTGAATCAGCGATCAGCTTTTTTCCGCCCGCTTTGGCGCGATCGCAACAGCCGTAAACCACGACGAAACCAGCGATACGCTGCCCGCACGCTGTCCAGCATCCAGTAAGGAATGCGGAGTCTGACGGGCATAATGATAGGTCGATAAATCCACCAGTAGGCCCGTTTAAGATCTTCCCAAGCGCGACAGGGAGCCGTTTCCAGAAAGTCTGAAATATCCACGACTAACCCCCGTCCCTCGCTCAACATGACGTTACGGCCATGAACATCGTGGGGAAATAGGCCGCGATCGCGAGCGTAATCTAGAGCGGCATCAATGTCCCGAATTACCTGAGACGGAATCGGCATGCCTCGATGTAAGCAGTCGTATAGGGTGATGCCTTCCAGCCGTCGCAGAATCAAAAAGTTAGCGCCGCTGGCATAGCAACATGAGAAAGCCGGATGTTGCCCCAATCGACGATACACTTCAGTTTCAGCTTCAATGCCCGGTCTGCCAGGGGCATAGACCTTGACTACCTGCTTAGAGTAGTCGGGATGCCAAAATACGGCAGCGTAGTTGCCGGCCCCTAAGCACTGCCAGGGGGGCGGTACAAACTCGACTACAACCGGATTATGCGGCTTGAAACTGATGAGACGCAGCTTTGACAACAGCGTCTCTAGCATAGTAGTTGACAGCGTTTTTGCCGGACCGGTCATGGCGATCGCTGGGCGTTCTAGTCGAACACAAAGACTCGCTGCCAGCATAGCAATTTACCCATCGTTCTAACGAACCATTTGGGAAACTGAATAGTCAGCAAGGTCTCGCTGGTTCTCTGACGAAAGATCATGTCTTGACGCGACGTTAGGAGATTAAGGTGTTTTGAGTTGGTTGCCTGTTGGTGAGTTGAGAACTCAAGAGCAATGCCTGAGTAAATTCTCTTTCTTAAGGCGATCGCAAATTGCCCACAAAGTCAAAGATATGGTGGGCGAGGTGGCGTTTGGAGCAGGGGGGGATGACATGCCTGTCGCCAGTTCGACTGAGTAAAATTGCTTGATTGAAGTCGCTGCCGAAGCCGCTATTTGTCTGGTCAACAGGATTGGCAACGATCGCATCTAATCCTTTTTTCTCCAATTTCTGCCGTGCGGGAGTTTCAATATCGCCCGTCTGGGCAGCAAAGCCAATCAAGACTTGATGAGCTGCCTTGAGCTGAGATAATTGGGCCACAATATCAGGCACGGAAACAAGCGGCAAAGACTCGGGCAGGTCAGCTTTGGGCAGTTTGGAGGCGGCGCGATCACGGGGGCGCACATCGGCCACCGCCGCTGCCATCACGATCCAGTCAGCCTGAGGCAGGTGGGCCATCATAACTCGCTGCATATCGGCTGCACTGGTGGCGGCTATCTGCTGTACGCCGGTCAATGCCTGCCGATGTTCTGTGGCCATGGGTCCGTGCACCAACGTCACGCTGGCACCGCGATGGGCAGCAGCTTGGGCCAGCGCCACTCCCATCTTGCCGGTTGAGGGATTGCCGATAAATCGCACGGGGTCCAGATATTCCTGGGTACTGCCGGTGCTGATCAACACCTGCTTGCCCGCCAGGTCTCGCTGGCCCTGGGTCAGCAGCAGTGAGTCGATCACCGCTAAAATTTCTGCGGGCTCAGCCATACGGCCCTGACCCACGCGATCGCAAGCCAATAACCCGGTACCGGGCGCAATAGCGTGATAGCGAGCATCGCTCAATAGCGTCTGCCAATTACGCTGCACGCTTTGCTGCTGCCACATATCGGTGTTCATCGCTGGCGCTAATAGCACCGGGCAAGTAGACGCCAGCACCGTGTTAGTCAGCAGATTATCTGCCAGTCCCTGAGCCAGTTTACCCAGGGTGTTGGCCGTAAGTGGTGCGATGACCAGGAGGTCGGCAGACTCGCCTAACTCAATATGTAAAGGACGCGGTTGGTTAGCGGCCCAAAAATCCTGATCGATGTAAGCCGGATGACGACACAGGCTCGCAAACGACAGAGCAGTCACGAATTCTTGAGCGGCGGTGGTCATTACGGGAATGGTTTCCACCCCCCACTTGGCCAGGGCAGAAGCCACTTCGCACACCTTGTAAGCGGCAATGCCGCCGCCGATCCCTAAAATGACCCGCGACTTTTTGGCAGACTCTGCCGGCGTCATCGAGCTTAAGACCGTTTACGCTTCATCGAAGGGTTCGTTGTCGAGCAGATACGTATAGTTTTGGACAAGCTCAGGCCGCTGAAAGGCGATCGCCCTCAGCAGATGCCAGTCTTTAAGCCCCTCGAAAGCGCTACCGTAAGCGTCCTGATCTAGACGCTTGGCGAGTTCCGCTACTGATTCGAGAGTCATTGTGAGGACTGACTCTTGGGATACTTCATTTAATGTGCTCATATTTAATGTGCTCATGTTGACTCCCCAAATATGACTTGGCAAAACAGCATCGCTTCAAGCAGTCGCGATCGCCAATGTTTTCGTTGCTGGCGGCACCTTTGCCTTAATTGTGCCTTTTCGACATCAAGGCTCATTATCCGCGCTAAGTATCCCTATCTTAGGTTTTTCGCTGAAGCGTGCGATCGCTTGCGCTTCAAAACTTATCTAAACCATAGACAAACGAGGCTTTGATAAAGTTGTCGCTCAATAAATAAAAAGGTTTAGTTACAGAACGGTAACTCCTCAAATTTATAGCGGTATGAGTTGACGGCCTGCGATTTTATCGACTGCTTTACAAAGATCTGCTGCGTAAGTTTAAATCACTGTGCCATCAGGCAGGGTGGCATCTTTCAGCACCACTACAATGCCGTTGCGAATGTAAAAGCCTTCTGATTCACGATTAGCCTCTTGGACGTGATCTTTATTGAGAATCTTGACGTCGCAGCCAATGTGAGCATTTTTATCGATAATGGCGTTCTCAATTACGCTGTTGGCCCCAATTCCCAAAGGAATAGAGCTGCGATCGCAACTGCCCTCGCGTTCAAAATCAGCCTGATAATAATCGGCTCCCATCAGCAGGCTATTCTTGATCGCACAGCCTGACTCGACCCGAGTCCGAATGCCGACAACGGAGTGAACAATCCGACAGTTTTTTAGGATGCAGCCTTCACTGATCATTGATTCACTGACGTGACACTCCAACTGCTTAGTTGGCGGCAAATATCGAGCCCGAGTGTAAATCGGGGCACTTTTATCGTAAAAACTAAAGGCCGGATTCGGCTGTTCGACCAGTGCCAAATTGGCATCAAAAAACGCCTTGATTGTGCCAATATCTTCCCAATAGTCATTGAAAAGATAAGCTTGAACGTTCATCTTTTGAATGGCCAGGGGCAAAATTTCTTTGCCGAAATCAGTATGGCCTAGCTGGCTTTCCAATAAATGAATCAATGCCTGTCGCTTAAAGACATAGATCCCCATAGAAGCAATGTAGGGTTTTGCAATCGCCTCTTCAGCCGTCAGTCCCAGGGTCGTTGTATCAACCTGCATTTGCCGGAGAACCTCGCCCTCCGGTTTTTCGCTGAAGGCAACAATGCGTCCTTTATCGTTAATCTTCATCAGACCAAAACTGGATGCCCGCTCTTCGTCAATTGGCAAAACTGAGAGCGTCACATCGGCGTTGGTTTCGCGGTGTCGAGCAATAAAATCGCTATAATCCATGCGATAAAGGTGATCGCCAGACAAAATTAGATATTCGTCAACATCCTGCTCTCGAAACATCCATAAATATTGCCTCACCGCATCTGCGGTGCCCTGAAACCAACTGGTATTCTCGGGCGTTTGCTGGGCCGCTAGCACTTCTACAAAACCCTGTTGAAAACCCGAAAAGCCAAACGATCGCGCAATGTGTTGGTTGAGGGAAGCAGAATTGAACTGAGTCAGAACATAAATTTTGAGAATATTAGAATTGATGCAGTTACTGATAGGAATATCAATTAAACGATGCTTTCCGGCTAAGGGAACAGCGGGTTTGGCTCTGGTTTTGGTTAAGGGATATAGTCGGGTGCCCGCGCCGCCACCCAAAATAATTGAGAGTACTCTATTCATCGAAAAATTAGTTGAGAATATTTAATTTGCTGCAGGCTTTTGAGCCAATAGCAGAAGCCGATGAAAACCGACTCAACTTACTCACTGATTAAGAGCTGCACTTTTTCATCCAAGAAAATTCAAAAGTACATCAAGCTAAATACGTCGGAACTGCAATATGATCAAAAGCACTCTCACCATCTCGAAAAAGATCGACTACAGCACAGGTCAATAGTGATAAATAGAGATATATCGATGTATAGAGATCCGCTATTTTCCTGATTGTCGGGGCACCGCGAGCCTTTAAGCGCACTTGTTCAACTGGTTAGCAATGAAGTCTTTGGTGATTTGCGACTGCTTCTCACAGCGATTCATGGTGTTTGTGCTCGGTTCGAGATAAACTCTCTGCGGTGGCGCGATCGCATTTAAGTGGCGTGCTGCCACTGATTTTGCCAGTCAACGGTTCCTTGGGTTATTTGTTAATCCATGCCTGGCTAAGCCCACCTGCGCATTTCTGACGCCGTCAGCATGAAAGTTATCCTTACCGATATTCCTGAAGTTCTTCTATTTGAGCCGCAGTTACACGGCGATCATCGGGGATTTTTTATGGAAAGCTTTAATCAGCGAGTATTTGCTGACAAAACCGGGCTAGAGCGCACGTTTGTGCAGGACAATCATTCTCGGTCTGGCGGCGGCATTTTGCGGGGGCTGCACTATCAGATTCAAGCTACCCAGGGCAAGCTCTTGCGGGTCGTGAGTGGCGAAATCTTTGATGTGGCGGTGGATCTGCGGCGGAGTTCTGCCACCTTTGGGCAGTGGGTAGGGGTGATTTTGTCTGCCGAAAATCACCGTCAGCTTTGGGTGCCAGAGGGCTTTGCTCACGGCTTTTACGTCATGTCTGAGCGGGCTGATGTGCTCTACAAAACGACGGATTACTACGCCCCGGAGCATGAGCGCACTATTTTGTGGAATGACCCTGATTTGGCGATCGCCTGGCCACTGGCTGGAAAAACGCCGATATTATCGGCTAAAGACCAACGGGGCGATCGCTGGGCTGAGGCCAAGGTATTTGCCTAATGAAAATTTTGCTGATTGGCAGCCAAGGCCAGGTCGGCCAGGAATTGTTGACGACCCTGCCGACAGTGGGCCCCGTCACTGCGTGGGGCCGCGCAGACCTTGACCTAACTCAACTGGCCGATATCGCACCGCAGGTGATAGCTCAGCAGCCCGATGTGATTGTGAATGCCGCCGCATATACTGCAGTAGACAAAGCCGAAAGTGAGCCAGAACTGGCCCACGCTATTAACGGAGAGGCGCCGAAACGTCTGGCTCAAGCCGCTCAAGCCTGTGGCGCCACCCTGGTGCAGCTTTCCACCGACTATGTGTTTGACGGCCAGCAAAATCGTCCCTATCAGCCCACTGCTCCCACTCAGCCGCCGGGGGTATACGGTCAGTCCAAGTTGGTGGGAGAACAGGCCGTGCGGAGCGGCTGCGATCGCCATATCATCATGCGTACGGCTTGGGTCTATGGCGCCAAAGGAGCCGGCAATTTTGTCAAAACCATGCTGCGGGTTGGGGCCGAGCGAGAAACGCTAAAGGTGGTTTATGACCAGGTGGGCTGCCCCACCTGGAGCTACGACATTGCTGCCGCGATCGCTGCGCTAATTCCCCGAGTCACCGCTTCTACCTACGGTATCTACCACTTCACCAACAGCGGCGCTGTTAGCTGGTATGACTTTGCCGTCGCCATCTTTGAGGAAGCCGCCGCGCTAGGCTGGCCCCTTCGGGTCAAAACCGTGCTGCCCATTACGACGGATCAGTACCCTACTGCGGCCCAGCGGCCCGCCTACGCCGTTCTCGCCGGCGACAAGTTAGCGGCGGTGCTGCATCAAACCGCTCCCCATTGGCGCGTCAGTCTGCGCAAAATGCTGGCCGAACTAATGGCGTCAACCCGTCAGCAGCCAGCAGAGGTGATGACATGACCATGAAGGCGCTGATGTTGTCTGGCGGTCGGGGTACCCGGTTACGGCCCCTGACTTATACCGGTGCTAAGCAGTTGGTTCCCGTGGTTAACAAGCCGATTCTTTGGTACGGCATTGAGCAGATTGTCGCCGCTGGCATCACCGATATTGGCATTGTGGTCAGTCCCGAAACGGGGGATGACATTATGGCAGCCACCGGCGACGGCGCTCTGTTTGGCGCGCAAATCACCTACATTCCCCAGGCCAGCCCCGATGGCTTGGCTCACGCCGTTAAGGTGGCGCAGCCATTTCTGGGGGATGCGCCGTTTCTGATGTATTTGGGGGATAACTTAATTCGCGACAGCCTGACTGGGTTTGTGGAGCAATTTATGCAGCGATCGCTGGATGCTCTGATTTTGCTAAAGCAAGTGCCTAACCCGACGGCGTTTGGGGTCGCCGTACTTGATGCCCAGGGCCGCGTGACTCGCCTGGTGGAAAAGCCCCAGACGCCGCCTTCGGATATGGCTTTGGTTGGCGTCTACCTTTTCTCTCCTCAAGTTCATCAAGCCATCGCTCAGCTTAACCCCTCACCTCGCGGCGAATTGGAAATTACCGACGCGATTCAGTCTCTGGTCGATGCCGGGAGCAATGTGATGGCCCAGCCCCTGCAGAGTTGGTGGCTGGACACCGGTAAAAAGGATGATTTGCTCGCTGCCAATCAAATTATCTTGGATGAAACCCTGGGCTACGACATTGCCGGTGACGTTGATGCGATGACCCAAATTAGCGGTCGAGTCCGCATTGGTAAAGGCTCCAAGATCGTAAACTCAACCATTCGCGGCCCCGTGGCGATCGGGGAGAACTGCCATATTGAGAACTGTTTTATTGGCTCCTACAGCAGCATCGCCAATGGCGTCAAAATGGTCGATGTCGAAATGGATCACAGTGTCGTTTTAGAAGACGCCGTGATTGAAGAATTGCACCAGCGGATTGTTGATAGCTTAATCGGTCGTCGCGCCCGACTCATTCATAGCCCTAAGCGGCCCAAAGCTTCACGATTTATGATTGGTGACGACTGTCAAATTGAACTGATATAGCCCCAACAAAGTTTTCAAAAATGGTTTTGCAAGGTCAACGTTTACTCATTACCGGCGGAGCTGGATTTATTGGCTCTAATTTCGCGCATTATTATTATCAAAGGGCGGAAAAAGTTGTCGTTCTTGATGCCTTAACCTATGCCGGTAATCGCGCTAATTTGCAAAATCTAGAAACTCAGCCTAATTTCACGTTTGTGCAAGGCGATATTGCCGACCAATCCTTAGTGGCAGAACTATTAGCAATTCATCAAATTGATACAGTCGTTCACTTTGCGGCAGAGTCCCATGTCGATCGCTCCATTCTCGGCCCGGCGGCCTTTGTCCAGACCAATGTGGTAGGCACATTCGCTTTGCTAGAGGCTTTTCGACAATATTGGAACGCTCAGAAAAAGCCTGAACACTTTCGCTTTTTACACGTGTCTACGGATGAAGTTTTTGGTAGTTTAGGACCAGATGAGCCGGCTTTTAGTGAAACGAATCCTTACGCTCCTAACAGTCCTTATTCAGCTTCTAAAGCGGGCAGCGATCATCTGGTTAGGGCCTATTTTCATACCTACGGTTTGCCGACGCTAATTACTAATTGTTCCAATAACTATGGACCTTATCAGTTTCCTGAAAAGTTGATTCCTTTGATGTGCGTCAATATTTTATCGGGTCAGCCTTTGCCGGTATACGGCGATGGCCAAAATGTACGGGATTGGCTGCATGTGGAAGACCACTGCGACGCGATCGCGACCGTTTTACGAAAGGCGACTCCTGGTGAAACCTATAATATTGGCGGCAATAATCAAGTCAAAAATATTGATATCGTGCAGCAGCTTTGCGACCTGATGGATGCGTTTGCCGTAGATTTGCCGGTTTCTCCGGCGAGCCAACTGATTACGTTTGTGCGCGATCGCCCTGGCCACGATCGCCGCTATGCCATGGATATTGCCAAAATCCAGCAGGATTTAGACTGGCAGCCCCAGTACGATTTTGCAACGGGGTTAGCGCATACCGCAAAGTGGTATTTAGCTAATGAGTCTTGGTGGCAGCCGCTATTAAGCCGCTCATCACAGCCTTAAATGGGGTGTGCAGCTTTCCTTGAACGTAATATTTAGCGATACTGTTAATTGCTGTTGGACTAACTGCAAGCGATCGCGATGGTTTCATTTTTCAGAGACAAAGTTATCTCTCGCCGCTGGGCGCAGTTATTCATCAAAACGGGACTGAAATGGCAGAAAGACCAGTGTTTGGAAATGGGGGCTGCCCTTTCTTACTATGCGCTGTTCTCTTTGTTCCCCATTGCGCTGGTCATTGCTAGCGTTCTCGGATTTTTGTTAGGACCAGAGACTGACGCCGCGCAGCGGATTTTGACGTTTACGCAAAATTCTTTACCGTCTGAAGCTTTTGAAATTGTTGAAGACACCCTGCTGAGCCTGAATCGTCAGAGCGTGGGAGCCGGAATTGTAGGATTTGGGTTGTCATTTTTTGCCGCTAGCGGCGTATTCAGTGCCCTTGATCGTTCGGTAGACCACATTTGGAAAGCTGAAGATAGTGACGCCAACGAATCAACTTCTTTGCAAGCAAATGCCATCGCTTTTTTGGTGAAGCGGCTGTTTGCCTTTGGTCTGGTTATGAGTACGTCGCTACTGTTGCTGCTGTCACTGCTGTCCAATATTGCGATTCGGACAGTGCTCGGCATCATCGTCAACATGGATCGTGCGATCGCCATATTAGATATCAACAGTCTGCTGGTGGCCAGAACGCTACAGCTCGGCTCGTCTTTTTTGCTGCTGGCTCTGGCCGTTTTGCTGCTGCTGCGGTTTTTACCATCGACAGTCACGCCCTGGAAAGATCTATGGCCCGGAACTCTATTCACAACAACATTTTTGATTTTGCTGCAGCAGTTGGTAAGCCGCAACATTATCCATATCGGCGGACAATATCAATCCTATGGCGCGATTGGTGGGGTGATGATTCTGCTGTTGTGGATTTACTTCACTTGCCAACTCTTTTTCCTCGGGTGCGAGATGTCCTACGTTTATAGCTATTTATTTGGCAGTCGTCGCAACCACGAGCTGCGGCTGTGAGGGTTTTGTCCCTTATTCCATCCCCCCTCCACTACCCCTAGAGATTTGACGCGGCAGCCATTGACCTCGACTAGAGCGGCAAAGGGCGATCGCGGTCAGGTTTCTCCCAAGTATGATTAGATGTATGGGGGCTCTTTGGGGTATGAGTTAGGAATTAAAAACTATATGGGCAATACTTACCAGCGTGTGCTTCTTAAATTAAGCGGTGAAGCCCTGATGGGGCAGCTTTCTTACGGCATTGATCCTGATATTGTTCAATCTATCTCGGAGGAAGTGAGCGCTGCTGCTAAAACCGGAATTCAGATTGCCATCGTCGTCGGCGGTGGCAATATTTTTAGGGGCATTAAGGGCTCTGCTGCCGGCATGGATCGGGCTACCGCTGACTACATTGGTATGCTCGCCACCGTCATGAATGCCATGACGCTGCAGGATGCGATCGAGCGCAACGGTACGCCTACTCGAGTGCAGACGGCCATTACCATGCAGGAAGTGGCAGAGCCTTATATCCGCCGTCGAGCAATTCGCCATTTAGAAAGAAATCGCGTCGTAATTTTTGGAGCGGGCTCTGGCAATCCCTTTTTTACAACGGATACGACAGCCGCACTGCGGGCTGCTGAGATTGGGGCCGAGGTCGTTTTTAAGGGCACAAAGGTAGACGGGGTCTATGATTCTGACCCTAAAATCAATCCTGAAGCCAAACGATTTAAGAGCTTGACCTACGGTCACGTGCTGGCCAACGAGCTTAAAGTGATGGATAGTACGGCGATCGCGCTGTGCAAAGACAACAATATCCCTATTATGGTATTTGATCTATCGGTGCCAGGTAACATTCGCCGGGCAGTGATGGGAGAATCAATTGGCACATTAGTGGGAGAGTCCTGTGAAGTTAGCTGACTTAACTGATATTGAATTAGCGATGCAAAACGCGGTGGATGCGACTAAACGGGCATTTAACACCATTCGAACAGGGCGAGCTAATGCGTCACTTCTAGACAAAATCATGGTGGATTATTACGGCAGTCCGACGCCACTTAAGTCACTGGCCAACATCAGTACGCCGGACGCCAGCACGCTCATGGTGCAGCCGTTTGATCCCAGCTCACTAAGTGATATTGAGCGCTCAATTTCTATGTCGGATATCGGCTTGGTGCCCAACAATGACGGCAAGCTGATCCGACTGAATATTCCGCCGCTGACCAATGAGCGGCGGAAGGAATTTGTCAAAGTTGCTAGTAAATATGCCGAAGAAGGCCGAATTTCAGTACGCAATGTGCGCCGCGATGGCATCGATGTTTTCAAAAAGCAGGAAAAAGACAGCGAAATTTCTGAAGATGAACTGCGTGATTTGCAAGATGAAGTTCAGACTCTGACGGATAAATACACAGCGCAAATTGATGAGGCATTAAAGGCTAAAGAAAAGGACATTATGACGGTTTAGAAGAAGTCGGAATTCTGAATTCTGAATCGTAGGGTGAATAATGGCTTTGAGCGATCGCTGCATTCCTTTGATCGATTAATTGCCCACCATTTCCAGAACGGGCAAGCGGGTCAAGGGCGGAAAAGTGAAGCACGCGATCGCTTTTGTTCCAGACAAGATAATTGGGCTTGTTTGCGGGCAAGCAGCTTGCCCTAACAGATCACTCACCAACCGCCTCGTACGGGCAAACGGCTGTTCGCCCGTACCCCATCACCCTCATACCCTCACACCCAGCTACCCAGCCAACCAGCCACTCTGCTACCGTACCTGCCGCTCCAAAAAGGCTAGCAGGGCACCCCAGGACTGCGTATCTGCGTCGGGATCATACTGGGAGCTGTCGCCTTTAGCGCCCCAAACGGTGAACGAATGGAGTACGCCGCCGTAAATTTCCATGTCATATTCCACATTCGCGGTATTTAGTTCATCTGCCAAGGCCGCGACTTCTGACATGGGAGCCACCGGATCGTTGCCGCCGTGCAAGATTAAAATGGGTGCCTGAGCAGCGCTATAGTCTTGCCCTTGTGGTGTGCCGAGTCCCCCATGAAAGCTAACGAAGCCGTCAATATCGACTCCGGCGCGGGCCATTTCCAGGACGGCAGCGCCACCGAAGCAGTAGCCCATTGCCACCACCCGCTCTGGATCAACACCTGCCATGGATTGGGCTTCCGCTAGTCCAGCTCGCAACCGCTGCCGCATGGTGGGGCGATCGCTATAGAGTTTGCTGCTTTCAGCACGCGATTCCTCGGCATTGGCGGGCCGCACGCCCTGGCCGTATAAATCAACGGCAAAGGCTGCATAGCCACTCTCGGCCAGCATCTGCACGCGACGCTGCTCGTAATCATCAATCCCGTTCCAGTCATGAACCAGCATGACAATGGGCTGCTCGTCACCAAAGCCTTCATTAATCGCGAAATATCCCTCAAAGGGCTGTCCGTCAATTTCATACACCACCGGCTCAGCCACAATATTGGCTCTGGTGGCCACACTGGTGAGGCCAATAATGCAGGCTACAGCGACAAAAACAAGAGCTAGTTTCCTCAACACCGATCAAAATCTCCTCAATAAAGTTATTCAAGGTCAGCAAAAGAACTGTTATTTTCCCAAAAAAACTACCCATTACACACAAGTTGCTCCGTCACTTGTGTGGCAAAGGTTTTACGACCAAATCTAAAAATGGAACTGGTCGGAACTTTACTCGACCGGCAACAGGAGCTTGAGTACAGCCGACCGATCACCCCTTCTGCGAGGACCAGGACGGCAGATTCGTCCTGGTCGAGGGGGGTCTGGGGGAAAAACGAAATTCCCCCCAGAGAAGACCGCAACGGAGCCTCAAATTTCTGTTTACGGCCCCTCACCAGCGACAGCCGAGAAGCCCAGTCACCTGGAGCTTTGACCGAATTTTGACCAATGGATAGTTAAAAAGGGGACTGGCGAGGCGGGATATTCCCATAGAACAAGTTTAGAGACAGATGGGAAGATTTTGATGAGACTCATGGCGGAATTGTCCCTTACACCGCGAGAAATTCTTGAATCACGGCGTTGCTGAGCTCTGAAGTCGGCCCCGAAGCGACAATGCCGCCTTTTTGCATGGCATAGTAATAGTCGGCCTGACGGACAAAGTGCAGATGTTGTTCAACTAATAGCACGGAGATGCCCGTGGTTTGAATAATCCGGCGGACGGCAGCCTCAATATCCAAAATAATGGAGGGCTGAATGCCTTCGGTGGGCTCATCCAGCACGAGCAGTTTGGGTCTGCTCATCAGGGCGCGGGCGATCGCCAACTGCTGCTGTTGTCCCCCGCTGAGGTCGCCACCCATGCGATCGAGCATGGTTTCCAGCACTGGAAAAAGTTCAAAGATTTCGGCGGAGACGGTTGAAGACTTTTTGCCGCGATCGCCCAGCGCCTCCTGACCAATAACCAGATTTTCTTTGACGGTTAGCCGGGGAATGATCTCCCGGCCCTGAGGCACGTAGCCGATGCCCATCCGGGCCCGCTGATCGGGAGAGGTTTTTAACAGCGATCGCCCTTCGTAAACAATGTCGCCGGTGCGGGGCAGGAGCAGTCCCATGACGTTATTCAGCAGGGTGGTTTTGCCGACGCCATTGCGACCAATCAGGCACACCATCTGGCCTTGGGGAACCACCAAATCGACATCTCGCAAAATATGGCTTTCGCCGTAAAAGAAATTGAGCCCGGTAATCTGCAGCATGGGGGCGATCGCCGGAGCGGCATCGGCCGGAGCGGAAAGGGTATGAGTCATGATTTCAAATCCTCTAGGGCAGCGGTTTCTAAGCGACTGACCGTTTCCGGGGGCAAGTTCAGCAGCGATACCAGCTTTTGATACACCGTCGCTTCAGTTTCGTTAATTTGGTTAGCGCTAATCACCTCGTAGCTCAGCATCAGCGCTTGCTCCCGTTGGGCCTCAGAAGTGAGTTGCGGCACCAATTCCTCCAGGGGAATATTTTTAGCCAGCAGGTTGCCCAATTCGTCTTTGAGCGCAGCCTGCTCGTCAGGCGTGTGGACAAATTGATGGCTGAGGCGATCGAGAATTACGGCTTGCTCACTCGATTCAAAATCATCGTCAGCCCAGGCCATGGTGGCTGCGATGCGCAGCAGCAGCATTTGTTCGGCGGTAACGGTGGTTTCCTGCCCTAAATAAACTTCAATCACCTGGGGATCATTTTGCACTTCGTCCATTGTCCCCTCACAGAGGACAGAGCCCTGATGCAGCACGGTGACCTGGCGGGCAATTTGGCGCACAAACTCCATGTCGTGCTCGATCACGATAATGGAATGGCTTTCGGCCAAAGATGTTAGGAGTTTACCGGTCTGTTCAGTTTCTTCATCGGTCAGTCCAGCAACGGGCTCATCCACCAGCAGTAGGTCGGGGGATTGGGCTACCAACATGCCAATTTCCAGCCACTGTTTTTCTCCGTGGGAAAGCAGCGCGGCGGGCACGTCGGCCTTGTGGTCGAGGCCAATGGTTTCGAGCAGTCCCCCGACAGTGCGCTTTTCTGCGCTGGGCGTCTTTTTGAACAGGGTGGAAAAAACGTTTTTGTTGCGGTTGCAGGACAGTTCCAGGTTTTCGCGGGGGGTGAGGTTGAGATATACCCGCGGCGTCTGAAATTTGCGCCCAATGCCCAGACGCGCAATGGTGTGTTCGGCCTGCTTGCTCAAGTCTTTGCCCTTGAATCGGGCGCGACCGGCGGTCGGCTGCACCTTACCAGTAATCACATCGAGAAAGGTGGTTTTGCCTGCACCGTTGGGGCCGATGATAACGCGCAGTTCGCCTTCAGCCATCGAAAAGTTGAGGTCGTCGAGCGCTTTGAAGCCGTCGAAGCTGACGGTGACGTTGGCGATATCGAGTAGGGCAGTCATGGTTTGGGGGTTGGGAGTGGATGGGTAGGAGGGTGATAGGGTGATGGGGTAGGGGCGAGCGGGTTTGTCCTTACGGGGTGTTTGGGGACGGTAGGTAAGCGGTGGAGTTTCTGAGAGAGGGAATTGTGGACTTTGAATTAGTTCAGACCTTGGAAAAACAAAGTTTTTCTATTCTGCATTTAGGAACGGGAAGGTATTAAAGCATCGCTTTGGAGTTTTGAATTCATCGACAGGCAGACAACTCAAAATTCAAAACTGAGAACTTAAAATTCATTCATTTCTTAGCACTCTGTTCTCTGCTCCCTATTCCCTGCTCCCCGTTCCCCATAAGAATCGAGAACTCAAATTGGTGTTAATCTGAGACCTCCTGCGGTTCGGGCTGTAGCTCAGAGTCCAGGTCGGCTTGGGGATAGACGATCTCTCCAGGGGTGCCAAAGCGCGATCGCAGGCTGTCTGGAATCTGCTTCTGCAGCCAGCCGACAATGCCGTCGGGCAGGGCTGTAACCACCAGCAAAAACAGCGCTCCTTGGAAAAATAGCCAAACTTCAGGAAAGCTTTCGCTGAGCAGGGCTCGGGCCCAGTTCACCAGCAAAGCTCCCAAAATCGCGCCGACTAGAGTGGCACGACCGCCCACCGCCACCCAGATCACCATCTCAATGGAGAAGGCGATATCCATGAACTGGGGCGAAACAATGCCGGACTGCACAGTGTAAAGGGCGCCGGCAATACCGGCGATCGCTCCGGAGACGGCAAATACGAGCACTTTAAAGCCAGTGGGGTCATAGCCCGAAAAGCGCACCCGGTTTTCATCATCGCGGATGGCGATCAGCAAGCGGCCAAAGCGGCCACTGGTCAGCCAGCGACAGAGCAGATACATGAGCACCAGCAGCACCACTGTCGTCAGGTAAAAGGTCATCTGCATGCTGGAGCTACCCACCTGCTGACCGAGAAAGGTGCTGGTGTCCGTTTTGAGACCGTTGGTGCCGTTGATCCATTTCTGCTGGCCGTTAAACAGATTGAAGAAAACCACCAGCGCTGCCTGGGTCAGGATAGAAAAGTAGACGCCGCGAATGCGGTTGCGGAAGACCAGGTAACCTAGCAGCCCCGCCACGATCGCCGGAATCATAAAGATGGCAATCAGCGTAAAGGGCAGCGACTTGAAAGGTTCCCAGAACCAGGGTAGTTCTGAGACACCGTAGAGACCAAAGAACTCGGGAATTTGTCCCTCGCTCAGGCTGTTGAGCTGCAAAAACATGGCGAAGGCGTAGCCGCCGAGGGCAAAGAAGATGCCGTGGCCGAGGCTTAAAAGTCCGGTAAAGCCCCAGATCAAGTCAATGCCCAGGGCGACGATCGCCAGCGACAGAAAGCGACCCAACAATCCCAGGCGAAACCCGCTCAGCAGCAGGGGCAAAATCACCGCCATCAGAATCACAAAGGCGATGATGCCCACAACCTCTACGGTACGCTGACGCGACTTTTGGGCTTTGACCGCCTGGCGAGGACGAACGGAAGTCGGCGTTTCAATAACCATGAGCCTGACTTACACCTCCACCGAGCGGCCTTTTTGCGGAAACATGCCCGCCGGTTTCCACTGCAAGAACGCGATAATCAGGGCAAACACCATCACTTTGGCCATGCTGGTGGTGGCAAAAAAGGTAAAGAAATCGATCACCGGCTGCACTGCTTCGTAAGGGGTGAGAAGGAGGGCGATCGTGCCGGACCCCAACAAATAGGTGATGATGCCGATCACCATGGCCGCCACGATGCTGCCGACGAGCTTGCCGACGCCGCCCACTACCACCACCATAAAAGCATCCACGATGTAATTACTGCCCAGGTTTGGCCCGACGGAGCCTAATAAAGTCACAGCACAGCCGGCAATGCCCGCCAAACCAGATCCGAGGGCAAAGGTCAGGGCGTCCACGGTGTCAGTGGGAATGCCCAAACAGGCGCTCATCTGGCGGTTTTGCGTCACGGAACGAATTCGCAGTCCCCAGGCGGTGCCGTTAAGGAACCAATAGACGCCGGCAATGCACACCGCCGTCAGCACAATGATGAAAAGCCGCGCATAGGGAAACTGCAGTGTCGTGCCCAGGGAAAGGCCGCCGCGTAGCCAGCTCGGGGCGGTGACATCCACATTGCGGGCGCTAAACCAGGCTCCGGTCAAGGTTGTATTGTCGCTCTGGTTGATGAAAATGCCCGCGACGATCGCGATCGCGCCCGACAGCATCAGCACCACCGGATTCGCAGTGCGCCGCAGATTTTCCCAGTTCGCCTGCCGCTGCAAAATCCAGCGACCGCCGAAGAACAGCACCAAAAAAATCACGAGACCAATCACTAACGACCAACTAACGCTGCGAATGAACTGCCGCAAAATCAAGCTGACGCCCCAAGTCGCCAGCAGCGTTTCCAGCGGACGGCCATATAGATGACGAATGACGCCCCGCTCCAGCACTAAACCCACTAGCGCCGCGACCAAAAAGGCCAGCGGCAGCGCCGCAAAAATATAGAATTCCAGAGCACTACCGCCAATCGCTTTAGCGCCGTTTTGCACCACGTAGGTAGTGTAGGCACCCAGCATCATCAGTTCGCCGTGGGCCAGATTGATCACCCCCATCAGGCCAAACACGATCGCCAGCCCCAACGCCACAATGAGCAACACTGCGCCAATGCTGACCCCGTTAAATAAACCGTTTATCAGTCCCTCAATCACGCCTGTACCTACAGATGAATTTTGCCGCCGAGCAATCGCTCCCGCTGATATTCCTGGGCTGCACCCGTCAGTTGCGATCGCTAAACATAAACAAAAGGGAGAGCAAAATCCTGCCGATTACAGGCGCGGTTCCGCTCTCCCTTCGCATCAGGTTGCCTGCCAACGAAACGTCAGCGTTATGCTCCTTCGACTTCGTACTGTCCGCCCTTCTCCGGGTCAGACCAGTCGCAGGCTAAGCCTTGAGTTTCAGGTACATACTGATTCCACGGCACCGGATCAATGGGGCCATCGGTCGAAGACACAATATCGAACAGACCGTCATCGCGCACTTGGCCAATCCGCACTGTCTTCGAGATGTGGTGGTTAGGATTCATCGTCACGGGACCTTCAGGAGCGGCAAACTCTTGACCGTAGGCCGCTTCGCGCACCGCAGGAATATCCGTGGTGCCCGCTGCTTCCACTGCCTGTTTCCATAGATACACCATGATGTAAGCAGCTTCCATCGGGTCGTTCGTCACGCGATCGTCACCATATTCCGCTTTAAAGTCGGCCACCCATTTCTCATTTTCAGGCGACTCTACCGTTTGGAAGTAGTTCCAAGCGGCATAGTGACCGACGAGAAACTCTGACCCGATCTGGCGCACTTCTTCTTCGGCCACACTCACCGACATCACCGGATACAGGTCAGGGGTCATGCCCGCGCCCTGCAGCTGCTTAAAGAAGGCGACATTGCTGTCACCGTTCAAGCTGTTGAAAATCACGCCGCCGTTGGGCAGCGCCGCCTTAATCTTGGTGATAATCGGCGTAACTTCGGTGTTGCCGAGGGGCAAATAGTCCTCACCGACGGTCGTGCCGCCGTTGGCTGCCAACTGCTCTTTGATAATAGTGTTTGCCGTGCGGGGGAAGACGTAGTCAGAGCCCACTAAGAAGAATTCAGTGCCGACATTCTCCAGCAGCCAATCCACCGCAGGCTCAATCTGCTGGTTGGGCGCGGCTCCAGTGTAAAAAATGTTCTGTGAACACTCCTGGCCTTCATACTGCACCGGATACCAAAGCATATGCTGCTTCGATTCAAACACCGGCAGCACAGCCTTACGGCTAGCAGAAGTCCAGCAGCCAAACACGGTGACGACCTCATCTTGGTCAATCAGCTTTTCTGCTTTCTCGGCAAAGGTGGGCCAGTCAGAAGCGCCATCTTCTTCAATGGCTTCAATCTGCCGACCGAGAACCCCACCGGCTTCATTGATTTCCTTAATCGCCAGCTTCTCAGCATCCACGACCGTAGTTTCACTAATGGCCATTGTGCCGCTGAGCGAGTGTAAGATGCCGACTTTAATGGGCTCACCGTCACCAGCAGCAGCAGTGGTATCTTCGCCGCCCTCTGCCGGTTCTTCGGTGGTTGCCGTATCGGTAGCACCACAAGCCTTGAGCAGCATCGCTGTACCCATTGTGGCGGATCCGTACAGCAAGAACTTCCGTCTGCCAAATTGATTTGTCATTACGCGCCGTCGCTCCTGATTTAGAGAAAAATTGCCTAGCTGCAGCAGATAAAGTTTGAGTCAAACCCCTGAGAATCTCAAAATTCCGTGGCTGACTATCAACGATTTCAATTTCAAACCAAGGATAGATGTTTTAAGGTCACACCATTCCACTGCGATCGCAATTGATACTAAAGTCAGAAAAAACACTTAAATGTAGCGTAAACTACAAAATCCCAAATCATCCCTCGGTTCATTGGATTTCCGGGAATTTTTCTGGCCTTGAAAAAATTATGTATCTAAATGAATTGGCCCTCCCAATCCCTAATGGACGTGGGAATGCCCATGACTGTGGGCGTGGCTAAATTCTTTGGCGGCGCTGGCTACGGCTGGGCTTGGCCCTACCTTTTGTTGATGACGAATCAAATCAATAATCGTGTGCAGCCCTTCCTGAGTTTTAAGATTTGTAAAGATAAAGGGGCGATCGCCACGCATCTTTTCGGCATCCCGCTGCATAACTGCCAAATCCGCTCCGACATAGGGAGCCAAATCAATTTTGTTGATAATCAATACGTCAGATTTCATGATGCCCGGCCCGCCTTTGCGCGGAATCTTATCTCCCGCCGCCACATCAATCACGTACAGCGTCATTTCCACCAGCTCTGGGCTAAAGGTGGCGGCTAGATTGTCGCCGCCGCTTTCGACGAACACCACGTCAGGAGAAAACTGGCTGACCAGACGATCAATCGCTTCCAGATTAATGGAGGCGTCATCGCGAATCGCCGAGTGCGGACAGCCGCCGGTCTCCACGCCAATAATGCGATCGCGCTCTAGGGCTTCACTGCGCACCAAAAACTGCGCGTCTTCTTGGGTGTAAATGTCATTGGTAACCACAGCGAGGCTGAAATCATCCCGCATGGCCTTACACAGTGCGTCAATCAGCGCGGTTTTACCTGATCCTACGGGGCCGGCCACCCCCACTCGAAACGGTTTTGCCACAGAGTCATCCTCAATTCTGCATGCGCAGGATTTAGCCAAGCATTATAAACGAGGCAATGGAGTTTTTCGGTTTTTGATTCCCCATTGGGCTCGCGGGGAAGATATTCATCTTACTCATCCTCATACCCAGCCACCCGTGCAGGCGAGCAGCCGTTCGTCCCAACACCCATTACCCCATCACCCTCCTACCCATTCACCCGGCCACTCTCTAACTGCGAAACAGGCGACTGTATTGGCTTTCATGTTGCATGCTGGCCAACGCTGTTCCCCAGCTACAGGCCCCCAAGTTGGCCTCGGTCATCGTTTGGATGCTCCCGTAGCTCTGCTGAATTGGGGCAGCCAACTGTCGCAGTACTCGCTGACCGTCGGTTTGTCCCAGGGGAACGGCCCGAACGGCAGCGCTGGTTAGATTAGCAGCCCAACTGTGCAGGTAAGCGATCGCAGCTTCATCCCAGGGAATTCGCCAAGCCTGAGCGACTAGCGCGTAGGCGATCGCAAAGTTACAGTTCTGCTGGCTGACGAAATCAGGCCACTGGTTCGTTAACTCTGGCTCCAAATCGGCGAAGAGGCGCAGCAGCGATCGCCCCATCTGCCAACTCTGCGATCGCATTTCCTCGGTTTCGCGCAAGGCCGACAGCCACTGATTCCAATACTCAACTTGTTCAAAATTTGGCTGAGCAGCGGCGGCGTAAACCCAGCCAGCGATCGCGGTTTCTACCCGAATAGCTCCCCCCGTCAGCTCTTGTGATAACCAGTGCAGAAGCTCAGGAGCCGATGCGATCGTGCCATTCGTCGCCAGCGTCTCAATGCCCTCGGAGTAGCTATAGGCCCCCACCGGCAACGCCGGACTCGCCAGTTGCAATAGCGTCAATAAAGAAACATGAGCCGGATTTGACATCGCTGTACACCCTGAAGCAGCCACCATACCTTAAAGCAAAGTTCAGCCAACAGCCCTGTCAGTACTCACCGATTCAACTAAGCGATGGTCACGGTCAGCGATAAACTCCAAACAGGCTTTGATATCAGTTTCCGTTAATTCTGGAAAGTTACCGATCATCTCAGCGATGGTCATGCCAGCCGCCAGCCAACTCAACACGTCGTAAACCGTAATCCGCACACAATGAATGCAGGGCTTCCCCCGCGCTTATCGAGCTCGATTGTCATGATGTCGCGGCAGCTCATAAACTCCACAATCTAAACGAGCTAGCTGAATTACGCTAATCAAATGCGGCGGGTCAGCGATTTGCCGTGGGTATCGGTGCCGCAGGTTGTAAGCAGGCCAAACTCTTTGGCCAACTGCAGCACTCCTGGCGTTCGCTTGGGGCAGGGTCGCCATTCCTGGCGATTGTCGTAAGCGTAGTAGGCTTCGATGCCATCAATTCCGCATTCAGCCGCTGCGGCTGCTAACTCTTCTGCTGAGCGCCGATAGCGACAGGGATGAGCCAGCACTGCCATGCCTCCAGCGGCGTGAATGGCCGCAATCACATGAGCCGCCAGCCGCTCTTGTCCTCGCGGAGCATGATGATTTAAGTAAGGCTGCATTGCCGCGTGATTGGGCTTAAAGGCGTAGCCCAAAATATGAACGTCGGTGTCGGTTAATAGCGACGTGATTTCCACGCCTGTCCATAAGCGCGGCAGCTGCCGTCGGCCTTGTCGAGTCGAGGCCGGATGTTTCCACTGCCAGTCTTCAAGATATTGCTTGGCTTTGCGAAAGCCGCTAACAGTGTGATGGTCAGTAATGGCGAATTCTTGAAGTTCAAGGGCGATCGCTTGCTCGACGAGTTCCCCGGCTGAAAGTTTCCCATCAGAGTGATGGGTGTGCATATGGAAGTTAAACGTTCCAGGACAACTCGTTTCATCAACGGTCTCAAATATGTTTTGTAGCTTCAGAGCATCTCTACGCCATACGCCAGCCGAGACGCCTACTTGGGCGGGGCTGATTACCATAACTAACCCTACTTACTGTGTTCACCACTAATTTTCTTTATCTCTAATATAGCGGCTATAAAAAGCTCACGTATAACTATTTTTAATCTTTTGATACTCAAAAATCTGTCAAAAGGTTGAACTGTTCAACGCCTTAAAGAAAAACTTGTCATCTTGGCATCCGTTAAAACACTTAGAAACGGCGAAGTTGACTAAATAAAAAATTGAGCTGTAATTAAAAAATGCAGTTTAACTTTGCAAGCTGTCTCTGCATCATCAGTAAAGATATTGACTCTAATAAGCTTTAAAGGAATTTTGTTGGCATCAAAGCGTAGTTGCAGGGGTGCTTATTGAAGATGGTCAATTGGCGATGATAGTATATTTATTGACCTTTATTACTGTATTTGTGTCCGCAAAGGAGGTTAATTGATGATTATGCATAAGCTAACGCGACGCTCATTTTTAGTAACTGGAGGAGCGGCGCTGGCGCTTACGGCTGCTCAGCTCAATCGCCCGCGCCGCGCCGCCGCGCAAACTGGCGAAATTAACCTCTATTCGTCTCGACACTACAATACCGACGACGCACTCTATGAGGGCTTTACCGAACAAAGTGGGATTCGCGTTAATTTGATCGAAGGCAGCGCCGACGAACTCCTCGAACGGATCCTGAATGAGGGAGAGAATAGTCCTGCTGATGTCTTTATGACGGTGGATGCTGGGCGTTTGTGGCGGGCCACCGAGGCCGGCATTTTTGCCCCTGTGAGTTCGTCTGTTTTAACCGAACGCATTCCAGCGAATCTGCGTCACCCCGATGGGCTGTGGTTTGGTTACTCGAAGCGGGCGCGCGTCATTATGTACAACCGTGAGCGAGTTAATCCGGCAGAACTCTCGACCTATGAAGCGCTGACCGACTCCAAGTGGAATGGGCGGATATTGGTTCGCTCTTCTGGCAACATTTATAACCAGTCGCTGGTGGCTGGGATGATTGAAACCAATGGTATGGAAGCCACTGAAGCATGGGCAGAGGGCATGGTCAACAACTTTGCCCGTGACCCCGAAGGCAATGACACCGCGCAAATTAAAGCAGTAGCAGCTGGTTTAGGCGATGTCGCGATTGCCAACAGCTACTACCTGGCGCGGCTGGGTAATTCTGATGATCCCCAAAATCAGGCGATTTTCGAAAAAGTGGGCGTGTTTTTCCCCAACCAGTCAGGTCGCGGTACCCACGTCAACATCAGCGGTGCTGGCGCCTTAAACACGGCCCCTAATCTGGAAGGCGCGATCGCTTTTCTTGAATATCTGTCAACTCCGACAGCTCAAGAATTTTTTGCCAAAGGCAATAACGAGTATCCCGTAGTGGCAGGAACTGAAGTTGATCCAGTCCTCAAAAACTTCGGCGACTTTAAAGAAGACGAAGTCAATGTAGAAGCCTACGGCAGCAACGCTGACGAAGCGGTGCAGCTCATGGACCGAGCCGGTTGGGAATAAGGGCTTAGACTGCATCCATTCTTGGAATGGGACTTTGGCATCGCTATCATTTGTTATCGCTAGGGCGATTTGATAGGGATGAGATTCAGTTGATAAGAGATTCAGCGAGCCAGTATAGGCTGCTTTAGGGCGGCGCTTGCTAATGTTGATGCGGTTTATCAATTCCCTGAACTCATGTCGACAGCTTTCTTTTTTGAGAGCTGTCGACATGAGTTCGACGAGCAAAAGTGAGCAAGAAAAGAGCTGAGACTGGATTTGACGAATTCACCCTCAGCTATGAACGCTGCTTTATCCGACGTCTCTCGCCTCGATGTCACGCAGATTTTTTTGGGGCAGTCGATGACTTTTGCCGAGCGAACAGCAGTGTCTTGACCATCCTCAGTTCCCCTCGATGTCGGGCGAACGTCTCTATCAATCGCAGCTGAGTTGCCGTGAAGTGATGACCATTGTGATTGCTTTCCAAGGCTCTGGCATCACACCTCTAAGGAAGTTTTACACACCCACCGTGTCTTGCCCAGTCGGCGACACGCATTTCCGCATCTGGTGAGCGCTAACCGTTTCGTGGGGATGCCCTGATGTTTTGATGCTGCTGTGCTGCGAGCTCTACGCGAGGACTGGAGAGATAACCGGGATTGCTTTCATCGGTTCGACGTCGCTCGAAGTGGGCCATCCGCGCCGCGCCAACTTCTATAAAGTGCTCCCATCTCAAGTGGGCTGAAGCAAGCCCTGCGCCGCAAACAATCTACAGAGATACCTCCAAAATCAGATTGAGTCGCTGATTTCTGACCTAGCCTTCAGCTTTGCAGAGCTGTGACAGCAGCTAAAATAAATTCACTTCGAATAGCGCCGCGATCGCCCCAACCCGATATGGTTCAGTCCTCTACGCAACGCCTGACGCTAGACACCCTGCAGATCAACCCCTCTGATTATTTTTTGTGGGATTTTGCCGGGGTGGATGGACTGCAGGCGGCGATCGCTCTCTTTTCTCCAGCCGTTTCTCACCTGGCTCCCTGGCAATCGCTAACGGCGGAATGGCAGCAGCGCTCGTGCTCCGTGCTGCGGCTGTGTGAAAACAACTTTCGGGTAGCCCTGCCAGAGGACATGTCGTTTGATCAGGCTATCCAAGTGCTGGACTTTAAGGTGTGGGTAAAGCCCTATCCAGCGGCTACGCTTATGCTGCCGGTCGAGGTCGGGCTGCCTCGTCTGCAGACGATCGCAACAACCAGACCGATTTACACGCTGAATCCATTTCCGAGCGATCGCGCTGTCCCGGCTCGTATCAACGACATGGCAATTCTGGCCTGGCATCACCCTTGGCAGGGGCAACCCAAGCTGGCCATCCAAACCTCCAATACCAGCGTTCAGGCAATTCAACTGGCCCTTGCTCCCTAGTCTTCTACCCTCAGAAAAATTCTATCCCCGTTGCTTTTACGGCAAATCACTCAGGACTTCGCCCAAAATTTCGACCATTTGGTTAATGTGGGATTTTTGCAGCATTAAGGGCGGTGACAGGGCAATAATGTCGCCGGTGACGCGAATCAGCAGGCCCTGTTCAAAGCAGCGCACTAAGCAGTCGTAAGCGCGCCTCGTTGGTGCCTGGGGTCGGGGTTCCAGCTCAATTCCCGCCACCATGCCAAGATTGCGAATATCGATCACATGGGGCGATCGCCGTAGGGAATGCACCGCCTCTTGCCAGTAGTCTGCCAGGCTAGCCGCGTGCTCAAAGAGGCCCTCTTCGGCATAGACATCCAGGGTGGCGATCGCCGCCGCGCAAGCCAGTGGATGCCCAGAATAGGTATAGCCGTGGGGAAATTCGATCGCGTGCTCCGGCCCCTGCATAAAGGCGTCATAAATTTCTTGCCTGACTAATACTGCGCCCATCGGCACCGTACCGTTGGTGAGGCCTTTAGCCACCGTGATGATATCGGGCACGACGCCAAAGTAGTCGGCGGCAAAGCCCGTGCCGAGCCGACCAAACCCCGTAATCACCTCATCAAAGATCAGCAGAATGCCGTGTCGAGTGCAAATCTCACGCAATTTTTCCAGATAGCCCACCGGTGGAATCAACACGCCCGTTGAGCCCGCGACCGGTTCCACAATCACCGCCGCAATATTGGACGCATCATGCAGCGCGACCAGGCGGTCTAGCTCATCTGCCAGGTGGGCTCCCCACGCGGGTTGCTGATAGCTAAACGCCTGCTCAGCCAGGTTGTAGGTGTGGGGCAGGTGATCGGTACCGTTCAACAAGCTGCCAAAGAGCTTGCGATTGCCACCAATGCCGCCGACGGAAATGCCGCCAAACCCGACCCCGTGATAGCCTCGCTCGCGACCAATGAGGCGTTGCCGGGTGCCCTCGCCGCGAACGCGGTGGTCGGCGATCGCGATATTCAATGCCGTATCGCCCGCTTCGGAGCCCGAGTTGGCAAAAA
>ERZ1740058.535-NODE-535-length-27556-cov-6.345260_pt1 | contig 27556 bp, 19 predicted proteins | sample MGYA00581745_ERZ1740058 | MGnify/ENA primary metagenome ERZ1740058 (study PRJEB43018, sample SAMN04849742) | marine metagenome | isolation source: floating plastic debris | place: Pacific Ocean | collected 2008-08-30 | study: EMG produced TPA metagenomics assembly... | reverse complement strand
ATATTCCGGGCCGTAACCAACCGGATTACCATGCTGCTGACTTGTTAAGCGATGTACTAGGACGAAGCCGTTCTTCCCGCCTGTTTACTAAACTAGTGAAAGAAACCCCCTTATTTAGCTCAATTAATGCCTATGTAACCGGCTCAATTGATCCCGGCTTGCTCATTATTAACGGCCGATTGAACGAAGATGTGGATCTGGAAACGGCTAACACTGCTGTAGAGTCAGTAATTGAGGATCTAAGGCGAGAGTTGGTGTCGGGAGAAGAATTGAGGAAAGTAAAGAATCAGGCAGAATCCACCTTAGTGTTCTCCGAGATGGAGCTACTGAACCGAGCCATGAATTTGGCTTATTCTACCTTACTAGGTAATCCGGATTTAATCAACCAGGAATCAGAGCAGATTCAGGCGGTAAAAGCCGAAGATGTTTTGCGGATGGCTGACGCTTTACTCGCACCGGATAAAAGTAATACTCTTTTTTACGAAGCTAAGAATTGAGCTACGCTTTTATGTAGCCCTTACGCCTGAGGATAGTTTCCACGAACTTCTTCTCGTTTTCGGTATTGAAAATACGAAACGGGAGGTGCACTAGTTGGGCTTTGGAAACAATCAGTACAAAGTAGTCTTGTCCAATCCGGGCATCTTTGATCATATCCCACTTCAGGGGCATTCCCTGCCGGGGATTTACTTTAATAAGCACCTGTTGGCTATTAATTTCATAACTAAGCCGCTCAAAAAGTATTTTATTTTGCTCCATTTGAGTAACCCCGGTAAACTGGATGAGCCAGAATAGTATATACAGCACAAGAGCGATTAAAGGGCCAATAATCCACCAGATTGACCAGACAAAAAATGCCCCGGACATTAAAGCTAATACAATCAAAAATACCCACCACTGTTTTCGAAGCAGATTAAACATGGCGAGCTTGATATATGTACCGGTGGTTAATTGGTATTTTTTTGTCTTTACAATCATTGATCAGTCAATTCGGAATTCAGCCTACGTAATGAGGATGCAAGTATAAAACTTTCCCGTTAAACTTACCATAAAACTAAATACTTGGATTCAGCTTCAGCACCTATTGTTCTGCAATTACCTAAGGCCAGACAACGCAGTGCCTAGAATAGCAAATGCTAAGATGCTTAAATAGCTTTCAGACTCATATCCAGACTTTTCACCGAGTGGGTAAGTGCCCCAACTGAAATATAATCTACTTCACATTCGGCTACTTCTACAATGGTTTGCTCATTGATATTTCCTGAAGCCTCAGTTTTAGCGTGGTCGCCAATAATCTGCACGGCTTCTCGCATCAGTTCGGGAGACATATTATCCAGCATAATTACATCTACCCTACCTACCTCCAACACCTGGCGAACTTCCTCCAAGTTTCTGGTTTCTACTTCAATCGACAAATCCAGTTGTTTTTCTTTCAGGTAGGTATACGTACTTTCAACGGCTTCACGAATCCCACCAGCGTAATCAATGTGGTTATCTTTGAGCATCACCATATCGTAGAGGGCATAGCGGTGGTTTTGTCCACCACCAATAGCCACCGCCCATTTTTCGGGCAGCCTGAAGTTTGGAGTGGTTTTTCGAGTGTCTAGCAGCTTCGCCTTAGTGTGGTCAATCATTGATTGCAGCCGGTGGGTGTAGGTGGCAATGCCGCTCATGCGTTGCATGCAGTTTAGCACCAGCCGTTCGGCGGTTAAAATAGATTGAGCTTTGCCAGATACTACAAAAGCAATATCTCCAACTTCTACTTTTGTGCCGTCAGCAATCGCCACGTCCATCGTAAGCCGCTCGTCTACATTACTGAATATATGTTGAGCAAGGGTAACTCCGGCTAGTACACCATCGCCCTTAACAAGTAATCTAGCCTGTTTATTCAAATCAGAAGGTACAGAAGCTAGGGTAGAGTGATCGCCATCTCCAACATCTTCGTTCAGGGCAGCATTAATGAATGTCTGGATTCGTTCAGAAGTCAAGTAGGGTAAGTTCATTATTCTTAGATACCAGTAGTTTTAGGGTGAAGCTATTTTCTGCTTTTAATCTAGAGAATTAATTTATACAGCTAACAAGTGTTCGTTATTACCCTATCGTCATTTTTGCAGAACACTAGCTTGCGACTAACTGAGGAGATGACAAAGCAACTTACTTACATTGAGGTTTAATACGACTGTAGCAAGTTGCTGATAATCAAATTTTTATTGTATCGCTTTTAAAAGCTTTTGTTAAGTAAAATCTTACGGGGAAGCAAGATAATTATATCAGTACCATGTTCTTCTGAACTACGGTAGGCAATAGTACCTTCGTGCATTTCAACCACCAGCTTGGCCAAATAAGTACCTAAACCGGTTCCTTTGGCTTTACCGGAAGTGACAAACTTCTCAAAGAAATGCTCACGTACCTCTGCGGGGATTGTTCCTTGGTTGTGCACCGTGATTTTAAAAAAGCCATTATGATCAAGGGTCACAGAAATTTCCTGATTCGTTTCCGAAGCTTCCAGGGCATTTAAGAGTAGGTTATGGAGCATTCGCTGCATGTAAAACTTATCCGCCTTCATCATTACTTTTTCTTCGCTCAGCGGATGGTTTTGATAGAACAAAGTGATATTAAGAGACTTGCTCCTGAAATTTTTTTGGAGCTCGGCAAATTCGGTTTTTATTAACTGCGCCAGATCAAACTCTTCAGTGTTAGGGAGATAGTCCCCCTGTTCCATCTGAGCGTAGTCTAAGGAAGACTTAATCATATTTAAAGTCTGAGAGCTTCTGGTTCGCAAATGTTCCAACCAGATTTTTTGCGAGTCACTAGGTTGTTTGTCTAAGAGAACTTCCACCATTTGCAAGATGGAAGCCAGATTGTTCCGCATATCATGATTGGTCAACTGCTGGGCTACTTCCAGGGCTGAAAGCTTATGATTCAGATGACTGACCATCTTCTGCAGCTCGTTGAGTGTATGTTTGTCTTCATTAGTCTCAACTAAAAAAGTCATTTTACAGGCTCCTAGACTATCATTAGCCGGAATATAGGCTGCGGTAGAAATAATTTTTCTCGTCTTACCCTCCTTATCTAGTACCTCCCATTTCCCTTGCATTTCGTAATGGTTGCTCATGAACTCATCGTGCAATTGCTGCATCTGAGCATGAAAATCCTCCGGAACCACTACTAAGAATGAATTACCAATTAACTCCTCACGAGTGTAACCGTAAAAATCGCAGTAAGACTGATTGACTCTAACCACAGTTCCAGCACTATCGGTAACACAAATGGGAATAGGGATCAGTTCCAGTATTGGAATTAACTCTGAGGGCTTAGCTTCGGCAAACTGACGTAGTATCTCCAACTGACGCCCGTTTTTCGCGTCTACGTTGTTTGTTATCATGTTATTTCACAGGTGAAGGCTGTTCAAACGTACAAATTTTGTCTAAAAGATTATACATAAATATTAGACAAATTGCTAACACAATAGAGTGATTATACATTCATTTACCTTTAAAAAAAGAAGCATTAATTTCACCACAAACAGAATTTTTTTCTAGAAATTTAGAAGGCGCTTGATTATTTACCTAGATGCTCTTGCTCCTTTTCTTAACTGCTGGTCTTCTTGAACTAGAACATCAGTCAATAATTTATCTAATTCATTGATTTTGTCCTGATAAGCTGGATTTTCAGCCAGATTACTTTTGGCCACGGGTGAGCTAGTGTGATCGTATAGTTCTATCGCTACCACACTATCCGGATTCTCATAGTGCTGCCAGCGAGTATATCGAACTTCTTGCGTGCGGATACTGTAACCCATAATTTCTTTTTTCCGATCGTAGCCTAAATCTTTACCGCGGGGATACTGGCTTAAGGCAGCTATTTTCCCTTTCTGATCAGGGTCTTCCATTTGCGGCACGAAACTATCTCCCTGAAGATGAACCGGTGGTGGCAAGTCAGCCAACTCGCAAAGCGATGGGTAAATATCTACAAACTCGACCAATGCTTCGGATCGCCCTCCTGCTTTTGAAAAAGAAGGAGACTTTACAATCAGCGGAACTCGGGTATCCAACTCAAAATTAGTGTGCTTACACCAACTTCCGTATTCCCCCAGTTTCCAGCCATGATCGCCCCACAATATCACTAAGGTGTTATCGGATAAACCCAGGTTATCTAATTCGGTCAAAAGGCGGCCAATCTCGGCGTCAATGTGACTCACACAGGCGTAGTAACCATGTATCATGTTGCGAGCTTGATCTTCAGAAAGCGCCCCTTCCACCGGAATTCCGTAGTACTTCCGTAGTTCCCCAAATTGGTGCAGCGCAACCTCCGGCATACCTTCCGGTTCGGCTAGATCAGGGATTTCAATATCCTCCGGATCATATATATCCCAGTATTTTTTGGGAGCCACAAAGGGTAAATGGGGTTTTACGTACCCTACTGCCAGGAAGAAGGGCTGATCTTTTAAAATACCAAGTCGCTCAATAGCCCGATTGGTGGTACGGGTATCAATAAAGTTACTGTCGGGTGCATCGGAAGCCAGCCAGGGGATTTTTTGATCATCAATAGTAGGATATGATCCGTTGGCCCGAACAGTATCCCCGGAGTTCATGTAATCTATCGCAGCAACCGACCACTTGGGTACGGTCCAGGAAAGCGTATCGTCGTAGTTGCCGTGTCCGGTATGGTAGATTTTACCCACGGTTTCTGCCTGGTAACCATTCTGCTTAAAATGCTGGGGTAAAGTTACTACGTTAGGCACTTTAGTCCGGAAGTTGGTATACAGATCGTAGATACCAATGGCATCCGGTCTTAAGCCGGTCATCAGACTGTTTCGGGATGGGGCGCAGACTGCCTGCTGGCAATAGGCGTTCTGAAACAGAGTCCCTTCTTGTGCTAGACGATCAATGTTGGGTGAAATGATTTGGGAATGTCCGTAGCAACCTAACTCAGGACGTAGATCGTCTACGGCAATAAACAGGACGTTGGGTATCTCGGAAGTTACATTCTTGTCGTCAGCCGTGGTAGTGCACTGAGTGTAAAGCAGTAGATTGAGAAGAGCAAGCAATACATGTAATTTCATGGTCGTGTAGTTTTTTGCAGTACCATAAGGTCGTTCGCTTAAGTTAAATAAATTAACTTTGACCGCGTAATAACATTAATTCATTTTGTGCCCTCATGGATATTCTGTTCGCATCGCCCCAAATACAGCAATTAGTTGACGATATAAAAGACTTTCTGGAAGAGCAGATACTTCCGCTTGAACCTCAGTTGTTACACACACCTTTTCGCGATAACCTTCCTAAGCTTCATGAACTTCGTCAAAAAGTGAAGCACAGGGGATGGTGGGCTCCGCCCCTACCCGAAAATCATGGCGGTATGGGGTTATCCCTTACCGAATTTGCCCACATTAGTGAAGTTCTTGGAACTACTCCCTACGGTCATTACCTGTTCAACTGCCAAGCCCCTGACATCGGTAATATGGAGCTATTACTACACTACGTATCTAATAACTTGCAACAGCAATTTGCCCAGCCTTTAATCCGGGGTGAGACTCGAAGCTGCTTTTCTATGACCGAACCCGAGCATGCTGGTTCAAACCCAACTGTGCTTTCTACCACGGCGGTTCGTGAAGGTGATGAGTACGTGATTAACGGTCATAAATGGTTTACCTCCTCGGCAGATGGAGCTAGTTTCGCTATCGTGATGGCCGTTACCAATCCGGACGAAGAAAGCACGTACCGAAGAGCTAGCATGATTGTAGTACCTACCGATACACCCGGTTTTCGGCTGGCCCGCAACATTTCCATTATGGGGGAAACAGGCAGCGACTACGCCAGCCACGCAGAAGTCTACTACGAAGATTGCCGAGTTCCAGTTTCCCACTTAATTGGTCAGGAGGGTGAAGGTTTTGCCCTTGCTCAGCAGCGATTAGGTCCCGGCCGTATTCACCATTGTATGCGCTGGATCGGCATTTGTGAACGGGCTTTTGATTTGATGTGCCGACGAGCTGCCGAAAGAGAAATTTCTAGCAATAGCTACCTCGGTCATCAGCAGTTTGTTCAGCAGTGGATTGCCGAAAGCCGAGCCGAGATTGATGCCGCCCGCCTGATGGTACTTAAAACCGCCTACGGTATTGATCAGCAGGGAGCTAAAGCGGTTAGAAACGATATTTCAGCCATTAAATTTTTTGTAGCCGATATACTCCAGAAAGTGCTCGACCGAGCTATCCAGACGCACGGCGCACTAGGAATCACAGATGATTTACCCCTAGCCTATTGGTACCGCCACGAACGCGGCGCCCGGATATACGATGGTCCTGATGAGGTACACAAAGCCTCACTGGCCCGTCAAATTCTAAAGAAGTACGGACTTACCACCCGAAAATCATGATAGATCAACCCACCCAGATTCGCTCGGGAGAAGAACTAGATAAAAATCAATTAGCAGCCTATCTGAAAAAGGAATTAGGTAGTCAGACTGAAGTAGTAGCAGTTAAGCAATTTCCAAGTGGATTCTCTAATCTAACGTATTCAGTACAGACTCAAGATCAGGAATACGTACTCCGCCGACCTCCTTTTGGGGCTAATATTAAATCAGCCCACGATATGGGGAGAGAGTACCGGGTACTGGAAGCACTGGAAGGAGTATACGACAAAATTCCCCAACCGGTACTGTATTGTGAAAATGAATTGGCAATCGGCGCACCTTTTTACTTAATGGAGCGAGTACAAGGAGTGATTCTACGAAATCAGCTCCCCCAGGGAATTATCTTGAGTAAAAACGATTGGCAGCAGCTTTCCGAAGCAGCCATTGACCAGTTAGCCGCATTGCATCAAATTGATATACAGCAAACCGGATTAGAAACACTGGGAAAGCCCGATGGCTACGTTGAGCGGCAGGTTAACGGCTGGATTAAACGCTACCGAAAAGCTGAAACCAACTCAATTGAAGCTATGGATTTTCTGGCCGAATGGCTACCCAAAAACCAGCCATCCTCCTCTCCTACGGCCTTTATTCATAACGATTATAAGTACGATAACCTGGTACTCAACCCCGAGAAGCTCACCGATATTTTAGCGGTTTTGGATTGGGAGATGGCTACGGTTGTCGATCCATTCATGGATTTAGGCACCACCTTGGGCTACTGGGCCGAACCAAATGACCCTAAACCACTGCGACAATTTGGACTTACCTCCCAACCGGATAATTTAAATCGAGCGCAACTTTGGGAACGTTACACTCAGCAGATTGGATTAAGAACCGAACACGCGGTATTTTACTTTGCTTTCGCTTCCTTTAAAATTGGGGTGATCGCCCAGCAAATCTACGCTCGCTTTAAGCAGGGCTTCACTAAAGACCCTCGCTTTGGCGGATTGATCTACGTAGTAAAGGCCTGTGCTGAAAATGGTCAGCAGGCCATCCGACAAAATAAAATCAGTAATTTGTACACCTAATACCTGACTGTGGACAGAAATCGGAAAGGAGCCCGATCGGCAAAAGACATTCCCGACGATATTATGGCTCAGCTCAATGCGGGACAGATTGAATCCGCTAACCTAGTGGAATGGCTGGCTATTGACCAGCTCAGTTTGTTAAAAGGCTTTCTGGAACAAGCTGACCGAAATCAGTACCTAGCGCCAGTCATTAACCGCATTGAGCAGCTTAAAAAGAAATCGGTAAATACTCTCAATGAGGCAATTGGAACGGAATTGCTTTCACTGGCTAGACAACATTCTGACGATGATTTATTTAGCTTTATGGCACAGCATCCTGCTGATATGGTTCGTTGCTGGGCTGCTTACTTCGTCGGTGGAAATGATGAGCTTTCTATTAACGCAAAGCTAACTAGAATTCAGCCGTTTGCTGCTGACCGCCACTTTGGAGTACGAGAGGTTGGCTGGATAGCCGTTAGACCAACAATTATTCAACAACTTTCACCCGCCATTGATATACTAGCTAAATGGACTTCATCATCAGACACCAATATCCGGAGGTTTGCCAGTGAGGCTACTCGCCCTCGGGGAGTATGGTGCCCGCATATTGAAGAACTAAAGCAAAATCCTGCCTTAGCGCTCAGCATACTTGAACCACTGAAGTCAGATTCTGCCCGGTACGTACAGGATAGCGTGGGAAATTGGTTGAACGATGCCAGCAAAACTCAACCTGAATTTGTTGTAAACCTCTGCCAAAAATGGACAACCGAAAGCCCGACCAAGGAAACTGCCTATATCGTAAAGAAGGCATTAAGAGCGCTGAATAAATGATTAGATATTGGTGCCTTCTGGTTTTTCGGTAGCTGATTTTCTTCGTATCTTCGAGGTTCCCTAACCGTAAATTATGTCCCCAAAAGCTTCTTCGGTCCAACTGCTTCAGACACTAGAAAAATACATTGGCTACACTGCTTTCCGTAAGAATCAGGAGCAGATCATCAAAACTATTTTAGCTGGTCAGGATGCGCTGGTGCTGATGCCGACTGGAGGTGGCAAATCACTTTGCTACCAGATTCCTGCCCTGCTTTCTGAGGGAGTTACGCTAGTGGTGTCGCCCCTTATTTCGCTGATGAAAGATCAGGTAGATGCTTTGCGGGTTAACGGAATTGCTGCTGCTTATCTCAATTCATCATTAAGCTCCGATGAACAAACTCACGTCTTCCGTCAGTTAAGAGCGGGTGAACTGAAGCTCCTTTACCTAGCTCCCGAACGGCTTATTGGTCACGAAAATCGCTTTATTGATTTTTTGCGGAGCATCAACATTTCGTTACTAGCAATCGATGAAGCCCACTGTATTTCTCAATGGGGGCACGACTTCCGCCCCGAATACCGGATGCTGGCTGAGGTAAAAAAAGCCTTAGATAATGTTCCTACGGTGGCGCTGACCGCTACCGCTGATCCAATCACCCAAAAGGATATTCTGGATAAACTTCAGCTTAATACTCCCCAGGTGTTTGTTTCCAGCTTTAATCGGGAAAATATTCACTATCGCGTAGCCCCTAAACGACAAAGCTACGGCCAATTACTTGATTTTCTAACTGATCGTCGCGATCAATCCGGCATCATCTACGTGCTATCTCGTGCATCTACGGAAGATTTAGCAGAACGATTAACTCAGGATGGTTTTCCAGCCAAGCCCTACCACGCCAAATTAGATAGCAGTATCAAGGAAAAGCATCAAGAAGAGTTCCTACGAGACGAAACCCAACTTATTGTAGCGACGGTGGCCTTCGGAATGGGTATTGATAAGTCTAACGTCCGTTTTGTGGTGCATATGGATTTACCTAAAAATATCGAGGGTTACTACCAGGAAACGGGTCGGGCGGGGCGAGATAGTCTTAAGAGTGAAGCATTATTATTCTACAGCTACGCCGATGTAATCAAGCTGCAAGGCTTTGTTGAGGTAGAGGGTAACGACACTCAGAGCCGCATTTTACGGGAAAAACTCCAGCAGATGGCGGTTTACGGCGACTTACGCACTTGCCGCCGTAAATTCCTACTCAACTACTTCGGCGAAGAGGCCCCAGACTACTGCGGGAGTTGTGATGTTTGCCTTAAGGAGTATAAAACCTTCGACGGAACCGTGTTGGCCCAAAAAGCCCTCTCCGCGGTAGCCCGGTTAGAAGAAAGATTCGGAGTGGGTTACATCATTGATTTTCTGAGAGGCTCCCAATCTCAAAAGATATGGACTCAGCATAAAGGATTAAAAACTTACGGGGCCGGGGCGGAGGTTAGTAAGAAAGACTGGCATCGCTACATGAACGACTTATTACAGCTAGGGTATCTCAGAAAATCCACTGATCAGTTTTCTACCCTACAACTTACCGAAAAGAGCTGGCCGGTACTGAAAGGGCAGGAAAAAGTAATGCTAGCAGAAGTAGTAGAACCAGAAGAAGTTATCAGCTCAACTTCTGACCAAACCATCGAGACGGCTTTATTAAACCAGCTTAAAATTCTTCGCAGGCAATTAGCCCAGGAAGAAAATGTACCAGCTTACGTTATTTTCTCAGATGCTACCCTACAGGAGTTAGCCACCTACTTACCCACTCAATCCGAGGATTTGAGAAAAATCAGTGGGTTCGGTGAAGTAAAAATTGCGAAGTACGGGGAGGCATTTCTGGATGAAATCAATCAATACTGTATTGAGCATGACGTAGAATCCCGTATGTCGGCGCTGCGGAGAAGATCCCGAAAAAAACGTTCAACCGAAAAAAAGACCGATACCAAGCAGCTCACCTACGATTATTACCAAAAGGGAAAAACAGTTTACCAAATTACCAAGATTCGTAATCTAAGCGCTACTACCATTCATAATCATCTGGCTTACTACGTTCAAAAAGGCTCTATACCCATCTCCGATTTGGTTGATCCGGAAATAGTCACCAAGGTTGAAGATGCGATTTACGTCCACGGCGATACTGCCTTAAAACCGCTGAAAGATGCCTTAGACGATAGTATTACCTACGATGAAATCCGGCTAGTAATTGCTCACGCGCGAATTGGAAATGATTAGTTATTCGCTGAAAAGGCTATTGATTACAGTTCTGTTGGGCTAAACATAAATCAGCCTACTACGGAAAAGTATTTTTGTGTTTAAAATTTCGTCGGTTACGAGACACTTCAAGTTCAGCCCATCGTGTATCTTTCAGCGTGCTTATGAGAACTATCACCTTCTTTTTGCTAATTCTGACCTTTTTGGGTTGCGAATCATCGGATGTAGCAGTACTGAACGAAAATGTTTTAGCTGATTATATCGAGATGAACGCAGCTTTGGATCGTACTGACCTTATTGCTTGCGCGGGCGGTCGTCCTGAAGGACTTTTTGCAGATACAGCTTCCTACATTCCCGTTTTTTTCTATCCAATAGAGGAAGCGTACGACTTTCGGTATTTTGAGTCGGAGCGTGTTGATGATATCCAGAATTATAATCACTACCAGGCTAAAGAACTTGCCGAAGCTCCGGTGTTTCGAGGATATTTGCGTCAGTTCATCAATCCAGTGTTTGAAGGAGATCGGGTGGGGATTGTCACTTATCGAACCCCAGGCACACTGCACGTTTGCAACCCCATTCGTCTCAAATTAAACACTACTCCCACTGAAGTAAATGAAAAACTAGTTACCGTGGACGAACGTGGGGTAAATCCATCTTTTTTATGGCAAGACGGTCAAATTCCCGACAATGCTATCTACTTTCAGGTGATTTCCGACCTGGAAGGAAATTTGATTTCGGGTACCTACACTTTTGACCGACAATTTACCTTTTATGATCTGGAGAATGTCGTCCTAAATATTACCGATACGACCAGTACCCCTACTCTATCGCCCAACCAAACCTACCGATTCACCATGATGGGAGTCAGCGAGGACAACTGGATTAACCTGTGGATTGAACAGGAGTTTCGTACTCAGTAAAAGATATAATACTGATTGAGAACTGGTTCAGGAAGTAATTTTCATGTGATGGCTTGAACTTTAATTAACATAATTTTAGTTATTACACATTAATTACTTGCCTAAGAAAAGTCGCCATTGCTAAATTTTTACCTGAAGTTATCTGTGGTGATTGTTTCTGAAATTATTTTAACTACATTTAAGGTAAATAAAGAGTTATGAGTAAACATCATCTCGGTGAGTTTGAAGAAATAGTAATGCTCACCGTGGCTATCCTTCATGGAAGAGCCTACGGTGTGGCCATCATTGACGAAATAGAAAGCCGCTTGGATCGCAAGGTAAGTATCGGTTCACTACAGACGGTTCTACGGCGGCTAGAGAACAAAGGATACCTCGACTCCGAATTTGGGGAGGCTACTAAGCAACGAGGCGGAAAACGCAAGCGCTATTTTACGGTTACGAACTTCGGCAAACAGGCACTACAGGAAGCGAAGGATCAACGTCTTTCTCTCTGGAATGCCATCCCTACAATCGCCTTCAACCCGCCCTCATGAGTCATTCACAATACCCAAGGCCCCCGAAGTTTCTACTTCGCTTCTTTCGCTGGTATTGCCATCCTGACTACCAGGAAGATATTGAAGGAGACCTGCTGGAAAGGTTCGAACAAAGGCTAAATAGCGAAGGCGTCAAAAAGGCTCGCTGGGGATTTTACAAGGATGTGTTACGGTTGCTTCGACCAGGGATTATTCGCTCATGGTATCCTCATCAACTTTATCACTACACTATGTTTGAAAACAATCTTACCATTGCCCTCAGAAATCTAAAAAAACATAGAAGCTATGCTGCTATTAATATGCTCGGACTGACCCTAGGCATTGCTAGTGCAATTTTGATATTCATCTTTGTAAAGTACCACCTGAGTTTTGATACTTTTCATACGGATACTGATAGGATTTACCGCATCACCACTGAGCTTCACTTAGAAGATATAGATCATACTTGGGGTGTTCCGTCACCGATGGCCCAAGCTATTCGCAACGACTTTACCTTTGCTGAAGAGGTTGCGATGGTTACCCATTTGTCCGATAAGTTGATTACTATCCCTTCCGGCCAAGATCAGGAGAAATTCAAGGAAAGCATTGCTTTCGCCGAACCTGCCTTTTTTAACATTTTCAATTTTCCTCTAGCACGAGGTAATCAGCATACTGTTTTACTCGAGCCTAATACGGCCATTGTTACCGAAAGAACTGCCCAAAAGTATTTTAGCGAAGAAGACCCTATGGGAAAAACCATTCGTTTGGGCAATCGAATAGATTTTGTCATCACGGGTATTCTTAAAGACTTACCTACCAATACTGATCGACCACAAGAAATTTATCTACCTTACGCCAATTTACGAGAATATAGTCCTGGATTGGATGAAGAAGGATGGTGGTACAGTACCAATCGGGGCCGACAGTGCTTCGTTCGCCTAAAGTCTACCTTCTCTTCGACCGAAGTAAATCAGTCTCTACTGACTATTCCGGAAAAGTACTATACCGAGGAAGAAGCTCAAATTTGGAACTTTACCCTTCAACCGCTTTCAGACATTCACTTCAATCCTGATTTAGGTGGGTATGTAGAAAAGAAAAACCTTTGGGCACTAGCTTTAATCGGACTTTTTTTAGTAATCACAGCCTGTGTAAACTTTATCAACTTAGCTACCGCGAAAGCGCTGAGTCGTTCCAAAGAAATTGGAGTAAGAAAAGTACTGGGTGGTCTGCGTAGGCAACTCTTTTGGCAATTTATAGCCGAAACCACCCTGATTACAATGCTGGCTTTAGTAGTAGCTATTATCCTAGCATATATCGTTCTACCCTATGTCAATCAGCTCTTTGATCTACCGCTAAGTCTTCAACTTTTTCAGGATATACAGCTACTGACATTCTTATCTCTACTGCTGCTGTTCGCGATTTTTTTGTCTGGGGCTTACCCAGGGCTAATTATGGCTGGTTTTAAGCCTGTGCAAGCTCTAAAAGGTAAATTAACTCAACAACATATTGGGGGTTTTTCTTTACGAAGAGGATTGGTCATCACCCAGTTTACCATCTCGCAATTGCTCATCATAGGAACTATTATTATTGCTAACCAGATGCGGTATGCGCAACAAGCCGATATGGGCTTTCAGCAAGAAGCTATTGTGATGCTTCCCCGACCAGAGGGTGGAATATCGGCTATGGATGCTTTGCATAATCAAGTCTCACAGCTTAGCGGAGTGAAACAAGCTACGTTTTGTAATGCAGCCCCAGCATCCGGGCTGAACCCTACTACAGCCATTCGTTTTGACACCCGCACCGAAGAGGAAAGCTTTCTAATTTACTTACGAGCGGGTGATCACCGTTATGTGCCTACGTTTGGACTAGAGCTCATTGCTGGACGCAACCTTCAGCCTTCGGATACGGTTCGTGAATACTTGCTCAATGAAACTGCAGTAAAAAAATTAGGCGTAGCAGTAAACCAGGAAGTGATTGGCAAAAATGTCACCATCAACGGTAAAGTAGGTATCATTGTAGGCGTGGTAAAGGATTTTCATAACAAGTCACTTCATGAAGCAATTGATCCGATCTATATCACCACGTTAAGCAGTAATTATGGTAGTTGTGCTGTAAAACTAAACCTAGCTGACTTGTCATCCACTATGGCCGCTTTGGAAAATACCTGGAAGGAAATATCCCCCAATCAAGTCTATGAGTGCGACTTTTTAGATGAGCAGATCGCCCAATTCTATGAACTAGACAATCTCATGCTACGGCTGATTCAGATTTTTGCCAGCATCGCTATTATCATCGGCTGCCTGGGCCTCTATGGTTTGGTCTTGTTCATGGCGAGCCAAAAAGTAAAAGAAATTGGAGTAAGAAAAGTGTTAGGGGCTGGCGTTGGAAATATCTTGTGGCTATTTGGTCAAGAGTGCGCGCGCCTGTTGATCATTGCTTTTGGAATAGCTGCCCCGCTAGGGTGGTGGCTGATGCAAAACTGGTTAGAAAATTTCACCTACCGGATAAAAATCGAACCAGAGATCTTTGCTCTGGCCATGGTCACAACCTTCCTGGTAGCCACGCTGACGGCAGGCTATCAATCTCTCAAAGCCTCCTTAGCTAACCCGGTAGACTCATTACGAAATGAATAATCCCTCGCCACCAGAATTCTTACTCCGCTTCTTCCGCTGGTTCTGCCACCCGGATTATCAGGAAGATATTGAAGGAGACCTACTGGAGAGGTTTGAGAGGCGATTTGAAAGCGACGGTAAAAAGAAAGCGCGTTGGGGGTTCACTAAGGATGTGCTACGGCTTTTTCGGCCGGGAATCATACGCCCATTAACATTTCATATTCAATCTAACCACTATAATATGTTTAGGAATTACTTTAAAGTCGGGTGGCGTAACTTATTAAAGCATCCCAAATACTCGTTCATCAACATCGGCGGATTGACACTAGGTTTGACAGCTTGTTTACTAATCTTCATGTTCGTTAATCAGGAGGTCAGCTTTGATCGATTCCATCAGCAAGCAGACTATATTTACCGTGTCACAATGAAATTACAGCGACCCGGTGAAATACCTCCTTCCCAAGCTGGTGGCATTAACACTGCCCCTACACTAGGCCCAGCCTTAAAGAATGTAGCCGGTGTCGAGGCGTTTGTACGCTTCCGTAAAACAGATGTCTACATTGAGCAAGGCGACAATGGCTTCTTCGAAACAAATTTCCTATTCACTGACCCTTCTGTATTAGACATTTTCTCCTTTCCACTAGCTAAAGGGTCCCCTGCAACCGCTTTAGCGAATCCTTTTAACCTTGTTATTTCCCAGCAAGTCGCCAAGAAATACTTTGGTGATCAGAATCCGATAGGGGCATTTCTTACCGTATATGATACGCTAACATTTGAAGTAGCGGGAGTCCTCGAGCATATTCCGGATAACTCTCACATACAGATTGATTTTCTGACTTCCTTAGCGACCTATGAAAGTATTGGCGGCAGCCTCGATCAATGGTGGGAACATGACTATACTACCTATGTAAAACTGGCAAAAGGAGTAGATCAGCAGCAGATAGCGGCTCAAGTATACGATATCAGCCAACAGCATATTGCTAATGCTGAAGTAAACCTGGGATTGAAGCAGAAGCATTTCTTAGAACCGCTAACCGACGTTTATTTACGCTCTCAAGTGGGTAATAATCTGGGACCCATTGGCAGTGTCTCACACGTCTATATTTTTTCAGTGATAGCAATTTTAGCGTTGCTGATCGCATGCATTAACTTCATGAACCTAGCTACTGCCCAGTCTACCCGAAGAGCCAAGGAGGTTGGTATCCGAAAAGCGTTAGGGTCTCGTTACAACCAATTAATTTGTCAGTTTCTAAGCGAGTCCTTTTTAATGGTGCTGTTTGCATTACTGGTAGCTATCGTCCTAACAATTCTTCTGCTACCCTTCTTTAATCAACTCACCGGAAAGAATCTACTCATAAACATCCTTTGGACACCAGTATTGCTAATAATGATGCTAAGTTTCTTGCTGATCGTCAGCCTATTAGCCGGTGGCTACCCCGCTTTAGTGCTTTCATCTTTCAAACCCATTACCGCCCTGAAAGGAACTGTTCAACTAAAATCGGGAAGTAACTGGTTACGCAAAACCTTAGTGGTTATGCAATTTACCATTTCTACGGCCCTGATCGTAGGTACTCTGGTAGTGTACCATCAGTTGCGCTTTATGCAAGATCGGGATCTAGGGTTTAACCAAGAGCAAGTGATTGTCATTTCAGGCCAAGAACTGGCGGATTTTGACCAAAAGTACGCCATTCTCAAGCAAGAATTACAGAAGCAGCCAAACGTTTTGAAAGTATCAGTGTCTTCCGCTGTTCCCGGTAAGCGGCTGGTCCGGATTACAGCTCAACCCGAAGGCTTACCCGACAATGAAGTGATGAGTATGCAAACTCTAGCTGTGGATGAAAATTTCCTGGATACCTACGGATTAACACTACTGGCTGGTCGTGACTTTTCTCCTCAATCAACCGCAGACTCAGCCGAAGCATTCATTCTCAATGAAGCCGCGGTTAGAGAACTTGGTTGGAAAACAGCCGAAGAAGCTATCGGGAAAAACTTTGCGTGGAATTTAGAAAAACGAGGTCAAGTCATTGGAGTAATAAAAGACTTTCACCATCAGTCTCTGCAACAGAAGATAGCGCCCGTTGTCTTTCATATTCACCCCTTGATGTTTCAGTATATCTCGCTGAAAGTGAAAACTACTGATATGCGTGAAACATTAGCTAATCTAGAAGAGACCTGGATTACCGCTGCTCCGAGTCGGCCATTTAATTATTCGTTCTTAGATGAAGATTATCTTCAACAATACCAAACCGAGGAAAAGTTAGGTAGCGTATTCAGTATTTTTACCATCTTAGCTATCCTCATTGCCTGTATAGGATTATACGGTATGACTGCTTTTATTACAGAGCAGCGCACCAAAGAAATTGGTGTCCGAAAAGTATTAGGGGCTTCGGCAACCAGTATCTTACTACTACTTTCTAAAGATTTAGCAAACCTGATAGGAATCGCTATATTAAACACTACACAAATATCCTACATAATCATAAATGAATGAATAGAAAGCTTTGCCTATCGGATCAGTCTCAGCCCTTTCACATTTCTAATCGCGGGTATAGCAACATTATCTTTAGGCTGGTTCACGATGAGTTACCAATCTATTAATGCCGCATTAGTCAATCCAGTAGACTCCTTGAGAAATGAGTAACCCTCCTACTCCACCCAAGCTTCCCCTCCACTTCTTCCGCTGGTTCTGCCACCCGGATTATCAGGAAGATATTGAGGGCGATCTGCTAGAGAGATTTGAGCGAAGACGAGTCCGCCATGGATTGAAAAACGCTCGCTGGGAATTTAGCAAAGATGTGATACGCCTTTTTCGTCCCGGAATTATCCGATCAATAGCAATAAATTCACCTCTTACCTACCAAGACATGTTTTATCATAACCTCTTACTTAGCTTCCGCGGTTTTAAACGCTACAAAAGCACATTCTTTATCAACTTGATCGGCCTTGCCTCCGGGTTAGCCTGCGCCTTACTGATTTTTTTGTGGGTGAACGATGAGTTGAGCATTGACAAATTTCACTCGAATGATAAGCAGCTTTACCAAATTATGCTAAACGCAGAAACTCCTTCGGGCATCCGTACGCTCGAATGGACTCCCGGGCCATTGGCTAAAACCCTGGTTGAAGAGATTCCGGAAGTGATGAACGCCACGGCAGTCTACCCCCCAGGCTCCTACACTGCTCAAGGAATTCTATCGGTGAACGATACTCGCCTTAAAGCCGAAGCCAAATATGCCGGTAAAAGTTACTTCACTATCTTCTCCTACGATCTTATTGAAGGAGATAAAAATGAAGTGCTACAAGCTCCCAATAACATCGTTATTTCAGAATCGCTAGCGATGAAATTGTATAATACCACGGCCAATGTGGTCGGGAAAACGATAGAATGGGATCAGGGAGAATATTCAGATTCATATTTAATTTCGGGCATTTTCCAGGAGGCACCGGCTAATGCCAGCGTACACTTTGATGTGGTGTTAAACTTCGAGCTGCTGGAACGTAATCGTCCCGAACTGGCCCAGTGGTCGTACAACGACCCTAGTACCTACGTAGTGCTGAAAGAACAGGCACAGTTGGCCCCATTTGCCGATAAAATTGTTGATCTGATCAAGACTAAAGACCCGGAGTCGCGATTTACCCTGATTACCAGAAAGTACTCCGACCAGCATTTGTACGGTAACTACGAGGAGGGAAAAGTCTCGGGAGGTAGAATTGTTTACGTTAGACTATTCGGAATAATTGCTATCATTATTCTACTCATAGCCTGCATCAATATCATGAATTTAGATACGGCCCGCGACTCCCGACGATATAAAGAATAGGTCGTTAAAAACGCCATAGGCGCGAAAGGATCTACTTTGGCCGTGCAGTATCTTACCGAATCTACGCTCATCGCCTTTTTCTCCTTATTCGTTGCCTTACTGCTGGTGTTTCTGCTCCTTCCTCAATTCAATCAGATCACCGCCAAACAGCTAGGGCTAATTCCTGACCCATCATTTATTGGAGTATTAGCCGTTATTACCCTGGTTACCGGATTAATCGCGGGTAGCTATCCGGCCTTTTATTTATCTGGTTTTAATCCCGTAAAAGTACTGAAGGGCAGCGTATTAGCATCGGCCGGTTCGCTGTGGATACGAAAGGGATTAGTGGTGTTTCAGTTCACTATTTCCATCATTCTGATTGTATCGGTGGTGGTGATCTACCAGCAAATGCAGCACGTACAAAACAAAAATCTTGGTCTTGAGAAAGATAATGTGGTCACTTTTGGTATTGATAATTTAGAAGGCGAGTCACTTAACACCTTTCTCAACGAAATTAAGCGCATACCCGGAACCATTAATGTATCGGCTATTCGTGGGGATTTGACGAGTGGAGACCATAACAATACGACCGGACTTACCTGGGAGGGACTAAACCCGGGTGAAGAAATTGATTTCACGGACATCAAGGTGAGTTACGATTTTTTTGAAACGATGGGAATCAACGTTGTAGCTGGCCGCACCTTTTCGGAGGAATTTAGTACGGAAAGCTCTAAACTAATACTAAACCAACGAGCAATAGACCTGATGGGATTAGAAGACCCGGTGGGAAAAACGGTTACCCTGTGGGGGCAAGACCGACAAATTATTGGAGTGGTGAGCGATTTCCACTTTGAATCGCTTTACTCCGACATAAAACCCTGTTTTTTTCGGCTGACTACTCAACCTATAAACGTGTTAGTGAAGATCAGGGCGGGGAGTGAAAAGGAGACGCTGGCCCAACTTCAAGATTTTTACCAGGATTATAAGGGCACCTCGCTGGAGTATCAGTTTCTGGATGAAATCTACCAACGCCTCTACGCTTCGGAGCAACGCGTTGCCACCCTTTCTAAGTACTTTGCCGGAATTGCTATTCTCATCTCTTGCTTGGGTCTGTTCGGGCTAGCTGCCTTCACGGCGGAACGACGGTTGAAAGAGATTGGTATTCGTAAGATTCTGGGGGCTAGTGAGTTTAGCGTTGTCCGACTACTATCCAATGATTTTACCAAAATGGTGCTAGTAGCCATTTTGATTGGCCTACCAATCAGCTACCTGGTTGCTCAGAGGTGGCTAGAGAACTTTGCGTTTAGCATTGAACTGAAATGGTGGTATTTTGCCTCCGCTGGCTTAGCGGCGCTACTAACAGCTTGGTTTACCGTCGGATTACAGACCGCCAAAGCCGCCCTAGTTAAACCGGTAGAATGTTTAAAAGATGAATAACTTAATGAAGGGCAGGACAATATGTAAAACCGCAGCTACCTGAATTAGGATTAGCGAAGTCATTCGTCAAAAGGCAAATCTTACTTTACAGTGTACTGGAGTATTATACTATTCCGATATGTCAATAATAAATATGTGAATTTATGCTAACCAAGTAGTATTAAAACAAGAAACCCGATCCTAAGACCAGGCAAAACGCCATACCTAAAAACCAAAGTATTCATTTTTTGCTTTTTTCCAGAACGAATCGATTCGTTTCCGATCAATTCTTGAACTTACGACAGCAGCAATAGACTGGTAATCGTTAGCATCATCCGTGTAGACATCAATCATAAATTTACCGCCTGGGCACTCCACAAAGTTGATGAACCAATCCTGGTCACTAGTGAGGGTTCGCTTGGGTTCTAGCAAAATCTTCGAACGAAACTCATTTTCAAGATCGTAAATTTTGTTGATCATTCTACTAGAGAACTTGTACTTGCCATCTTGGTCTAGATAGCCGTCCATAAGGACGCTAGCTGAAATCCGGTTAGGGGTCATGGTATTTATAATTTTAAATTAATAATCACCCTCAAACCTGAGCACACGCTCAGATCGAGAGCCTTCTTACCCTCTAAATACAGAATACTCGGTTATTATTTCATACTCGTCTGAATCCGAGGAGGTTAGCCGTAATTAGTCTTTATTTAACATAAGTTTAATTATCCACCTTAATGAATCATCCTTTAAAAGGTTGTCACCGAGTCTTTTAACTTCTGTTCTACCATTTATTTAGACAATCCAATCCATGAAACGTGCCGAGCCGCGTAGGCAAAACCCTATTATCCTATCCGACTAAAGACAACCAGTTTGAAAAGAGTAGCATACAAGTGGTAGATCAATTTAGCCATGTTACCTATTCAACGTTCAAACTTACCGATTGGAAGGTTGAATACAATACTAGTTCCATTGATTTTGGTTTTATTCGTACTTTTGCTCGGTTTTTACACCTATGGAAAAAAGCCATAAGATAGGGCTGCATATTCTTTTTTGGATCATTTTTCAAGGAATGTACTGGGGGCGTCAGGTGTACATACTGCTTATCCAGAACCTGGAAGTGGATGCCTGCTTCTATGTAGATAAGGGGGCTGAGCTATTGGTACACCTTATACATTTTTACATTTTTTACTTCTTTATTTTTCCGAGATACTTTCTTAAAAACTTTAAGAGTATTTCTATACCATTGTTATTGATGTTTCTAGTCGCCGTCTTTTACTTCCGTGCCTACGTCAATATTTTGGTGTTCAATCAATACGGGATGCGGTGTGGTTTTTCAGAATGTGATTCCTATATCGTGCACTGGTTTCATGTCGTTAATACTTTTGTAGTCACCAGTCTATCAGCATTAGTATACGTGGCCATAAGCTGGGTGAGTGTTCAAAAGCAAAAAATAGCATTAACTACTCAGAACCGGGCAAGTGAACTAGCTCTATTAAGGGCACAAATCAATCCACATTTCTTGTTTAATACATTGAATAACATTTATTATTTAGCCTCTACAAAATCCGATAACGCAGGTGCCGCTATCATACGGCTCTCCGAAATTATGCGGTATATGATCAAAGAGGCAAACGCGGAGAAGGTAACCCTGGAAAAGGAAATTGACTATATACAAGGCCTTATTGACCTACAAAGATTGCGTATGGAAAACAGCACTGCGATCGAGTTAAACATAAGTGGCAAAGTGCTAAATCAAAAAATTGCACCCATGCTGCTAATCTCTTTTGTAGAAAATGCCTTCAAACATGGCACCAATGAGCTGAGCACGAAAGGTGTTATGATTAACCTTGGTGTCGATGATCACGTGTTGTCATTTAGGGTTTTGAACTATTATGATCCGGATCATAACGTTGAGGAAAGCGGATTTGGACTAAAAAATGTCAAAAAACGTCTGGAACTCATCTATCCAGATAGATTTGATTTGCAAATTCTGGATTACCCTGAAGAACGGAAGTTTGAAATAAAACTGACCCTAAGATTGAAAGATGGAGATTAAGTGCATTGCAGTCGATGACGAGCCTCTAGCCTTGAAAATTATTGAGGACTATGTTGCCCGTATCCCCTTCCTTAAACTTCAAACCACCTTTAGTAATGCCTTAGATTCTCTGGAGTTTCTTAAAGATAATTCCATTGACCTTGTTTTTCTAGATATTCAAATGGAAGGTCTTACTGGAGTCCAGCTTTTGAAAGTCTTGAAAAACAGACCTCTGGTCGTTTTCACCACAGCTTATGACAGTTATGCTCTTCAGGGATTTGAGTTAGATGTAGTCGACTTCCTCCTGAAGCCTATCGCCTTTGAGCGGTTTCTAAGTGCGGTAGAGCGGGTACACGACCGATTAAATGGGGGCAACCTCAACACTCTTTTGACTTCTATACCTACCAAACCCAACGATTACTTTTTTGTTAAAACTGGGTTTAAAATCCAAAAAGTCAACTTCACTGATATCCAATACATTGAAGGACAGGGAGACTACCTAAAAATAGTCACTATCCATGAAAAGATTATGACTTTGCAAAGTTTCAAAGAACTCAGCGAGACATTACCTTCTAGCAAATTTGTCCGGGTGCATAAATCCTACGTGGTAGGCATAGATCATGTTCACAGTATCGAGCGAAATCGCATTACGACGGCAAGTGAGATTATCCCGGTAAGTGAAACCTATCGGTTGCCCTTTAGTCAATTCTTAAAAGATAATGGGTTGGTTTAGAAGACCTGCGCATACCTGTTATAAGTCATCCATTCTCTGCACTTACTTTTCTCGGCTACTTTAGAGATTAGTAGGGAATGACATGGCAATAGAACCAATTACCTCTCTTACCTGCTAAAAATAGAAGCTGACCGATTATCTTTCTTAGCTTACAGATCACGTTTGTCATTATGAAAAATACAGACTAGTATTTAACGGATTTTTAAAGTAACCGTAGCTATGAAAGACCATTTAAATCAAGAGCACTACATAGTGGAGAACTTGGTGCTGGATGATGAGTTCTGCTAGTGGATACTACAGCCGGATTCAGTGCTGAAGGCTTACTGGATGCGTTGGCTTTCCAAGCATCCAGATTAGTAGGAAATAGTTACTGAGGCTCGAGCGCTAGTCTTGAAATTAGCTTCTTTAGAATGGAGTTCCCCCCAACCTCACTCCTTAGGAAATGGAGTTAGCTGTATACCAACACTTCCCCACTGGACTTATTAAAAACATTCAATCACCAAAGGAAAAAGCCTAACCATCATTGATAATCCATAGCGTAAAAAACTCCAAGATCACTGTTTAGTTAACAAACCCTGTTTTACAGACAGTAGATGTCAGGTTACCGACCAGAAACCCTTTCTTACCTATTTCCAACATTTTTATGCTGTATTTCCCTCGTTTTCGCCTTTTTTTAGCGTCTTGTTTAATCAGTATCAACATGTTCAAATGGTAGTATTGAAAGACCAGCGTTAGGAATTAAATCAAAACTTTTAGAGTATGTATAGAAATTATGTGAAAATAGCACTAAGAAATATTACTACCAGTAAGCTCTATTCGTTAATGAACATAGCCGGTTTGGGAATAGGAATAGCATGTTTTCTATTGATCACCATGTTCGTGCTTGATGAGTTATCTTACGATAAATATCATAGCAACTACCAACATATCTACAGGGTACTGCATTCCAATCAAAATAGCAGAACTGCGAAATCTGCTACACATTCTCCCGAAGATTCTAGAGTCTGGGGTAATGCTACTGTTGGGCCTGCTTTAAAGAGCGATTTACCTGAAATTAGATCTTTTTTCCGATTTACGAGTGCCTGGGCGTTCTTATTTGAGAATAATGGGCAAAAAACGCGGGTAGAGCATATGGTGTATGCCGATTCCGCTGCGTTTGACATTTTTAGCTGGAAGTTGTTGAAAGGGAACCCAAAAACCTGCCTAACCTCTCCCAATAGTATTGTACTCACACAAAGTACTGCGGAGCAACTTTTTGGCAATGAAGACCCTGTAGGAAAGACCATAAAAAAGATACAAGCGAGAGAGGAAGCGAAGATTTTCATGGTAACCGGGGTAATGGAGGATGTTCCTGCTAATTCTCATTTTACATTCGATGGATTAGTTTCTATGCTTACTTTGTATGAGTTGGCTCCACATATTTTTGCGAATTGGTATTATAATGATTTTTATACCTATTTGTTGGTCAACGAATCATCAGATTTTGCATCTATGAGCAGCAAAGTGCCCAGTTTTTTGAAGAAATATGTGCCTGATGATGCCGATTATTCTATTGCATTTGAACCTATTTCAGACGCCTATTTTCATTCCAAAGCAGCTCGCCAACCGGGTAGTATGGGCAGTTTATGGACGGTGTATATTTTTTTCTCTATTGGTGTCTTTATCCTCTTCATTGCCTGTATCAACTTTATAAACCTGACTACGGCACGGTCGATAGAACGAGCGAAGGAAGTTGGGGTGAGGAAGACAGTGGGTGCTCAACGTTACCACCTTATAGTTCAGTTTTTATCGGAGTCTATGTTTATGGCCGTACTGGCCAGTATAACAGCGATTGGGTTGGTGGCTATGATGTTACCGGTTATGCGCGAAATATCGGCCAAGCCACTGTATTTTGAACTATTGGTGTCATGGAAGTATGTATCAATCCTGATGGTAGTTACCCTCCTGATTGGTCTACTGGCTGGAAGTTACCCGGCTTTGGTGCTGGCGCAGTTTCGACCTCATACGGTACTTAAAGGTACGTTTAAATCATCTATGGGTGGATTATTGATGAGAAAAGTGTTGATCACACTACAATTTAGCCTTTCAATAGTGCTATTAGTCGGTACAATGGTGGTTTTCAATCAGCTTGATTATCTCCAGGGCTATGATCTTGGTTTTGACCAGGAACAAGTGATTATTGTAGATTACGATTGGGATGAAACAGTTCATCAACGATTAAGTGCCATAAAAACTGAATTGTTGAAACGTGAAGATGTCGTCGCTGTTTCTTCCTCGTACTCGGTACCCAATAGTTTTTTCCTCAATGGAAATGTTGAGTTGGAAAACTATCACGGGGAAGTAGACTCCAAATCATTGGTAATGTATCCCGTAGATGCAGATTTCATTGGTACGTATAAAATGGAAATGGTTGCTGGCCGGGACTTTTCCGAGCGATTTTCGCAAGATTCTGTAAGTGCTTTGATCCTCAACGAGCAGGCAGCTAGCGCCTTCGGATATACAAACCCTGAAGACGTAATCGGCAAGAAATTCAGGCACCAACAACGAGTCGGACAGGTGATTGGCGTTGTAAAGAATTTTAACTATAGGTCACTGCATAGCACTATAGAACCGCTTGGTTTATGGATTCCTCCAGTGGATTATATGCATAAGCTCTCTATTCGGCTCAAGTCCATGAAAGTATCCGAATCAATAGACGAAATTGCCCAGCTATGGAACGGGTTGGTACCCAAACGACCCTTTCTTTTCAATTTCCTAGATGAAACATTTAGCAGGCAGTACGAAGCCGATCGGCGATTTGGGAAGGTATTTAATATCTTTACTGGTTTGGCTATATTCATCACTTGTCTGGGGCTTTTTGGACTAACCACGTATTCGGTCAATCAACGTACAAAAGAAGTAGGTATCCGAAAGGTGTTAGGTGCCTCCCTATCAAGTATCGTCCTGTTGCTCTCCTGGGATATTTATAAACTGCTTGGAGTATCCATATTGCTAGCCGTCCCGCTTTCATGGTATGCTATGAATCAATGGCTCGATAATTTTGCCTATAAAATCAATATTGGAATAGACATCTTTATTGTGACTGCATTTACCACTGCTACGCTAGCGACCATAACCATGAGTTGGCAGGCTATTAAGGCTGCAATGGGAAATCCCGTTGATTCTCTGAAGCATGAGTAAGCTAGAAAAATGGCTATACCGGCGAATGCAGAGAAAGACCTATCCGGATACGGACACGCTGGCACAAACGATCCGGCACACTATACAGCAATTGACTACGACCAGTATGATCAAACAGCCCCCGATGCTCATGTATAAAACTAAAAACGGGCAGTAAGAGCTACTTGCCCGTCCAGGTTGCCAGCAACCCAATCGCACAGTATCATTATGCTTTAGCCATATCCGTAGAGGCTTTAGCCGTCGCTTTACCGTTAGCCAGCCTGAGAGATTAAGTAATACCCTAAACTGTAGCACCAAAACTTTAGCTTGATAGTATCATACCAACTCTACCACTAAGTCATCCTGCTCTACCATTGCCCCTGCATCCAGGTGTACGGTCTTAACTTTTCCGTTTCGGGGAGCCGAGATGGTGGTTTCCATTTTCATGGCTTCAATCACAAAGAGCGGAGTGCCTTCTTCTACTTCTTGTCCCGATTCAGCCATTACCTGGGCCAGGCGCCCTTGCAATGGTGCTCCTACTTCATTTTCCTTGGCTTTATCTATTTTCTGATGAGCGGCCACCTTCACGGCCAGATTGTTATCTTTCACCAGCACCCGTCGCGATTGACCGTTTAGTTCAAAGGTAACCTGCCGGTAGCCATTCTCGTCGGGTTCGGCAATAAACAGCAGTTTGATAATAATCACCTTACCTTCAGCAATATTCACTAGCACCTCTTCTCCGTTTTTCAAACCGTAGAAGAAAGCTGGAGTCGGCAATTCTGACATATCGCCGTACACCTTGCGGTGATTGTAAAAATCTTCGTAAACCTTGGGATACAACCGATAAGAAAGGAAATCCAGCAGTGTGCGATCAGTATCAAACCGCTCCTGAAACTCCTTAAATTCAGCATCGAAATCTATAGGAGTCAGATGTTCGTTCGGTCGACCAGTGATGGGTTTTTCGTTCTTTAGCACCACTTTCTGCACCTTTTCGGGAAACCCGCCGTAGGGCTGACCTAGATCTCCTCTAAACAAGCTTACTACCGACTCCGGAAATGATAATGAGCTACTACCTTCCCGATCGTTGTTGAGCAAAATATCGCCGATAGTCAAATTGTTAGAGGTCATGTAGAGGGCCATATCCCCGACTACCTTCGATGAAGGTGTCACCTTTACAATATCACCAAAGAGCTGATTTACCTTGGCGTAGTTCTTTTTAATCAACTCAAACTTATCTTCCAATCCCAGCGCAGTAGCCTGTGGCCGAAGATTAGAATACTGTCCACCCGGAATTTCGTGATCGTATACCTCGGCAGTTCCAGCCTTCAACCCTGACTCAAACGGATAGTAATACTCTCGCACTCCTTCCCAGTACACTGAATATTCGTTCAGCAAATCCAAATCAAACTTCTGCTCCCGTTCGTGCCCCTTCAGCATGGCTACCACGCTGTTAAAGTTTGGCTGTGAGGTTAGACCCGACATAGAACCCATCGCCACATCAATCACGTCTACCCCAGCTTCAACCGCTTTCAAATAAGTAGCCGGTTGTACGGAAGAAGTATCATGAGTATGGAGGTGAATGGGTAAGTCTACTACCTTTTTTAGTTCGGAAATCAACTGCTGAGCCGCTAGTGGTTTTAGCAACCCGGCCATATCTTTGATCGCTAGAATATGCGCTCCCTCATCCTCCAGTTGACGAGCCATATCCAGGTAGTACTGTAACGTATACTTTTGATTATCAGCACTTTGCAAATCACCCGTATAGCAAATAGCCGCTTCGGCTAAAGCCTCGGTCCGTTCCCGTACGGTTCGGATACTCACCTTCATGGCTTCTACCCAGTTGAGCGAGTCAAAGATGCGGAAGATATCGATACCAGTTTCCCAAGCCTTTTCAATAAATTTCTCAAT
>ERZ1740058.534-NODE-534-length-27671-cov-6.573725_pt1 | contig 27671 bp, 15 predicted proteins | sample MGYA00581745_ERZ1740058 | MGnify/ENA primary metagenome ERZ1740058 (study PRJEB43018, sample SAMN04849742) | marine metagenome | isolation source: floating plastic debris | place: Pacific Ocean | collected 2008-08-30 | study: EMG produced TPA metagenomics assembly... | reverse complement strand
CAATGCCTGTAAGTACGCCTTTCCCGATCACCCCAACCCCGGGCTCCAGGTATCTTTACAGCAGCCTTCTCCCGAAGCATATCAATTAACTATTCACGACAATGGCCCCGGCTTTAGTACCGAGAAAGTACAAGACTCTAGGACATTTGGTACTAAACTAATTCAATTGCAGGTGGCTCAGCTCAGTGGAAAGTCGGATTATTCCAACCAATCAGGAACTCTGTTCCGGTTATCGATTCCAAAAAAATAGCTAAAAAGCCAAAACCGTTAATTTTAGTTATTTTTACTTCATTAAATACCGTAACATTTCTAAAAAAGCATCATTAAACTATATAAATTACAAACAATGTATTCATAAAACTATGGCTAAGGTTAAAGTATTAATCGTTGAGGATGAATTACTTGCTGCTGAAGATATCAGTGAACAATTAGTAGAAGCAGGTTATCAGGTAACTGGGGTTGCTCGGACGTACGAAGATGCGCTCAAACTTTTCAAGCAGGATCTGCCTGATTTAGTATTGCTTGATATCCAACTCGACGGAAAGAAAGATGGCATTGCCGTAGCGAGTACGATCAACAAACTAACCAAAGTACCCATTATCTACATTACCGGCAGTGCCGAAGACAATTTACTGGAGCGAGCGAAAGATACCCAGCCGGTAACATTTGTGATGAAACCATTTCGGGCGAAGGAATTTATCACCAACGTAGACCTGGCGATTGAGAATTTTGCTCGAAACAGTGAAGTAGAAAAATCACTGCTCAGCGATGCGGTCTTTATTCCTACTTCAGACGGCGGGCACGAAAAAGTATTGAAGGAAGAGATTTTATACGTGGAAGGCGACGGTAGTTACACCACCCTGATCACCCAGAACCACAAGAAGTATGATATTACCTTGTATCTCTCCAAGCTGGTTCCCCAATTAGAATCGGATAGCTTAGTGCGTATTTCCAAAAAACACGTAATTAACGCTCACCACCTTACGAAGATTGATAAAAAGACGGTTTGGCTAGGCGAGGATAAATTAGCAGTTGGTGAACACTACCGCAAAACATTAATGCAGCGCTTAAGTTTCATCAAGACCAAACCCTGAGGTTTACTCGATTAGAACAAAGTTAGACCAATTATAGGTAGGATCTCCGTTGGATAACATGGCTAATTGAGCGTTGCGGAAAGCTTCCCGGATCGGTTGTTTCTCAATTAACCACCGCTTATAAAATGAGGTCATCAACTCCTGGGTCTTTCGGTCATCCACTCCCTGAAGGCTCATAATCAGATAACGAGCTCCGGCTTCTCGGAAGGCCCGCTGCAATCCGTAAACTCCTTCATTGCCTTGAACCTGACCTAGTCCGGTTTCGCAGGCACTTAATACCACGAGGTCGGTGATTTGTAAATTGAGTTGAGCAACTTCGGATGCCAGTAATATCCCGTCTTCAATTCTAGTAAAGGTTTTATCCCTATCTCCGGTCCAGGTCCGATTACCTCCCGCAAAAACTAGCCCCGAACGATCCAGCGCATTGTCATACAGGGAGTGGTCTTCTTCTCGAGTGGCTGTATCGGCCAGAAAAAAGCCGTGGGTGGCTATGTGCAGAATAGAGGGAGAAGCCTCAGTTAACCCTTTTTCTTTAAAGCGTTCCTCCAGGGCATGCTCTCCCGTATATGCCTCCACCATTACAGGTAAGGTCCCCAGTTGCTTAGTAATTGCCGCTACTTCTACTTCCGTAAATTCCAGAGCAGTAAAGGTTTCCGGATTTCTGGAGGAGGGCGAATCGAAAACATCTCCTCGAGCAGTTAACCCCTCGGCTTGCACCATTGCCAATGCTTTATTTACACCCATATCGTAGTCAATGTTACCGAATAAGGCGATTGAGGTGGGGTAAGGGTTCTGCTGTTGCTCGCTTGGGATTAGTACTCGGGTATTGCTTACCTGATTTAATTTATACCGTTCTAACAGCATCCCGTTGGGGTGGGGTAACCCGGCAAAAGAAACTTGATGCAAATAGCCAGTGGGAGAATAGTAGACGGTTTTAGTATTCGCGAGCAACTCTTCCAAAGGTTGCCAGATGAGATCATAGGTATCCGATTGTTTCTGAGAAAACTTATTGGCTACGATAGCTCCTCGTTTGTTCGTACCAGCAGACTGTTTCTCGCGTACATCGATCTGCAGCAGGTCAGCTAATTGAGTCTGGGTGCAGAGTGAGACAAAATTAGGGTGTTCATCATCAGGGCGCAGTACCAGTGCTCCGTACAGAATAGAGTCTAACTGATAAGTTGAGTAGTCGCTGACAACCCGACGCTGATCACTATTTATGTATGAAACCTGAATAAACTCTACGGTCGCTTCTCCAATTCTCAGGGCTTTTTGTACATCAGTCCAAGAGGGCTGAGGCAATAGGGCCACAGATTGGCTAAGCCCTTGTCGTAAGGATGTTGAAGCAAATTTAAGGGAATCTACTTCACTTTGAGAAAGGTTCTGCGAGGCGGTAATTTTGCTTTCAATATCAACATAAAGCTGATAAGTTCTAAGCAAGCCGGGGTCTCCGGATGCTAAAACCCCTTCCCGCATCGTACGTTTAGTTTCCAATAAATATCCCTTGCCTAATAATACATTGTCGTACATTAAACCGTTAAGAGGAGGGTGCTGAGCTTGATGGTCGTAAACAAAACTATTTACGACATCAAGTATTTTTGTAAAACTTTGAGGGGAAAGTTCTGAGTTGTCAGAATAACTATTTACCTGCTCGTAGGTAAACCGACGAATTAACGGTAATATGAATTGGAAGTATGTTTCTATTAGTACATTATAATAGTGCTGGGCTTGGTGGTAATCTTGGGTGAATTCATAGTAAAGTCCTAGTAAATTCATCAGACCTTGTTCCTCGAATAAGTAGTCTTTGGATTGAGCATTTTGCAGTGCTTCTTTCAGCGCAATTTCCAAGTTTTGGCGCTCTTCGAGGCTGAGATTCGGCAGGTTCTCAATCTGGGGTAGTAATTCTTGGGTGCGAGATGGTATGGTTATCTCTTTTTCCCCTAAATCTTTCATACCTTTCGTGAAGTTTTGAATAGGATTATTGTCTGGTACCGCTAATGAATCAGGCCCTAACGACTCGGTTATTAAACTTTGTAAGGCTTTGGCTTCTTCAGAAGGGTTGTTTTCAAAACCTTGTAGTATATAACTCATCATATTAGCTTCGTTAGCTTCGGATGAGCCAGTCCGAAGCTCCTTCTGAAAGGTTTGGCCTATTGATTCAAGCTGCTTCTGCCGGTCTACAAATTCGCTTAAATCCTGATTTATGCTCATTTTGTTCATCTCTAATGCGTAGAGATGTTGTTGGTTTTGTATTAATTCTTCCTCAGTAGAAGCTTTGCGAAGTTCTTGGATAAAATCTGATTCCAGTGCCTCAGCCTTTTCTGGCTGACCACTTTTCCGGTATGCCTCACTCAGTAGGGCTAATACCGCTACATAGTCTTCATCGCGCTTACTATATTCTTCCTCAATTATCGGTAGTGCCTCTTGCGCCAATAGGGCAGCTTCCTGGTACTGTCCGTTCTGATAGTACTTGATGGCTTGCATATGCATTCTGTCATAGTCACCATCAAATGATTGGGGATAAGCTGATAATCCAAGGAAAACCAAGAGGAGTAGCAGGAAAGGCCGCATGCTTAGGTTGATTGAGGTTTTACAAAGAAAGATTACTCAACCAAGATACTGGATAATCCCTGATTAGTCAAGATGGAAGAGAAACAAGACTACCACCAAGGCTCGATCTCTCGAGCCAGGTCATCGTAGCTTGCCTCTCTCCCTTTCCAGATGATTGTTTACTAGGTGTTGTCGCCGCGAATAAACGGCTACCTCACCAACACGGCCATATCTTCCGAGAAAACCCACAGATAAAGTATAGCATTTTGGTTGTTCGCCCAAGCAGAAGGATCGCTGGCTAGTGATTTTAACGAGACCTTTTGGGTATACACATAATCGCCAGCCGGATCGCGGTAGCAGTTCACGTATTCGTCGTTCCAGTCTCTTCGTTTCTGTTGAGAAGCCTCTGGGTCGTACTGAACGTAAAAATCGGCCATAACGCTGCCTTCCGAAAACATTTGAATCCGGTAGTATTCGTCTTCACTAACAGTAGTGACTCGGATAACCGGGTTGGATCGGCCTTCGGACTTATAACTCGTCCAGTGGTTGGGCCATTTACCCCAATCTCCGGAAAAGCGAAATATCTGCTTATAGGCAGTGCACACAAGCTGACTAGATTGGGCCGAAGCACTCAAGGTGATGCTCAGAAAAACGATAAATAAGGCTAGGTACTTTTTCATGGTGTACGGGTTTAGTTTTGATTAACTGTTTACCCGTACATGCCCTATTCTCCGGAAGGTTACCCAGGAGTTAGAATAAATTTACTCTACCAACACAAAAGCCGTTCAGTAGTAAGGATCATACTTCTCCCGCATCTGCTGCTGCGCTTTACGGAAGGCTTCTCGGATGGATAGCTTTTCCTGTAGATAAAACCGATAGAAAAGCTGCATCACTTCCTGAGTTTCCTGGTCGGGCACTTGCCACTAGCTTATGTATAAGTTTTACTAGTAGCTACTCGGTAGCATTCTGTAACTTGAGGTTTGATAGCTGTTCTAGCTACCCAAAAATATTACAGATGAAAAAATAGAATCATTTTTCTGCTTTTTCCTTATTTGCAGCCTCCAAAGCATAAACACATAGTTCTTTGAAAGAAACGTCATTTTTTTTGGCGAGAGCATAAAGTTTTTTGAACGAATCAATAACTTCTATAGGCACTTCAGCATTAAAGCTGTCTTTTATTCTTTGAACTTCGTGACCAATTGGATTCGAGGGTTCTAGTACATCATCAACTATTAGAATATTATAAGGTTTTTTATTTCCATTGGGTAGTAAGCAAGGAATTGTAAATTTCTTTCCCCCATCACTCATGGGATATTTGCTGACGTAATTTTTTATACTATCAAGAGTTTCAGTTTCTTCCATACGCAAAATCTTTTCGCCTGCAATTCGATTGAGAAACATATAAGAATAAAAGTACCATTTAGTCGCCTCCCTCATATCTTTATTAACACCATAACCATTTTCATGGAGCCATCCAATACCATAATAGGAGTAGCGACTTTTAAAACTATCATAAGGCTCGTCTAAGTTGGATTTAAAAAACTGTATTGCTTTTGGTATATTACCCTTTTTTAAATATGGATTAAAGATTTTTATCCCTTGATCTGAGTAGTGAATTGCACTATCAATATTTAATATCTCATCCTCCATATATAGGTAAGCAATATGAAAATAACTTGCAAAAGAATGATCAGAATTTTGGGATATAGATTTTTTGAAATAATAGATTGAAGAATCATATTGTGCTAGCTGCCGAAAAGATGCACCTAACCCTTCATTATAGATTGCTTTGAAAGATCCATCTAAAGCAATAGCTTCTTTATAGTGATCAATAGCCTTTTTAAAGAGTTTTTGTTCATAGAACATTCCGCCTAATTCATTATGAACATCTGCATAACTAGGGTCTATCTCAATTGCTTTTTTGTAAGCACTGTGGGCTGAATCGTATTCTTTTTTTTGTTTATAGGCATCACCAAGATTTCTGTAAGCATACTTGTATTTTGGTTCTAATTCTATTGCCTTTTTCGTAGCTTTAATTGCTTCATCAAATTTTCCTTGACCAACTAATATATTTGCGTACCAACTATAAATTCCAACTTTAGTCGGATGTAATGCTATTGCCTTCTCATATAAATCATTTGCTTTGTCAAAGTCTTTAATTGCATAATAACTGTCCGCCATATTATAAAAAAGATACTCACCTCGAGGATTTAATTCTATTGCCTTTTCAAAATGTTTAATAGCTGTAATAAAATCATCAAGATCATGGTGCACTAAACCAAGTTGATTATAAATACGTGAGATCTCGTATTCATCTGTATTTTCTCTGTCTTCAAGTGCTTTGAATAGTCCTTCTTGTAGTATTGATTTTGCTTCTTCATAATCCCTCTGTTTTCGTAATTGAAATCCAGCATTGCTGTATAATGCGAGATAATTAGGATTAGACTGTATATGCTGCCTGTAGAGACTAATTCTCTTTTCTCTATCAGTTTCTTTATCGACAAGCGCGTTTTTAGGATATATCCAATTAGGTGCTAATTCTAATGACCTTTCGTCAAATTCGTAGCCTAGAGAGTCTTTATCTAGCAAGTAATAATACAATGCGGCTCCATGATACAGATAGGCAGCATTCTTATCTAATTCTATTGCTAATTCAAGCTTATCAATTTCTTCATTAAATCGCTGCTCTTCTTCTCTTTTGCTCAGTTTAATCTTATCGGTTCTAACATCGTTATGAAAGGCATAGCTTTCAAGAAATAACTGCTTAGATCTGGTATAATCAATTAACTCTTCTTCAAGTAAATCTAGCTCAAACAGCTTAGCTAGCATTTTTGAAGCCTTAAGATATTCTTGGGAAGAAGCAATAGTTAAACCTGCCAAGTAATTATTTATCAAAGACTGAGCATAATCTAAGAACGAAGTAACTAATTCTTCTTGAATTACCAGTTGCTCCTTTTGTGTATACCTATTATTAAGTTCTTTATAGTAGTATATAGAACTCGCATCATTCGGCACTAAAAAGTTTTTATGTTTAATACTTTCCTTAAATGAAATATAGAGTGGATCTGACTCGAGTTTATTAGGTTTTTTTTTAGCTACTCCTAAATCGGAAAGATTGTCGGTTTCATATAACTCCTGAAAATTCTTATAAACAGATATATCTACACTAGTAATTGCCAAATTCCGTGTATCCCCAATTATCTTAGGATTTTGGTTGTATTCAGTTTCCCGAGCAACGCTTGTACTGAGGTAATTATCAATCTCGCGGATATTGACATAGCCGTCTTCTGGAATCTGATCAGCATCACCGATTAGTCCCCTCACTAAATAATAAGTAAATATTCCGTGACCGCCCCCCCATCTTTCATCTTCTAGTGCTACTTCATTACCTCTTGCCGACAATATTTTGGTAATTCCCTGAGACTCTAATGCTAATTGATTGTTGATATAGACATACTCTTCCCCAGAACCATTCGATTTGCCTGAGTGGCAAGCATCGGCAATAAATAATGTACTTATACCTTTAGCCGCAAATGATTTTAACGTTTTCTCTAAAAAGTCTAGCGATACCGCACCACCGGCACTGTAAGTATCCTCAAATACGTCATGAGCAAGCAGATACCCTAATTTGAAATCAGTTAAATTTTCATACCCTCCATGCCCAGCAAAATAAATAACTACCTGATCGCCTTTCTTAGCTACTTGTTTAAGCCAAATCAAACTTCTAATGATAGCGGCTCCGGTAGCCTCTTGATTGGTAAGGAAACGTATATTTTCTTCCTCAAGGCGATCTTTGAATGAACTAACAAGGAATGCACGAAACAACTCAGCGTCATCATCTGCAAAGCTAAGATCAGAAATATTTTGGTATTCTGAAATTCCAATAATAAGAGCAACGATGTTTTTGTTACTCTTAGGTGTACTTTCAACTGGTGTAACTCCAACTCTTGAGTTTTGGGCTCTAGTTTCTGTACAAAGAAAATAAATACTCAGAATAGCTACAGAAAACAAAGTTAGAAAGGTGTTTTTCATTGTTATGGGGCAAATGGTAGAACCTATGCTATTATAGTAATTAAATAGATTGCTAGCAAGACTATTTATCCTTAAACTAATAGAATGAATACAGACTAGTTTGAATATAAAGGTCAGTTCACAGAATCTGATTGCCATTTTGTGAGAAAGAATCAGGGGTTGGTGAGAGAAAAAGACTGTTTTCACCAATTGTCACACTTATTTTTGAGTCAGCTTTCTGAAAAAAATTTCCTAATCGAGGGTAACTTTTGGTTTGTTGGTCATACACTGGTAATGCCCTAAATGATGTAGGGGGCAAACCGAAAATAAATGCACAATATTTTGAATAAATGACCAAAAACCCGTAGCATTATAAACATCTTATTATTTCATCTTTAACCGCTAATAACCACTCTCTTGACTTGCACTACTGGTGGTATCTCTTTAACGCTAAAAATTATCGTTTATCTATAACCTTTCACAACTATGTTTAAACCATTCTTACTGACGCTCGCCGTCGCCATGCTTAGCCTTCTATGCACCCCCGAAATTCTGGCTCAGGAGCAACCCGTAGAGGAACCTGATGGTAGTGAGGATGTTACGCGCGGCCGGAGCCGGGGCGAAGATCCCAACATCGATCAGCCCCGAGCCAAGAATAATCCGGATGCCGTAGACGACGAACTAGTACAACCCCTGGAAAAAGGCGGGCGTACCCGGGGCACTACCTGCGCGGTAGTCTTTGACAACTGGACCGACTGGTATATTGACTGCTACGTAGACCGCAGGTACCGGGGCGACGTAGCTCCTTACGGCAAAGGATATGTATACGTAGCGGGAGGAAATACCCAAATCTACGCAGTAGCTGAGTTTACCGACGGCAGTGAGATCACCTACGGTCCTAAAACCCGCTACTGCTCTAACGATATCTTTACGGTTACTCTGCACAAAGATCACTACAGCCATAAGGTAGAGTAGTTTCTTCTACCTTTCTGAGGGAAAAAGTTAATAGTACTGACTATGAAAACTGTAATCGGCCTGCCCCTATTACTGGCGTTTCAGTTACCATCGGAAACGCCTCAGCAGTATTTTGAACGAGGCATGGAATACTACCAAGCGAGGCAATTCGACTCCTCCTTGCATTATTTCGACCGAGCAGTAACGTTGGATCCTAACTTCCACCAGGCGTACTTCCGCCGGGCGAAGGTTAAATCCAAACTCAATGCCCTGGAGTCAGCCTACGAAGATTATAGCACGGCCATTGCCCTTAGCCCCCAACCGCTATACTACAATAATCGCGGCATCAATTTAGCCATCCGGGACCAAATGCAGAAGGCTATTCAGAATTACGATGCGGCACTAGCCCTGGATTCTACCTACGCTCAGGCGTTGCTCAACAAAGGTGTGGCTCAGTATCATCTGGGGCAGTACGATGCCGCCTGTCAGAATATGCAACGGGCTTACCAACTGGGGCTGAAGATGGCCCTTCCCTTTTTAGAACAAGAATGCGGCTACCAACCAACCACCGAACCATGAAAAAACTTCTAGCGATTGCTACCTTACTTCACCTTACCTTCCTGTCCTGTAGTCAGGATCAGGCTACCACTACTACCGCCCCGTTGGCTACCGATCAGGCCTACACCGTAGAACGGACTGGCCTCGGCAGCAGTGATGTCTCCGAGATGCTGGAAAATGCACTGGGAGCTGTAGTCACCGTAGCCGTATACGAAACCTTACCGGCTAATCGGCAACTAGGCTACCGGGGCGGGTCCTCCATCTCGGAAGAAGCTTACCGTAAAGCCCTGGACTTAACCGGGGCAACCGGTTCGGGCTCAGGGTTCATCATTGAGCACAATGGGCGTCCCTACGTAGTAACCAACGCCCACGTTGTAGAAAATGCTTCGGATGAAGACGGCAGCGTTGCGGTATTTACCTTTGACCGAAACAAATACAACGTTCAGGTGGTAGGCGGAGACTCGTTCTACGATATTGCCGTACTAGCGTTTGTCGATCAGCCTTCGGATGAACTGAATACACTAAAATTCCGAGAGGCCGAACCGCGTATCGGCGAGCGAGTATACGCCATTGGTAATCCGGGGGGGGAGTACCCCTACACTGTTACTAATGGCATTATCAGTGCCAAGAACCGGGTGCGAGGAGGGCTCACTGGTAAGTTTGGCTTTTTGCAAACCACCGCCACGGTGATCTGGGGCAATAGCGGTGGCCCCCTGGTAGACGAACGGGGTGATGTCATCGGCATCAACTCTCAGATTGCCTTTACCTCGGCTCCCAATGGAGATGCCATCTGGCTGTCGCAGATTAACTTTGCGCTAGAAGCAGTACTGTCAGAAAGACTGGTTAGCGATATCATTGAAAACGAAGGCCGGGTGCAGCGGGCTTACTTAGGACTGGAACTGGCCCAACGCTACCGGATGGTGGGGTACCGGGGTAGCTATACCTTAAATGAAATAGACGAACGCCCGATTATATCCGGTATCATTCCCCGCTCGCCCGCATCCCGCTGCTGCAGTAATTTAGTGGGTGGTACAGTAGTGCAGATTAACGATCAGGAAGTGAACAACCTGGAAGAAGCCCTGGGGGGCCTGGAGGGGTTAAAACCCAATACGGATGTTCAGGTAACGGTAGAAGCCAATGGTAGCCAAGAAACTCAGACCATCAGCGCTACCTTGCTAGCTACCCAAGAACTAGAGCAAATCGCGCAGCACTTCTTGGAAAGTATTGACGAAATTACAGTAGATTATAACGCCCCCTACGTGTCGTTTACCTCAACTCCCAATGCCTTCTACGAGCAGCAGGGACGACAGTATCAGAAGATGCAACGACAACCAGCGAACAGCCGAACGCAGGAATATATTATGATGGCCGCCGGTATTCGCGATCAGGATCACGAACGAATGTGGCTTACCACCTCCCTGAGTGATTTGGCCGCAGCCCTTAAACTATCGGGCATGGGGGGAGTGCTGGACTTCTACGCCTTGGATGCTCAAAGTGGCGGGAAGCAGGTTGTTCCTTTTAGAAAATACTTAAGCAACTCTGAAGATATTATTCAAAATACATTGTGGTACTAAAACAATTATCTATTCTATGCAACCTTATCATACCTGGCTAACTCTGGGATTGGCCGTACTTACATTAAGCTGTCTCATTGCTACAACCTCCTCCCCGGAAAGCACTGAAACTACTGATAACCAATCTGCGGTAACACTATCAGAAGTTGTTACCCCAGTAACCTCTACTGCTCAGACCACAGTTGCTCCCAATAAAATTGCCCTCATTATCGCCATTGGTGATTATGACCCAAGCACCGGATGGAATAGTCTGGGATCTAAGTACGATGTGCCTCTGGTAATGGCAACCCTGGCTGCTCAGGGCTTTGATACCGTTAATAACGTTGCGGTGCTACGGGACAAGCAAGCTACCCGGGCGGGAATCACTCAGGCTATCCAGCAGCAGTTGGTGGAGAAAGCGCAGCCGGGAAGTATTGCGGTGCTTCATTACTCCGGCCACGGCCAGCAGGTATTTGATGATAATGCCGATGAATTGGATGGTTTTGATGAAGCCATAGTTCCTTACGATGCTCCCGAAAGAGTAGAAGGCTCCAATGCTAGTTATACGGGTGGAAAACACCTACGGGATGATGAACTGGGCTCGTTACTGAAGGAGGTTCGGCAAAAGATTGGCCCATCGGGCGATCTGATTGTAGTACTGGATGCCTGCCACTCGGGTACGGCCACTCGTGGGGAGCTAACCCACGCCCGAGGCACCAAAGTAAAAATTGCCCCGAAGGGCTATCAGCCATCACCATCCCGAGGGAAAAGTGAAGACTGGAATGAAATGGGTGAAGGAGCCCAGCTATCCCCGATGGTCGTAATTAGCGGAGCAGGTGCTGACCAACTGAATTACGAAGCTCAGGACGAAAACGACAATTGGGTAGGCTCACTGACATTAGCCATGAGCCGTACGCTGAGCAATGCCGAAGCCAATACTTCCTACCGGGGTTTGTTTGATAAGGTAATTGTAGAAATGAGTGCGTTAGCCCCTCGCCAGACACCTCAGATTGAGGGTGATCTGGACCGGCAAATTCTGGGTGGACAGGCCGTACCCCGACTGGATTACTACACCGTAAAGCATCGGTACGATGATAAGAATATCACTATTAATGGCGGCCAGCTCTACGGGATTTTTACTGATGCCGAAGTAGCGCTGTATGATATTGATACCCAAGACACCACCGGCGTAGCTCCCAAAGCGACCGGGCAGGTGATCGATTCCTATTTGCAGGAAAGCGATGTAGTACTGAGTAAAGGATTGAGTAAAAAGGAGATGGAGAACTCTTGGGTATTTATCAGGAGTAAAAACTTCGGTACCATGCGAGTAAAGGTGAAATTAGATATCCGGGACAACGAGGAATTTGCTGAGGCATTACGAAAAGAGTTTGCCGAAGTTTCCCTCATACAGATCGATGATAAAAGCCCAGAGTTGCTGATTGAAATGAATACCGACTCCACTCGAAACCGAGGAAAGGGCGTGCTACAAATAGTAACTTCTAATGACTACAGGTATTATGAAACTAAAATATCGGATACGGGAATTCAGGACTCAGTAGAAAAAATAACGGAATTAGTGATTTCGTACGCTCAGGCAGCCTTTTTAAGAAAACTAGATTTAAAGAATGAAGATATTCAGGTTACTTTTGAAATTATTCCTATTGAAGCCGAAGAGCAACAAAGGGGAAGAAGTATTCACTATAAAGAAACTAGAAGAATACCGATTGAGAGTAAAATGAACGATCAGGGTATACTGGTGTTTAACGAGGGCGACTTCTTTAAATTACGCTTTATCAACCACGGACGGAAGCCGGCTTACATTGCCTTATTGGATATTCAGCCCGATAATGTGATCAATGCACTAATACCTAACGGAGGTTCACCCCCCGAAGAATATCGTGTTTCGGCGAGAGATACGCTGGAACTTCGAAATATTTTCAGAATTGTCCCTCCTTACGGTACCGAAAATTTTAAGCTGATTGCCACAGAAACCCCAATAGATATCCGACCGATTGTAACTAGCCGAGGTAGAGATCCTTCCCAAGAAGGAAAAGACTCCCCCTTGGAAGAGTTACTAAGGGAAAGTTACAAAACGAAAGGTTCTGGCAGTCGGGGTCCTGAAAGTGTGAGTGTGCCTCCTTCATCAGGACATATTGAGACTTTGGTGTATAGGATAGAAGAAGAGTAACCTAGAGATTTCATGCATTGTTTAGGCAAGATATTTTGTTCAGTTTTTCTATTCAATATTTGTCTAGCAGGATATTCACAATCTCCACGTTTGGTGCTTCCTCTTGGACATACGAATGTGGTTCAGTCAGTTGCCTTTAGTTCAGATGGAAAGATGGTATTAACTGGGTCGAGTGACTACACTGCTAAACTTTGGGAGATAGCTACGGGCAAAGAAGTACTAAGCTTAGAAGGGCATAATTGGCAGATAAACTCAGTAGCCTTTAGCCCGAATAGCAAACTAATGTTAACCACATCAGGGGATGGTACCGCTAAGATTTGGGAGGTAGCCACTGGAAAGGAAGTTTTGAGTTTAGAACATGCTGAAGGTATAAACTCCGCAACCTTTAGTCCGGATGGTAAATGGGTAATAATCAAATCAGGATATAACAATAAGACCAAGCTTTGGGAGATAGCTACTGGTAACGAAGTCTTAAGTTTGGAAGGGCATACAGCTAATATTAAATCTGCAACCTTCAGTCCAGATGGCAGATGGGTAGTTACTGATTCGTGGGATAATATTATTAGAATATTAGAAGTAGCTACCGGAAATGAAATACTAAGTATTGAAGGGCTTACTGATCTTACAAATCCTGTAGCCTTTAGCTCAGATAGTAAGTTGGTGGTAGCTGGACTAAGAGATAAAACAGCTAAGATCTGGGAAGTATCTACAGGGAAAGAGATACGGCATCTGGAAGGACACACTAGTTGGGTAAATTCTGTAGCCTTTAGCCCGGATAATAAGCTAGTTGTAACCGGTTCAAGGGATAAAACAGCTCGGGTTTGGGAGGTGGCTACCGGAAACGAAGTGCAGCGTTTGGAAGGGCATAAAACGAACGTTACTCCCGTAGCTTTCAGCCCGAATAGCACGCTAGTAGCAACTGTATCAAAGGGCGATAATGAGGTGAAGATTTGGGGGGTGACTACGGGGAACGAAATACTAAACTTAGGACACACAAAGCAGATAAACTCTGTAGCCTTCAGCAAAAATGGGCAATGGGTAATTACCAAATCTGACTACAGCACCCTCACTAAGCTCTGGACGTTGGATACAGGAAGAGAAGTACTGAGTCTAGAAGGGTCAGTAGCCTTTAGTCCAGATGGTAAACTTATACTGAATAGGTCAGAGGATGAAAACACAGCCGTGCTTTTGGAAGTAGCTACAGGAAACGAAGTGCTAAGCTTAGAGGGGCATTCAGAGAAAATACTTTCCTTAGCTTACAGTCCGGACGGGCGATGGCTGGCAACCGGATCTAAGGATAGTACTGTCAGAATCTGGGAGTCAGCTACAGGGAAAGAAGTTCTGAGCCTAGAAGGATTTAATTGGGTATATCTTCTAGCCTTTGATCCAGACAGCAAACTACTAATAACCGGATCAAAAAACTCGGTGAAGCTTTGGGAAGTGTCTACGGGTAAAGAACTACTGACTCTAGAAGGTTTTACAAATAGTTTCACTACTTCAGTAGCCTTCAGCCCGGATGGTCAATGGATTATTACTAAGTCGTGGGGCGGAAGTGTGAGAGTATGGGAAGCAGCTACGGGAAAAGAAAACCTACGCCTGAGAGGATATACTGATGGTATAAATACAATAGCCTTTAGCCCAAATGGCAAACTAGCGATAACCGGATCAGAGTATGACAACACAGCTAAGCTCTGGGAGGTAGCTACCGGAAACGAAGTATTGAGCTTGAAAGGACATACGGGGAATATCGCATCCGTGGCATTTAGCCCAGACAGTAAGTTGGTGATGACAGGGGCGAGTGATGGAACTGCTAGAGTCTGGGAAGTAGCTACAGGAAAAGTAGTACAACAGTTGGAAGGACATACAATGAACGTCTCTTCTGTAGATTTTAGTCTAGATGGCAAGCTAGTGATAACCGGATCAGAGTATGACAACACAGCTAAGCTCTGGGAGGTAACCACTGGAAAAGAAGTATTAGGCTTGGAAGGTCATACACGTGATATCACTTCCTTAGCTTTCAGCCCAGATAGTATGTTGGTGATTACGGGATCTAGTGATAGTACCGCTAGGATTTGGGAGGTAGCCACAGGGAGAGAATTACACCGCTTGGAGGGGCATAAAGGTAGTGTTGCTTCATTAGCCTTCAGCCCAAACGGAAAAAGTGTAGTAACTTATAAATTATTGAGTAAGTCCCCTAGAATTTGGGATATTGCAACGGGTAAAAAGATACAGCACACGGAAGGAAATAAAAGAAATATTACTTCCGTAGCTTTCAGTCCAAATAGTAAATTGGTGGTAGATGGGTCGTCGGATAGTACTGCTATTGTTTGGGAGGTTGCTACTGGAAAAAAAATACAGCATTTAAAAGGGCATACTAGTCAGGTATATCCCTTAGCATTCAGTCCAGATGGTAAACTAGCATTGATTGGATCAAAGGACAATACTGCTAGGCTCTGGGGGGTAGCTATCGGAAAAGAAATTCACACGCTGGAAGGGCATACAAGTAGTGTTACTTCAGCAAGTTTCAGTCCGAACGGCAAGCTGGTAGTAACTGCTTCAAGGGGGGATTACAAAAGAAAGAGTTGGTTTATAGTTACTGAAAGCGAAGTAAAGATTTGGGAGGTAGTTACTGGAAAAGAAGTATTGAGTTTGAAAGGAAATATCGAGGGTATACTTTCGGTAACCTTTAGTCCGGATGGTCAATGGATTATCACTAATTCGTTGAGTAGTATTAGAATATGGGAGGTAGCTACGGGAAAGGAAGTTCAGATTCTATACGGATTAGAAGGCTTCAGTCCAGATGGTAAGCTAGTAGCGACCAAGTTAGACAATTTGGTGGAGATATGGGAGGTGGCTACCAAAAGAAAAATACAGCGTTTAGTAGGGCAAACTGAAGGTATATATTCCATAGCTTTCAGCCCGAATAATAAATTTGTAATAACTGATTCGTGGGATAATTCTGCTAGGATATGGGAGGTAGCTAGCGGAAAAGAAATACAGCATCTAAAAGGGCATAATTGGCATATAGAATCCTTAGCCTTCAGTCCAGATAGCAGGCTAGTGGTAACTGGATCGTCGTTTGGCATAGCCAAGATATGGGAAGTCTCTTCAGGAGAAGAGATTCTGAGTGTAGATACAGGTTTTTTGAGATCTGTAGCATTTAGTCCGGATGGTCAATGGATAATAACGGATTTGTGGGGGCCCTCTCCTAGAATATGGGATATAACCACAGGAAAGGAAGTAGAATATTTGAAAGGACATACTAATAGTGTTAAGTCCGTAGTCTTCAGTCCAAATGGTAAGGTAGTCGTTACTGAATTGGAAGACACTTCTTTACGTTACTGGGACAGTGCTTCAGAAAAGGCCCTATATTCCTTTTTACAACTATCTGATGGGGATTGGCTGGTATACGATGAACACTACCGCTTTGATGGTACAGAACGCGCTCGTGAGATGCTCTACCTTACTTGTGGTCCAGAAGTCATTGAACTCAACCAAGTAAAAGACCAACTCTACGTACCGGGCTTGGTAGAAAAGATTATGGCGGGAGACTCCTTAGCGGGCTTTCCCAAACTTTCTGAACTAGACATTTGCGGGGTTACCCCCCAAATTGAGGAACTACCTACTGATACCACCGGCCACTACCGCTATCGTATCACCCCTCGCACCGGAGGCATCAGCTCGGTAGAGGTCTATATCAATGAGCAGCGTACGTTCATCTATTCCCCTCAAGAACTCAGTTGGACAGATTCCACTTACGAGCTAACCCTGACTGCCCCTCAACTGCAACCCTACTTGGTCAGTGGCAGCGAGAATCCCATCCGGGTCATTGGTCTCACTGAACCTGCCGCAGATGGCAGTACCCTGAAGTCCCGCGGGGTGGAGGTGGTGGTTACCGAAGAAAGTAGCAAGCAAACCCCGAACCTTTACGCCGTGATGATCGGGGTGAGCGACTACAAAGACGATGCCCTGGACTTAAACTACAGTGCCAAAGATGCTACTGACCTGAGCCGGGTGCTGGAACTGAGTGCCGAAAAGTTACTCAACGATAGTATTGACCGGGTGCATCTCTACCAACTGGTCTCGGGCAAGACGAATGCCGAGCCCTTGCGAGAAAATGTGCGAGCCACCTTAGCGGAGATTGGTAAGCAAAGTAAAGCCGAAGATATGGTGCTGCTGTTCTTTGCCGGGCACGGGGTGATGCGGGGCAGTGCAGAGAAAGAGTTTGCCCTGCTGACCGCCGAAGCCTCGCAGTACAATCAGGTAGGTATCAGTACCAGCGACCTCAAGGAATGGCTCAATCCCACCGGGTCCAATAAATTGCTGGCCCAAAAGCGGGTACTAATCCTGGATGCCTGCAATAGTGGGCAAGCCAACAAAGAGCTATTAACCCTAGCCCGTACTGATGATGAAACCCGGCGGTTGCGGCAGGTAGAAGATTTGAAAGATAAGTCGGGGCTGTTCATCCTCTCGGCCTCGGCTCCCGATCAAAATGCCTACGAGTTTCCGCAGCTAGAACAAGGGCTGCTGACGTATGCCTTGCTAAAGACCCTGAAGCAACATCCCGAAGTGCTGGAAGAGGGAGACTTTCTGAATGTCTCCCGCTGGTTTAGTGTGGTAGAAGATGAAGTGCAACAGCTCACGAGAGAATTAAACCGAGAGCAGGATGCTCAGCCCTTTGGTAGCGGTAACATCACCATTGGTAAAGTAGATGAGGAAGTACGGAATGCCATCATAATAGCGAATGAGAAACCAGTGATTGCTTCAGCCAACTTTCTGGATGCTACTACCGGACTGCCCAGCGAATTAACCGGACTGATCAACGACCAACTATCTCAGATCGCCTCCCGGGGTAGCGAAAGTAATTTTTCTTTTGCGGCCAGCAATCCCAACGGCTATCAAATTTCGGGTCTTGCTTCCCGACAGACTGGCATTATTTCCTGCAAAGTTAACATTCTAAAAAACGCCCTGCCTATCCACTCATTCACCATTCAGGGCAAATCCGAAGAGTTAGAAATACTCGCTCAAAATATCATAAGTCAAGCAGTCAGATGGATTAGTGAGCACTATAATAAATAAGCTGAATAAATGAATAGCGTAGGTTTACGCCCACTAAATTTAGCCTCTCAATCTTTACCAGCATGAAGGCTGAGACTTCTAAGATGTTTCTATCTCATCGTCCCTGATAGGTAAAACAGAGAAAAAAAGCGAGTAAGCGAAGGTGGCTTTCCGTAAACAGTTTCGGAAAACCGCCATTCTACCTTCGTTCTGCCGACAACCCTCGATGAATACTCGAAGTTATCACTTATGCCTTCAGCCTCCATAACTGCCTGAGTTGATAGGCAACTATCCTCCCTAGTGTACAGGTACGTCCAACCTACACCCTGAAAAGTGTTGGCTGAGAATGACTGAGTTGATGCCATTTTGGTGAATAGTACCAATATTATAAGAGAAATGTAAAGAGCTTTCATAATCACGAGAGGTTTAGTTTACCTCTCTATGACTGTATGAAAAATAGGTTACCCCAAGGCGACAAGTTTATTTTATATTGTAGCTCTTAGAGTACCTGATCCTGACTCGTTTATTCATTAGAAGATGATATAGTTTTACTTTTCACCACCTGGGAAAACCACATATCAATGATTTTTTGCTCATTAGGCGCAGGCAGACGATTGAAGCGACCCCGGGCCTGTACAATGCGTTTGGTAGGAGGGTGAATCTCAATTGTAATTCGCCTTTCTACCTCAAACCGCAGCGAGACAATAGCTGACCGACCGGAAATACAATTTTGGGCGTAAGTATTAACACAGTGACTCATGGCTTGCCCTTCCCGGTATAGTTGTTCACCGGTAGTCAATTCAGCAAATACCCAACCATCTGATTCCGCGGGAGTCCAGTCCCAACCCCAGCTTTTCCAACTAGCCTTAGAGTAAGGGCGAGAAATTTCTCGCTGGTACTGGGCAACTGCTTGCAGTACTCAGGCTACGCTTCGTCCTTTCCACGAAAAAGGAGTGGCGTTCACCCGCTCTCTTTCGGTTCGCTGATGGGTAGCCCACTGAAGGGTCATACGGGCCTGGTCATCAGTAATGGCATCCCGATGCTGAATAAGCCACTGCAGTGTTTCTCTCCAGAATCGCTGATTCGTTACTAAACAAGTATTAGTGGGATCAATCCTAAATACAGGATTTTCACTAAGAATCACGTATTCGCGGTAGGAGCCTCCCAATCTTACAACTTCAGCATAAAAGCAGGCTTCTTCAGGAGTTAGATGAGCAGGAGCTTGAAGAAAATGATGCTGAAATTTTTTGGAGACTTTCCAGTTAAAGTGATTTGATGCACGATACAAGCTTCCGCCCTGCCCTAATATGATGAACCAATAAATCCATCGGATACTGTCGTCATCCATTAAGCTTTCCCATTCAGCGTATAGGCTAGGGGCGACCGGGTATTTCACAAAGACATGTTCAATAAGTGAGTGGATATTTTGATGAATGGGTTTCCAAGTACTAGGCTTTCTAATCCAAAAGGGAGCCAGATAAGCAATGTAGACTATTGTGTAAGTATTTTCTTGGAAGCTACCTAATAGGCCAGCTAAAAAGTCAACTTCTTCCGGTATAGCCTTAAGTTCTTTCAAGACTTCTGTCTGGTATTCACGCTGCCGATGTAGGGCTAGTACTTCTTCAAGATTTTCATAAACCGGATATTCTTCAATCTCAGTAGAGGAAGGTAGCAGTGCATTACCATCCAGCTCAGACGAAGATATATTCTCTTTAGTAAGTAGTATTTGAAGCAGAGTCGGTTCACTTCGCTGACGAATAAGGCTATATACCGGATAGATGGCAATATCCACAGCATCTGAATAATCACCATATACTAAAGATCGGGTACACCTGTCGCAGCAGATGAATAGATCATCTTCCAGGTCTATGTCCTCATAATCCCTATTCCAACAATCAAAGTACTCTTCAGTATTTTGATAACGCAGTTGGAGGTATTGTTCCCTAGACCGGGAGTGACGAATCAACCTTATACGGTTGGCATTCTTACGTATGTTTTTCTTTGGATTCATGACACTGGTAATTTAAGCCGTTAAGCTTTCTTTTAGCTATATTTTCAGTAGTATATGTCCTTTTCCCGAAAAGGTTACCCTCTTGGGATACTTATAAAATTTGTCTCTTATTGCACTTCCGCTGAAAGCTCGGTAATTTCCTCTGTTTCTTCTAATGGATAATATACACGCTCCACCTCTAGTAGATACTGTTGTTTTTTTGAGTCATAAAGTAGTTTAACACTATCCAGGCGAAAATCACCGTAAAGTATCAACTGACCTTCAAATTGGTAGTGAAAGTTGTACTGGTCGTTATCAGTAATAATCTGTACCTGCAGGCTATCGGGAACGGAAGGTGGAATATCACCCGAGCGGGGTTTTTGGACTTCTATTTTTCCTGCGTAGAGTACAGTATCATCAGTTTCAGTGGTATACCAAATAGTGAGGCCGGCAATTAAAGCAAAAGCTACGCTGGCAGCGATGGCAGAAAACCATTGGCGTCGATAAAAAGGTATCACCTTGGCTTCATCCTCGATTGTAGCCTCTTCTGTTTCGCTTTTTTTTTGCTTCCCGTATTCTGCCGTAAATAATTCAGCTAACTCGTTACGTATTGATTCTCGTTCCCGGTTCCGAACGGTACGGATAATTTTTTGCTGTAGGGCTACTTCCCGGCGAAATTCAGCATCGGTATTTATTCGGTCTTCTACCTCTAATTGCAGCTCTCCATCTAAGGTGCCGGCTAAATACTGATCAATTATATCGGTTTTATCTTCTTCGTTAATCATGACTCCTTTGAGTTTAATAATTTTTTCAATCGCTCCATACACTTATGCTTAGCCACTTTTACTGAGTTCACATTTTTATAGCCAAACTCTTCTTTAAGCTCATCCATCCGGGTTTTATGATAATACACTGCCAGTATTAAATCTTTGCAGGGGAAGCCTAGACTATCAATTGCCTCACGTATCTCTTCTTCAGAAGGTAGGCCGGAATCTTCTTCAAATAACATTGGCGCTTCTCCTTCAGTCTCTTCATTATAGACGAACTCTTCATCCTCATTAGCATCTGCAATATTTTCTATATCTTCTCGATTCTGGCCTTTACCATTTTTCCGAAGCCAGGCTAACCCTTTGTATTTACAAATCGCACATAAATAAGTACATAGGTTAGAAGTGAGTTCAAAGTCTTCTTCCTGCGACTTTTCGTATAGCACCATGAGGCTTTCCTGAAAGATATCTTCTATTACCTCCTCGGGGATACCCATTTTTAAAAGAACTCCTCGACATCTGGGATAACATTTTAAGGCCTCTCGAAAAGCGCGAGGGTCGCCCTTTTTGAGTAATTCTATTAGTTCTTGTTCGGTCACGGTGGTTAGTTGTAGTATTTTAAAGCAACACTTCAAACTAGGAAAAACCGCTCACCTTTCAAAAGAAGAGATATTTTTTAATGTGATAAGGCGGTTACAATTTAGATTGGCGCTAGCAGCCATAGCCAGGCCCGGTGGCAATGAAACCAAATAGCCAGTAAGGCAAACAGGTAGAGGATAACATACTTTAGCTTCAAATGATACTCGAAAGTGTCATAGTATAATCCGTATAGAGCCGGAATAGCCAGGTATAAAACAGACGTTTTCATAATAGTTAGAACTAAAAGTGATTCTTTTCTGACTATTGATGATATAATGCGGAATTAGTTACCAATATTAGACAAGAAGCTCATCAAGGAGCTTCCTGTTCCCACGAACTCTATCTTTTATTCTACCAGAGTGAAGGCTGCCCAGCTGTAGGGTTCGTACCGTTGACGCATTTGTTGCTGCGTTTTTATAAATGCTTCTCTAATTGGTAATTTATCCTGAAGATAATATTGATAAAACATCTGCATCATCTCTTTAGTGGGCTCGTCCGGCACGGTCCAAAGGCTCATAATCAGGTAGCGGGCACCGGCCTCCCGAATGGCTCGTTGTAGGCCGTAACCTCCTTCGCGGTTCTGGCTTTCCCCTAACCAGGGTTCGCAAGCGGTGGGGACTACTAAATCGGTTTTTTGCAAATTCATAGGAGCGGCTTCAACCGCTAGTAGTATGCCGTCATCAATGTCTTTGGGTATCTTTTTTCCCTGCCAGGCATGATTTCCCCCAGCGAAGATCAGACCCGAACGCCGCAGAGCTTCGTTAGGATCGTAGAGGTCTTCATCCTCATCTTCTTCGGAAGGTTCTGGATCAGTATCATCTTGGTAAAAGAAACCGTGAGTGGCTACGTGAATTACTGAAGGGGATGTTGCGTACCGGTTTCCTAACATTTTAAACCGTTCTTCCATCGCACTGCTGCCGGTATAGTAATTGGTTGGTATTTGCTGATCTCGCAGCAAATTAGCGATTGCATCAACTTCACTGAGCGTTGCCTCCAATTCGTTCCATGCCTTTGGTAACTGTTTGCTGCCTTTTACAAACAGACTACCGTAACTGACGAGACTGTCGTTCTGCGCCATAGCCAGCAGCTCGTTAAGGTCAGCATTATAGTCTACCCCCCCAAATAAAGCGGCTGATTCAATACTCGCTTCGGGAAGCTCACCCTGATAGGCCAGTAAGCGAGTGCTGCTTATATGATGTAATTGATAGCGATCAACCAAATACCCGTTCCCGTAGGGTAAACCAGCGAATGCTACTTGGTGAAGCAAACCTGCCGGAGAAAAGGATACTTTTTCAGTGTCCTTCAAAAGGGGGTCTAAGAGCTGACAGAATAACTCGTACTATTGATCACCTTTACTCACACTACTTTTAACGGCTCCTGCTCCCCGATATAGTTGCCCCGCAACGCCACCCGATGTCTCCCCCTCTAATAGTTGACTGAAATCAGCCTCTTTACACAGTGGTACAAACAATGGATACTCGTCACCAGCCCGCATCACGAGGGCGGTATAGTAGATAGAATCATAGAGTGTGACCGGTTCGTCTTCGTCAATTTCTTCTTCTTTCAGTGGGTTTTGCTTGCCGTAGTAGGGAAAATGAAGAAATTCTACTACTGCTTCTCCTGGAGATAGTCCGGTCTGGATAGCTTGCCATTGCTGCCGCTCATCGGTCCGGGTTTGGCGGTTGAGTTCTTTTTTCAGTTCCTGCATGGCATAATTTACTGAATCCAGGTATTCGCGGGTGTCACCATCTTCAGTCTGATTGATTTGGTTAGCAGCCATAATGTTTTTGGCCTCTATCCATAAATCGTATAACCGAAACAAATAGTCCTCTTCGGAAGTAGTAACAGCCCGCTGTATGATGCGATTCTTCTCCAGCAACTGCCCTTTTTCCAGTAGAATATTATTGTAGGCCAGTCCGGTGATAGAAGGGTGTTCGCGATAATTTCGCAAAACGAAACTGTTAGCATAGTTAGAAAAGGAGTAGAAATCCGATATGGAGCTCATCTGGTCTTCACTGCCCGCTAATAAAGACATATTTTCCATATAATTATGAAACCCATCATTGGCATTAGCAAAAAAAGTATCTGCCTGCTGAATGCGGCCAATCATCTCATAAAATACGCCCGCACTCAGGGCAGTAGTAGCAAACATAACGTTACTGAACATAGACTGTGAAGTGTCTCGTTGATGTTTCTTCTTAGTATACTCGTCAATGACAACTGCTTCTACCGAATCGAGCTTCTCCTTACTCATTGAGGCTAAGTCTTGTTCGCTAAGAGTAAACACTGATTGAAGGGGTTCTTCCTTTTTTTGTTTCTCCTTCTGTTTTTTATCTTTTCGCTTCATCCCCAATAGTGCTCTGACACCGATTTTAGGTCCTTCAACGCTATCTTCCGGACTGTTATATTCGTCTAGTTTTTCTTCAGTTTTCTTGGCTTTCTTAAATAATCCTATTGAACCAAAAACGTTGTTAGCGGTACCTTCCAGAGGAGTATCCTCAAATATTTCTTTGTTCTCTTCCGTTTGCTCGTCTATCTTTTTAAAATCATCTCCCAACTCAATCATTGCCAAAACGGTAGTCCAGCGCCGACTGCTCGAGTCCGGATTGCTATAGGCACTCATGGCAGCATCTTGTATGCCTGCTCCCAGTTTACCCTGCATAATGTTCATGGTTTTTCCCATTTCTTCAAAACCTACTTTGCTGAGGGTCTCAATCAGGCTTTTGAGTCTAAGATGGTTCATAAGGGCGGAATCGGTAGGGGCTACTTTTAGCTCTTCGTAGTAGGCTTCATACATAGGCTCTACTTTCTCGCTCTGACCGGCAGCTTCGTAGGCTAGCTCCATGTTTCGAATAAAGAAAACGAAGCCTTCGGTTTTGCGTCCGAATTCTAACGCAGCTCGACTCATACCTTCATCGGCCCAGATCAGGGCACTATCGTATATTTGCCGTTCAATGAGTGATTTACTTTTGATTAGAGCGTACGGAGCATTTTCCTTAAAAGCTTGTCCGTAGGTGGGTACTAAAACAATAAGCGCGACTAGCGTGAAAAGGTATCTTCTCATAGCAACAGTGGTTGTACTAAATAGTTGAGAGTTGGCGAATACTTGGTGATTATGGTTACTAATATAAACAAGATTTTTTATTCCACCAGCGTAAAGGCGGCCCAGTAGTAAGGGTCATACTTTTCTCGCATCTGCTGTTGGGCATTACGGAAGGCCTGCCGGATGGATAGCTTCTCTTGCAGATAAAACCGGTAGAAAAGCTGCATCATTTCCTGGGTCTCCTGATCGGGTACCTGCCACAGGCTCATGATCAGGTTTTTGGCTCCTGCCATTTTGAAGGCCCGTTGTAAGCCGTAGACTCCCTCACTACCCTGAATTTGCCCTAGGCCAGTCTCGCAGGCGGAAAGGACGACTAGCTCGGTGTTGGATAGGTTCATTTGAGAGACTTCGTAGGCGGTGAGGATACCATCATCCAGCCCTTCGGGAATCTTTTCTCCCAGCCAGGCGTGGTTGGCTCCGGCCATCAGCAGACCCGCCCGGCGTAGGGGGTCATCGGTGATACGGTAAACCTGCTGCTGCTCGTTGAGCGAAGCCATCAGTTGGTCGCGAAGGGTATCCTTGACATCCGGAAAGAAGAAACCATGGGTGGCAATGTGCAGGATGGTTGGTGAAGGACTACCTTTTCCTAATTGTTTGAACTGCTCTTCCAGGGCTTCACTTCCGGTATACAATTCGGTAGGAATACCTTGCTGCTCCAACTGCTCAGCAATAAAGCGGACTTCAGAAGCGGAGCCGGGAAGATAATCTAATTTCTGACTACGCAGTGCTTCTTCGGGTACGTAGGTGGAAGTGGTGCTACGGAAACCTCTGTTGCTCGCCATCGCCAGTAATTCGGTGGTATCGGTATCGTAGTGAATACCTCCGAAGAGCGTAGCACTTATATTGGACGTATCATCTTCAGTATCATCTAACGCGAGCAAGCGAGTGCTGCTAAGTTGGTGCAACCGGTAGCGATCCATCAGCAGCGAGTCTTTTCCGTAGGGCAAAGCAGCAAATGCTACCTGGTGTAAACGACCTGAAGGCGAGAAGTAGACAGTTTCTACATCCGAAAGCAAGCTATCTAGCGGTTGCCAGATCAGTTCGTACAGGGCTTGTCCTTGACTTACGCTTTGATTTGCATTTATAACTCCCCGACTGGAGTAGAGTCGCTGGGCTAGCTGGGTACTGCTGGTATCGGAAAGCAAACCATCTAATTGGGATTGAGTACCAAGCTTGACCATATGGGGGTATTCGTCTTGAGGGCGAAGTACCAAAGCCGCGTAGTAGGTAGTATCGGTCAAGGCCGCGTTGTTACAGTAGCGAAAGTGAATAAACTCCACGGCGGCTTCGCCCTTTTTCAACTCCTGCCGCACTTCCGGCCACTGCACCTGCAGGGCCTCAGTTTGTTCTTGGAAGGCGGAAGCTTGACGATTGAGGGTTTTCTCTAGATTATTGGTGAGTTTTTCAATAGAATCTGTATCGGCGTAGCGCTGGGAGATGGGTTTAGTATAGAGATAGGCAAGTTGCCGCTTACAGTCTAGCCAAGTATCATAGGTGTCCAGGAGAGTGCTATCTTGGCTCTTGGCAATGGCGAGTTGTATATCTTGAGATGAACGTAGCAGTAGACCTTTGACGATCAAACTGTTATTATAGCTCATGGAGACTACAGCGGGGTTGGCTGCCATTCTCCGGAGAACAAAGGAGTGATAGAACCAAAAATTATTAAGTGCCGTTTGTAGGTACTTCTGTTTTTCTTTTTCAGAAAGTCCGATAAAGCCAGTTTGTAGAGTCTTTTTCAGAATATCATTAGATATTAGTAAGAGCGGTTCGGCCTTCTCATAGTGACCCATCGCCTGGTATAAGACTGATAGATTGTCTAATGAAGTGGCATAAGTAGGGTGATCCTCACCCAATTGGTCTTTACGGATCTTCATAGCTTGCTGAAAGAGCTGTTCAGCTTCAGTGTAACGACCCATATCTAGGTATAAGCCAGCCAGATTGTTCAGAGAACTGGCATAGTGCGGGTGGTCTGTACCCAGTTGCTCTTCACTAACCTTTAATGCCCGAAGATACAAAGGTTCAGCCTTCTCATATTGATCCATAAACTCGTATGATACGGCCAGATTATTCAGTGATTGAGCATAGTCAGGATGGTCTTCACCGAGTTGCTCTTCGTTAATTTTCAATGTCTGAAGATACAGTGGTTCGGCTTTATCATAGTAACCCATATTTAGGAATAGTTGGGCTAAACTATTTAACGAAGTAGCATAGTGAGGATGGGCTTCGCCTAGTTGCTCTTTTCTAATTTGTAAGGCCTGAAGATGAAGGCCCAAAGCCTCAGCATAACGCCCCATAGTTTCGTGCAGAATTGCTAAGTTGTTTAATAATTGCGCATAAAGAGGATGTTTTTCACCTAGTTGTACTTTATATATATTCATAGCCTGTAGCAAGAGGGGTTCAACCTTATCATAGTAGCCCATGGCCATGTACGAAGTCGCTAGGTTGCCTAATGAAGTGGCATAGTCAGGGTGATCTTCGCCTAATTGGTCTTTCTTAATTTGTAGAGCATGTAGATTAAGGGACACAGCTTCAGCATAACGACTTATAGACTCATATAAGTGAGCCAAATTGTTCAATAAACCAGCGTATTTAGGATGGCTTTCACCCAATTGCTCTTTAATAATTTTAATAGCTTGCAGGTAAAAGGATTCAGCTTCAGTGTAGCGTCCCACAGACTCGTATAAGGCAGCCAAGTTATTCAGCAAATCAGCATAGCGAGGATGATTTTCTCCCAGTTGCTCTTCATTAATTTTCAATGCCTTAAGAAAGAGCGGTTCGGCTTTCCCATAGCGACCCATGGACTCATACAAAATCGCTATGCTGCCTAACGAAGTAGCATAGTCAGGATGACCTTCTCCCAGGTGCTCTTTTCTAATCTCCAAAGCCTGCTCGTAGAGCAGTTCGGCCTCGTCATAGCGCCCTATTACTTGGTACAAGTTAGCCAAGTTGTTCAAGGAATTAGCATACAAGGGGCTGTCTTTGCCTAACTGTTCTTCTCGGATCTGCAAAGCTTGTAGGTAGAAGGTTTCAGCCTTCTCAAAGTGACCCATATCTTGATACAAGTACGCAAGGTTGTTCAGCGAATTAGCATAGGAAGGATGGTCTTCACCCAATTGCATTTTATAGATCTGCATCGTCTCTCGGTAGAGCGGTTCGGATTCCCCATAGCGGCCCATGGACTTGTATAAGCTCGCTAGATTGTTTAGCAA
>ERZ1740058.532-NODE-532-length-28003-cov-8.236117_pt1 | contig 28003 bp, 17 predicted proteins | sample MGYA00581745_ERZ1740058 | MGnify/ENA primary metagenome ERZ1740058 (study PRJEB43018, sample SAMN04849742) | marine metagenome | isolation source: floating plastic debris | place: Pacific Ocean | collected 2008-08-30 | study: EMG produced TPA metagenomics assembly... | reverse complement strand
GGCTGCGGGCGCGCCCTACGACGTCGACCTGATCCTCGACGACAACGCCGCGGCGGCGGGCGATGAGATCGGCTTCCAGGTCGCGGTCATCGACCAGTATGGAAACAGCCTCAGCGCCGATGACGCCGTCGTCGCCTGCATAGACGAGGGTATAGTTGCTACCGCTGCTGCGATAAAGGCGGCTATTTCCGATGTCGAAACTGCCACCGCTGGCTATTTCAACTTCTTGGCCATCTACGGTAACTGTTGCCTCTCGCCCGGATACGCTTCTGTTGACTCTAGGGATAAGCACATTGGGATCATTAGACTCTGGGACATACTCTATTCCTTCGGAGTCGATCACAACAGTTTGGCCATCAACTTCAGTGGCAACTGCAGAAGCAACGGTGACGTTGGAGTCGATTTGCACATAGCGCACTTGAATGTCGAAATCGCCATCGGCAGATTCGACTAGTGTGAAGTCGCCTGCGGCTTGGAAGTCGTAGCCGATGCCGTCAAAAGTGGTGAGGTGGGGTTCGCCTTTAGAGCGAGCACGGTTGTTGGGAGAAAAGGGAATCTGGCTATTCTGACCATCATCAGGCTCAATATTGGTGCTACTTGATGTTACTTCAGAGGAATTTTCGCTTGTAAGCGTATCAAGTTCTTCCTTTAGAGCTTCTGAAATAAGCTTGTTCTCGATGAATTGCGACAGGTTAGATATCTCATTAATTAGATCTTTGTCAGCAGTAAGCCACTCCGAGAAACGAGCTGATAACTTCGAAGTCCCTGAGGGAAAGAGACCTAGAAAGGTATTTAGAACGTTTTCTCCCACCAGCGCAGATTCGATAGCTCCAAGACCTAAGCCAGTAATCGCAGCAAGCTGAGCAGCTGCAGTCCTGGCTCCAGGATTCGTTAGATTCCTAATAGCCTGAATTCCTACAGTTGAACCGCCAGCGACACCACCTGTCACAAAACTAGCGATACCGCCACCTAAGCTAGGTTTATCGCTAGTTGCGAGATAAATTCCTACGTTGGCACTGCCCGTAATCACTGCACGAGTAATCACTTTCTGAACCACCTTTCGAGCAGCAAAGGCGGCTAATGGCACTAGAAATCCTAGAGTTCCTTCAGGGTCAATATACTCAATCGGATTATTTTGAACGTACCTATATAAGTTTGTATCACCCCCATTTAGTCCAATGGGATCAGCAGAAGTGAATCTGCCGATATCACTCCCGTAGAATCTTTCTCGCATAAAGTCGAGGCCATGTTCTTCTTCGGCTACACCATATTGACCTACGAATTCAAAAGAGTTGGAGACAGTTTCAGTTTCAGCGATGGATTTACCGAATGGCAAGTAAAAGTAGTTATTGACAACTTTACCTGAGTTATCTGTTATGCCAGTAGTCGAACCAACAATATTGAAGTCGTAATAGTGATTGTTTGCATTTGTAGTAAGTGTTTCTAGTCCTAATCCATGGGTGTAGCGGGCAACAACATTGCCTTGCACATCGTACTCTCCAACAACATCGCCATAGCCAAACGGATCAATGAGATACTCGGTGCGATCGCTATCTCGAACGCTTGCTGTGCGATCGCCAAACGCATTGTACTCATAAGTAGTCATCACCCCGTCCGGCTCAGTTACGCTAATCAGCCTATTCTCACTGTCATAGCCATAGCGAGACGTACCTGTTTCATCTGTCTTCGCAGTTAGATTACCGTCCGCATCATACTCATACTCAAAGCCGCCAACTTCAGTGTACTGATTGAGATTATTCGTTTCGTATTCAGTCGTCTCACCATTCTCAACGGTACGGATGCGATTACCCACCGTATCATACTCATAAAGCAACGACTGATCGCTAATATCCGACACAACAGAATCAAACTCAGCACCAATAAGCTGCCCTGCCGCATCATAGTAGTAAGTCCACTGGCCTTCCAGCGTTGTTTGGCTGCTCTGCCGTCCTAGCTCGTCGTAGGTGTAGACAGCACTGGAATTAATTGAATCATCAGGCGCGTGATTGACAATGCTAAGAAGCTGGCCCGCATTGTCATAAGCATACAGAGCATAGGTACCATTTCCCTTATCTTCTCTCGCAAGTCTGCCAACCGCATCATACTCATATTCGACAATGAGATCACCTGCACCGTCGGTTAGCCCGCTCAAACGACCCAATTCATCATAGGCGTAGTTTGTAACGTTTCCGTCTTGATCCGCCATGCTGGTGCGGCGATCGCTCTCATCGTAGGTGTAGCTCAAAAATCGTCCACTCGAATACGTAATCTTGGTCAGCCGCCCCGCCACGTCATAGTCCAAATCGGTAACACCAGTCTTATCAATGGCCAGGTCTAAATATCCGCTCTCATCATACGTATAGACTGTAAAATCGCGTGACTCTAGCGCTTGCTGAATAAATAGCTCGCCTTCCTCGTTGTACGTGTATGTCATCCGCTGTCCACGGCGGTTTACAGAAGCAGTTATTTGACCGCGATCGCTATACTCAAAAGTCTCTTGACTACCATCTTCATACTCAATCTCCGTAAGATTTCCGTCGGTGTCATAGCCATATACCATGCCATTACCTCGTGCATCAGTCACGCTTGTCAACTGGTTAAACGTCGACTCATAAGTAAACTGAGTGCGATCGCCTAAAGGATTGACCTGAGTCGTAAGATTTCCCTGACTGTCGTAGCCGAAAAGAGACGTATTATTCTCTGGGCCAACGACCTGAACCAAATTGCCTTGACCATCGTAGCTGTAGCGAACTTGCTGACCATTTGCATCAGTGAGCTGACCAATCTGGCCATTTTCATTCAGCAGCAGTGCCGTCTCGTTCCCTGCGCTATCGACCACCGTAACGCCACCTGCAGAATCGTACCGGTATGTCAGCGTTTCCGATGCGCCATTTTCTCCGACCAATCGCTCTTGACTGACTCGCCCACGGTCGTCATAAGTAAGATCCAGTCGCGTACCGCTCGGATCAGTGATAGATGTAATCTCTGCTCCCGCATAGGCATAAGTTGTTGTTCCTAACTCGTCAGTAATTGTTTCTAAGTTAGTACCACCTACATCGTACGTGTATGCAGTGGTGCGACCATCTGGCGTGGTGATTGACTCAATTCGGTTGAGGCTATTGTAGTCAAAAACAGTCTCATTGCCGAAGTCGTCAGCGAGTCGAGTTAGTTGATTTGGCGCTAAGTCGTTGGTGTAGGCCGCAGTAATCCGGTTGCCATTGGTATCTTCGATGTAGTCAAGCTTCCCCACCGTGTTGAAAACAACCTGGGTACCATCCGGTTCTTGTAGCGTGTATGTGCCTGTTGCCGCATTTAGGGAAAGAATTGCGCGATCACCTGCTAGCCCCCGATAAGTACCATTCTCACTCAAGTCAAAAGAACGCCGCGTTCCTCCATTGTCTATAGCCACATCTCCCGCCACATCGGTAGTTAGCTGAAGGTCTCCAATAAACGACTGGCCAATCCCGAAAGAGCCTAAGTTATACTGCTGAGAAATAGATTGAAAATCACTCGCCTGCTGAAATTCAAATGCTAGCAGCGTATCAGCATCAGCGACATACTGACCTAGCTGACTGAGATAACTGGCATTTTCTGTTATCAATTGCCTATAGTCACTGGCTGTTGTGCCTACTTCAGCCACAAAGTTGTCGTATATCTGCTGCCACGCATCGCTAGAGATATAGTCTGGCCGTGACTGATCTCGCAATGCTTCCCAGTCAATTGGCGCACTGTCATCAACAATATTCACACTAAAGTCTATCGGTCTATCTCTATCAACATCGGGCATAAACTCAATGGTAAAACTGTTGCTTACCCCTGGCGGCAATATCCCTGCAACGCCTTCGTTATTGATCGCCAAAAACTGGATTTGGCTCTCACTAAAGCCTGACTCATCATCTAGCCGCAACTGTGCGCCCTCTGTCGATAAGCTCAACAGCGGCGCTGCTATGTCTACCACTCCGGTATTGGTATACGTCACGGTAACTTTATCTGTACCAGATGCTGTGATACTGGTAGGTGAGCTAATAAATGCTTCTAGCCGATCAAAGATTGGCTCTTCAGGAAATGGCTCTTCAGGAAGTGGCTCTTCAGGAAGTGGCTCCTCAGGTAGCACATCTTCAGTACGCGAGAGGTCTGCCGATCCAGCGATTTCGCCACTAAGACCAGTGATGGTTCTTACTAAGCTACCGGCCCCTGTCGAAGTATCAATGATGATTTCTCTGCGATCGCTGGTGTAACCTAACAACCCATCTGCGCTCGAACTTAATCCCCACACTTCATCGAATCCAATTGAGCCAATCTCAGTGACTTGGGCAAGCCCACCCGTTTGCGAATCGACTGCAAAAGAGTAAAGCGTATCCGAGCCGGACGCTGTAGACGTTGCAAAAAACTGCCTTGTTTGAGTGTCGAACTCTAGATCGCCGCTACTCCTAAAGCTACCGCCGATATCAAAAGCAGCGGATGCATTGCCCGTAGTCGTATCAATGTTGTAAACCTCTGAACTTCCTGCTGCTACACCAAGCAGCTGACCATCACCTGAAAAGCCAATAGAATTTATGAATGCGCCGTTTCCAAACGCTCCGACTTCAACAAATTCTTTGGTTGTTTCATCAATAGTATAGAGCGTGTCAAATGTGATGGCGAAAATGCTGCCGTCCGAGGCAACGGCAATATCTGTTAGATTATTGACTCTATCGGTCGTAAGGAGTTCAAAAGCGCCGGAGTCAGAATTGATAATACCAATCTGACCATCACGACTTGCAATCAAAGATTTCATGATTTCTTCCCTGTGTGTTGACAGTTATGTTCTTGTTCGTAGCTCTATGAAAAATACTGTGCTTACAGAAGCTTTAATTTGATACTAAAGCTAATAGACTCTCCTAGAATCCTTGGCAATCGTTGTGACTTGGATTGTTAAGGCATAATCTTGCCGCTTGGCGAGCTCCTTCCCACGCGTCATGACTCATTAGCGTTATCGAGTGGATTGTTTCCATAGAGTATGCATCGGTTAATGCCAATACTCTGTATCCATAGCGATCGCTTAAGTAGAAGTGGTATGTTTCCCGAAAAGTTGGATCTTCAATAGCATCGGTGTATCGAGAGTTAATGAAGTCTTCCGTAATAGAGCGGCCCCACAAGTTTTCAATAAGACGTAGGCCAGTCTCATTATCTCGCTCAAAGGCCATAGAAAAGTTTGGATGCCTGTACTGAAGTGTTTCAGACTTCGATATTCCATTTTCTTCAAACACATACAGTACAACTCCATCATCTCCGCTACCTATGGAAACCACGTATGAATCACCTGCCCACCCATCATATTCAAGGCTCATGCCAGGAAATGTTTCTGAGGTACGAACCATGTTCTGAACTGCTTCGAGTGTCTGACCCGGTAAAGCCAGAGATGGGGTTTGCAATGCTGCCCAACTCAAACCCGATACGATTGAGAGAAGCAGGTTCCTTTTGATGCAGGTAGAAATTTTCATTGAGATACTATTTTTTGCCATCATTTATTAGTTCATATCGTCTATGCAGTTGAAGTAAGAGAAGCTCTGTCCTGCTTCATCTATAAGCGCTATCTCATCCTCAGAAGCAGCGGTACTCTTATAGTGAGTTACCCGTCTCTCATCAGGTCTGGGTCGACCAATTGTAAAGGTTAAAAAGTTGTTTTCTATATCAAAGTAAACGGCTGATCCAGATCCTCTATAAACCCACTCGCCCCCTTCTTTTCTAAAATAACTAGATTCTCCTAGATACGAGTAGCGGCTGTCTAACTCGCTAAAGTCCCATCTATAGCGGCTATAGCCTTCTGGAACAACCCTTGTCCATTCTCTACCTTTTACTAAGATGTTGAATCCTTCGATGTCAGTAGGAATCTGCTACTTTTGTGCGATCGCCATCTCATTAGTACTATTTGCGCTACCAATCGACACTAACAAGAGCAAAGGAAACTTAATCCAACTTAAATATTTCACTTCTGCTCAACTCCTTAAACTTTCTATTTTTTACTTGTACTTTGTTGAATCAATCCGATTGCCATGGCCGTCAAATTGTCCATCGTATAGCTCATATCCATCGCCACCGTAGCGCTTGCCTCTATACTTGATTCTTTTATCCTTGAAAGCCGATTCACCACGAGCGTTGCCGCCGAATGGGCTCGGAGTCCATCCTAACCACAGCCATAGCGCTAGGTAATACAGCACTCCAAGAAAACCCGCACCACCAGCAGTCTCACTAAAATCGGAACCTTCAGGAAGTAAAAACGAGATGCCCAGCAAACCTGAGCTAATCCAAAAAAAGCCACTGCCTAAGTGATAGTCCAACAATTGCTAAAACAACCGTAAATATAGCGACTGGGACAATACCAAAATCGTCGAAGGAAGGGGGGTGTGATGACTGAGATTTTTTGTGCAATCGCTGGCAACGAAAAAGATATCAATGCAAAAATTGTGAATAACGCTGTTCTGAAACGGAGTTGTATCTGTGCAACAAAGGTTCTTCCAAGATACGCGAGTAGAATACACTTTCTGACCAACTGAGTTTTGAATTTATCGTTAAATATAAACATTTTCTAATCCTTCGAGTGAGTTCTAGTAAACATGGAGGTTTATGACACTCATGTTGGCCGACTGAAGCTTTAGTCTCCCTGCCTTCCTTGCAGTGTTTTATATCTGAATACTGTGTACTCAACCAGTCTCTAATTCGCCGCTGAATACGTACGTGTTCTTCAACCCCTTCATGGGCGTATCGGTTATACCCGTTCTGCTTCTAAATAGCTAATTCGGCTAGGTGTAGCTAGATATGTTGGTAAGTATTTAGGATGAGACCCATCGACCTGCTCATTTAGCGAGACAAAGAAGTCTCTTAGCCCATCGGCAGCGTAGCCAGAGCCTTCGACAGCCCGTGCAGTCCAAAGAGGCTGATAGAATTCAGTATATTGAGAGCTAGTTATTCAGCCAACCATCTTTCTTGCAGACTTTCCTGCAAGAAAATGCATAGCGATAGGCAAGTACACTTTTGTGCAAATTAGTAAGCAGGTACAGTCATTTATATATGAAAGAAAATTAGTAGACAGCTTATGCGTCGTGCGGATACGGTATTCTCAGATTGTTGAACGACTAGGGTAGGAGTCGTCTTAAAAATCATGAGCATACTAGAACGAATTAGCTATTTTTTTCACAGCGCTAGCGGCTTCGCTTACAGTCTATTCAAGTACCCGGGCACCTAAAGAATCCTCATGGGAAGCGGGATCTTCAATCAGGTAGGCTCAATTATTCTCAGGTATTAACAAACTGTGGTGAGCAATCAAAAATATTTTTATTTTTTTGCACTTGCTACTGTGAAATACTACTCACATATCATCAAGCTACAGACACACTAGGAAACAGATATCAAGAGCAACTATAGATATGAGCCATACATTTATTCTCGTTGAAGATCAGCCTTTGGTTCGCGATAACCTGCTCGCGCAACTAAAGAGCCAATACCCAGATGCCAAAGTTTTACCTACAGGCGTTGCTGAAGGTGTAGAAGAGATGGTAAGTAAAGCTAACCCAGATTTGATTATTATGGATCTTTCTATCCCTTTTGATGCAGAGGCAAAGGCTACATATGCAACCGGTATTGCGTTGATCGAGAGACTACTCCGTGAGCACACAGACATAAACTTTGCCGTTAGAAGTGTTGACCCTAAAAACTTAGTGAGGCTGAAGCGTGAGATAGAAAATCATAATGCAGGATTTGTGATTATAGATAAGGCTCTTCCGGAGAAAGATATCCTTGAACGGATCGACTGGGCTCTTAAAGGTGTGAACTATACGAGAGAAATTCGAGGTGGCCCAGAACTGAAAAAAGAATGGAAAACTGTGCTTCATCTTGCTTTCAATGAGGCACTAACAGATGAGGCGATCGCTCAAGAGATGAATTTGGCTATACGCACTGTGCGGGTGTATTGGAGTAAAGCCCAAGATGCGCTAGAAATTTATCCTGATAAAAGATATAACCGCCGCATTCAAACTTACAACAAAGTAAGGCAGCTGGGATTTCTTGATTGAATGAAGCACTAAAAAAGAATTCTGGGCCTTATCGTTAGAGTTCAATGATTTTTACGTGTGAGGGCTTCAATTGTCGAATATAAGAAAATGGCTTAAGGACTTTCGAGTCAACTGGATGCCTAGCCTCTCTGTCACAACAGGCACAGTAGTAGTGGTAAGGTTGCTGGGCATTATGCAGAATGCGGAACTGCAAGCATTTGATTTGGGGCTGAGGTGGCGACCTGCTGAATCCAAAGATACTAGAATCACATTGGTTGAAATAACAGAAAACGACATCCAAAACACTGTAGGTTATCCTATCTCAGATGGTAAGCTGGCGGAGATAATTGAAACGTTGCAGGCCTATGGGCCGAGAGTCATCGGCTTGGATATATTTAGAGATCAACCGATGGACGAAGAGTACAGTAAGCTTGAATCTGTGCTGAGTTCAACGCCCAACCTCGTTGGTATTAGTAAGATAAAGGACACACCTATCTTACCGCCACTAGCGATACCTGAGGAGCGGGTTGGATTTGCAGATGCGGTGATTGATGACGATGGCTTTTTGCGGCGCAGTCAACTAGGAGACGAGGATGGAGAAGGACAATACGGCATCTCTTTTACTGTTCGCTTAGTGGAGCAATATCTTAGAGATGAAGGAATTAGCTTAGAGAACGGTATAAGGGTGTTTGATGCCATGCGTTTTGGCGAGACTGAGATTCCTCATTTTCGCCAAAACATGGGTAGCTATGTATGGGCAGACAGCGGTGGCAATCAGACGCTAATCAACTACAGAGCTGGAGAGCAACCATTCGATTCTGTCTCTTACTCTGAAATACTTTCAGGTAGTGTGGATGCCAACATTCTTTCAGATAGAATTTTATTTGTTGGCTACACAGCGAAGTCTATAAAAGATTTTCAGAACTCAAGAGTACTTCCCACATATGAACCTAGCTTGGTTCCTGGTATTGCGATACAGGCTCACGCAGTCAGCCAAATCTTAAGTGCCTATTATGACGGCAGGCCGCTTTTGAGGACACTGCCTGAAGTTTTAGAATATGGTCTTATTATAGCTGTGGGTTTACTAGGTACTGCACTATTGAGATACCGTCAACGTCCTATACTACAGTTTATAGTTACGATCTCTGTCAATGCTTTATTAATACTGATATATTATTTTTCGATCGTTTTTGCATGGTGGTTACCCATCATTCCTATGATGCTGGCATTTTCATTCAATGCAGTCATACTCTACCCTTTCTACTTCGCTCAAGCTTTACTTCAGTCAAAAGTGAAGGAGAAAGAAGCACTGATAGAGCAAACCTTTGACATAATTCATAATGACTCTCTTCAAATAGTTGCAATCATGCTGAGCAGCTGGCAAGAGGGCGAAACCATTACATCTGATATGAGAGATAAGATGGATGATTTAAATCGTAAGCTACGCAGCATCAGAAGAAGGCTTAATCAGGAAGTATTCGAAGAAAAACTGACCGTTGGAGAAGAGATCATTGATATAAACATTCCTCTGCACTTAATACTTCAGCAGGTATACGACGCAGTAGGACTCGAATATAGGAGTTTCTTTAAGTCAGTTTATCGTGATAACAATATTGTCCCTATCGACGATAGCAGTTTAAGTGAAAATGAGAAACGAGCAATTAGTGGTTTTCTGAAAGAGGCAATGGTAAATGTTCGTAAGCACGGTGAAGGGGTGACTCAGGTCAATGTTGAAGTAATGCAAGAAGAAGCTCACAACATTGTTCGCGTTACTGACAATGGTAAGGGCTATCAAACCGCTTGTAGTGATGTGAATAGCCAGCAGCATGATAAACGGCCTGCTGGTGATGATAGTGTCGATAGCGGAAACGGTACCCGCCGGGCAAAGCAGTTAGCTTCTCAGCTAAGAGGGACTTTCTCACGAAGAAAGAAGGTTCCTCACGGCGCGATCTGTGAGCTTCGTTGGCCGATTCGCAAACCTTTCCTCAGGCGCTGATAGTATTGATAAAAATAATGATAACTGTGCATAAAAGTGCACAGTTATCATTATTTTTTGCATGAAAGTGATCCTATTGGAACAATACTTGCCACACCTACTTCATGTAGAATTTTGTCATGACTCGCTCGGCACCTATCATGACATTTTTTACGTCAAAATCTGTTTCTGCTATTGCACTCAGTCTTACCTTTGCGTATTCGTTGACCTTAAAGGCACCCGTGAGTGCACAAACTACCCCCCCTCCTACCCATTTTTCGGACAGTTTTCCTGCCTTTGTTCCGCCATCTAATCCAAGGAGGCGTTCTGGTGGAAATGATACAACGGGTTCCCGTACAGGTAGCTGCACAGGAAGTGATGGAACTTCCTTTACGTTACTCAGCCCAGTCGATACAATCGGCTACGCAGCTTCGCCACAGCCTACAGTATCTTGGTATTTGCCTAGTTCTGAAGTGCAATATCCGGTTCAAGTAAAATTCTTTCTTGAGAGTCAAGATGGAGAAAAATATGTTGAGGTAGTAGACGTTGACTATCAGCCAGGCATTACGACTTATTCTATCCCTCCTGAGAAGATAACTCTAATGCCCGGCATGGAATATGGGTGGCAAGTGAGGATTGAATGCGACAAGAATCGCCCTTCCCGCTCGCTGCTTCAAAGAGCAAGGGTTGAAGTTGTACAGCCTTCCATCGAACTACAGCAGGCTATTGAGGCTGCTACAACAGATGCTGAAAGAGCGCTAGCCTATGGCCGAGAAAGCATTTGGTATGATGCGATCGCCCAAGTTGCCCAATCAGAGTCTCCAGAAGCAATAGCCGTTCGCCATGAGCTGCTGCTGAATTTAGCCACTTATTTATCAACGGTAGAAACAAGCAATGCAAGGGATCAAATTCTAGAAATCATTCAAGAAAATATTGAAAATAATTCGGGGCTGATGCCATAGGCTTATTTACTAGCGGTCTGAGCTTTTTATAACCAGTTGCCAATTAGAACAAAGGGAGCCCAGCGGTAAGGATGCTGAGCTTCTTTGTTCTCTGAGCGAATCATATCAATTTGCGCAGCCTGAAGTGCTTTCGCTTTACTGACTGATGAGGTTTGCAATTCATCATAAAATTGCGAGATAAGCATTGCTGTGTAGCTGTCGCTGACAGCCCAAAGGGAGGCAATCGCACTCTGCACGCCTGCGCGTACAGCAACGCCTGCTAAACCTAGCGTTGCGCGATTGTCTCCAACTGCAGTCTCACATGCTGTCAGCGTTAGCAGCTCAATGGGCTGACGAGTTGGGTCGCTAGCCTCACGAATTAACGTATCGAGCTTACGGATCTTTAATGTTTCATTAAAGGGGCTCGCCTCAGCCTTGGCACCCATAACAATGAAGCTTTCGGTTGGATCTGGCTCAAAGAAACCATGTGTAGCCATGTGCAAGATGCGATAGTCTTTTTCTGCAATTTCCTCACGAAGCTTAGCTGTAGAAAAATCTTCATTCAGCAGTGTCTTACTTTTTGGAAATTTTTCCGCAATCGCCTTAATCTCTTTATCGACACCTTTCAGCTCTGGAAGGTTACGGTCACCTTCTATGCTAGAAGCTTCACTAACGCCCATTAATAAAATTCGGGGGTTTGTAGAGCGTTCGGCTATCTGAAGACTTGATAGAGTGAGACTAGGCGTTGTTGCGATCGCGAAGTTTTCAATTAGATACTGCTCACCATCGTGCAGCGCGGCCATTGGAATGCTTCGCAGTAAACCATCATTTGTAAAGACTAGTGTGTCTATGCCTCGGTCATCCAAATCTGTCCTGATGGGACCGATTAACCACTGATAGAGATGCTGAGAAGGTTCCTGATCATATTTTTCATTATATTCTAAACTTAAGTCTCGGCCATCCTCCATATTGCGGCGAAACCTTTTGATATTTTCTTTTAGAACGCTTTCATTTACCTGAGTGTAGACTGTCTTCTTGTCCCCATTTGGAAAACTAACAATAACAGCGAGCTGTTTGTTATCAGGCTCATCTACAGACAAGCTTGCCCTGTCATTGTCTAGGATAGCTGTGCTAATGATAGCCGTTACTTGCTGGTCGTATACCTCATTGATTCGGACAGCTACAGGTGAAATGACACAGTCGTTTGCAAAGTAGCTTTGTAGCTCTGCAATTTGAAGCTGGTCGAGCGCGTTCAAAGTTGAATCTAACCTTCTAAAGCCATTGTCTTTTTTGTCTGCTCGCAGTGTTACTTCAGAAGGAATGCGTTTTAGAGACAGCGCTGCATACTGCCGGTATACTGGCTCTACAGAATCGCGAAAATCAAACTGCAAGTCTTTATTAGCGCTTGAGATGTTATCACGAATTTTTTCTAATAGGAGAATCGCTTCCTGGTAAGCGACCTCTGCGTCATCCAACCTGTCTGTTTTTTCAAGAATGCGCCCTGCTTGCCATGCCCACAAGTACTGACTATCTTCGGAGGCTATCTCTTCCCCGGCAGCTAGCCGAGCGAATTGAGTCGCTTCGAGCGCCGCTTCATATCGCTCAGCGCGTTCCTCTATATAACCTAGCCTTCCAAGCGCAAATGACTCTGCTCTATAGCTACCAATCGATTTCGAAATATCAACAGCCTGACGAAGTAAATCGGTTGCTTGCTGTTCGGTTTTAGCGTCTAGCGGCGTAGTGGGTGGTGGAGACAAAGGCGCTCTTGTGTTGAGTGCTTCTATAAAACTAGCTAACCGAATAGTGGCAAAGGCTTTATGCTGTGTATTGGGCATTTGCGCCAGTACTTCTATGGCCAGTTGCTGATACTGTTCTGCGGCGGCCCAATTCTCAGCCTGAATGTAAGCTGGAATTAAGTTTAAGAGCAATCGCAGTTGCTCAGGTGTGGCGTTTGGCAATAGGGTGTAGGCTTTCTCAAAATAGCTAATTGCACCTGTAATATGTTCATCAGCCTCAGCATTCGCTGTCTGTTCACTGCTGTCACCTCGTTCTGCTGCTTCTAAAGCTAAGCGATAGTCTACCTGGGCACGGTTCATTTCAAGACTGCCTAGTCCATTTAAAATGGCACCTTCTAGGTCTGGACGGTCAAGAGAGTGCACTATTTCACGCCCGTAGTTTAAATGATGTAAGGCTTCATCATATTCACCACTTGCTCGGTAGGCTTCGCCTAAGCTGGCGATCGCAGCGACCTGAGCTAAAGTATCTTCTGATGCAGTAGCTATTTGAAGCGCACTGCCAGGTTGACAATCTTGTGGCCCACGAGCTGCGTTAATTGTTGAGTCTTCAGTACAGAGGAGGGCAATCGCCTTTCTGTGCTGACCAAGTCGACTGTAGGCTTGTGCCTGTTCTGTTAGAAGATGACTTAGCCCAGCTGAGTCAGGTGACGAGGAGGGAAGTAAATGAAAGGCAGCGATCGCATTTTCCCAGTGGGTGATTTCTTCAGCAGTTTGTCCTATTTGCTGATAGGCCAGCGCCAGGTTTTTACTCACGGTAGCCATTGCAGAAACCGTATGAGCTTCCTCATAGTTTTCGTAAGCTTGATGCCAGAGTGCGATTGCTTCTAAAAAATCACCCGTTTCATAGGCTTCAATTCCGCTTTGAACACTTTGCTGGGGATCGCTGGCAATAGCCGTTGTCTGCGCTGAGGGAGAGAAGTTACCTATCCACAGAACAGCAATTAATGTACAAGCACACAGTCTAAGAAACAGGTAACGACGATGACATCTAACTGCAGGGCGGCGCATAGAAATAAATCCCCTAAGAGAAATGCTTAGATTTCACAAACACTACCATATCGAATAATGTTGTAAATTTCCCCAATACTTCATCACACCACAAATGAACATTTAGGGAGATCGATTAACGTAGCCCTGAAAAAAGAAACTCTATATAAACATTGTTCATGTTCTAGCTTTTGAATGCTAAATTGTTCTACAGTTACATCAAGCATATTTGGTCAAGACCGTAAGGAGTTTCGCCGATGTTCTTCTCAAAACTACGGGTTTTGCCAGAAAAAGTCGCACTATTCAGCGGTGTTTTAGTCTTCAGTCTTGCCACACCAGGTGGATTCGTGAAACGGTCTGTGGCACAGGTCATACCCGATAGCACATTAGGCTCAGAAAGCTCTCAGGTAACACCCAATAATCGAATTGAAGGCGGAGCCGCTAGAGGGACTAATCTATTTCATAGTTTTTCTGAATTTAGCATTGGAGATGGGCAAAGATTTATCTTTTCTCCAGACAGTAGCATTGACAATATCTTCACTCGGGTAACTGGCAACACGAGCTCTCAGATCTTCGGTACGCTTGGAGTCAACGGCGATATCAACTTTTTTCTTACTAATCCCAATGGCGTTTTCTTTGGACCTAATGCACAGCTTGATGTAGATGGTTCCTTCTTAGCCTCTACAGCAGATAGTATTCAGTTTGGAGACGAGTTTATTTTTAGTGCAACTGCACCCAACACGCCGCCTGACTCGATTCTCACTATTAATCCCTCAGCTTTGATTTTTAATCGTGCAATCCCCGGAGCCATTACTAGCCAAGCTCGGCTAGAAGTCAATCCGGGTGAAAGCATTCAACTAGCAGGGGGCAGCATCCGAATTGAAGATCAAGAAAACGCTATTGTCGCCCGTGAGGGTTTAGTTGAACTGGCTGGAATCTCTGCGCCAGGCACTCTTGGCCTTTCTGCTACAGACGGCACATTTCAGTTACCTAGCGACCTCGCACGCGCTGATATCAACTTGTCGCAGGTTAGCATTAATGTCGCTGGCAGCGATCAGGGAAGTATTAACCTCTATGGACACGATATCCTCAGTGAAGATGCAGGCATCATTGGTGGTTATCGGGAGCAGCCAAAAGCGGAAAGCAGCAGAGCCGGAGATGTCACGCTTGATGCGACTGGTGATATCAATATTATCAGCGGAAATATTACAAACAATGTTCCTAGAAATATTCAAGGAATTAGCGGTAATATTTTCCTAGGGGCAGTGGGAGGCATCGTTCTAGAAAATTCTCGAGTTGCTAGCGAAACAAGGGGAATTGGAGAAAATGGCAACATCATTATCCGATCAGGCGAAGAAGTATTTATTAATGGTGGTAGCGTACTTAACCAAGTCATTAAAGATGGTAGAGGTAATGCTGGAGACATTTATATAGAAGCTGACTCTCTACGAATGGAGACGCCTGACAACAATCCTATTAACCAATCAGCTCTCATTTCATCGGGTATAAGAAATGCAATAGGTAGCGCAGGTGATGTTTACATTACCTTGGAAAATGGATTGACAATCATTGGCCGGGCTGAATCTCCTACATTTAGAGACTACAGTGGAATCATTGCCAACACCCGTGACTCCACAGGTGACGCAGGAGATATTTTTATCACCACCAATGGTCCCATCCATATGCATCAACGAGTCAGAATCTCGGCTACTGTCCAAGATGAGGCTACAGGCAATGGAGGTAATATTAGAATTGATGCCCAGTCTCTTAGTTTAGATACGCGAGGTTTTATCAAGGCCCAAAGCGAAAATTTTTCATTTGGATATCCTGGCAATATTTTCATAGACTTAGAAGAAGACCTATCGCTATCTAATAATAGCTCTGTTAATACTGCAATAATTGATAACGCAGATGTCCCAGATAATGAGGTCGAAGGAAGTGGTAACATCACAATTAATGCTCGTGCCATACGGTTACAGAATTTAGGATTTATTGAGACAAAAACAGAGGGCACGGGAAATGCTGGTCAGATAAACCTCACGGCTGACTCAATTGTAATTGAAGACAACTTCAATCCAGGGGATACGGAAATTCGATCTAGTGGTTTTCTCAGTGTTGCTCGTCCTACGGCCGCAGGAAGGAGTGGTGATATTACGTTACAAACCCGTCTCTTAAGACTTAGTGGGAATTCAGTAATTAATGCCAGCACAGAAAGCGAATTTGTTAGCGGGGATAGTGATACTACATTTTCGGGTGGAGATATTAATATTGCAGCTGAGCGAATTGAACTAATTAACGGGGGGCAGGTTGTTTCTTCTACTTTTGGAAACGGCCAAGGTGAGGGCGGAAGGATTAATGTAGCTGCGGCAGAACAAATTCTAATTTCTGGTGATGATCCTAACTTTGCATTACAGGTGCAAGAAGCCATTAGGAAAAGAGGACCCGACGATTTAAGACGAGTAATTCAGCGGGATGGACGTAATGGCTTACGGCCGGATAGCATAGCGCCCAGCGGATTTTTTACCGTTACCGAAAGCGATGGCGAATCTGGTCAAATTAATCTTCAAGAAAGCTCTGGAAACAACCTAGATGTTGTTCTCCGTGAGGGTGGTACTCTTAGTGCGCGTGCTAGAGGCCAAGGAAATGCTGGTGACATTAATGTCAATATTTCCGGTGAATTTCAGCTCATAAATGGCGAGATTCGCACGGATGCAGAGAACTCTGCAGGAGGCCGCATTATTATCAATGCAGGCAGTGTTCTGCTGCAAGAAGACAGTGACATTCGTACAAATGTTGCTGTTGGCGAAGATAATGGCGGAAACATTCTTGCAAGGGCAGACTCTTTCGTGGCCCTAGATGATAGTGACATTCTTGCTTTCGCTCGTGATGGTGCAGGAGGCAACATTACCCTTCCCATCTTCTTTGGTCAAAACTTGGAATCCGCATTACCCAATGTCGACCCCACGACCCTAGACGGCAACGGCAACGTAGATGTCAATGCCTCTGGCCAACTTGCCTCTGGTACGATTACTTTTCCTGACGTTAGCTTTATAGAAAATAGTCTGTCTGATCTCCCTGATGCACCGATTGATACTGATAGTTTGGTCGCCAGTAGCTGCATCACACCTGTAGCTCAAGATATTAGTCGTTTAGTGTTGATTGGAGCTGACAGCATTCCTCAACAGCCTGATAGCGCCGGGATGACAGAAGTTTCGACAGTAACCGTTAGCAGTATCCTGCCTTCAGATATCGCAACTATTTTTCCCTCTGAAGCAGAGAAAGAACAACAAAGTAGAGGAGCGATTGTTGAATCGCAGGCTCTTTATCAGGTAGATCAGGAGCATCAGATTTCAGCACAAGGGTGCCCGTAAATTATGGCTGCTGCCCTTCAGTGTTGACTCACTGAAGGGCCATATCTAGATATGGCCCTTTAAAAGTAAATGTGTGTGATGGCGGTGCTTGAGAAGGAAAAGAATGTACTCCCCTTTCAAGTCCGGTCACTCAATCAGAAATGCTCTGAATCAACACCTACTTAGACGAAGACTGATGACGTTGCCGAGCGCGTGTAACTCTGAAGAAGGAAGCAGACATTACCCCCAGACCTGCTAGAATACCGGGCTCAGGAACACCTTTGGGGGTACGGTCGATCACGGTTCCGCCTAAGAGGCTGTCACTCCTGCCCCTATCAACATCCTGAAAGCGAGCAGCTACTTTAAAGCGGCCTCGATTAAAGCCGTTAAATAACCTTTCGTATGCTCTCTCAGGATCAGGCCTATTCATGTTCAAAAGTAAATTAATCCTCGCGGGGCGAGCATTTTCTGAAAGCGCCCCATTGGGATTACCTCCAAAAAAATTATTATTATCAGCAAAGGCAAAGTCGAAGCTGATTTTTTCATCAGAAAAAGAGCGAAAGACAATATCTTTCTTAAACTTATCTAGCTCTTTGGAAAGAGCAACATTATTCTCATCGATGGTGATACCATTTGGAAGATTAAAAGCAATGCCCGTGAGCTTAGAGCTAGAAGCTCTTCTACCAAAAGTGCCATTAGTCGTATTTTTGACAAAAAGATTGAGACTAACTTTATCACCACGCGTATTGCTAGGGATTCTAAAATCTACTCTAGCAGAGGCTCCTGTAGGAGAATTTCTAGATGATTCACTTGTACTGTCAAGGTCGTAAGTGAAGCGGTAGGTAAAGGCCTTTGCAGGTATGGCTGACAGAGCAACCAAACTCGATGCAGTAACCGCACACAATAAAGCGCTCCTAGCAACGTTCAATGACTTTTTGAATCGTATACCTGTGCCAAAAAAATCTTGCATATTTATTCAAAATCAAAGGTGCTTGCACAATACACTCTGGAAAAATCACCTGTATGGCAAATTCTCATTTTTCATTATCGTTGAGCTTTTATTTGCCTGTAAAATCAAGCCTACATGATTTACTAAATCTTTATTAAACATATCTATTTACCTCAATTTAACGAGCAGAGCTTGCTTAGAATACGGTCGTTTAACTTAAAGGCTGAACTTCAAGAAAAAGAGTCGAGTTGAAATATGAAATTGCCTAGATAGCCTCAGTTAGACTGGTAAGTCAAAGAGAAATAAAGGCCGTTATCTTGTAGTGAACTTCCACGATCACCAATTGCGGTAAGCGGAATGCCGTAGTCTGCTCTTAAAAATAAGTTGGGTGTTGTCTGCCAACGTAATCCAACACCTGTCCCCAGCAGAAAGTTATTTTCTGGATTATCAGTGAAGTTATTCCAGCCGACGCCTGCGTCTATAAATGGAGTCACTTTTAGGATGTTTGAATTTCTTATAATTGGAATTCTAAGTTCCGCTGTCGCGTTGAGCGCATTATCGGTAGTTAACTGATTTTGGGAGTAGCCACGGACTGTGCCTATTCCTCCTAAACTAAAGCGTTCTAAAGGCAATAGAGAATCGGGGGTAAGCTGCGCATTGAACTTAAGGAGGGACAGCGTATTCGGAGAAACTTGCTCTACCCACTGAAACTGGCCGAGCCAGGAAAAGAATTGTCCGTTAGGACCAGTAGCATTGTTGGTTGCATCGAAGATATCTAGACCCAAATTGAACTGAGAGCGAGCAGCAAGCACACTGCTTTCACCGCGCTGAGTCCAGTCTTGGGAAAAGCGGAGGACACTCACTTTTGAAAGACCATCTTCGGGTCCCAGAGAAAAGGAAAAAGGCACGTCATTTAAAATAAAGCTCTGACTACGCCGGTAGTCAAAGTCAAGACCAAGGGCGAGCTCTTGAGAAGGTGTTCGAATCACGGGCTGACGAAAGCCGATAGAATACGTGTTGCTTTCACTGCGAATGCCGATATCGCGGAAAGTGTCTTCGACAATACGACTGTCACTGTTACTGACTCTAAGGCTGAGAGTTCCATCAGTCGCATTGACTGGCACGGTAAAACCGAGGTCATATAGACTAAGCCCCTCAGTAGTGCCATAGCTAGCGGAAATAACGTCGCCTATCCCAATCAAATTTCGATAGTTAGCAGAGACATTGACACCGATAGAACCGATACTGGGCGATCGCAGATTATCAGTTGTGGTAAAAACTTGGAGAGGGTCAGGTTCGTCTAAATTTAGAATGAGAATATTTTCACCAGGCTGACTGCCGCCAGTGAGCTCGGCGTTTACGGATTGAATATTAGGATCAAGCCGAAGCAGTTCGAGGCTTTCTACAAGTTCTTCTTCGTTAAGAGGCGCAGACGTACCGCTAAGCCTAGCTCTGACATAGCCTTCCCGCAGATGTGAAAGGCCGTTAATTTGAACATCTTCTTCAATCTTGCCTTCAATGACTTCTATGCGAACAGCGCCGCCTAGAAATTGTCCGTTAGGAAATTGCTCGTTAGGAATAAACGCACCGGAGGTAGCGTAACCAGTTTCGATGTAAAGGCGGGTAATCTGCGATTGTAGACTCAATAAGTCACTTAAAGTGACATCTTTCCCTTCGTAACAGGCTACCTTCGTGGAAATTTCGTTGTGTAGAACAGTGTTGCCGACAACTTCGATTTCGACAGACTCAAATCGATTTTCTTCTTCTGAAGTCGCTAAAGGCGGGCAGTCTTCTAAATTATTGTCCTCGGCAGATTCAGATAAGTTAGGGTTGCCTTCTAGCGGCGGCGGCTGAGATTCTTGAATGGTTTCAGGTGCAATAGGCTCAATAGGGGGACGGGCCTCTTCTGCAGGGGAAATCTGTGCCTGTTGTGTAGCCTGTGCAAGTGTAGGCAATGGTATTTTGAAGGCTAGCAGTACAGATAATCCAGCCAATAACGGTAGCTTTTTAGTTAGGGTCTTTTGCATCAGCCTTTTGCTCTGGATAAATACACTATCAAATAATAGTCGGTTGAGGAGACCGGTATGAAATCTCGTAGCGCAGCTTTGCAAGATAATCGTTGTACCATTAAATCTTGAAAACATTGCTTAATCAGCTATGGCAGTTGCCCATTATTCATTTCTACAGTGTAACGTTCTCCAATATTCAAACAACTGTATCCATCTACAGCACTCTCAATATCCCAAACTGTAATCATCTTTCTACCCCAGAAGTGGCCCATTGTTCCATAACAACGATGTGTGCCAGAGGTATCGACAGAGCGATTGATAAATCCATCACCTCCTAAGTTAAATTAGTCAATCGCTGTAATATTTCCAGAGCCCCATTTTTGCAAATACATGCCAGAAGAAACTGTTGAAATCGATTGAAGTACAGACAATCCTTGACGTTGGCAAGGATTGACGACAGAACAGACGGCAGCGAATAACTCCTTGCCCCCACTCAAACCGAAAGCCATTGGTGACTTTTTGAAAGAGAGCATTCATCCGAATAGCCTGCTCACTGGAATTATTAGTCAGTGGAATTGAGCCATCTTTTAGTAATAGAAACAAATTGTCTGGGATGGCCTCATAGTGTTCTTCAATTGCTGCCTGTCCGCTTGTTCGGGTGCTAGCGCTAACATGTGTCTAAATCTGCGTCGGATGCCTAGAGGAATAGGAATCTGAGCTACAGGGCGGAATGATCTGATTCAGAGTAAATGAACAATACCTGATGTAGCTAATGAACTAAACATACAGCAGATGATTTTTAAGAAAAAGGAGACTCAGGGCGGATTTTTATATCTATTCGTGATCGCCTCCGTACAACTATTAAGAAACTCCCATGCACAAAAATGCAAGTTTCCTTCGCGGACGGATTTCTGAGCTGGCTACACATTCTATGTGCATTAAGTAGCATTTAAGGGTTGTACTAGCAAGCAAAGTTCTTCTCGTCCCAGTATCTTTATAGGTGCGTCCGGCAATATGCACAACGGCCGATTGATGCGATACAGCTTGGCTTGCCAATAAACACCATGAACTTTGCAACAGCCTTTTTCCTGGTTCGTGAGCGCCTGGGTTAGCTGGCCTTCAATCCACTCCGGAAAAATCTCAATACTTTTTCGCACTACACAAGGAATCATTTGTTTACGGGGGTTAAACTTCTGAGCATATACTAGTAACTTTCTTGCATGTCTAGTGATTAGGGCATATTTAGTCACTAGACATATTGAGTGAACTACTACAGCGAGTAGGTTAGTTAATAGGTGTTGTTTGTAAAAAGTTACTGAAATTAAAGAGCCACTATCATCACCTCTTTAATTATGCAGTGTAACTGTTACGGCTAAAAGAAATAGTGGCTGGAATAATTGATGCAAACAGGCATCCATTTAGCTCTCTATCTGAAGAACCTAAAGCTTTATCTATTTCTAGATTGAAGCGGCTTTCTACTACTCTTACAGCTATAAAAGTGTTTTCTCACTACGCAATCTATTTCATCAAGTTCTCATTCAACCGCTATATGCTTCACCAACTGAATATTACAATAATTTCCTAGAGATATAAAGATAACTTCGTGCTACTTTTAATGTTTACTTTTGAGTGCTGTTATACATTTTTTGAGAAGATTCTTGTGCACAAATAGGCATTTTGGAAAATAAGCCACATCGTTGCGAACAGTCACATAGCACACAGCGCGACGACTACACCGTCAGTGATGCACTTTTATGTATGCACTGCTTCCCAGTATTTCCACGGAGCTGAGCAAGTACTTGCAAGCAAACGTACATAACACGCTCTTTTTATTCGTGGACGCTCAGCCTATTGTTGGGTCATGATCGTTATCAAGTTTTATTCGTACGTTCTACAGCAGAACGTTTTCTTTTTTAACGACTCATGATTTGGCTCTGAATTTATAGGAGAGATCCATTGTCATGAAAGCAACCGGTATAGGAAGATATTTACTGATTACTTCAGCGACCTTGCTCATTGGCAGTGCTGTTGTCAGCATTCATAATAGAGTACTGAGATATTCTGCACAGATTGGAATGTGCTCGGTGGTGATCGCATACCTCGAACAACTGCACAAGAAGCAAAAATCACTGAAAAAAGATAATGCAGACCTGCGCCACCAGAAAACGATGGTGACTCAGAAGCTTCAGCTAGCCACTGAAGAAATGCGATTGCTAGTTCAATACACAGATGAAGAATTTCGGCGATATGAGAGTCATCTTGCGAGCGCCCAGAAACGCAAACAGAAAGCCGAACAAGAACGAGATATCCTACAAATTGAACTATGGAAAACTGAGGAAAGAACAAATCAAAGGGATGAATTTCACAGTTGCCCTCAGCTGTCGCTGGTAAAATCAAATTCTGCAAAGCCAGCAGCAGAAATAGCTATGGCAGCGTCAGCAATCACAAAATCGACAACAGACTCAACTTCTAAAAAAGATATCTCAAATTACAGAATTGCGATGGTCGGCGGGCACCCAAAAGCTTACCGGCAGATAACAGCCTACCTTCAACATCGCTACAACTTGACTCACATTGTTCATATTCCCTCTCGCAAAGGCCGATACATCAGTCGTAGTCAGGTGCATAAAAAGCTTGCCAGCTGTGAGCTGGTAATGCTTATCACCCAGTATATTGATCATGCATTGAGTGACTTAGTGCTCGACTTTAACAATAAACCTTCGACGAATAGTCGTCTCTTATACATCAACACGACCGGGGCAAGCAGCATCATCCGAGAGCTTGATACCTGCATTGAAAAGATTTGTCTGCGCACCGCTTGATCGATTTCTGTTTCTTCTTACATCACTACACAATAGGATTCATAATGAAAGTAATCGGACTCATCATTAACCTCATTTTTCCCGGTATCGGCTCTTTCTTTTTTGGAAAGTATGTTCAAGCTATTTTCCAGTTCATCGTCTGGGTAATTGGTTTTTTGTTGACCATTACAGGCCTGTTCGCCGTTATCGGAATTCCGATCATCCTCGTTGCATGGGGCTGGGCATTAGCCACCTCCATCACTGGGCTGAGCGCGCCTGACAAGCGTGAAAAATATGGCCGTCGACTAGAAGCTGCCGACAATCAACATGCTCAGATTTCTTCTGCTGTGCACGATACTTCAGTGTCACGCCCTGAAGACAACTAATTTTTGCTGTGTGAGTTGCAACACGTGAAGCTATATTGAGACTGTCAGCAATATTACAACAATATAAATCGCAAAACCACTGTAGCGATAGTTAGTCCCAAGAATTTATCTTATCCATTAGGGTGTGCACTGTACCTGAAGAATTACCGAACCCTAATATGGATATGTTTGGATATTTCATACGACTCCACAGCTTTCTATCACGACGAATGAACTCCCCCTGCAAAGCGATATCACTGAATCTACCAACGCTGCTATTCTCTGCGTTTCCTGTTTTCTCTCAAAGTACTCCGCAGGCTTCATCAAACCCATCTCCTGACTATGACTGGCTTAAAATACCGTTGCCTACAATAATTTTGATTCTGTTGCAAGATGATTCCGAGGATGGAATAACTCCCTCCGTACCACCCTGATTACGCGGCAACGCCAAAGATTTTATTGATGAAGAAGATCTGTCTCATGACATTTCCTTTCTCAGAGCCTTCGCTCTGGCCCTTCCGAATCATGTTCATCGCTCGTCATGGCCTTTGAGCATCTGCCTGGCTGTATTGAATGAGCCAAACTCAAGGCCTGGCTTAACACTCCGTTTTATAAATCTATGCTCTTTCTCCACCGTATTTGTTTAGATACTTACTCTGCCGGGTCTCCGTCGTTTCGGGAAGGGCTTTGTCAGCGTTCAGATCAGTGATCAAAGGCGGATAAGCTGCGTTTTAGAGCATCGTGCCACAGCGACTAGTTTTTTTTAGACACAGGTAATTGAGGAGAGATAACTATCAACATTGATCATGCCAACACAATCGTCAGCACTGCTGTCAGAACAGCCATCTCATTGCATAAGTCAGTTAAAACCACCGATTAAATTGCCAATACGTGAAGATTTCGAACTGAGTATTTTTGAATTCTTCCTAACTATGTTGGGTAATCAAACAACTTTAACATTCAATTGGCTGCAGTTAAGAGACTGTCGTTTAGCGTATACAAGGATGCTTTTAAGCAATGAGTGACTTCCACTCTTAATTGTCAGACACCTTTAGCTTTACATGCTCTATTTCTTTTATTTTCAGACATAAAGGACTCTAAGATTATGACTCTACTTAACAGTGCTTTTTCAAGCACTAAAACAAAAAGAAATTTCTCAATTACTCAAAGGGTGTGTGCTATTAGTGCCACAGTATTTTCTGTTCAAGTTTTTTGGTCAACATCCTTGCCCGCAAAAACACTTCCCATGAGGAAGGAGAGTATTGAAGCTAATCACGCTAGGGTTTTTTCAAATGTACAGGCAAACCTTTCGATAAATTTAATAAACGAAGAGACATATACGAGCGTCTTCAATAGCCTGATTTCAGAAACATTGTCGGAAGAAACAAAAAATTGGGATGACTCAGAAATCGAAGCTCTTAACAAGTTAAGGCAGCTCAATCTACCTTTAGATAAGCTTGAGATGCTAGACAGTTTGTCGAAGGACGAGTTCCTCAAATATGTAAATGATGATCCTTCGCTCAAAGAACTTAGTAAAGAAATTGACTTGTCAGCAGATGGTCGAAAAGTTTTCGGGACAGCTCTTTTAATCAGTCATCTATGGAATATTGCGACATCTTTTGGGACTGGCGTCAGGAATGATGCGATTCAGCGCACCTCTTTCATTCCGATGAGAGCATTATTCGGTGCACTATGGCAGGGCAAATACACAGAGGTTGGGCTGCTGCTGCGGCGAGCATTCCCAAATGCACGCGCTTTTGGAGATTCCGTAGAAAGAGGGAGTCGGTATGCTTGTCATACAGCCACATTTCAGACAGGATCACGTCACAATAGATGTAGCAGGCTGGCTAATTTTATAGGAAATCTATTTAGTAACTTCTTTCGTCGGAGTGAGTAGATATTTCATCGAGGCGTAGAGATGAAAAAGGTAAAATCTTTGTAGAACAAATTCTGCTGTATCTACGCCTCGATGAAACAGCCCTACAGCTATTGTCTTTCTCAGACCCAACGGAGCAGGAGTAATGAACTACCCCGCCGCAAGCGGACGGGGTATCAAACTTAAAAGAGCACTAGCTGATCATCCCGATGCAGCTTCAGATACTCTTTGCCCTGTCCCTGAACGTACTTCGCTATCATCCCTTCATCTCCATGTTTGCCCACCGTACTGGCAAAGTATCCGTCGCTCCAAAACTCTCCGCCCCATAGCTGCTTCTTAACCTGCGGGCAACGCTTAAATATCTCTCTCGCTGTCAGACTTTTGATCATCGTCACCAGCTTTGTCACGCTGTATGTCGGCACCGACTGCACTAAGAAATGGACGTGGTCTTTGTCTACTCCAATCTCTATAAACTTAATCTCGTATCGCTTCTCTATTTCCAGGCAAACTTCTCGCAGTTCTGCATCGACCTGCTCATCTAATACGGCACGCCGATACTTCGCTGGAAACACTAGGTGATAGAGCAAAACGCTTACGTTGTGGCTTTTGTGGATGTACTCACTCATCCTGCCATTTTACGCCGCAGAGCGGCGGGGAATGTACCCGTAGAGATTCAAAATTGCCTTTGGTGGTAAAGTCTCGTCGAGGGAAATGAATCGACAAGAAAATGAGATGAAGGTGCTGTATTTTGTGCTCATAAAGCTACGCTACGCCAAAGGCGAACGGATGACTCAAGTCGCTAATCCGAATACTTATGCCTGTTAGGCCATCAAGCTCTCTCAATCGATGACATGATTAGGATAACTGTGCTCTTTTCATATTGGTGCAGCAAAGCTTAAAAAATATCAGAAGTTAAGTCTCTCTACACGCCGATAAATTTCTCTGCCACATGGTCAAAATTCCATAAGATCTAGCCCTCTCTAGAGGAGAATAATGATTTGACAACGAGAACCAAAGCAAGAGTAACCAGTAGTAGCAGTTTCATATGGATATACTGATGCAAAAACTATTCGATGTTGCACAAGAAGGTAACATTTCTGGACTCATTACATTGGCGGGAATACTTTTTATTTTTGTAGGCTTAGTAGGTGGATTCAACAGGTCTACAGTCATTTCAAGCAGAGTCTTGAGGTTCTCACTTGTAGTTGCAGGAATTATATTCTTTATTACAGGTATTCATTCATTACAGAGCTCTACAGCAACAGTTGAAACATCAACATCTTCAAGCCCAAAGATCAGCATTGGTCAAACCATCATGCTTAAGGGGGAAGCGAATGCTGGGCGTCGAAAGGGTATAGAATTCTTCAGGAAAGAAAGGTATAAAGAAGCCGAGGATGCCTTCAAAAATGGGATACGTCTAGATCCTAGAGACCCAGAAGTAAGAATATATAATGAAAATTCAAAAGTTTTAAGCAGGGATTCGAAAACGTTTCAGTTGGCGGCTGTAGTACCAATAACTAATGGCAGAGGTAGTGCTGAATCCGTTTTGAGAGGAGTGGCGGATGCTCAAAAGGAGTGCAATATAAATCCAAAGAATAATAGATACACCATAGTAGCAATAGCAGATGATGAAAATGATAAAACTCAGGCAGCTCTTGTAGCGAGCGAGTTAGTAAATCAGCAAGAGGTCATCGGGGTGATTGGTCATCTTTCAAGTTCCAGCACAAAGGCAGGGCTTAAAACCTATGAGAAAAAAAAACTTGCTGTTATCTCTCCAGCCAGCACCAGCACAGAATTAAAAAGCAAAGTATTTTTTAGAACTACTCCATCAGATGCGGTTGGCGGCAGTGTGATAGCCAAATACGCTTCCAGCAACCCTGATATAAAAAAAATTGTCGGCGTCTATGATCGGTCTGACCCATATAGCAATAGCATTTGGAACATCTTTAAACAAGAAGTCGAATCAGATTATGAAACAAGCGTAGTGGCTGTTATTGATCAGTTTCCCAACGATAACGACATGGAGGACTTGATCAAAAAAATCAAGGATAAAGATGCTGACACTGTAGCCTTATTCCCTACAACAGAACTCATCAAAGATGCAGCCAGCATCGCAAGAAAAATTGATAGTGAATTTCAACGAGACATCTTGCTTATAGGAGGTGATTCTTTATACGATGCTCAAACGTTACAGCAAGGAGGGATGGCAGTAGAAGGGATGGTTTTATCAGTTCCTTGGTTTTCTGAGGAGGAAAACATTTATGGGCAACAAGCAGAAAACACCTGGCAAGGGAAGATCAATTGGGAAACTGCTATGAGTTACGATGCAACGAAAGCATTCTGTGCAGCAGCAGCTAAAAACATCGTGCCAAATCGTGAAAATGTACTACGTGATCTTGAGGACATCTATTTGACCCCCGACGAAACATCTGGAGAAGCACTAACGTTTTCTCAGGGAGAGGTTGAAAGAAACTCAGTTCGTGTCCGAGTTGCTCATTCCTCAGAAGAAGGAGTTCAAACCCCTAAAGGAAGTAACTACGGCTTTAAATTAGTTAAGGATTAACTCTATTTCCGGATTCTGGGAATGGTTCATCGTCGGATGACACTTTAGATCGATTAGATTGTCTAAAACCTAGTGCAGCGTCAAGCCTAAAAATGAGGGCAGGCAACAATGTTGTAAATGGCGACGTCGGTTAGGAGAAATCAGCCATTCCAATGCCGAAAAAATACATTGTCCGCCTGAGTGACGCAGAGCGAGATGAACTACGAAAAGTCATCAAGAAGTTATCCGGTAGTAGCCAGAAAGTTAGACGCGCTCAGATTTTGTTAAAGGCGGATGCGAACGGTTCAAACTGGACGAGAGTGTTTTGATTTTTTAAGGTGTTGATGGGAGAAGGTGATGCCAAGGCAATCGCACAGGCGAT
>ERZ1740058.531-NODE-531-length-28065-cov-7.009211_pt1 | contig 28065 bp, 25 predicted proteins | sample MGYA00581745_ERZ1740058 | MGnify/ENA primary metagenome ERZ1740058 (study PRJEB43018, sample SAMN04849742) | marine metagenome | isolation source: floating plastic debris | place: Pacific Ocean | collected 2008-08-30 | study: EMG produced TPA metagenomics assembly... | reverse complement strand
GTTGATTGCTACCGAGATTAAGATCAGTCAAGTTAGTTAACTGGCCAATGACCTTAGGTACCTCTGAGAGATTATTACCATAGAGATCGAGCTTAGTTAGCTTGTGCAACTTACCGAAGAACTCTGGTATCGCTGAGAGTTGATTGCGATCAAGCTCAAGCTTCCACAACTCATCTAATTGCCCAATAACCTCCGGCACCGCTGAAAGCTGATTGCTCCCGAGGTTCAGTACTCGCAGTTGGCTAAGCAAGCCAATAAATTCAGGAAGCTCCTTGAGCTGGTTGCTATTAACATTTAAAGACCGCAGCTCCCTTAACTGCCCAACAACCTCCGGCACCTCCGAAAACTGATTACCATAAAAAAACAGCGTTCTCAAATTAACGAGCTTCCCAATCTCACCTGGCAAATCTTTCAAATAATTGCCAAGGACTTTATCCTGCTTCTTATCCCACCGGCCTAATACCAGCGTCTTCAAATTCGTCAGCTTCCCAATCTCCGGTGGCAGCTCACTTAGCCCTTTCCCCGCTAAATCCAGCGTCGTCCGCCCGTCAGCCGCCGCCTCATCAATCAGCCTAAGTAATTCGTCCTGAGTCACCGCTTTCCGCTACCATACATTGCCGATAGCATACCGCAGCCGACTATAGCTTAGGGACAGAATCGTTCACTTTCAGGTAACCGATACCGCCGATAGCAGTATTGGCTCATTGCGTTGGGCAATTAATCCTGATGATGATTTGATTGATCTAAGCGCGGTGGAAGGTGCGATCGCCCTGCAAAGTCCGCTTCCTGCCTTAGTCAGCAATTTAACAATAGCGGGCAACAACATTACCCTTAGCGGTGAAGGCCAGCACCATGTTCTCCAAATTGACGGTGGATCAGCCAATCTCATCTCACACCGTTCAAGAATGACCTTAAGCCGCAACAGCCGCTAAGTTTCAAGAGACAGACAGACCAAGGCGTCATAGCAAGCTAACTGACGACCGAGCATGACAGAAATTAGGAGATGTTTCTTCTTGCTTTAGCAGTGGTCTTCTTGTCCTCCAGCATGAACTCAATCAAAGCTGTCCAGTTCTCGAACCACAAGTACTTGGTAAGCGCCATTATCTTTGTGCGCGTTCCCTAGCGCCGCAAAGCGACGCGGGGTCGCACCGCAATATCCTGAAAAAAGCCTTTTCGCGTCCCTTATCGATGTCGAATGACTTAGCCGCTAATAGGACTTACCGTTGGGCGTTTTATGTACTGCCCCTGAGGTGTGCCCACTATCTGCCCTTGGTGATAGATTAATCGGCCTCGCAAAAACGTGCTTTTTATCTTCCCAGTCATTTCCTGACCTTCCAGAGGGGTATATCCCTGCTGCGATTCTGACTCTATTGCCTGCACGATAAAAGACTCATCAGGATCCAGTAGCACCAAGTCCGCGTCATAGCCTACGGCAATATCTCCTTTACTCAAGAGTCCAAATCGCTGAGCCGGATTCCAACACAATAGCTCCGCCATGTGAGAGTAAGCCATCCCTCGTTTGCTCCCTTCGCTAAAAACTCCTGAGAGCAGATACTCTGTTCCTCCAAATCCTGATTTGGCCAGCCAAATATTTTCTGGATCGCGCAAGCTAGCTTTTTTCTCTGCCGAGCAGCAGGCATGATCGCTTACGATCCAATCAATTTGTCGATTCAACACTGCCTGCCACAAAAACTCCACATCGGCCCGAGCACGAATTGGTGGATTCACTTTGGCCCATTTGCCTGTCGGCGCATCCACATCTAACAACAGGTGGCCTACCGTCACTTCTCGCCGAAAATTGATGTGGGGAAAAGTGGCTTGCATCATTAATGCTGCTTCCACCGCTTTGCAAGAGCTAAGATGGAGCAAGTTAATATTCACACAGTCGGTTTCGTGGGCAAGGTAAGCCGCAATGCAAATGGCTAACCCCTCTGAGTGGGGCGGACGGGCGGCGCTGTAGGCTCTAAGTCCGGTGAGTGTGTTATCTTGCTTGACGATTTTGGTGTAGGCGCTGAGGATTTCCGCGACCTCGCAGTGGAGGCTGAGGCTGAGAGTATCTTTAGCTTCTGGATGGGCGGCTGCTAGCTTGCTAAGGCTACGCATGATGAACTCAAAGTGGGCAAAGTCGTAGCGCTCTTCTGGTTGAATCATTAAAAACAGATTCTGTTGATCGGAGAGATCGTGAAGACCGTATCCGCCATAAAACATAAAAATTTTAAAAGAAGAGACGCCCTGCTGCTCGTATAGCCACTGCATTTCGTTAATGTGTTGAGGACTAATTGGGGCGACATGAAAACCGTAATCAACAAAAAAGTTGCCTGCCGAAAGCTCTAGCACCTCTGGGAAAAACGCCTGATAAGGCCCACCTTTGTTCAAGTAATACTGACCCGTGCGGATATAGTTTAGGCTGGTAGTGACGCCGCCCATGGCGGCAGCCTTACTCTCTGTGAGCGCGTCTTGGTCAAGCGATTGGTAAATGCCAATGTGCATATGGGCATCGACAAGGCCAGGAAACCCGAGGAGACTTTGGGCATCAAAGAGTTCTCTCCCTTGGTCGGGGCCAATGACTGGGGCAATGCGAGCGAATTTGCCGTCTTTAATGCCAAGATCAAGCGTCTCAACCGTCGGATGGTGAGGGCGGACTACTCGGACATTTTTGATGATTTTGTCCAGTGGTGGTTGACCTGAATCTGACTGGTCTAAATCTGGCTGATTGGCAGCTGGCTGGCCTAGTCCTGACATTTCTGGCATGATGCTGAGGTTGATTGACCTGCCACCCATTCTATGGAGTTTCAGCTGGGTCAGCTCGTTCGGTATGATTAAGATACGTTGCTATTTAAAGACGGATAGAGACGACGGCCAGAGACAACGGCCAGAGACGACGGATAAAAACGACGGATAAAACTGCTAGAAAGCGAAAGCCGAAGGAACGCTATAACGAGTATCACAAGGACCCAGCCGAGTTTCCCTTCCTCAGCAGCTTTCAAGAGAACTGGCAGCCCATTCGGGATGAGTTTACCCAGTTTATGCAAAGTGCCTCCCCGGCAGAAAGACATCTGAGTGCTCAGGTCATGGGGCCAAAGAGTAAAACCATCACGACGCGTGGCAAGTCTAAGTACACTGCCTTTGGAATCTTATTTCAGGGACTGTTCATTGAAGACTATGTTCGTACCCACCAAGTTACTTATCCTGACTATTCGTGGGCGATCGCAGCTGATAATGTACGAACGCTGAGAGAAAAATACTTTCCGCAGCTAGCCAAGGCCATTACCCAAACGAACACCACTTACAAAGATGTGATTAGGAATGTGTATTTCGGTACATTTTTGCCTGGACTAGATATAAAGCTGCATGTTAATTACAACCCTCATATGAATCGCGGGTATTTAGGATTAATCGTGCCAGCAGGTGACGTGGCTATGCAAATTTGCCATGAAACGCTGTATTGGCACGAGGGTGAATTTATGGTGTTAGACCACAGCTATCCCCACTGCCCGCATAATCGAACCCCTCACAAGAGAACGGTGCTGATTGTTGACTTTTTTAGAACTGACCAGCCAAGGGATGAAGTCGTACAGTTTGAGCGAGAACAAGTCGCGCAGCGGATGAAAGATAATCCCTATAGCCTGGGTGTGTTTGGCAAAAACGATAAAGCCAAGGACGAAGACTTTGTTAAGTATGGGCTGGCTCATCAGCTAGAGTGGGATAAGGTTTTGAGTTGAGCTTGTGAGACTGGAATAACGCTATGGGCCATATTGAAAAGTTCGACGCTAAAGACTGGGTCAAGGTCCGTAACTCTACAAAAGGCGAGTCGGTTTTTCTCACCTGGACAGGCGGAATTTATGCGCTGATACCCAACGAGGCGAAAGTTAAACTGTTCAATATGGTTGGGATGAACGTTAGTCGCTCAGTCGATCAGGGAGACGGCAGCTGGGATTTTACCTCTCGCGAGCTGACATATTATTTGGACCCCGAGACGGATGAGATTTTGCACCAGTGGGAAAATCCCTGGTCTGGAGAAACCCTGAATGTAATGCACGTTGCGAACAATCCTGTGCAGGGAAGATTTAAAGGAGACTTTTCAGCGAAAGTTGAAGGAGGCTTTACGACGTTTAGCTTTGACCTATTTTCATCCTACGAAAATCCGCTAGCGATGGATGAGCGCTTTGCCGCGTACAGTCCTCAGCCGATGTATCAGTCAGTGGAGCTGTTTAAGTTGACTGTACCGACTGAGGAGTTGCGAAATCCAGAGATAGCGTCGGTACCGACTATGATTCTGGGGTGGGATAGAATCGGTCCCTGGGTGCCTTGGATGAAAATGGGCGATCGCACAGGACAGCTGATTTATAGTGGACTGGGCCGAAAGCTCTCTTGTTTTGAAGAGCTACCTCAGGTGCTACAAGATGAGATAAACACACGCATTCCCGTCTATCGAGAAGCCCCTGCTCAGAAAGAAGATATCGAGAGCGTAACGTCTTGGATTTACTTTAAGGAACACTTCGAGGCTTATTTGGCAGGCTCTCGCTTCCCGATTGGATAGCAAAAGAGAGTTCTCTCAATCCTCAATCAAAGTCCAAAAATAGCCATCTGGAGCAATAAAAGAGAAGCTGCGATCGCCAAATTCATCCGTCACAATATTAGTCACACGTTCGGCGGCGCTGTTATGAATGCGATCGCAAAACCCTTCCAAATCACTCACCCGATACGTATACAGCGACATCCCTAAACAGCCAGGCCGCGATTTCTCGTGAGTACTTGGCAAGTCCAATGCTTCTGGGAAACGAACAATATATAGCCGACCCGAACGAGCGGCCTGCCAATCAGTTGCTGAAGAACGCGGGTCATCAAAGGCAGTGACCCAAAACCGCTCCCCAGGCTGCATCTCAAAAATGTACTTGCCGCCCGTAGAGGTTTCGTAGGTGCTCTCTAGCGCATCTTGCACCCGCAGCAAATCAAGGACTTCGTCGTAAAATCGCAACGTCTCCTGGCTGTCATCTTGCACAATCATGCCCATGTGAGTGACTTGGCTGGCCCTCAGCGCCGAGTCTGGAGCAATCTGCCCGTAGTTTGGCACGCTGTAGCCAAATCGCTGAAACAACACTTGGCGGGTCAAGGGTTGCGTGACGCAGAGTTCTCTCACCCCCACGGGCGAATCGAAAAAGGGCCGTCCTTGAGGCATAGGGTAAATCATCGTCCATTTGGGCGGCACGATATTAATGGGTTCTCCGGCTTCGGCGGCGACTTCGGCGTGATTCCATAGGCTCATAACGTCGGCAGTGAGCGTAGTTGCCCAGCGGTTGCCCTGAACCTTCATGGGCAAAAGTCCCAATCCCTTGTTCACAGGCCTGTCCCACACCATCAGTCGGATTAATCCATGGTCTGCGCTTTGGCCAGTGCTTGGATGGACAAGTCGATGCGATCGCACCGCACTATTGACCCCATACAACTGCTGAGCCTGATCTGCACTCAACTGGCCCTCAGCCCGCACCGCATAGCCAAACTGCCCCCAATAACGCACTTGTTGCTCCAGGTTCGTAACCCCGATACAAACTTCGTAAAGACCTTGAATCAGATGCTCTTGAGGCATTAGTAGCGCACCACCACTTTGCCGCAGTTCTGGCCGCTGAGGAGATAGTTCACAGCGCTAGGAATAGAGTCGATTCCTTGGAATATTTTTGGATCAACGCTGACTTGGAGCTGATGACTATAGTACAAGTCGAGAAGGCGATCACGCGCGGTCGGAATGTGCTCTGCATAACGCGGCAACAGAAATCCTCTAACTGAGGCCGATTTCCAAAAGAGTTTTTCATAAATGCGTGGCCGGGTGACGTTCTCCAGCACTTTGCCATATTCAGAGATAAAACCCACCACGACAAATCGTCCTTTCACAGCCAAGTGGTCTACGCCTGTGTCAAACATGTGTTTGCCAACGCAGTCAAACACTAGGTCGATACCATCAAGATAGTGCTGGCTCAAGATGTCTTGAACATTTTCTTGACGATAGTTAATCACGCGATCGCATCCCAACGTACGCAACAGTTTTGCCTTCGCGCCCGAACCACAGGTGCCAATCACATGATTACCCGCCAACTTAGCGAGCTGCACGGCAATATGGCCGATTCCGCCTGCTGCTGCCGTCACCAGAACAGTCTCTTGTGTTCTCATTTCCCCGACTTGCTCCAATCCTACCAGTGCAGAAATCCCGGTAGGCATCAGGGTCAAAATCTCGGGAGTAGCTGCCCGAATCTTTACGGCGAGATCTGAGCGAATGACCTGATATTCTCGGTAGCCGTGGCCGCGCTGGGTCGTCGCTACCGCATCGCCTACCTGAAAAGCTGTGACAGCCGAACCCACTGCTTCGACGGTGCCGACCGCTTCGACGCCCAGGTCAAAAGGCGGCGTGGGATTCACATAGGGGACTTCTCCTCGGCAGAGCAGCGTATCGAATCCGGCGTTGATGCCAGCGAACTGATTGCGAATGAGGATTTGGTCAGCGCTCAGAGCGGGCAGATTCTCTTCTACAATGTCCACAGCAGTGGCAAAATCAGGGCTCAGCCGCCGGGCTACTAGCTTGCGATATCGCCGCTTAGTCACAGCCGCTAGTCTCCTAGCTGAAAAATAACACCGAGATACTCTCGGTAGCCGCAGACTTTGTCGCCTCTAATGTCAAAGGAAATGGCAGCTTGATTCTCGTAGGGCTGATCGAGCATAAGGCCTTGCGATCGCACCTCAAATAATACCGTGTTCCCCTGACTCATGACGCGCTCTACCGTTAGGCTCAATCCTTCTGGAAAGAGTTTGGACACCATCATGAAATAGTCCCGAGCGCGATCTTTTCCGGTATTTTGTCCTTTGAAGGGGCCTGCTGGAAACCAAAATGTAAAGTCTTCGGTAAGGTGCGCTAAGAAGGGTGACCACTCACCGCTGGCTAGCCCCTGAGAAAAGTCTTGGAAAGCCACTTGTGCAACTTCCATTGCCTGGTAGCTGGTGGCCTGTTGGCTAGTAGCATTTGACATGGTTGCAAGTATCAAGGATGAGGGCTGACGTCAGGAGAATTATAGAACATGCCATAGACCCATCGAAAATCACCATGATTCAGTTGACGAAACCCGTCAGTAGCTAACACTGCGACCGTACTGATAGAACCCCGTTAAACCACTTGAAACTCTTTAAGAGCCGGTAGAAAATTACGGTTTTCGTGGTTAGAGCGGCTGAGTTTAATCAGCACAAAGCGTTGTATCGCTGTTAACGTCTGCCAGTTCTCCAGATTGAAGCTAACGCCTGTTTCATCAGCTTTTTTTGCAACTGAGTCTGGTATTGTAGTGCTATTTTCCCAGTCTGGATTATCCTCAACGGGAAGATCTTTGGCGATCTCCCCAGCTCTTTTTTGGACAAGCTGTTGCAGGTATTCTCGATAATTTTGAATATTTTCTGTTGTTTGACAAGGCAGCTCAACAAGTTGTCTGCGATCGCTTTCAGTAAACTTACTCCACTGATGCAATTTGAGTTTGATGCCACAGCTATCTAGCTTGTAACGTACCTGCATAGGAATGCAGCGGAGCGAGTCTACAAAATCAGCTTCAAATTGAAAAAAATCAGTCATCGTTTTCATGTGAGTTTGAGAGCTAGGCGCAGCATATTTAGAGTTTGTGCCTACTCTCAATGTTTTGTTTTAACCCCAACAGCTTTTTCTTTTTTATCTCGGGTAAACAGGCTAAAAAGCCGAGTTAAAATCTGCGCCCCAAAGGAAGGTTGAGCGCTTGCCAGCGCAACTTCTACCAGAGAATCACCGACGGCCGCGGTATGCCCCATGTCTGTAAAGCTCGCAGATGTAGTTGCGTTTATAGTTCCGCCTGCGGGGTTTAGCTTACGCCAGTACCCTAGCGGCGCGACCACTAGGCCCTGACGAGTCATGTCGTTAACCATTGCGGGAGCCTGGAAGGTACCGCGTTCGTTAAATACTTTTACCAACTGTCCATCGCTGATGTTCCGCGGCTGGGCATCTTCAGGATGGATAATGAGTCGGGGCCCGCCTTGCAGTTTGGCATGCTTGGGTAAGTTAGCAAAACAGGAGTTGATAAACTGGTGGGGCTTGGCCGACATCAAACTGAGCGGATAGCGCTTGGCCAGTTCTGGATTACTGTGCGCGGATTCTTTTTGGGGAGTGTAGGTAGGCAGTGGATCCACCGGTTCCCCCGGCTCGTAAGTCTCATAGCCTTGACGAAATGCGGGCAAAACAAAGTTACTATCTACCTCCATTCCAGAGACAAATTCGCATTTGCCAGAGGGCGTAGGGAAGTTTCCTTCCGCGTGAGGAACCTCTTCAATTTTGAGTTTGGCGTATCCTTGGGCTTTCAACACATCCATGTCGATACCCTCCATCACAGGAGCTGACCAGTCTAAGACTTCCATAGTCAACTGTTCATCACTAAGCTGGAAGCATTCGTCTTCGAACTTCATTTTTGCAGCGAGTCTGCGAAATAATTCAGTGTTGGAGACGGCTTCGCCGAGGGGGGCGATTGCAGCATTATTGAGGGTGACATAGGTGTGCCCCCAGGAGAACATTAAGTCTAGATTCTCCACTTGGGTGGTGGCTGGCAACACAATATCGGCGTAATCAGCAGTATCTGTCAAAAACTGTTCGCTGACCACCGTGAACAAATCGTCACGGGCCAATCCGGCCAAAATTTTCTCCTGTTCGGCTGCTTGGGTGACCGGATTGCAGTTGTAGACAAACAGCATTTTTATTGGCGGATCGAGAGGCACCTCATGGGTCAAAATTCGACCTAGCTGCCATTGATTTAACACCCGGGTCCCTGGCTTAATGAAATGAGGGCGATGCACCACATCCCAACGGATAGGAAACGGCCACATAGGGGCCTGCAACATCCCGCCACCCAGATGCCGCCAAGAGCCGACCAGCGCAGGTAAGCAGCTAATGGCCCGTACCCCTTGCCCGCCCCCGGCTTGCTTTTCTAACGCTACGCCAATGCGAACCACAGATGGCTGGATTGTGGCAAATTCTCGAGCCAAGGTAACAATATCTTCTGCGGCAAGGCCCGTAGTCTCGGCTACTTTCTCCGGCGGATAGTCCTGAACGCGAGCTTTGAGTTCGTCAAATCCAACCGTGTAGTTTTCGATGTAATCATCATCTGTCAGGCCTTCATTGATCATTACATGCATCATGCCCAGTGCCAGAGCCCCATCTGTGCCAGGGCGAATTGGCAAATGCCAATCGGATTGTTTTGCTGTGCGTGTTCTCACCGGATCGATGGATACTAACTTGGCCCCATTTTTTCGGGCTTCTTGAATAAATGGCCAGAGATGTACGTTAGTGCTGAGGGCATTGCATCCCCAGAGAACAATATATTTGGAATGGCGGAAGGTGTCGGGGTCAGTACCATGGGTGGGCCCATAGGTCATCAAGTAGGCAGTGCTAGTGCAAGAAATGCACATAGTGCGCTCGGTAACCGTTGCCCCTAACCGATTAAAAAAGGCATCACCCACCGTCAGGCCATTGAGCAAGCCCTCATGGCCTAAATAGCTGCAAGGCATAATGGCTTCTGCGCCATACTCAGCAGCCGTTGCTTTGAATTTTTCTGCGATTGTTGTTAGGGCCTCATCCCAGCTGATACGCTCAAACTGACCGCTGCCCTTTGGCCCCACGCGACGCATCGGATATAGCAGACGATCTTTACTATAAACGCGGTCGAGATAATCACTGACCTTGCCACACAGGGTTCCCTGGGTAAAGGGATGCTCAGGATTTCCTTCTACTTTAGTCGCCCGCCCGTCCTCTACCGTCACTAGCATTGAACAGGTGTCTGGACAGTCGTGGGGACAAGCGCCATGAACAACTGTAGGTGCTTTCTCAACCGTACCAACCATGGCAAATACTCTTCTTGTAGACAACGTTTTTAACCTAATGCCCAGAGCTAATAGAGGAATTAGCAGAGAGATAGTGATGTTGCTTATTTTTTTGAAGAAAACAACTGCTGTAAATTCAGGAATAACAACTGACAAGTGCCCTATTACAACATGCTAAATTTTCTCTTTGAATAAGCAGCAACTGAATTGATATAGAACTGAATTGATATAGAGCAGATATTCTGGGCACAGAGACGACGAAGCGTGAACATCCCGGCGCCTGACACCGGGATGAGACCTGATCGACTAGGTTTTATGCAAGATATTACTTACTTATTGATGCCAATTTTTTTACAGACTTACTGTTAAGTAGATTACTTTTTGAATGGAATGTTGCTATGTTCTGATATAGCTACCGTAATATCTGTCGCTCGATTCTCTATCAAAGAAGGTAGTTTATTAAACTACAACCCTAACGATCTAAGAAGATCTGTAGAATCTATCACCCAGCCAAAAATTGTTTTCGTCATTTCTATCGACACCCGATGAAACGCCGGATTCAAAGACGCACAGCAGTCTTCTAGCAGCAAACACTCATAGCCCAAATCGTTAGCCGTGCGCAGGGTTGTATGTACACAGCACTCTGTGGTTACCCCCGCTAGCAGCAGCTGCCTGATCTCTCGCTGTCGCAAAATCAAATCCAAATCCGTCGCAACAAAGGCACCTTTTCCCGGCTTATCTAACACAATTTCACCGGGCTCAGGCCGGAGCGCATCGACAAAGTCATGACTCTTGGAGCCGCGCGTCAACAATCGCCCCATAGCGCCCTCACTTCCAATCTCAGCCTTCTGGCGTTTCGAACGAGCCAGCTTATGAGGCGGACAATCACTCAGATCTGGACGGTGGCCCTCCCTTGTATGAATGATAGTGACTGGTGTTTGTCGTAGAGCTGCTAGCAATACTTTTAGCGGCTCAATCGGTTTCTGTGTGTAGCTTACATCAAAGCCCTTAAGATCGGCCCAGCCGCCAGGGGTACAAAAGTCATTTTGCATATCAATCACCATTAGCGCTGTGTTCTCAAGGCTAAGGGTGATTGGATAGGGCTGTGATAAGGGAACTGTGATTTTCAAACCGAGCATCCTTACAAAGAAAATACCCTGACAAAGCCAGGGTACTGGTGTGCGTGATTCAGCGTTGAGACGGTGTTAGCAGCAGATCTGTTAGCTTTTTTCTACCTTGAAAAAGTCCAACAGAAACAGCGCATAGATTTTAGTTGCTGCAACGACCTTTTCTATATCAATGTACTCATTCACCGGAGCCCAGCCGTCTTCGCCAGGTCCAAATGTGATAGAAGGAATACCACTATGCGCAAATCGCAGCGTGTCGCAATAGGCGTTTTTGCGATACAGCACAGGCTCTTTGCCTAAAACCTGCTTGTAGGCTTTAGAGAGTGCCTGTACGTGGGCCGCGTCCTTCGAGACTTCCACATAGGCAGGCACAAAAGTTTCTCCTTCTACCTGGGTAATCGTCGCTTGCACTGTCGCATCTGCTGAGGTCATCTCATCGACTACTTTCTGCATATCCGCCACGATGGAGTCGTAAGTCATGCCTGGGACTAGGCCAATGACCCACACTCTGGCTTTGCAGGACGGCGGCGTGAACTGACCTTCGCCAATTTTGCCTGCTTCAATTCTGACAGGACAAATGCTTGGCTGAGTAGGGCCGTAGATTTCGGGAGGTTCGTGGGTGAAAGGCGTGTTTTTAAGCGTTTCGATCAGTTGAGCCATGTGGAGGATAGGATTGACGCCTTCGTCGGGTCGCCATATGTGCGATCGCACACCCGTCATCTCAATATCCACCACGCATAGCCCCGAATGAGCCAGCGCAATCCCAATGCCCCACTCATCACCATCTGTCCAGGAAGTCGGCTCAGTTGTTACCTCGTAGTCAGCCGTCAGGCCATACTCATTTAACAAATGCATCGAGCCTGCTTTACCATGACGCTCTTCGTCTACGGTATAAGCACAAATCAGCTCGCCGTTTATTTTCACACCTGCTTTGCGCAGTAGCTCTACGGCAATCAGCTGGCAGACCATATTTCCCCGGGTATCTGAGGTGCCCCGCCCATACAAATGGTTGCCGTGTAGCGTGGCGTTATAAGGGTTGTGCCCCGACATATCCCACTCTTGCGGATCGCAGGAAGGATAGGTATCGAGGTGATCGTTAAAAATCAGCGAAGGCCCCGGCAATCCATCATTCCAGCGTCCAACAACGTTGGGCCTTCCCTCAATAGCTGCGACCCATTCCACATCCAAACCATACGATTTCAAAAGCTCTCCCACCTGTTTAGAAATGTCTTCTTCGTGGGGCATCGGAAATTCTGGATCGATAGAATTGCCGCAGCCAGGCTGCCCAGTTGGGACAAGCTCTTTGATGAGCTGAATACATTTTTCAGCGGTGATTTCCGAGAGAATTTGGTCCTCTAACGTAGCGGACTTAGAGGGATTAGAAAGGGTTTGAACCATGGGGCTTGACTCCAGTAAAAAATAGTAGAAGCTAAAAAATAGTAGAAGCGTGAGCAGGCAGGGCCATAGAAAGGAACTCAACCCTGCCAATGAACAACGCGAGCAGAAATCAGCCTGAGTAAAAAGTCAGACACCACACCAAAAAAGGCAATCATCAAGATACCGACAAACAGCGCTTCTACATTGAAGAAGGTGCTGGCGTCTTGGATGATATAGCCCATACCTAAGTCTCCTGCTAGCAGCTCGGCAGCGACTAAAATGCCAAAGTCCACTGAGAGCGCTACCCGCATTCCCGTAAAAATGTAAGGCAGGGCAGCGGGAAAAATGACATAGGCAAAAATGGCCAGATCCTTTGCACCCAGGGTACGGGCCGCTAATATCTTTTGCTTAGGACAGGCCCGCACGCCCTCCATAGTGTTGAGCATAACGATTAGCGCGCCAGCGTAGAGAATAATCAGCACCTTTGAAATTTCACCAATGCCAAACCACAGAATAAACAATGTGATAAACGCGAGCGGTGGAATAGGACGCAGTATCTCTGTAACAACATAGAACGCAGCGCGGATATATTTGTAGTAGCCCATTAACAGGCCCAGCAGCAGCCCAACAAGAGTGCCGACGCCAAAGGCTGTAAATACGCGGCGCAAGCTAGCAAGCACGTGAGACATCAGGGGTGTGCCAGCATAGCCTTTGCTTGCGATCGCAAAAAACTCAGTCACAATGCCCGAGATACTCGGTAAAAATAGCTCATCAATCCACCCTTGCTGAGTGGTTATTTCCCACAGAATAAGAATGAGTACAGGCATAGCAATGCCTACACAAAACAGCAGTCCCCTTTCTCTTAGTTCCTGAGTTTTCAGGTCTTGCCCTTTGAACTTAGGTGCGTTGGCAGCGGTTTGTTGGGCGATTTGTTGGGCGGTTTGTTGGGATGCTTTTAGCTGCATTAAGAAATTTCCTTAGAAATGTTTTTCAATCACTGGCTATATCGTTTTTAGTCGTCGGTTTTAAGGACAAAGACTGAGACTCGTTAGCCGATAGCTTTCATCTTTAAATACAAATCGGTGCGGTATTGATTAAAAGCATCAGAAACTCGATTCATCGGGGTATAGCGAGGTTCAGGTAGCTGCACAAGAGTTTCGTCATAAATGCCACCCAGATTACGATCTAAGATGACGATGCGATCGCTCAAAAAAACCGCCTCCTCAATACTGTGCGTCACAAACAAAATGGCACCTGAAACCTGCTCATGGAGCTTTAGCAGCTCCTCTTGCAACCCCTCACGAGTCTGCACATCCACCGCTGCAAACGGCTCATCCATCAGCAAAATTTCCGGCTGCACCACCATCGAGCGCGCCACCGCTACCCGTTGCCGCATTCCGCCAGAAAGCTGGTAAGGATACTTTCTCTCGCTACCTTGTAGTCCTACCAGTTGGATAATTGTTTTTACCTTTTGCTGTTTCTCCAGCTTTGACAACGACTGAAACCGAAACCCAAACGCGATATTTTGTTCTACGGTCATCCAGTCAAACAGAGCATTGCCTTGAAACACAACCCCACGTCTTTCCGAAGGGCCTTTGACCGGTTCACCACCGTGAGTAACCAAACCCGCCAACGGCTTATAAAAGCCCGCAATCAGATTGAGAATCGTTGACTTGCCACAGCCCGACGGGCCCAGCAAAGTCAAAAACTCTCCTTGCCGAATGCTAAGCGTGAGATCTTGCAGTACCAGTCGTTTACGACTGTAGCCAAAGGTTACCTGGCTAAGACCGATGATCTCTTTGTCAGCAGCAGGTTGCACATATGGCTCGGTCAAGTTGGCAGCTGACAGAGAAGTAGAGCTTGGTCGAGGCATAATATCACTTTGTCTCAAGGTAATCAGCGATATAGGTGGAGTTAATTAGCGGTGAAAGATCTTCTGGAACACTGTCCAATCGCCCCTGATCAACCAGAAAGGTGGCGTATTCTTCATAGGCCTTATACAGATCGGTTGATTCGGGCTCACCCGGCTGCCCCAGCCATTCGTCCGAGAGCTGATCTTCAATAGGAATGACCGTTGACCCCTGACGATCGACCATCGCGCCAAACTCTTCGGGTGAGAGATTGAGCCGCTCAGCTTCCCACTTCTGTCCAGCCTTGGTGTCAGCGAGATAGTCTTTTTGAGCCATGTCCCAGGCTTCCATAAACTTCTGCATCACCTCAGGATTCTCTTCAGCAAACTCCTTGCGCACACCCCAGAGTGCCACCGCATAAGCGCCTACGGACTTAGCCGTCGCAATATCAGTGCCACCTAGCTCATTGAGCTTTCCAGCAGCGGGCTCCCAGGTCCAGGCGGCGTCAATCTGCTCGGCAGAGAAAGCGGCTGCCATTTCTGACGGTTTTAGGTTTACCAGCGTGACATCATCTTGAGAGAGTCCCGCTTGATCTAACGCAGCTAGAAGAGAATGGTGCCCAGAAGTACCGATGGTGACACCCAACGTTTTACCCTGAAGCGCTGCCATATCGGGGATGGACTCGCTGGCGATTAAGCGCTCTGCGGTCAAAGGCGCATGGTCCAACAGAACCACTTCAAGATCTACTCCTGTAGCGTATGCTGTTAGAGAAGGGAAGGGAAAAAACCAGGTGATGTCTACTTCTCCGGCGGCGAGGGCCGGAACCATCGCACCGCCAGAAGAGTAAGGGCTCATTTCAACATCTAGCCCTACTTGTTCAAAGTAGCCCTCTTCCGCCGCTACCATTGTAATGTTGTTAATATCTCCAGTCTGGAAGCCCACTCTGACCTTAGGCAATTCACCTGAAGGCGCATCAGCAACCTCGCTATCCGTGACAGACTCGGCTTCAACGGAAGCGTCCAGTTCTTGGGAGCAGCCAACCGCCAATACTAAAGAACAGCTTGCTAGCCCCGCAGCTGCGAGAAACTTACGTCGACTGAGAAAATGCCTGACCTGCTGCATAGTTAACTCCTGAACACTCTACTAAATAGCCTTAATCATCTGAATCAACTTTTCAGCAATGCTAATGAATGGCCTTGAAAAACATGGCCCTAAAAACCACAGCTGCTGAAACAAACACCCTGTGCTCTTTAATGCATGCAGCCATTCTGATGAGTTAGAAAATTCTTTTTGTGCTGAAGAGTACAAATGCTGATGTAGATAGACTTCTATTCAGAAGAAAAAGTGATGAGTTGATAAATCGCCTTTATGTAAGCATCAGCTAAACCAAGCAGTAGGTAGTGCCATAACTCTGATGAGAATGTGCTTAGCGATCGCATCAATGGCTAGTGACATACAGCGGCTATGACAGCACGTTACCTTGCAGCGCCAGAGCCAGTTTTTTAACAGAATCTGGCAACAGCAAAAAAAGAGCGTTCCATATCAATAGGAACGCTCATAGACAGGAGCTGAGAAATCTCAGCAGATAGGATAAACAACAGCTTGTCAGAAAAAGAAAGCTACTAGCTAGCAACAACGGCAATTAGCATCAAGCTAGTGACCAGACAGGTTGCCATTAACCCTTGCCACAGATAAGCAATCTGCTGCTCGGGAGAAGGATATGAAGCCAAATACATTTGAGGCTCAACAGGGTAGTTGTTCAAACGGCCTGTTTCATCGGTGGTGGTATACATGAACAGATTCCTCGCAGATTATATAAACTATGAAAGCAAAAAGTGAACGTGAGTCGTGAAGGTGAGTCGTGAAGGTGAAATGCGATCGCACAAAAACAGAACTACTCAAAACAAAGACTTTATCCTGTGTGACACAGAAAGGATGTTAGAAAACACTCAGACCAAGCAACAGTTGATAGTCCCAACGCATGTGCTAGCAGTCGTAGGTTCTACATTCCAGTTCGTGAGGATTCTCAGCGCAGTAATCGGCAAACATTGACTGACAAGAAGACGTGTGACGAGGCAAAGTATTTCTCTGCAATTCTTCAACAGTTTCCCAAGCAATAGCCGCTTCTATACTCTGCGCACCTTTCATTTCGGTTAGGCGGCGAGCGTGCTCCAAAGCAGCTCTCAACCGGTTTTCATGAGCTGAAGCAGGAGCCAGCGGCACAGATACAGTAGATAGAAAAAGAGACTTTGTTTCAACGATGATATTAGTCATGATTGATTCACCTAAACGGGAGTATCTTGCGAACTGAATACACTGTAGCGATAACCAAAGCGGATGACACAATCATTTCAATATAAGTTCCGTTTATATTCCATCAGCTTTTGTTATCTATCTAGCGACAGCTCAATGCCCTCGACTCGCAAAAAGAGATTTTGTAAAAAAAGAGAGTTCTCTTTTTTAAAATAGCTTCGTAATAATTAGGCTTTGACCTAGTACGTACGCCTAGCATCTTCTGCTTTCTGCTTCCTTTGATAAACGTATATTTAACAAACGTGTAGTGGTAGACTGCTGGCCGTCTGCTTATCTTATCTATTGAAAAGCCTCAATTGAAAAGCCTCAATCAACGTTCAGATGCCCCCCCTGGGCATTGTTTCAATCTGTCGAAGGCGATACGGTTAACTTTAGTTCGACGCTATTTTACTTAAAAGATTTTAGCTATTCAACATGCAAAGACTTAAACCAAAGCGTCTGACCAAGCGGTTAGGTGTTTTGCTAGCAGGCTGGATGATTGCAAGCTGTACGCCCATGCCTACGGCGACTGACCGCGACAATGAGACTCAAAATTCGTCTGCCCAATCCGGCTCTAGTGAGCAAATTGTGCTGGCGATTGGCGGCGAAAGTGAAGAAGGCTACGATCCAACTCTAGGATGGGGGCGCTATGGGGCACCTCTGTTTCAAAGTACTTTGTTAAAACGCGATGAAAACTTAGATATCGTCAATGACTTGGCAACAGACTATACCATCAGCGAAGACGGCAAAACCTGGACAGTCACTGTTCGAGAAGATGCTGTTTTTTCTGACGGGGAGCCGCTTACTGCAGCAGATGTTGCCTATACCTTTAACCAGGCAGCACAGAGCGGTGGCCTAACCGATGTCACACAGCTAGAGACGGCAACGGCGATTGATGAAGCGACAGTAGAACTCAAGTTAAAACAGCCGCAAAGCACCTTTGTTAATCGACTAATCACGCTAGGCATCGTGCCAGAACATGCGCACGGAGAAGACTATGCTCGTAATCCCATAGGGTCTGGCCCGTACAAACTGGTGCAGTGGGATGAAGGCCAGCAGTTAATTGTGGAAGCGAATCCCAACTATTACGATGGGCCGCCCGGCATACAGCGGCTGGTGTTTTTGTTTTTAGATGAAGACAGCGCGTTTGCATCCGCGAAAGCAGGGCAGGCCCAAGTCGCAGCGGTGCCTCAGTCTCTGGCCGTGCAAACGATAGAAGGCATGACGCTACGAGATGTGACCAGCGTCGATAACCGAGGACTGCTGTTTCCGTTTTTGAGCGCCAACAGTAAAACAACACCAGACGGCGATCCGATTGGCAACGACGTAACAGCCGATTTGGCGATTCGGCAGGCAGTTAACTATGCCATCGATCGTCAAACGCTGGTCGACGGCATTTTAGAAGGCTATGGTTCGCCTGCCTACGGCCCAGTAAGCGGTCTAGCCTGGGAAGAACCGGAGGCCAGCATTGAAGATGGTCAGATTGAGCAGGCAAAAGAGATTTTGGCTGAGGGCGGCTGGCAAGATAGTGACGGTGATGGCATTGTCGAAAAAGATGGATTAGACGCTGAATTTACGATTCTCTACAACGCAAGTGACAGCATTCGCCAAGCGCTGGCACTCGCTACTGTTGAAATGCTCGAACCCATTGGTATTCGAGTCAGTGTAGAAGGGAAAAGCTGGGACGATATTGAACCGCTCATGCACAGCAATGTGGTGGTGTTTGGCTGGGGTAGTCACGACCAAACAGAAATGTACAATTTGTACCACTCGCAATCAGCACAGGGAGACTACAACAACGCGGGCTACTACGCTAACCAGGCCATTGACGGCCTATTGGACTTGGCTATGGGTGCGCCGTCAGAGGCCGAGGCCATTACCTATTGGCAAGCAGCGCAGTGGAATGGCGATCAGGGCGTAACCACAAAAGGCGATGCGGCTTGGGCCTGGCTGGTGAATCTAGACCACACCTATTTTGTTGATGACTGTCTAGACGTGGGTCAATCTCAGGTAGAACCTCATGGTCATGGCTGGCCAATTACAGCCAATATCGCTGACTGGACTTGGACATGCCCATAAAAAGACGGCCAGAAAGACAGCCAGAAAAGCAGCTAGTAAACAGACGCGTCAATACTCTTTTGATATTTGTAGGACAAAAGTTATTGCGCCTGGGACTGTTGCTAATCGCAGTGGCTATTTTTACCTTTGTACTGCTGAGTCTTTCGCCTATTGACCCCGTACAGGCATACATCGGCGCAGATATGATGCAAATTAGCGCTGATCAGCAAGCATTAATTGCCGAACGCTGGGGCCTCGATCAGCCGTTTTGGAACCGTTTTTTAGATTGGCTAGGGCAGATTCTACAAGGCAATCTGGGCGTTTCGCTAGTGTTCAATCGGCCTGTGAGTGAGGTGATTGCGGCTCGGTTTCAGGCATCTTTGCAAATGCTAGCTATCGCCTGGCTGCTTTCTGGTCTTTTGGGCTTGGCGCTTGGCACTTTGGCTGGTGCTGTTGCTGGTAGTTGGATAGATCGCGTCATTCGGCTGTATGCCTATACCCTGGCTGCTGCGCCTACTTTTTGGGTCGCACTGTTGTTGTTGATTGTATTCGCTGTCTCTTGGCGCATTGCACCGGTTTGCTGCGCCGCGCCGCCAGGAGTCCTGTCTCAAAATGTCACGGTTTGGCAGCACCTGCATCATCTACTCTTACCGGCAATGACGCTCAGCATTATTGGAATCGCAAATATTACGTTACATACTCGCCAAAAGCTTATTGAAGTTCTCCACAGTGACTACGTGCTGTTTGCGCTAGCACAAGGAGAAAATTTGTGGAATATCGTTCGCTATCACGGTCTTCGCAATATTCTATTGCCTGCTATTACCCTGCAGTTTGCCTCGCTCAGTGAGCTGTTTGGCGGTTCAGTACTAGTAGAACAGGTATTTGCCTATCCAGGATTAGGCGAAGCCACCGTCCAAGGGGCGCTACGCAGCGATGTTCCTTTACTCGTTGGCATTGTGTTCTTTAGTGCGTTGTTTGTTTATATTGGCAATACTCTGGCAGATTTGGCCTATCCCATCATCGATCCTCGCATTCGACTAGGAGGGCAGATGAACCGATGACCTCAACGATAGATCCGGCGGTTAATCTAGAGGCGAAGACGTCTAGCTCGTTACAACAAAACCCATCGCGGACCAGCCGACGCTCTCGAACGCTAGCAGCGATTGTTTTAGGCACGCTTTTTCTGGGCGCTATTATCTTTAGCCCTTGGATACTAGGAGAATCTGGTTTGAGTACGGTGCTGACGCAGCGCAATCAGCCACCCACGTGGAGTCACCCATTTGGGACAGATTGGCTAGGGCGCGATATGCTGATGCGATCGCTCCACGGCCTATCACTCAGCCTAAGAATCGGTCTCCTGGCGGCTAGTATCAGTGCCTTTATTGGCACCAGCTTAGGGTTGGCGGCTGGTACGTTTGGCGGCTGGGTAGATGCCGTCATCATCTGGATTGTGGATGTCTTTTTTAGCCTGCCGCACTTGGTATTACTGATTTTGATTGCCTTTTCGGTAGGTGGCGGCACAAGAGGGGTAATTATCGCTGTTGCGCTGACCCACTGGACAAATTTAGCGCGGATAATTCGAGCTGAGGTCTTGCAGGTCAATAGCGCCGACTACATTCACCTATCGAGACAATTCGGCAAGTCTTCTCTGTGGATTGCACGCCATCACATGATGCCTCATATTGTGCCACAGCTGATTGTGGGTCTCATTCTGTTGTTTCCTCACGCGATTTTGCACGAAGCTGCACTATCGTTTATTGGCATTGGCCTGTCACCTCATTTGCCTGCCGTCGGCATTATCTTGGCTGAGTCCATGCGGCATCTTTCTACCGGATATTGGTGGCTAGGCGTGATGCCAGGCCTGTTGCTGCTGCTGTCGGTGAAGGCGTTTGACTGGGTTGGTGAAAACCTGCGAATACTCCTTGCGCCCAAAACTAGCCAAGAATAAACCAGCCAGGAATAACATGCTCTCGCTCTCAAACTTAAGCGTAACGTTCACTCAATACGATCGGGGTCTGCGGCGCAAGCAGCTGCGGGTGATTACTGATTTGAACTTAGACGTACAGGCGGGCGAAGTCGTTGCAGTCGTGGGCGCAAGCGGGTCAGGTAAAAGTCTTTTGGCCCATGCGCTGCTCGGTATCTTGCCACAAAATGCCGTCATGAGTGGTACGATGACGTTCCAGGGAGAACCGCTCACACCACACCGCTGCCGATTGCTACGAGGTAAAGCGATTGTTCTAATTCCGCAGTCTGTTGGCTATTTAGATCCGCTCATGACTGTTGGGCCGCAGGTACAGCGGGTAGCTCAGCTCACCGGACGCACTAAAGCCGCAGCGAAAACGGCGGTCAAGAAAACGTTTACTCGTTACGGGTTGCCCGCTAAGACATTTGATCTTTATCCGTTTCAGCTTTCAGGCGGCATGGCCAGACGAGTACTGGTTTCAACCGCTGTAGTTACCCCAGCCCAGTTAGTGATTGCGGATGAACCTACACCGGGACTGCATCCTGATGTTGTATCAGAAACACTCACCCATTTAAGAGAGCTGGCCGATGCGGGGCGAGGCGTGATTTTGATTACGCACGATATTGCCGCAGCCTTGAAAATTGCAGATCGGGTCGCGGTATTTTATGCGGGTACGACGGTAGAAATTGCAGCGGGAAGAGATTTTTTTACTGGAAAGTTGCGGCATCCTTATACGCAGGCGCTGTGGCGATCGCTCCCTCAAAACGAGTTTTTGCCCGTCCCTGGCAATCAACCGAACTTAGAGCAATTACCGCAGGGCTGTTTGTTTAAAGATCGCTGCCCGTGGGTGGATGATCTTTGCCGAGAAGAAAGGCCGGCGCTTAGAGAGCTAAACGATGGTTGGGTGAGGTGCTTTCATGCTGAAGGGTGACAGTTTGTGGTTTCGCTATGGTCCGCAGTTACCTTGGACTGTTCAAAACATCAGTTTGGCGGTTGCCCCTGGTGAGGTATTGGGGATTATGGCACCCTCTGGCTATGGTAAAACCACGATAGGTAAACTGCTCTCAGGCTATTTGCCGGCAATAAAAGGAGCGGTTAGCGTGAATGGGCGATCGCTACCGCAAAAAGGCTATTGCCCGGTACAGCTGGTGTTTCAAAACCCTGAACTTGCGGTGAATCCGCGCTGGCGCATTCGTCAGATTTTGCAAGAAGGCGGCAAACTTAATCTAGCGCAGCTAGCGGCCTTTGGTATTCATCCAAATTGGTTGAGCCGCTATCCTCACGAGCTAAGCGGCGGCGAACTACAGCGCGTTGCCATCTCTCGTATTCTCAATTCAGCAACGCGATACATTATTGCCGATGAAATGACTGCCATGCTCGATGCCAATACTCAGGCATTGATTTGGCAAATTGTACTTGACTTTGTTAAAAAACAGCAGATTGGGCTGGTTGCAATCAGTCACGAGCAGCGACTGTTAGAAAGACTTTGCGATCGCATCTTGAATCTATAGCTTTGAATCCATAGCCTTGAATCTATAGCAAAGTAAGAATTCATTCATTCTTGCTTTGCTAGTCAAATTACCTACTGCTATGTAACGGTTTCAGCCGATAAGTTGCAGCCGATAAGTTTTAGCTGACAAGAGTGTTCTCAGCAAACATAATAGAAGCTGTAGCGCTCCTGTCGTGTTTGCTAAGCCGCTGTAGGTTAGAAAGTCGTCAGTAAAGAAGAGCGGGCTATAAATTGTAAAATTATTTTCCATAGATTCTAAAATTACTGAATGACTAGAAAATCAGAAAGAGAAAAAATGCTGTCTGGAGAACTCTACCTGGCGAGCGATCCAGAGTTAGCTAAGCTGCATGCTAAAGCACTTGACCTAATGTATGACTTCAACACGTCTCATCCTAGAGATGTTGCTAAACAAAAGAAAACGCTGCGCCAGCTGTTCGGCAAAATAGGACAAGAATTTTCTGTTACGCCCCCTTTTTACTGCGACTACGGCTGTCACATCTTTGCAGGAGAGAACCTATACATAAACGCCGATTGTACGATTCTAGACTGCGCTGAAGTCCACATCGGTAACAATGTTTTAATCGCGACAAAGGTGCAAATATACGCTGCCTATCATCCAACAGATCCTTCCCTTCGTCTAACACAAAAAGAGTTAGCTGCACCTATTAATATTGGTAACAACGTTTGGATTGGTGGCGGCGTAATCGTTTGTCCGGGTGTTTCTATTGGAGAAAATACTACGATTGGCGCTGGTAGCGTTGTTACTAAAGACATTCCAGACAACGTAGTTGCAGTTGGCAATCCGTGCCGGGTGATAAAACGGGTAATAAAATCTGTAGCTGCGAGTTGAGAGGAAAGACAAAGGGTATGAATTGGAAACTAAACGAAAGCGTGAGTACAAGCGCTGGAAAAGTTGCGGCAGGTTCAGACGGCGAAGGTCCACCACTGATTCTTGCTCACGGCTGGCCGTGGTCGTCTTTTTCCTGGCACAGCGTGATTCCTCTGTTATCTAAACGGTATCGCGTTCACTGGTACGATATGCCAGGCTATGGCCGATCGGACATGTCTTCTAATCAGCGGACTTCCCTAGATGTGCAAGGTGAGATTTTTGCAGAGATGCTGGCTTATTGGAAGCTTGATCGACCGCTGGTGGTTGCTCATGATTTTGGCGGGGCCACGACGCTGCGTGCTCACCTTCTACACCAGTGTGAATTCGGTGCGTATGTGCTGATGAATGTAGTAGCGATGCGTCCGTGGGGCTCTGAATTCTTCGATCATGTGGGTCGGCACGTTGATGCATTCTCGGGTCTTCCCCCTCACATTCACAAAGCTGTTGTCGAAGCCTACGTTAAGAGTGCAATCGTCAGTGAACTCAATGCGGGTGATATAGAACAGCTGGTTTTACCATGGCTCTCTAAGAGCGGTAAAGACAGCTTTTACCAGCAGTTTGCACAGGCAGATGAACGCTTTACCGCAGAGGTAGAGCCGTTGTATGGAAAGATTCGATGCCCAGTAAAGATAATTTGGGGAGAGAATGATCCCTGGATCCCGATAGAACGGGGGCGATCGCTTCATGAGCGAATTCCGCAGGCCTCATTTGAGACGCTACCGGGCCTTGGGCACTTGCCTCAAATGGAAGCACCAGAACGTGTTACAAGCGTACTCAACAGTTTTCTTCGCGACTACTAAAATTCATAGGGTTCGCCCTTTAGCCCTACATACAGCCCTACACACTTGCGATAGGTAAACCCTTCTTTGTCATCGCCTCAGACGTCTCTATCTGTGAGACGTATTGGGTCCAGTCGGAGCGCGATAGGGTTTTACCACAAACGACTGGCTGCTGATTGTCTCCATAAACAATGTAGCTGAAGACCAGTATTGGCAGTCCGAGAGGAGCCGCTAGATGATTGCTAAGTTCGTAAGTGGCCGGAAAGCTCTCTAGACTAACTTTTGCTGACTTTAGAGCAATGTTGTTATCGCTGAGGGTGCTGTAGGTGAAGCCCTGCTGTAAGGCTTCAGCTAAGGGGGATGCGATCGCAGCAGGAAAGCAATCGATTTCAAGCGCAATGGGCGTGTCGTCTGCGTAGATAATTTTTTCTTGTCGATAGACCTGCGAAGTCCTATCAGAAAGCTGTAGCTTGAGGATAATTTCTGTCGATGCGTTGATTTGCTGAAAGCTGAGAGATTTTACCCGGCTCGCATAGCCCTGCTGCTGAAGTGCCTGGTCAAAGTGCATCAAAGGATTCGATAGAGAAAATCTGATTTTTTGACGACCGCTGACGAAGATACCTTTTCCCTGTTGAGTAACGACGATGCCTTGCTTTATCAGGTTTGCGATCGCTCGTCTCACAGTTGTACGGCTCACACCAAAAAGCTCTCCCAAGTTAAACTCGCTGGGCAGCTGTTCTCCTACCGAGTATTGACCCAGATCAATTTGTTCTTTCAGCTTCTGGGAAATAGCAACATGTAAGGGTTGCTTCTGGATACCTGGCCCGCTAGAAACCATAAAAAAGTATCATCCTTCGGTGCGACTGCCGGTATCCTAGCGAAAAAAGAAGCGCGTGGCGTAGAGAGTTGTTGTGAAGTAGCTATAGTAAAGCGCTATAGCAAAGCAGCGATCGCTACACATAGGCAGGAGCCCGCTCGAACCGACTCAATTTGAACAGACTGGTGTCATGCGGTGTGCTGCCTTCAACCGCAATGTCCGCCAGCATTTTACCCAATAGCGTTGTGAATTTGAATCCGTGGCCAGAAAACCCTGAGCCGATGACAACATGAGGATAGTTAGGATGGCGATCAATGATAAAGTCTTTGTTCGGGGTAAGGGTGTAAAGGCAGCGCCGAGTGCTTAGTAGCGGACCGGCCGCACCAGGAATATAGTCTTTGGCGAACTCACGAATCCGCTCGGTCCAGACTTCGCTGGGCGTGTAGTCTACTTCCTCAGGTGAATCAACAGTGTCCCAGCCATAGAAGGTTGTGATCTTGACGCCAACACTGGGATCTTCGTGAGGAATGCCGTAGGGCATTTCGCCATAGTCGCCATTCATATGAGCAAAGAAGACAGGGAATTTGCCAGGCACAAAGTCACCGGCTGAGCTGGGCTGATAAAACCCTAGCTGGCAGGGCATGATTTTTAGCGGCAGGTGAATGCCTTGTTTGGCTAGAAGCGCTTTGGCCCAGCTGCCAGTGGTTAGGATAAGGCGATCGCAGCTAAACGTCTCTTTTTCAGTTGCAACGACTGCTCCGTTTTCGCTAGGTGTAATGGTGACCACAGGTGTTTTATCCAGTAGGGCTGCCCCTCTTGACTGGGCCAGTCTTGCATGGGCTAACACGCACCTAGAAGCTCGCAACAACCCTGACTCTGCATGGAACAGCCCTGCCATTCCTTCTTCAAGGTTAAACTGTGAGTAGCGCTGTTGAATCTCTTCTCTATCCAAATACTCGTAGTCCAGCTGAGCGGCATCCATACTTGTTTTGAGCGCTTGAAAAGTGTCTACATCGGGAAAGCCAAAGTCTAGCCCACCTGTTTTGACATATAGCTGTTCTTCAGCTTCATCTTGCAGCGCAAACCAGAGCGGATAGGCCGCTCGCATCAGATCGATATAAATGGTGTTGTCGTAGGTGTAGCGAATCACCCGCGAGTTGCCGTAAGAACTGCCATTTTGATGGTTGAGTTCGAACTGTTCTAGCAGCAAAACGCGCTGCTTTTGCTTGGCGAGGTAGTAGGCAGCCGCACTGCCTACACCCCCTGCACCGACTACGATGGCATCGAAATGTTGCGGCATGGCGTGGAATGCTCCCCTGTTAATAATCGGCTTGATCAGTGGTTAGGCAAATCGGTTAAAGACCTGCCGGGTGGGGCTGCAACGTAGGCGTATCGACTGCTTTCAGTCGCTGTTTTTCAAGCATTACCAGCTCCTGATTAAGCCCACGATACAGGCTATAGCACATAACCAGCAAAATAATTGCGAAGGGCAGCCCAGTGGCAATGGAGGCTGTCTGTAGGGCCTGCAAGCCACCTCCGAGTAGCAGCACCGCGGCAACAACGCCTTCGGTGACAGCCCAAAACACCCGCTGGGTTACAGGAGATTCTAGCTTGCCCCCAGAAGTGAGACTATCGACGACTAGAGAGCCTGAATCGGAGGAGGTCACGAAAAAGACAATGACCAGCACAATGCCAACAAAGGACGTTATGGCCGCTAATGGGAGCTGCTGTAGCATTACAAAGAGGGCTGTTGCGACATCTTCACTGACCGCGTCGCTAATGGTGCCCTGCAAGTCACCCAGTTCCATTGAGAGGGCCGTACCGCCAAACACTGACATCCAGAAGAACGTGAGCAAAGAAGGAACAAGCAGCACGCCCAAAATGAATTCTTGAACGGTGCGGCCTTTTGAAATGCGAGCAATAAAGATGCCGACAAAAGGAGACCAGGAGATCCACCAGCCCCAGTAGAAGACGGTCCAGCTGTTTTGCCAGGCGGTGCCTTCAAAGGTTTCTGTCCAAAAGCTTAGGGTAGGCAGGGAAGCGGCATAGTAGCCAACAGTTTCTACAAAAGAGCCCAGGATAAACAGCGTTGGCCCTACCAGCAGAACAAAGCTCATAAAGATAGCCGCCAATATCATGTTGAGTTCGCTAAGCCGACGGACGCCTGCATCTAGGCCAGAAACTACAGAGGCGGTGGCAAACCCGGTGATAATACAAATGAGTCCGACCTGAATAGGCGTACTAACAGGTAGCCCAAAGAGAAAGTTAAACCCGGCGTTGACCTGCTGCACGCCAAATCCTAAAGAGGTGGCTAGGCCAAACAGCGTGGAGGCAACGGCAAGAATATCGATTGCGTTACCGGGCCAGCCATAGATGCGATCGCCCAACACAGGATAAAACACCGAGCGGATTGTCAGCGGTAGACCTCGGTTGTAGGTAAAGAAAGCAAGCGATAGCCCAACTAGAGCATAAATCCCCCAGGCATGTAGCCCCCAGTGAAAGAAGGTGATACCCAAAGCCTGCTGAGCGGCTTCTTGAGTGAGCGGCTCAATAGTTCCAATCAGCGCGGGCGGCTCTTGAAAGTGAAACATAGGCTCAGCAACGCTCCAAAACATAAGGCCAATACCCATGCCGGCACTGAGCAGCATTGCCACCCAAGAGAAGGTAGAGAACTCCGGCTTTGCGTTGCGACCACCCAAGCGAATTTTACCAAACTTGCTGAAGGCTAGGAGTATGCTAACGCCTAAGAATAGGCTGACTGACAGAATCATAAACCAGCCCATGGCTTCTGCAATAAACGTTTGAATCGCGCCAAACGCAGTCTCGGCAGGCTCTCTAAAAATGAGTGTTACGAGGACAAACAACAGAATCAATCCAGCTGAGACCAGAAAGACTTCTGGGTGAAAGTCGAAGCCGTAGCCGGTAATATTGCGATCGCCCGGACTTCGGCGATCTCTATACGGCTGTGCTGAGGAAGCTTCTAACGGATCAGACGGTAAAGCATTTGGGGGCGTTTTTTCTGGCAAAGTTGAATCTTGTTGAGTCATAGGTAACCTTTACTCCTGTGACAGAGGGGCATCTGATAAAGAGACATCTTATAAAACAGCTTTATAAGAGGAATTCTTAAAATCTTTCAATAAAGACCTTTAAGGCAAATAAATGCGAGATTAACGACGAATATGCAAAGAAGTAGACAGAGAGAAAGCCAGGAAGAAGCAGCTAAGTCGCTTTGCGCTCAGTCACTTTGTGTAACGACCCTATAACTAGGCGCTACAACCATGCGTTAGCGACTCATGTTTAAGACTATTACTCAAGACCATAGATCGGATAAAAAGAGCGCTTCTGTCGCAGGAGATACCGTTATGGCTACAAGTCATTTTTTTCAACGTTTCATGATTTTACATGATGCCTACCGACTACAATATTTTTCCGTAAAGCAGGCAAACATTAATCTGAAGTGACCTTGCCAGAACAGTTTCAGGGATATGTTCTGTCTACAATCAGGGCGAATTCTCTACGACAAAACGAGCTATATT
>ERZ1740058.530-NODE-530-length-28137-cov-6.321701_pt1 | contig 28137 bp, 27 predicted proteins | sample MGYA00581745_ERZ1740058 | MGnify/ENA primary metagenome ERZ1740058 (study PRJEB43018, sample SAMN04849742) | marine metagenome | isolation source: floating plastic debris | place: Pacific Ocean | collected 2008-08-30 | study: EMG produced TPA metagenomics assembly... | reverse complement strand
CCAGATTGAGTTGAGGTGTAAAGAAGTAGCTTTGTCCGCGCAGAAACGGGTTTTTCCTCTGATGAATGAAGTACTGATAGCTACGGGTAGTAGCATCAAAGCGAGCGTGGGCATCGTCGGCAACCCGAACCAGTTTTGTGATACTAATATCGTACGGTAGTACCGCGTTAAACTTATGCAAGTGTTCATGTTTGGTTAATTGCTGAGAGGTATTAAAGTGCACTACCTGCCCCTGTGCGTGCACTCCGGTATCAGTTCTACCGCTGCCAGTGGTGACAATCGGCTCGCGCAAGATTTTGGATAGAGACTCGTTGACTAGCTGTTGTACCGATAACGCATTCTTCTGAATTTGCCAACCGTGGTAGGTAGCACCGTGGTACATCAGCGTGATGAAATAGCGCATAGGAGTGGTTAAAAACAGTAAAAATAAGTTATTGCAGAATAGCAGGTTACGTAATTGTTAAGTATATTGAGAAAATAGCGGAAAGCCCACCTATGTAAGTATTTGATATTCAAATTTTTACACATCTTCTATTTAATCATTACATGAAGCTTTTTGATTGAAATTTAACAATTGCTTCATCATAGTAACGCACTATTTTGTTTTTTCTATCCTAATTTTGTATCAATTGCTCGATAGGTAATTGACTTTATAGGGTAGTTGCAATTTTTTCGTTGTTTAAGAAGTGAGCAAAGTGAATGTTTTAGAAAAGCCCCAAGCAGCAGAACGGTTACATTCAGTAAGCAAGTATTTTTTGGTACTAGGTGCCATTGCAGTATTTGTGCTGTCTATCGATCTACTGAGTTACTCATTCCAGGGCTTGCGAGAAGACCTTACCGCTTCGGTACTGTCAGTAACTCTAAACCCCTTCATTGGCCTGTTTATCGGCCTGTTGCTAACGGCGGTCATCCAAAGTAGTTCCATTAGTACCTCCATCATTGTAGCCCTAGTAGGTTCAGGGACGATTAGTCTCTCGGCGGCAGTGCCAATTGTAATGGGCGCGAATGTAGGTACCACCCTAACCAGTACGGTAGTTTCGCTAAGCTTCATCACCAGCAAACGGGCCTTCCGGAAGGCAATCAGTGCCGGAGTGGTACACGACATCTACAACATCATGCTAGTGATGCTGCTGTTTCCCCTGGAGTATCACTATCAGTTACTATCTCGCGCCAGCTTATGGTTAGTAGGTAGCTTGGGGGTGCTTAGCATAAAAACTGCGCCTAGTACGGCTTATCAAGCCATTTTTCCAGAAGGCACGCTGGGCGGAGTCGTTTCGGAAACCATCGGTAATAGCTGGATGATGCTGTTGGTAGCCTTCGCCATGCTCTTTCTTTCGATTAAGTATATTTCTGCCATTATTTCCAAGACGCTAATCGGTGAGTCTAAGGACAGAATGAAGCAGTATATTTTCCGTAGTCCCTACAAATCCTTCGCCTGGGGTGGGACCGTCACTGCGGCAGTGCAATCCAGTTCCATTACCACATCGCTGATTATCCCACTGGTGGCTACTAACAAAGTCTCACTGGAAAAGTCTTTTCCCTTCATTATTGGAGCTAATATTGGTACTACCATCACGGCACTGGTAGCCTCGTTCTTTGCTACTGAAGTGGCCATCAGCATTGCTATTGTTCATTTGCTCTTTAATCTGTTGGGGGTATTAATATTCTTACCCTTCTCAAAAGTCAGGCAGGTTCCCATTACTATTGCTGCCTATTTCGGACGCCTTACGCTGCGTAATCGTTTCTACGGGTTCTTATACATTGTTTTTATGTTCTTCATTATCCCATTTCTGCTGATCTACTTCAATCAGCAGCCCTCTTGATTGCCTAACGGCAAGAAATGATGAATAATTGATAAGGGATAGTTGACAAGGAGTAAGTATTAGACATTCCTCATTCATCACTAATCATCAGTCATTACTCATCAATCATTGCGAATGTGTAGTAGGCTGACTATCTTGAAAGCTTTCCATCCATTTTTTAATAAACCACGCATGGCCAAGCATTCCGCAACCGAGACTTTTGATGCCCAACGCGAGAAAATCGAAGAAATTATTCAAAAACTGGCCGCCCAGTTTGATCTCGACGAAGACGATCTTACTACCATTAAAGAATGGGGCATCGCCCTGCTGGTAACTGGCGTTTCAGTGTACATTATTTATCAACTCTTTCAGCGAATGTTCGGCTCCGATGACGACCGGGATTACCGGGAAGAGATCGAGGAAGAAATATCGGATTACGCCGATCGTACCTCGGCTTTCATAGAAATGCTTAAAAAGCAGGCAGCATTATTTGCCATATCACTAGCTCGCCGTCAGATTATGCGGCTTTTCCGTTAACACTATTCCTGGCTAACTATGCCCGGACTATATACTGATTTAGTAAAACGTCAGCATCAGAAACAAAAGTCACTGGCGGTGCTCATTAACCCTGACCAACTGGATCAGGTAGCCGATACACTACGCCTGATTAGCTTCAGCGTGCAACAGCAGATTGATTACTTCCTGGTAGGCGGTAGTCTCATCACCACTAACAACCTAGGTGAAGTGATTCGTACCATTAAAGAAGAATGTACCATTCCGGTTATTCTGTTTCCGGGCAGTAACTTATATATTGAGGCGGGTGCTGATGCTATTCTATTACTTTCCATTATCTCAGGTCGTAATCCTGATTTGCTTATCGGTCAGCACGTGGTGGCGGCCCCCATCCTGAAACGCAGTCCATTAGAGATTATGGCTACTGGCTACATTCTGGTGAACACCGGGCAGGTGGCTTCGGCAACTTACTTGAGCCACACTACTCCTATTCCGGCCGATAAAGCTTCAGTAGCCGCCTGCACTGCCATGGCCGGCGAAATGCTGGGGCTTAAACTTATCTATCTGGATGCTGGTCCCGAAGCCGAGCGCTCTATCGATTCAAAAATGATTAGCGCCGTTCGTAAGGCAGTAGACGTACCGCTGATTGTGGGAGGCGGTATTAATAATCGATACAAAGCCACCCGCGCCTACGAAGCCGGAGCTGACCTGCTGGTACTGGATAGCCTGGAGCACAGTGCTGACTGGCTGCCCGAAGTAGCCGAAGTAACCCGTCAGCAAAACCGGAAGTCAGCAGACTAACCTGTGACCGCTGATTCCAAAGTAGATTATTTTTACCTATTTTTCTTTTCTCTATCTTCCCTTAAAAGAATTTTAAGAAATTTTTCGGCCAAGTGTAACCTTTCTGATTTTCCGAAGTTTCCCCGCTCAAATAAACTAGCCTAGCTTGGATTCTTATTCCGACAACGCTCTAATGCTCAAAGTAAAAGCCGGCCAACGCGACGCGATGGGGTTGTTATTTGAACGCTACCATCGCCGCCTGTTTGGTTTCTTCTACCAACTATCGGGACAGGCCGAGCCTAGCGAAGATCTGGTGCAGACCACCTTTTATCGCATGCTCAAATACGCTAACACCTATAAAGGCGAAGGGGAGTTTATTACCTGGATGTTTCACCTAGCTCGTAACGTATGGGCCGACCATTACAAAAAGCAGAAGCGCTTGCCTACGGAAGAGGTGTCAGAGAGTACTACGGTAGAGGAGAGGGGCGGGGAAACGGCTGACGATCAGCTAGCACAACTGCGGAAAGCGATCCGCTTTCTAAACCCGGAACGAAAAGAAGTGCTGCTGCTGAGCCGCTATCAGGGTCTTCGCTACCGGGAGATTGCCGAGCTGCTGAACTGCTCAGAGGCCAATGTGAAGATACGAGTATTTCGAGCGATACAGGATTTACGCAAAATTTTTCGTCAACTGGAAAAACAACAGCTATGAAGGAGCAACATACCCTACTTATCATGGACTATCTGGAAGGAAACTGGAATCCGGCGAAAGAAGCCCAACTTCAACAATTGATCGCTAGCGGCGAAATTAACACCAACGAGTTAACGGACTGGCAGCAGATTTACCAGCAAAGCGGCGGGTTGCCCACTCCAGCTCCCTCAGCCCGGATGCGGGAAAATTTTTACACCATGCTGGGCGAGTGGGATACAGCTCCTAAACTTAGCTGGTGGCAGCGATTCAGTAATTCGCTGAATGGCTCAGTACGGGTGTCGCAACTGATAGCTGGAGCGCTAGTGCTAGCGGTAGGTATCGCCTTAGGTTTCTGGCTAAGTCCGGCCCAGCGTTACGAGTCGCAGATCGTGCATCTGTCTTCCGAAGTACAGCAAATGCGGGAAGCCATGGTGCTTACCCTACTGGAACAGCCCTCAGCCATGCAGCGGCTAAAGGCAGTTAGCATCAGCACCGACCTTTCTTCCGCTACCGATAAAGTGCATCACGCTCTGCTGCGCACACTGAATGAAGACGCTCAAGTGAACGTTAGGCTGGCCGCACTGGAAGCGCTACTACCCTACGCCCAAGATTCGCTGGTACGGCAAGGACTGGTCCAGTCTATTGCTCAACAAGATGATCCATTGATGCAGATTGCTCTGGCCCAGGCTATGGTAGAGTTGCAAGAAAAGAAGGCAGTAGAACCATTGGAAGATCTGTTGGAACAGGAAAACCTGAACCAGGATGCCAAGCAGACCATTGAAAACAGCCTGAAAGTATTGATCTAAGCCAAATTTCATAAGACCGTAAAACCTATTCACCATGACACTATTTTCTGTTCTTATGCTCATTACTGCTTTTTGGCAGGATGCGCCCCCCCACCGAGAAACCATTACCCGAAGCCTACAATTTGCCGAAACCAGTGCTAATAATGAATTGTGGATTCACAACATTCAGGGCGACGTAACCGTGACGGGCTACGATGGCGAAACAGTGGAGATTAGTGTAGAAAAAACTATTGATGCTCGCCGCCAGGAATGGCTTCAACAGGGTATTGAGGAAATCCAATTGGCCACCGAACTAGATGGCAACGTGATACTGGTGTATATGGATGCCCCCTTTGTGGATGCTCGCCGCAAAGGAGCCCATTTCCACTACAATTCTAATCGTCACGACGATGATTACTCTTACCGTCTGGATTTCACGGTGAAGGTACCCCGGACTGTTAACCTGAAGGTATCTACCATTAATGGCGGGATAGTTTCCATTGAGAACGTGCAGCCTCAGCGGCTGGAAGCCCGCAACGTGAACGGGGGTATCCGGGCTACGGATGTCAGCGGGCAAACTTCAGCCACTACCGTGAATGGCAATGTGGACGTTTCTTTCACCGAAGCCCCCTCAGAGTATAGCCGTTTTAAGACCATCAATGGCGATATCACGCTCATCGTACCCGATGATTTATCCGCCGATGTATCCTTCAAAAGCATGAACGGCGACTTTTACACCAACTTTGATGAGATTAATTACCTACCCGCCGAAGTCTCATCGACTAAGGCTGGTAGCCGAACCCGTACCACTTACCGCATCGACCGCGCTACGAAGATTCGCATTGGTCAGGGCGGCACCACCGTTGAGACCGAGACCCTCAATGGAGAAGTTTATTTGAAACATAATTAACCCAAAAAATCATGAATGTTTTGCCTCAGATATCCAACGATGTCATGAAACTAATCCGTATCATTTTTATCGTCCTGATTGTGTACCTGCTCGCCTTTGGCATGGCCGTCGCGCAATCCGATGAATTGTTAGCTATTCCGCTGAGTAATCCTGGTGAACCCGGCGAAATTCGGGTTCAGTTAGTCCGAGGAGGTATCACTATTCGGGGATACGACGGACAGGAGGTAATTGTGCAAACCTCAGCCGATGAGGATTATTACGAAGACGATGAGCGGGAGCGGAATGGCTTGCGAAAGATTAGTAGCGGAGGAAATCTCTCGATGGAAGCCATTGAAGAAAATAACCGCGTAACGATTAAGTCTAGGTCGCCTCAAAGCACAGTAAACCTGGATATCCAAGTACCCCGTAACTTTTCGGTAAAGGCTAAAACGGTAAACGATGGCCGTCTGCTGATTGAGAACATTATCGGAGAAATTGAAGCTTCTAACGTAAACGACGACATTGAACTGCAAAACATCTCCGGCTCGGCAGTGGTGAATACCGTGAACGGGGAGGTGACCGTAGTTTTTGATGAGGTGACCCCCGATACTCCTATGTCGTTTACCACGCTTAATGGCGATATTGAAGTAACCATGCCTACAGCTACGCCTATGCTAGCAAAGATGAAAACCCTCAACGGTGAAATCTACACCGACTTTGATATGGACGTAAAAGCAACGGATAAGCGGGAGTCCTCTAACGAAGGGGGTGTTTATCGAGTAAAGATTGATAAAGAAGTTACCGGTACAGTAAACGGCGGTGGCCCCGAAATGTACTTCAAAAGCCACAATGGCGATATCATCATCCGCAAGAAGTAAGCTTGATTGGCTTGCTTCTTTCTTTTAACAAGGCAAGTACTATTTTTTCACAATCGTAAAAGCTACGCGGCGGTTTTTGCGACGCTCTTCTTCAATGGCATTGCTGGAAATGGGCTGGGTACCGCCGTAGCCTTTAGCGGTAATTCGGTCGGCGTCGGCTCCTTGCTGAATGAGATACTCCCGAACGGCTTCGGCCCGTTTTTGAGAAAGCTCCAGGTTTAGGTCGGCCCGACCCCGATTATCGGTGTGGCCGCCTACTTCAATGGCTACTTCGGGATTTTCCTGTAAAAATTCTACTACCTCGTCCAGACGCTCGTCGGAGCCGGGCAGCATACTGGAAGTGCCTCGATCAAAGAGTACGGTTTCCAGGTTAACAGTAGACCCTACCTCAATAGGAGTTAATAAATAGTTACGCTCAATGGCATCGATGCTTTCGGTTTCAGTTATCAGTACTTTGTCTCGCTCGCGAATAAAGCCTTCCGCCTGAACTAGCAGTTCGTAGTTATCATCCTGGGGCAAGGATACGCTAAACGTACCGTCCGCCTCCGTCTGCACCGTTTCTACCTGCGTAGTATCGTTGCGGATAGACTGGACTATCACCTCGGCTGTTAGTGGTTGCTGATCGTGTTCTCTGGCTACGGTTCCCCGAATGGTCATCATCGGTACTGCAGGCTCTACTACTACTGTTGATTCGGGAGCAGGCGTGATTTCATTAGACGATTGGGCTACGGCGATGGGTACTTCCTCAGGAATATCCAAAGAATCGGCTTCCTCCAAGGTTTCTTCCTCTTCCGGACTGATCCGGATACGAACCAGATCGGCCATACCGTCGCTGTTTTGGGTAGAAGTGAGGTAGGCGTATTCGCTATTCTGCGGGATGGTGTAGTACAGCTCCGTGCCCATGGTGTTTACGGTAGCTCCTAAGTTTTTAGGGTTTGACCAGCTTCTCCAAGAGTCGTCCAGCCGCACCGACATAAAAATATCCCGGCTACCAAAGCCTTCGTAGCCGTTACTGGCAAAAAAGAGCGTTTTGCCGTCGGGAGCTAGGAAGGGAGTCATCTCCTGATAGGGAGTGTTCACATCATTCCCCAGATTCTTGGGTTCCGACCAGGAACCATCGCTTTGGCGGAATAAAACGTATAAATCTTCGGCGCCTCGGGTATCGTACGATTGCAGCGTGACAATCATAATACTGTTACTGGCGTGCAATGATCCACTGCGGTGGCCGGACTTAGTGTAGAAGTACGGAATCTCCACAGCTTTAGGGAAACTCCACTGGCTGTGTTGCCCTTGGGTCATAGAAACTCCTTGGGTAGTGGGCTTCTTCCCTTGCTTCAGATAGTGTCCGTGCATGTAAACCGACTGCTCGCCTGAAAAGCCGATGATAGCATTATAAAAACGATTATTGATTGTTTTTCCGGCATGTTTAGCTTCGCCCCAATGCCCATCTTCCTTTCGTTCGCTGTACCAAACATCGCCCGGATCGGAAATACCACCTACGTTCTGAGGATGATACTGCCGTACGAAATACAGCGTCCGACTATCAGGGCTTAACACGGGAGCTGCTTCGTTAGCTGACGAGTTTAGGTTACCCGCTAGTTTCTCAAATTTTTCCTGGGCGTAGCCGTTGAGCAAAGTCGCAAAAAAAAGGATTAGCAGTGAAAAAAGGCGAACGTTCATAAACAAATGATGAGTAGTGAATAGTGGACAGTAAACAATTAATAGTGAGCAGGATGCATCTCTAGCAAAGATCAGAAAAATCGAGCTATTTTAATTGCACATTGTACACTGTACATTGTTAATTGTTGTAAGTTAATTTTACAGCACAATAATCGTACAACCAAGCCCTGCCCTTAGCAATTCCCGAAGGTTCTCTGGCAATACTTGTAGGAAGCTCTATTTTTGGGGCAACTAAACCTAACCAACTGCCACCTCTATATGGATTATTTCAAACTACGGGAAAATAACACCACGGTGCGCACTGAAGTAGTCGCCGGACTGACAACTTTCTTCACCATGGCCTACATTATCTTCGTGAATCCCAGCATTTTAGCGAAAGCGGGCATGGATTACAACGCCGTATTGATGGCTACCTGTGTGGCCGCAGCCATAGGCACGTTCATGATGGCGGTTGTTGCCAGGTATCCGTTTGCCCAGGCTCCAGGTATGGGGTTGAATGCCTTTTTCGCCTTCACGGTAGTGTTGCAAAATGGCTACACCTGGCAGCAGGGACTAGCGATTGTGTTCATTTCGGGAATATTATTTATCGTTTTGACTGCTACTGGAGCTAGGTCAGCTATTGTAAAAGCACTTCCGGCAGCAGTACGCTACGCTATTCCAGCAGGTATCGGACTGTTTATTACCCTGATTGGATTGAATAACGCGGGTATTGTTCACATGAACCAGGGGCCGATCATTGATATCGTTCTGGGGGCTGAAACGCTGGAGGCCGGAGCCTTGATTGAGCAGATTCAGCAGGCTCCGCCCCAAATTCTGGAAATGGGAAACTTGGGCTCACCATCAGTGCTGGTGGCTTGCATTGGGTTAATCATTATTGGTATGCTGTATGCGCTACGAGTTCCGGGGGGTATTTTGTTCAGTATCATTCTCACTACCATTGTCGGGCTGCTATTCGGTATTACTCAAATTCCCGACGACTTAAGCCTGGCCGGATTGAGTTTAGAAAGCACCTGGCTTAAGCTAGATTTTGTTGGCTTATTAAGTACTGAAACCCGAAGCATGGGTCAGGTAATCGCTACGCTGCTGGTGGTAATTATCTCTTTTTCTATGGTGGACTTGTTCGATACCATTGGTACGCTGATTGGCACTGCGGATAAGGCAGGCTTTTTGGATGAGCGAGGACACTTACCCCGCATGAAGCGATCGTTACTGGCTGATGCCATAGCTACTAGCGTAGGCGCTCTGTTAGGTACCTCTACGGTTACTACTTATATTGAAAGCAACGCCGGAGTAGCTGCCGGGGGTAGAACCGGTCTTACTGCACTGGTAGTGGCCATTCTCTTTCTGCTTTCTATCTTTCTAGCACCCCTAGCCGGTATGGTTCCGGCAGCGGCTACTGCACCCGCTCTGATTCTAGTTGGAATGCTTATGTTGCAATCCATCCAAAAAGTAAATTTTAATGATTTTGACGAGGCTCTTCCGGCGTTCCTGACAATGGTGCTGATGCCCTTTACCTACAGTATTGCCAACGGTATTGCGGCGGGTATTATCTTCTACGTACTGATTAAACTGGTGAAACGAAGATTCGACGAGATTCCATTAGTGCTTTACCTCTTAGCAGGTTTGTTTATACTAAAGTTTGTACTATAAAGTAGGCTATGTGCCCTCTGTACCTATTGTGGTAAAAAGATAAACCACATAGGCACAGAGGGCACAGTAGTTGGATTTACGATTGGGTGTTGACTAAATCTGATCTCAAAGAACATACCTATAATATCATCAGCGTAGCGATAGAAGTGCATAAACAGTTGGGGCCAGGGCTTTTGGAAAGTGTTTACCATCGGTGTATGATGCACGAAATGAAGCTTCGGAATTATGTGTTTAAGAGTGAATTGCTGGTGCCAGTTGAGTATAAAGGGCTTACATTGGATACTCAATTACGCTGTGACTTTCTATTTGCTAATTGCATTGTAGTTGAGTTAAAATCGGTAAACGCCATGACACCAATTTTTGAAGCTCAACTGCTAACTTACATGAAACTGTTACAGGTGCCCAAAGGAATTTTGATCAATTTCAATGTCACTAACATTTTCAGAGAGGGTCAAAAAACGTTAGTAAACGATTTATTTCGTCATTTACCTGACTAATCTATGTCCTCTATGTTTCTATGTGGTTCACTGAATTATACCACATAGGCACAGTAGGACACATAGAATTTTAGTAAAAAGCATCCTCAAAGTGCTCAATCTTCAAATCAGGCTCCAATGTAATCGCCACAATATCAAAGCGGATAAGCCCTTCCCAGTTGTGTTCACGAACGTAGTGGTCAGCCGCAGCGATAATCAGTTCGGCTTGTTCGGGGCTGACGAAGGTTTCAGGAAATCCAAAATCGGTATCGCGACGGGTTTTCACCTCCACAAATACTAGCAGCTTATTTTTCTGCACAATCAGGTCAACTTCCGCCCGGCGGTAGCGGAAGTTTCGGGCTACGAGCTTAAACCCTTTGTGCGCCAGATAATCAACGGCAATGTCCTCGCCCCGACGCCCGGTTTTCTGTTGGGAAGTTTTCTTCATTCGTCTTTTTAATATACTTACAATTTTAGTAGGTTCAATCTCACAAAAACGAACCCTATGCTACCCACCATAAACCCCACCCAAACCAGTGCCTGGTCGGCGCTGAGCGATCATTTTCAGCAGATGAAAGACGTACATATGCAAACGCTCTTTCAGGAAGATAATCAACGCTTTTCGCGCTTCTCCCTCAAATTTGAGGATATTCTGGTTGATTTTTCCAAAAACCGGATGACCGAAGAAACGCATAAGCTGCTACTGGATTTGGCCCAAGAATGTAAACTTTCGAATGCCATTAAAGCCATGTTCAGTGGTGACGCCATTAACGAAACCGAAGGCCGGGCAGTACTACACGTAGCACTACGAAATCGCTCTAACGATCCTATCCATGTAGATGGGGAAGACGTGATGCCCGAGGTGAACGAAGTGTTGGATAAGATGAAAAGCTTTTCCCAGAAAATCATTAGCGGCGAATGGAAAGGCTTCCGGGGCAAACCCATCCGCGATATTGTGAACATCGGTATCGGCGGCTCCGATCTGGGTCCGGTGATGGTTACCGAAGCCCTCAAACCGTATAAAAAGGAGCACATCAATGTGCACTATGTCTCCAACGTAGACGGCACGCATATTAGCGAAATCCTGAAGCCACTCAATCCGGAAACCACACTCTTCGTGATTGCTTCCAAAACTTTTACTACGCAGGAAACCATGACTAACGCCAACTCGGCCAAGGACTGGTTTCTTAAGCAAGCCAATGATGAGGATGCAGTGAAAAAGCACTTTGTCGCCCTTTCTACCAACCGAGAAGAGGTAGAGAAATTTGGGATTGATCCGGAGAATATGTTTGGCTTTTGGGATTGGGTAGGCGGCCGTTATTCACTGTGGTCAGCTATCGGTCTTACCATTGCCTGCTCCGTTGGCTTTGAGAATTTTGAAGCACTACTGGCCGGTGGACACGCCATGGATCAGCACTTCCGGGATACCGTTGCCGAGAAAAATATCCCGATCACATTGGCGCTAATTGGCATTTGGTACAATAATTTCTTTGGGGCCGAAACTGAAGTGATCTTACCCTACGATCAGTATATGCACCGCTTCCCGGCCTACTTCCAGCAGGGCAATATGGAAAGTAATGGTAAGTACGTCGACCGCGACGGCAACCCGGTAGACTACCAGAGTGGCCCTATTATATGGGGAGAACCTGGTACCAATGGGCAGCACGCTTTCTACCAACTGATCCATCAGGGTACCAAGCTTATTCCAGCCGATTTTCTCGCTCCAGCCCAGAGTCAGAACCCAATTGGGGATCATCACGCTAAGTTGCTGGCGAATTTCTTCGCCCAAACTGAGGCACTAATGATGGGAAAATCCGAGGAAGAAGCCGCTCAGGAGCTACGCGATCAGGAAAAATCCGAGGAAGAAATCAAACGTTTAGCCTCGTTCAAAACTTTCCAAGGGAATAAACCAACCAATTCAATCCTATTTGAAAAGCTGACTCCGCACACCTTAGGAGCCCTGATTGCGATGTACGAGCACAAAATTTTTGTACAAGGCGTCATCTGGAATATTTTCTCCTTCGATCAGTGGGGGGTAGAACTAGGAAAGCAACTGGCTAAAAAGATTTTACCCGAACTGGAAAGTGATGGTACTATCTCTTCTCACGATGCTTCTACCAATGGCCTGATTAACGCATTTAAGAATATGCGGTAAGAATATTATTGATGATGTTCCTACGATGTATGTCCTCAGCATGAGTCTGAAAAACCTTATACCGAAGCATAAAGACGATACAGAAACAGCTGAGAAACTATTTGAATATTCATATGAAGAAGTAAGAAGTATTATTCCTGAACTGTTGGCATGGATTCAGGATATGAATTGGCCTGTCTCAAGGCCTATGGCAGACTATTTAGTTTCAATGTCGGAATATCTTACTAAGGACTTAATGAAGATATTAAACGGGAATGACGAAGTTTGGAAATACTGGTGCATCGATGTTTTCGGACTTTACTCCGACAAGCCTCTCGATCCAACTATTGTTGCTAAGATTAAAAGCATTGCTGAAAATCCAACTGAATCTGAAATAGCAGAAGAAGTTGTTGAACAAGCCTTACGATATTTAAAGAAAATAGCGCACAATACTAAATAAAACCAATGCTTAACTTCCACCATATTTCGTCTTCCTCGTCTTTCAACCAACGTCAAGTCCTGCGAACATCGACGTCTCCGAAACCTACACTGTCTCTATTTTAACCGGATCACCGATGGAGTTCAGAGCAGCTACCCGAAAAGATGTAAAAGCAATCGTCGGTATGTTAGCTGATGATGAATTGGGTAGCCAACGCGAAAACTTTACCGACCCGCTACCCGATAGCTACTACTCTGCTTTTGAAAACATCAGTCGTGATCCCAATCAGGAACTCATTGTGGTAGAAGATCAGGGAGAGATTATCGGGACGCTTCAGCTAAGTTTTATTCAGTATCTCACGTATCAGGGCGGTATCCGGGCCCAGATTGAAGCGGTACGCATTAAGCGTGACCGACGAGGCCAGGGATTAGGCGAACAAATGTTCCGGTGGGCAATTGACCGGACAAGGGAGCGAGGGGCGCACCTCTTACAGCTAACCACTGACAAGCAACGTCCCGAAGCTATCAAGTTTTACGAGAAATTAGGGTTTGTCGCTACCCACAAGGGCATGAAACTGCACTTTACGCAGTAATCCGCTACCTTTGTGGTATTGTAACAGCCAAAGTATGCCAGCCCATCAATTTATTCCCTACCAGAACCCTACTTACGAAGGAGAGGCCCTGCGCCAGCGAGCCGAAGAGTTTTGCCACTTTATGGACCGCCGCCGCTCCCTCCGTATGTTTTCTGATAAGCCGGTACCCAAACAGGTAATCCAGCATATCATTATGACTGCTTCTTCGGCTCCTTCCGGAGCGCACAAACAGCCCTGGACGTTCTGCGCCATCTCCAGCCCGGAGATGAAAGCTAAGATTCGGGAAGCCGCTGAGCAGGAAGAATATGTGAACTACCACGGCCGCATGTCGGATAGCTGGTTAGACGACCTCAAGTTGTTCGGTACCGATGAGCATAAACCCTTTCTGGAAATTGCTCCCTGGCTAATTGTAGTTTGCAAACGCGCTTACGAAGAGGAAGCGGGTGAGAAAAAGAACAATTACTACGTCACCGAATCAGTAGGCATTGCTACCGGGTTTCTGTTAACCGCCATTCACCATGCCGGTCTAGTGGCGTTGACCCACACGCCCAGCCCCATGAATTTCCTGACGAAAGTACTGGATCGCCCGGTTAACGAACGCCCTTTTTTACTCATTCCGGTAGGCTACCCCGCCGCCGATGCCGAGGTGCCCGACATCCAACGAAAACCGCCCGAAGACGTTATTGTATACTACGAATAAGGCTATCGCCTATGGAAAAGATTATCATTAAAAATTTCGGTCCAATTAAGGATGTTGAGCTGGAAATCAAAGACATCAACGTCTTCATTGGCAGTACTTCTAGCGGAAAAAGTACGGTAGCGAAGTTGATAGCTATTTTTAAAGATATTTTCTCGAAAGCAGATGGAGATATAAATGATTTTATAAGTGATTTAAAGAAATATAATATTGATTTTTCTGTCAATGATAATACATATATAGAATTTGAAGCTAGAAATTATTCTTGGAAATTAGAAGAGAGGATAGTTAGTAGTAATCATCCTAATAAAGAGCTTGAACCAATAGTTAATTCACTTTTTGCTTTGTTCGAAAAACTAACTGATGCTTTTATTCAGTCTAAAGAAAAGATGACATCGTTAAAGGATGAGGTAGCTAACCGCACTGCTAATTGGGCTGCCTTAGCTGATCTTTTAAAATTCTTAGAAGAAAACAAAAATAGATTTGATTCAAAGATGCTAAGGGAAACTCTTCCAGTAATTAGAAATTTATATACTAGCAGAACTCAGGAATCAGACAATAGATATAGCTTTACAGAAAAGGTTGCTAGTGTTAATGATCTTTTAAATACATTATTTGACAGTGCTAAATTAAATCTTATTTATTATATACCTGCTGAAAGAATTCTATTATCAATGGTGGCTGAGTCAATCTTCGGATTAATGAGTAACGATGTCTCTATTGCTGAGTGTATTAAAGACTTTGGTGCTCATTTTGAATCAGCCCGAAGGAAGATCAATCAACTCTCTATCCCTTTTTTAGATTCGAAATATAATTATTCTGATAAATCTAATTTTATAACTTTTTCCGATGGAGCAAAAGTTAAGCTCGAACAAGCTTCTAGCGGCTTACAATCTATTATTCCCCTTTTGCTAGTTGTTGAGTCTAATACTATTGATGAAAGTGTAACCAAGAAATGTTTTGTACTTGAAGAACCTGAACTCAATTTGTATCCAACGGTTCAAAAGGAACTGATAGAATTTATCGTTGAGCGAATCAATAAGTCAAAAGACAAGCTAATTATCACTACGCATAGTCCGTATGTGCTTACTTCGTTGGATAATTTGATTCAGGCGAGTAACGCGGCGAAGGTGAACCCCGAGCAGAAAGAGAAAGTAGTAGAGATTGTGCCGGAAGAAAAGTGGGTAGATTTTGATCGGGTGGCTTGTTACTACTTTGAAGAGGGTACCTGTCGTTCTACCCTAGATACCGAAAACCAAACCATCGGCGCTTCCAATATTGACGATGTATCCGAAGAGTTAGGAAAAACCTTCGATCAGTTGCTAGAACTCAAGTACGCTCATGTGTCGTAAGCAATTGATTGAGGCACTGAAGGCAAGCAAGAAGAGCGAATGTTTTGATAATTCAACGGTAGCGGAAGAAAATGGGAAGAAGTTTCACCTAGAAAATAAATCTAAGAAAACGATCTGTCGGGTGAAAGTCGATGGATGCCTAATTGATAATCAGCGTACCAAACGTTGTGACTATTGGTTTAAAATATGCGAAACGGAGCAGCATTTTTTGGTAGAGTTGAAAGGTACAGATGTTAGTAAAGCAGTTGAGCAAATTATTAGCACATTTGACTTTGTGAACAGAAAGTTAGAGTTATCACCAGAGCGTTTTGAAGGAATCATTGTTTCCAGTGCCGTACCTAAAGCAGAACAGAAGTTCAGAGCATTAAAAGTAAAAATACCGAAGAGAAAAAGGATTAAGAATTGAGAAGCATAGTCATCAGTGTAAAAAGAAAATTTAACTAGCGGTTTGTCATGATTGATTACCAAATACCTGATTTACCTCAAACTCATTCATTCACCGTAGATGAAGTGTATAAAATGTACGAGCACGGTATTTTACCTCCCGATGAACGCCTGGAACTAATTGACGGACAACTGTATCGTATGAGCCCAAAGAATCCTCCGCACGTTATTGTGCTGCGTAAACTGATGAGTTTCTTTAACTCACATCTTTCAGAAGAGTCTTATCTTGTTGATAAAGAAGTTCCGTTGGATATTTCAAAAAAAACTGTACCTGAGCCAGACCTTATTGTTGCTCGCCAACGTCCTGCCCTTTGGGAAGATGAGCATATAAAAGTAAGCGATGTAGAGCTACTGATAGAGGTAGCCGATAGTTCACTTCAGTTTGATTTAAGTACTAAGAAAGATTTGTATGAATCTGTTGGTGTACCTATCTATTGGGTGATCAACTTGCCTAAGCAACAGATTCATATGTTTAGCCATTGGCGAAACGGACGATACACAGTAAGCACTATCTATAAAGAGGGGGAAATATTAATTGAACCGCTCAATCTTAGCATCTCTTTTGCTGATATTTTCCCTAAACTGTAAAGAACAATGACTGAACTATACCCACTAAATTTCCGCACCATTTTTAAAGACAAGATTTGGGGCGGCGAGAAAATCAAGACAGTATTAGGAAAAGACTTCGCTCCCCTACCCAATTGCGGCGAAACCTGGGAAATCTCGGGAGTGACCGGTAATGTGTCAGAAGTAGCTGAAGGAGCTTTAGCTGGAAAGAATCTACAGGAACTTTTAGAAACCTATCGGGGAAAACTGGTGGGTGAGCGAGTGTATCAAAAATACGGCAACGAGTTTCCACTGCTGATAAAATTTATTGATGCCAACGATGATCTTTCTATCCAGGTCCATCCCGACGATGAATTGGCCCAGAAGCGGCACAACTCCTTTGGAAAAACCGAGATGTGGTATATTATGCAGGCCGACGATGAAGCTCAGTTGACCGTAGGTTTCAATCTACCCATGAGCCGGGAGAAATACCTGGATGCCTTTGAAGACGGAAAGTTGATGAGTATACTAAATGAAGAGGATGTACAGGCGGGAGATGTATACTTTCTGCCCGCCGGGCGGGTGCACAGTATTGGTAAGGGAATTCTACTGGCCGAAATCCAGCAGACTTCCGACGTCACCTACCGCATCTACGACTTTGACCGCCGAGATGATAAGGGCAATACCCGCGAACTGCACGTAGAGCAGGCACTGGATGCCATCGACTACCAGGAGTACGACGAGTACAAAACACTGTACGAGACCAAAGAAAATGAGGTAGTAGAGATAGTCAAGTCACCCTACTTTGTTACCTCACGCTTAGAGTATACCGAAAGTACTACCCGAGACTACCGAAGCCGCGACTCATTTACGATCTATGTCTGTGTAGACGGCGAAGTGGATATTTTTTCTAACGAAGTACGTTATCCCATCAAGAAGGGTGAGGCGTATTTATTGCCGGCTAGCGTTGAGCAGATAGAGTTGGTAACCTCTGCGGGTTTTACGCTGTTAGAATCTTACGTACCGGAGTAATAATAATTACAAATTAAAAATTACAGGTTGCAAGTTTCTGAGAAGAACAAACAGGTAAATGTACAGCACTTGGGATTGATAGATTATGCCCAGGCTTGGGACTATCAGGAAAAAATCTTTTCGGAAACCGTTCAAACCAAAATTGCTAATCGCAAGCAGCCCGACCAGCAGCAAACTACGCAGAATTACTTGCTCTTCTGTCAGCATCCCCCGGTGTACACGCTAGGTAAAAGTGGTCAGGAAGATCACCTGCTACTCTCCGTTAAAGAACTAGCCGAAAAAGGAATTCAGTACTACCCAATTAACCGGGGGGGCGATATTACCTTTCACGGACCGGGGCAGATTGTAGGCTATCCGATCTTAGATTTGGATCATTTTTTCACCGATATTCATCGTTACCTGCGCACCCTGGAGGAAGCAGTCATCCTCACCCTGGCTAATTACGGAATTGACGCCGGGCGTATTCCCGGATTAACCGGAGTATGGATTGATTACGAGCAGCAGAAAAATCCTCGAAAGATTTGTGCGATGGGTGTAAAGTCCAGTCGCTGGGTCACCATGCACGGCTTCGCCCTGAACGTAAATACTGATCTTAGTTACTTCGATCACATTGTTCCCTGCGGGATTAAGGATAAAGCCGTCACCTCACTGGAAAAGGAATTAGGAGGCCAGCAGGATTTGGAAGAAGTCACTGCCATTTTACTGAAGCATCTGTCCGGTCAGTTCGGTATGGATGTGGTTTCAGCGACGGCCAAAGCAGGTTATTAGTGTAAATTTCTATGAAAAAAGATATTGATTTTCCGAAAGTGGAAGGAGTGCAGATGGTAATTGGCCGCCGGAAGAACGAAGATTCAGGCGACTATGAGTTTCATGTGTACCTGATCAACGATAATGATTTCTCTTTAGAGAATGTACTGGTAAATTCATCTGGCTACAGTAAAAAGAAGGAGCAGAAAACTTCCGTATTACGACACTATCTGGAAACAATGGAACCCAAAAGCACCGCTAAAATTGAGTTGATTAACCCCGATCTGTTTTCACTGGTCAACCAGTTTTGGGTAAGCTACTACCGAGGTAAGGAGGTATACGATAAAAAATTCGTATTCATGCCCGAAAGCATTACCGAAGAAAATTTTCAGTACATTGACTCGCTGGAAATGGAAGGCGTACTGCACGCATAACTTAAATTAACCCTATGAGCCAGGCTCCCGTTATGCTGGGAATTGACGTAGGTACTACCAGTGTAAAAGTATTGGCGGCTGACATTGAAGGAAAAAACATTTGTGCCGAAGATGCTTCCTACCCATTGTATCAGCCCCAGGAAGGTTACCGCGAACAAAACCCTCAGGAGATACTTGAGGCTCTACACCATGCAGTACAAACCGTTCTAGGTCAAATAAATCAGCCTATCGTGGGGGTTAGTTTCAGTACCGCAATGCACAGTTTGTTGGCGGTAAACGAAGCTGGAAAACCAATTACTCCGATGCTTATCTGGGCGGATACCCGTAGCCAAAAATACGCTGAAGAATTACGAGGTACTCCCTTGGGCAGTAAAATATACCAGCGTAGTGGTGCTCCCATCCATGCTATGCTGCCGCTCTGCAAAATTGCCTGGCTGCGCGATCATGAAGCAGAAATCTTTCAGCAGGCCCATAAGTTTCTTTCGTTTAAGGAATGGTTGCTGTACCAGTGGTTTGGCAAGTACGTGATAGACTACTCTATGGCTACCGCTACCGGGCTATTCAAGCAGGAAAGCCTGGGCTGGTACGAAGAAGCACTGGCTTTTGCCAGTATTGATGCAGAACAATTATCGAAACCAGTCCCTACCACTCACGTACTGGAAGGCCTTTCTGAAGAAGCCGCTAACGCAACCGGTTTATCCAGAAGAACCCCTGTAGTAGTAGGCGCTAGTGACGGCTGCCTGGCTAACCTTTACGCTAGCGGTATGAACCCCCGGGAAGCGACCTTGTCCTTAGGAACCAGCGGTGCCATCCGGCTAATCGCTCCGGAAACCACGCCGGACGAACAAATGCGGATATTTAATTACCTACTTACAGAAAAATATCACGTAATCGGTGGACCTACCAATAACGGGGGAATTATCCTGAACTGGTTGCAGAAGAACTTGTACGATAACCACTGCCCACCCGAAGCTATTCTAGCAAAAGCCGCTAAAGTAGAAGCGGGAGCGGACAAGCTGGTTTGCCTTCCTTACTTCCACGGTGAGCGGGCTCCTTTCTGGAATGAACGCATGACGGGAGGGTTTTTTGGTGTTGGTAATGATCATACACTGGATTACTTCGCCCGAGCCGCACTGGAAGGAGTAGTATATAATATGTACAGCATCGGTCAGGGTTTGGAAGATACTGCCGGAGGCTTTGACGCTATCTGGGCCGATGGCGGGGTAACTCGTTCCGATTTTATGGTGCAGTTAATTGCCGATGTATTTAACAAACCGGTGTATGTAGCAGAGAGCCACCACGGAGTAGCCGAAGGAGCCATTATGCTGGGAAGTGTTGCTTTAGGGCTGGTGGACTCGCTGGAAGAAGTAGTAAAGAATACTGAAAAAAAGCGGGAATTTACCCCAAATGTAGCGCTTCGCTCGGCGTATCAGGAGCAGTACGAGCGCTTTCAGCAGTGGGGCGAAGTAGTGGCCAATCAAGTTGCAAACTCAGAGTAGCCCCAGATCATCCTTAGATACAATCTCAAGCAACTGCTTCACCTCATCGGCCTTCTCAAACTCATCCAGTTTCTCAAACGAAAGGATTAAGCTGCGCAGCACCCGGCGAATAATATCGATGGTTTGGCAGGGCTGATAAAACATATCATCGGACGGTAGCTTCAACTGTTTGATATAATTATCAATATCCTGCTTAGCAAAGAAGAGCACGCGGCTAAAGGCTTTAATATAGAATTGGATGTCATCATGTTTGTAGGTATAAATAAATAAGCTAGGTAAGTTTACTCCGTACACCGGTAGCTTTAGACGTTGGGCTACCAGCATATACACCACACACAGCGAAATTGGGTTGCCCTTCTTGGTTTCTAGCACCCGATTAATCATAGAGTTAGCCGGTGAATGAAAGTTTTTGGTATTAGCCCTAAATTTCAGTTTGTTAAATAGTACGCTATTCAGAATACGTACCTGATCATAGGGATGAACATCAGTCTTAAACTCTAGCCAAGTGTCGTAGTAAATCTGCTCTATCTCCTTCTGAATACTATTTAGCGCGAGGTCAGGGTACTGATAGGTGGCAATAATCCACATACCTTCCAGCAAGTCCTGTTCATCACTATGGTACCACTTATCTAAGCGTTCCTTGAGCGAGTCGAATTGGAGTGTATGAATAAGGTCTTCAATACGTCGCTGCACATTGGGATTAAAGTTTTTCTCCCATTCCTGCTCCAGAAAAGGAATAATGGGATTTCCGTAGGAGATGAGTCGTTCCTCAACGTGATTAAGGATTTCGTAGTCTTCGTCGTCAAGCAGGGCTACCAAGGCTTTGAGTTCCCGGTCGTTCATAGAGAGCATTGTTTACTTCAGAGCGATTCCCTAAAGATACACAATGACGAATTAATCCCTACCAGTAAATACGGGATTTTACCCAAATTATTAGCTATGGTGCTATTGCTCAGAGTCTTCGCCTTCCTCCTGTTCTTTGTTTTTATCTTTATCCTTTCCCCCGCCAAATACCGAGAATCTAACGTAACGCTTAGGGTTTTCGCGCAAGTCAACCAGTAGCCGATCCAGATCTTCAGCGGTGCTATTGAGGTTATCATACAGCGAATCATTATTAATAAGTTTGCCCATAGAGCCTTCACCTTCATTTATTTTAGCGGTAATGGCATCTAGGTTTTGAGCAATCTGATCTAGCTTCTCTACCGTAGGCTGTAGCTGTAAGTTGTTTACACTATCCATCAGGCGATTCAACTTGGTCAGTAACGGACCCAATCCAACGCGCTGGTCGCTCAACTGCTGGGAGAGCAATTCAAAATTAGTCAGTATGGCATTCAGGCGGCGTTCATTTTGCTGAAGAATACCGTTCAAGCTTCGGGTAGTTCCCTCCAAGTTATTAACAGTGGCTGATATTGAGGAGGTATCACCGACTAGTGTACCAATAATATTGGACATCTCTTGCTGATCATCCGCACCGAGTATTTCGTTGAACCGGGCCAGGGTGGAATCCAGCTTTTCGGTAATCGGTAGGGCTTGGGCCTGTACACGTTCTACAATTCCTTGTTCAATTGCTGACTCTAATGTATCACCTTCACCTAGAGGCTGGCTTAGATTACCTACATTCAGGTTAAGGGCTTTGCTGCCCAATAAATCACTAGATACCAATACCGTAGTAGCCCCTTCACCCAACAGAATTTCCTTGCTGATTTTAAGTGTCACCAGTAATTGATTGCCTTGCTCTTGCAAGAGTTTGATGCTCATTACCTGCCCCACTTTGTATCCATTAATCAGTACTGGATTAGAGGGAGTTAGTCCCTCTATATGATCGTAAACGACGTAATAGGTGTTGTTGCGGGAAAAGACTTCTGTGCCTTTTAAAAACCGGACTCCGAAGAACAGGATTACCGCGGCCACAATGGCCAGCAAAGACACTTTTACTTCCTTGGATAATTTCACAAATAAAAAATAATGTTACACAAAACTTGGCTAACCGTTTCTACATACATACTGTATAGAGGCTAAATAGGTTTAGGTAAACCAAAAATATCCGACTAATACGTTTCTATATCATTCTTGTAGTCGCGGATGGCCCGGAAAATACCGGAGGCAATATACGTCTGACCCAGCTCGTCGTTCAAGTACTTTTCTTCTTTCGGATTGGTAAGATACCCCAACTCGATCAGCACACTGGGCATGGAGGTGCGCCACAGTACCAGAAACCCGGCCTGTTTCACTCCCCGGCTGCGACGTCCCACCCGATGCTTAAACTGCGACTCTACTTTATCGGCCAGCATCAGGCTATTGCCCAGGTAAGCATTCTGGTAAAGAGCAAACAAAATATGGGAGCCGGGGGCATTAGGATCGTAGCCGGCGTAGCGCTCCTCAAAATTTTCTTCCATTAAAATTACGGAATTCTCCCGTCGGGCTACGTTTAGGTTAGCTTCTACCTTATGAGTTCCCATCACGTACGTTTCGGTTCCGTATATGGATTCATTACCCGGAGGCATTGCGTTGGCATGAATAGAGACAAATAAATCTGCCCCATTCTTATTAGCAATGTCGGCTCGGCCCTCTAGTGGAATAAATGTATCGTCGGTGCGAGTGTAAATTACTTCTACTTCTGGAAGGTATTTATTGAGGATGTCTCCCAGCTTTTTAGCTACACTCAAAGCCACATCTTTCTCCTCCGAGAACACGCCGTGCGTACCCGGATCTTTTCCACCGTGGCCAGCATCGATCACTATTTTTTGGACCTGATATTGCTCTACTCCTACTGTACTAAAGGAGGCCATCAGTAGCAGGAGCGAAAAACATGCGGTGCATATAATATTTCTCACCATGCTTCGGTTGTTTAGGTAACAAAGCCTACTTTTGCGTAAACTTGCTATATTTTCTTTAAAACGTAAAAATACATTGCATTATTTACAATACGTATGTATTGTTTGGCTAGTATTTGCTTCGGCCATAAATTCAATGGCCCAGGTGCCGGAAGACCCACTTCCTAATGCTGATACCCTGGGAATTCTCGGCCCCAACGACACCATTCCGCCTACTTTGCCTCCTCCCGATACCATTAGTGCTCAGGCTGACTCGCTGGTCACCGATAGCATTACCGTAGAGCCGCAGGGAGATATAGAAACTACAATTGCTTATGATGCGGAAGACTCTATTAACTTCGACGTGGTAAATCAGATTATCTACCTCTACGGTAATGCCACTATCGACTACGGAGAAACTTCCCTTCAGGCCGACTACATTGAACTCGACTGGATTAATAATATGCTCACCGCCCGGGGACGAGAGGATTCTACCGGACAGGTGGTCGGCAAACCAATTTTTAAAGACGGAGATGGTGAATACCAAACAGAAGTAATTCGCTATAATTTCGACACCCAACGGGCGTATATTTCGGGGGTGCTTACCCAACCCCAGGGGCAGGGAGCCGGCTACGTATACGGCGAAACAGTGAAGAAAAATGAACGCAATGAAGTGTTCATCAACAAAGGCTGGTACACCACCTGTGACTGTGAACCGGGAGAGATACCGGATTTCTACATTCAGTCAAGCAAAATGAAAGTGGTGCCTGGCAACGTAGTGGTTTCGGGGCCATTCAATATCGTAATTACTGATATTCCTACTCCGCTAGGACTGCCCTTCGGCATATTCCCGATGCCCCGTGAGCAGAACTCAGGTATTATTATTCCGCAGTACGGTGAGGAACAGCGGCGCGGGTTTTTCCTGCGAGACGGGGGATATTTTTTCGATATTAGCGATAAGGTGAATCTCACACTACTTGGGGAAATTTACTCTAAGGGAAGCTACGGATTTACGGTCAATACGCAGTACCGCAAGCGGTACGCGTACAATGGTGGATTAGACTTTCGGTTTAATCAGCAACGGGTAGACCCCGATAGCGAAGACTCCGAGATAGCCCGCGACTTTAGGATTAACTTCCGGCATTCGCCGCAATCAAGGGGGCTGAGCCGGTTTTCAGCTTCTATTAATGCGGCCACTAGCACCTACAACGTTAATAACCCCACAGCCAACGTCCAGCAGAACCTGAATACTACCCTAAACTCTAGCGTGCAGTATTCTACCTCGTTCCGGAACACTCCCTTTAATATGGCCCTGAGTGCCCGCCACAACCAAAACCTTTTAACGGGAGTATTTAATGTGATACTGCCGGATATTTCGGTGAACATGAATCGTATTTATCCCTTTCAGAACCTAGCTAAACGGCGTACTGGTTGGCTGGCTAAAGTGAATGTTGGTTACCGAATGCAGGGCCGCAACGAGTTTACTAATGACCGGGTACGACCGCCCCGGGGCATCCCCGAAGATCAGATTGCTGGCTATGACCCATTTTTGGCAGATAGCGTACTGGCTATCAATGCTGATAACTTAAGCGAAATACTAAAGCGTACCAAGACCGGCATGCGACACACCATTCCTATCTCTACTTCATTTAATGTACTTAACTTTATTACCGCCTCACCTTCGTTTAACTACGAAGAGATTTGGTACCTGAATAAATTCTCCTACAATAGTGATGATTTTAATAATATCGTCATCGACACCATTACGGGATTTCACCGGGTATCATCCTGGAGTACCAGTATGAGTTTTAGTACCCGGGTGTACGGCACGTTTAACTTCCGCAGCGAACGCATTCAGGCCATTCGCCATACCATTATTCCCTCCATCAGTATCGGCTACACTCCTGACTACCAAGGCCGCTATTACCAAGATGTACGAATTGGACCACAATTAGACCCTGAAGATGATCCGCTTTCTCAGGGACGTGATCGGAACCTAGTGACGGTGCCACTGTTCGACGAACGGGTTTACCGCGCCCCTAACGCCGGGCAGGCGGGCTCCGTAGGCTTCTCGCTGGGTAATAACATTGAGATGAAGGTGCGGGATAAGAATGATACTACCGATGCAGAAAATGCTACCAAGAAGATACCCATTTTTGAAAGCTTACAGTTTAGCACCAGCTATAATTTCGCGGCTGACTCATTCAGGTTAGCACCGATAAATATTTCCGCCCGTACCCGGTTATTAGACGGAAAAGTATCTATTAATGGGGGAGCTACTGTAGATCCTTACACTTATATTCCTGACCCTATCCAGCCTAGAGATACTATCGTCTCATCCGGAGCCGTATTTGAACAATTTGTGAAGTACGACCAATTTGCTTGGAATACAGACCCCATACCTATTGGAGATGGTGAATTCTACAAACCTGATTTCAGCCTTGGAACCCTCTCGCGGGCTAACTTTAACATCAGTACTCGATTGCAGCCTAAATCTAAAAAAGAGGAAAACGGAAGTGATAATCCCGAAGACGATGTAAACCCAAATATAGATGACGTAAATGAGCTGGAACTAGTGGGACCTGCTTACGACGATTATGCTGACTTTGATGTAGCTTGGAGTCTTCAGCTACGTTATTCGTTTAACTACCGAAGAGACTTACGGCGTAAACTCATTGTACCCCCCCGACCACGCAACGATTTTTATCCTCCGCCTACCACCAGCCCTTTTACTCAATCGCTACAGTTCTCGGGCGATGCCAACCTGACTCCCAAGTGGAAGGTACGGTTTCAATCAGGTTATGATTTTGATCGGGAAGAAATCACTCAGACCAACATCACGATCTTCCGCGACCTCAACTGCTTCGATTTCCGTTTCGATTGGGTACCCTTCGGGCGGTTTACTTCCTACTACGTACAGATCAACGTAAAATCATCTATGCTCAGCGATCTGAAACTACAACGCCGTCGGGTATGGCGTGACGTATTTTAATCTTTTTTATAAGTGTTTTAGTATTAGAGTTTATCGTGTTTATGCACTTAGCAGACGGGCTTAAGTTTAATCATAACACCGTTCCACGGCGGCCTAAACACACAAACACTATAACACTCAACTCATAACTGTCGTTGAGCGACGTAGGCGGCTCCGATCAGAGCTACCAGCAATAGAATGCCGGTCAGCTCAAAGGGAAAGATAAAATCACTCATGAGTTGTATGCCCAGTGGCTGTACCGTTGAACTTTGTACCAATTCCTGATTCTTCATCCACGAACTACTGCCTAGATTTGCGGTGAGTATACTCTTAGCTAGCAAGTAAAACAAAGCTCCCCCTACTACTATTCCCCAAAACTGATTATGATGTTGCGTATGTACCGGTTGCCCCGCAATTTTGTTGGTCAGCATTACTCCGAAGATCATCAGCACCAGTACTCCGCCAACGTATACCAGAATCTGAGTTACCGCCAGAAAATCGGCTCCGGCCAGCACGTATACCGCAGCAATACCCAGAAAGGTAAGCAACAGAGAAAAGGCCGCGTACAAAACGTTGCGAGTGAACAGTATCACCAGCGTTGACAGTACAATCAGACCAGCAAATCCGTAGAACGCTACTACTTCTAATGATACAGTCATTCCTGAGGAGGGCGTTTAGGGTTGGCAGGCTTCTTAATGACGGGCATCTTGGGTTTAAAGGCGGGGCGTGCTCCTACTTTAGGCCGAACCGCAGCTTTGGGCTTGGCGGCACTAGAACTAGCTTTAGCGGCGGCTTTCTGTTTCTGGTACGCTTCAAATTCCTGCTTCTTTTCGGTAATCTCGGTATCACTCATTTCGGAGAAGGCAAAGGTGTGCTTCTGGATATCGAAAACACTGAAGTCGTACTCTTTGGTCATAGTGAGGCACTCGGTGGGGCATACGGCTGTGCATAAACCGCAGAAGCAGCACTTGGCCATATCAATATCAAACGTAGCGGCATAAATCCGTTTAGACGATCCATCGGAGGTCTTGCCAATCTCACCTACCGCTCGTACTGGTTCAATATCAATGCAGTTTACCGGACAGATCTTGGCACACTTATCGCAGACAATGCAGTCATCAATTTCGTTGTGTAGTTGGTAGCGGCCGTTATCGGGTACCGGAAATGTCTCGTGCGGATACTGTAGAGTCACAATCCCGTTTTGCCGCTCAAAGTAGTTATCCTCCCCCACACCCATCGGCTCCCGCTTCTTACGAGCTTGCCACAGATGGCGGAAAGACAGTTTCAGCCCGGTCAGTAATGAACTAATCGCTTCCCCAATATTGCCAAAGTAAGAACTATTCGCGCCTCGTTTACTCATGACTTGCTACCTTCTGAATTGTTTTATCGTTCAAAGATATAAATCTTTGTCTGCTACGAAAGTATAAGCGGTACGTAAGATTAGATTAGTTAACGAGAAGTAACTTCGGCTTCGTCGGCCTGTAGCTGCTTATCGTAGAGTTCCTTATACACTCCGTTTTGGGCTAGCAGCGATTCGTTAGTGCCCTGTTCAACAATACAGCCATCGTCCAGCACAATGATTTTATCAGCTAGTTTAGCCGAGGAAACCCGGTGGGAAATAATGACAGTGGTCCGACCTTTCATCACATCCTTCAAGCCGTTCAGAATGGTGTTTTCAGTTTTGGTATCTACCGCCGAAAGGCAGTCGTCCAGAATCAGAATTTTGGGGTCAAGAGCAATGGCCCGGGCAATAGACACCCGCTGCTTCTGCCCGCCCGACAAGGTGATGCCTCGTTCTCCGAGGCGCGTACCAAACCCTTCGGGAAATTCTTCTAAGGTCTTTTTCAGGTCGGCAATGTAGGCCGACTCCTTCACCTGCTCTTCGCTAATACCTTCTTGGGCACCGAAGGCAATATTACTATAAATAGTATCTGAAAACAGGAACACATCCTGGGGTACGTACCCAATCTGGCTGCGCAACGATTCCAGGTCGTACTTTTTAATATCGATGCCGTCAATCAGTTCTGTGCCGGAGCTTACGTCGTACATCCGGGGAATAATATTGGCAATGGTGCTTTTGCCCGAGCCAGTGGTTCCCACAATAGCGAGTGACTGTCCGGCTTCCACGCTAAACGACACATCTCTCAGCGCGTGAATACCCGAATCAGAATAAATAAAATCTACATTCTGTAGCGTAATATCTCCCTGTATCTCCCGTCGGATGTTTTCTTCCGAGATGATATCCGTTGTGGTGTTTAGAAACTCATTAATCCGTTTATGCGACGCAGCGGCGCGT
>ERZ1740058.529-NODE-529-length-28158-cov-7.449738_pt1 | contig 28158 bp, 24 predicted proteins | sample MGYA00581745_ERZ1740058 | MGnify/ENA primary metagenome ERZ1740058 (study PRJEB43018, sample SAMN04849742) | marine metagenome | isolation source: floating plastic debris | place: Pacific Ocean | collected 2008-08-30 | study: EMG produced TPA metagenomics assembly... | reverse complement strand
GGCGCAAGCTTCTCAGGTCATCAATACCTACGGTTCGGCGCTGTCGGCTTACGGTCTGATGTTCTTGGGTGCCCACTTCATCTGGGCATTCAGCCTGATGTTCTTGTTTAGTGGTCGCGGCTACTGGCAAGAGTTGATCGAGTCTATTGTTTGGGCTCACAACAAGCTGAAAGTAGCTCCTGCTATTCAGCCTCGCGCACTGAGCATTACGCAAGGTCGGGCAGTGGGTGTCGCCCACTACCTCCTGGGAGGGATCGCCACGACATGGGCGTTCTTCCTGGCTCGAATGTTATCAGTAGGTTAAGGAGCGCGGAGGAAACATAAAACGTATGGCAACTAAATTTCCAAAATTTAGCCAAGACCTCGCACAAGATCCAACCACGCGTCGTATCTGGTACGGGATTGCCACAGCCCACGACTTTGAAACCCATGACGGGATGACAGAGGAGAATCTTTACCAAAAGATCTTCGCTTCTCACTTCGGTCACCTGGCGATCATTTTCCTCTGGACTTCTGGCAACCTGTTCCATGTCGCTTGGCAAGGCAACTTTCCACAGTGGACACAAGATCCACTCAATGTGAAACCCATCGCTCACGCGATTTGGGATCCTCACTTCGGTCAGCCCGCAGTTGATGCGTTCTCTCAGGCTGGTTCTTCTAGCCCGGTTAACATCGCTTACTCGGGTGTGTATCACTGGTGGTACACCATCGGTATGCGCACGAACGCTGATCTGTACGCTGGCGCAGTCGGTCTTCTCATCCTCGCAGCAGTCATGCTGTTTGCGGGTTGGTTGCACCTTCAGCCTAAGTTCCGTCCTAGCTTGTCCTGGTTCAAGAATGCTGAATCTCGCCTCAACCACCATCTGGCTGGTTTGTTCGGCGTCAGCTCTTTGGCTTGGACGGGTCACCTGGTTCACGTAGCGATTCCTGAGTCTCGCGGTGTGCACGTCGGTTGGGATAACTTCCTGACGATGAAGCCTCACCCTGCAGGCTTGAAGCCGTTCTTTACCGGTAACTGGGGCGTTTACGCTCAAAATCCGGATACGGCAGGCCATGTATTTGGTACCTCTCAAGGTGCTGGCGATGCGATTCTTACCTTCTTAGGTGGTTTCCATCCTCAGACAGAGTCTCTCTGGCTGACGGATATGGCGCATCATCATTTGGCGATCGCGGTTATCTTCATTGTGGCTGGCCACATGTACCGGACGAACTTCGGTATTGGTCATAGCATCAAAGAGATTTTGAATACGCACCGTCCACCCGATGGCACCCCTGGTGATTTGGGCGCGGGCCACCAAGGTCTCTACGATACGCTGAACAACTCTTTGCACTTCCAGCTTGCGCTGGCGTTGGCTTCTCTAGGCGTTGTTACGTCTCTAGTGGCTCAGCACATGTATGCGCTGCCGCCTTACGCTTTCATGGCTAAGGACTACACCACTCAGGCTGCGCTATACACCCATCACCAGTACATTGCTGGCTTCATCATGATGGGCGCGTTTGCACATGGTGCAATCTTCTTGATTCGGGATTACGATCCTGCGGCTAACGAGAACAACGTGCTTGCACGTGTGCTCGACCACAAAGAAGCGATTATTTCCCACCTCAGCTGGGTTTCTCTGTTCCTTGGTTTCCACACGCTTGGCCTTTACGTCCATAACGACGTGGTGGTTGCGTTTGGTACGCCTGAGAAGCAGATTCTGGTTGAGCCTGTGTTCGCACAGTGGGTTCAGGCCGCTTCTGGTAAGGCACTCTACGGCTTTGATACGCTGCTTTCCAACTCTGATAGTGTCGCTAATGCGGCAGCGTCTGGCATTTGGTTGCCCGGTTGGATGGATGCGATCAACAGCGGTAGCAACTCCTTGTTCTTGGCAATTGGGCCTGGTGACTTCCTGGTTCACCATGCGATCGCGCTTGGCCTCCACACCACCACTTTGATTTTGGTCAAAGGTGCTTTGGATGCCCGTGGTTCTAAGCTCATGCCCGACAAGAAGGACTTTGGCTACAGCTTCCCTTGCGACGGCCCTGGTCGTGGCGGTACTTGCGATATCTCTGCTTGGGATTCGTTCTACCTGGCTATGTTCTGGATGCTCAACACCATTGGTTGGGTGACCTTCTACTGGCACTGGAAGCATTTGTCCATCTGGAGCGGCAACGTTGCTCAGTTCAATGAGAGTTCTAACTACCTCATGGGCTGGTTCCGTGACTATCTCTGGTTGAACTCTTCTCAGCTAATTAACGGTTACAACCCCTATGGGATGAATAATTTGGCTGTTTGGGCTTGGATGTTCCTCTTCGGACACCTGGTTTGGGCAACTGGATTCATGTTCCTTATCTCTTGGCGTGGTTACTGGCAAGAACTCATCGAGACCATTGTTTGGGCTCATGAGCGTACGCCTTTGGCTAACCTGGTTCGCTGGAAGGATAAGCCTGTTGCGCTGTCCATCGTTCAGGCTCGTTTGGTTGGTTTGGCACACTTCACGATTGGATATGTGCTGACCTATGCGGCCTTCCTGATTGCGTCAACGTCTAGTCGATTCGGCTAATCGTTTTAATTCGCAGTCGGTGAATGAAAAGTAAAGCCCCCCCAGCAATGCTGGGGGGGCTTTGTTTTATGGATGTGTTTTCACGTGTTGGCGATAGATAAGCTATTTTCAATAGTGCCGCTGCGTGCTGAACGCTTAGGGCTTTTCTGATTTCGAGCTCTCGGACTTTTCAACAAGGTCCCGAATGCTTTGCGAGAATTCTTCTTCTAGCACCTCTAGTTTTTCTTGTAGCTGCTTTTGTTCTTGTTTCATATCTTCTAGGTCATCTAGCATCTTAAGAGTCTCTCTTCTGTGGATTTCGTTTCTAAGCCACGCTGTGTATGTGCGTAGATAGTAGCGATCGCACACGTCTTGAAAGCCAAGTTTGTGATAGAACTGGCGGCTGTGATGATTGCAGATGTGATATCGGCTGGTGAGCTGAGAGTAGCCTTGCTGAGCGAGCGTGCGAATGCTGCGACGAATGATGTGGGTGCCGATGCCTTTTCTTTGATAGGAAGGGCTCACGTACAAAAGCTCTAGGCAAGCGCCTTGTTCTTTTTTGTCGGTAAATAGGGCTGTGGCGATGACCGTCTGTGTTTTTGGGTCTTGTACGATTGTAGAAGCAGAAAGTGGCTTTCCTCTTTTCCCCTTGAAGTACAAAGAGATATCCCGGTACGCTTCTTCAAAAATTTGGTTGATAGGCCAGCCGCAAAATTCAACAGAATTGATGAAGGACGCGATGTAACCGTCAATCATCTTCTGAATGTCGTCAGGCGTTGGCACAGCAAGTGTAAGTTCTGTTGAATTTGTGTGCTCTACTATGGAAGCTGCTTCGAAGCTTAAACGAGTCTTAACACCTATGCCGCGAGGCGTGAGCCGCGCATAGCCATCCCAATATTCCGTTTTCCATCCGAGAGGTCGTTCAATCGTTTGGAATTCGTCGTAAGACATGGGAATGCGAGGAGAATCCATTGCGTTTCTTTGACTGGCTGACGTTTACGGGAATTTCGCTTTATGATAGCGGCAACTTTCCCTGTTCTCCTCGTTGTTTGTTGCTATGACACAACCCTCGAAGCCTCAGCCGCCCGCCGCAGACAAGATTGCGGAGTTTGTTCGGAAGGCGATTGTTCCGGGGGGCGTTACGGCTGGTGGGCTTGGCGCGTTTTGGTTGCTGCTGGTGAAGGATGACGTGGGGCAGGCAGTTGCTTCAGCCATTATTGGTTTAGGACTGTCTTACGGGGCGGCGATGCTCAAGCCTTTTCATGACGCAAATCGGCGGCGGGCGGATTATGCTGGTAAGCGCATCGACCAAATTACAGAAGGGGTAATTGCGGCTGCAACAGGATTTGAGGAGAAGTATTTGCGCTGTCAGGCATCGGACTGTGAGTCGGTGCGAGCAGAGGGACTTGCACAGCGGGAGGGAATTTTTGAGCCGCTGCTGAAAGATGTGTTTGTGGAGCTGCAAATTGATAGTGCTGCTCGGTTGCCAGGATTGAGTGCGAAAGCCTTACGGCAACTGGAGATGGAAGGGGTTTGCAAGCAGTCGATATGGGATTTTTTGGTTGATTCGAGGCGAGAGAAGGCGTTTCGGCAGCTGGCAATTTTGGCTTGGGGTGGCTATGGCAAGACGACGTTGCTGAAGCATGTGGCATATCGATATGGTGTGGGTGATGTTCCGAGTGGGGCACCGAAGTTAGTGCCCGTGTTGATTGTGTTGCGCAAATATCGCGACGTGTTTGCAAGTGGAGTATCGCCAGATTTGCCCGAGTTTATAGTGCAGCATCATATTCCTGATTTGCCGGAGGCGTATCAGTTGCAGCCGGTGCCGCCGAACTGGGTGAATAGCCTGCTGCGAAAAGGGCGGGCTCTGGTGATGTTTGATGGGTTTGATGAGATGCCCAGAGCGGAGCGGCCTGCGGTGGCGAAGTGGATAAATGAACAGATGCGAGCATATAGGCAGTCGGTGTTCGTGGTGACTTCTCGACCCAAAGCGTACAAAGAGCAAGATTTTGCCGACAGGTTGGTGCTGAATACGCCAATGTGGGTGCAGCCGTTTGATGATGAACAACGGCGGAAGTTTGTGGAAAGCTGGTATTTGGCTCAAGAGAAGCTGAAATCACGGCGAGATACGCCTGAAGTAAAGAAGGTGGCGACGGCAGGTGCAAGAGATTTATTGCAACAAATAGAGGCGGAATCTGAGCTGAAAGATTTGGCGAAGAATCCGCTGTTGTTGAATATGATTTCAACGTTTCATCGGCTGTATCCGGGGGCGGCGTTACCGAAGCGGCGGGTTGATTTGTATGGTGAGATTTGTGAGTTGCAGCTGAAGGCTAGGCCCAGAGATCGGCGGCTAGATACCGTGCTGCTAGAGCTGGAGCCGCAGCTAGTACTAGGTAAAGTGGCGGTAAGAATGATGCAGCAGGTGCTGAAGCGAGTGGAGCATGATCTGTTGTTGCGAGAGGTAACGCTGGCGCTGGCGGAGCATGGTGAAGCGGTTGATGCGGAAGCTTTTTTGAAAGATGTGGTGCAAATTAGTGAGTTGATTGTGCAGCAGGAAGATGAGTATGAGTTTGCACATTTGAGTTTTCAAGAATATTTGGCGGCGGCGTACATTGCGGCTGATCCATCTGAGCGGGAAGTGCCAATTTTGTATAGTTGCCTGACGCATGACTGGTGGAAGTCAACTATTTTGCTATACGCAGGCAAGACGAAAAAGCCGAGCCGATTGATTCGGGAGGCGATGCGTCAAGGAAATCATGATTTGGCCTATGCTTGCTTGCAGCAGACGACGAAGCGAGTGGATGATGAGCTGCGAGCAGAGCTAGAGAACTTGAGTGAGCAGTTACAAGATGCTCGTTATGCAGATTTGGAGCGCTACTTGCAAAATGGGCAGTGGAAAGAGGCTGATGAAGAAACGTATCGGTTAATGATTACGGAAGTAAGTAAGGAATTTGGGCAGTTGCTTGACCCAGAAGACTTACTGAATTTTCCTTGCGAACCGCTGAAGGTGATCGATGGACTGTGGGTAAAACATAGCGGGGGTAAGTTTGGCTTTAGTGTGCAGAAAGAACTGTACTTAGAATGCGGTGGCGTGCTCGATGGAAAGTATCATAAAGAAGCTTATTTAGAGCTATATAAATTATGTGGATGGGATAGAAGGGAAGAAGAGGCCCCCCTGCGGGGAGGATTCCCTAAAATGGCCCCCCTGCGGGAGGGTGGTAGGCTGTTATTATGGGTGCCCCCCATTTTTTCTCTTCTCTCGCATCCAGACTTGTAAACTGTAGCCTATAAGAGGTTCAGCTCTCTCTATCAATTTATTGTGATCGCTGTTTTTACAAAGCCAAGGGACTTTTGACGATATGATACCTGGTACCTGCTTTTAGGTTGTATCTGTAAATTTTGCAGCGGAAATATCAGGATTGAGGCAGTTGGCTAGCACGAATTCTGTCGCAGCCTTGTGCACTTCATCTATGCAGGGTTGCCAGTCTTTCCACAGGTTTATTTGTCCGGGGCTAGGTCTTTTCTACTTTCTCTGCGGTCCGTGCCTGAGGGCTGAGTCTAGTCGAAACTCTGTGATGACGTGAGCAGACTAACGTTTCAAGAAAAAACAATAGATGACTACTGAGAAGACCTTTGTAAGATAGTTGACATGGCCAAAAAGACACTGCTAGGCTAATTCTCATAGCTGTCACACGCTGAAATGCAATGGCGACGGCTACACCCGCACGAAAATTTAGCAAGCGCCCATGCTGACTGCGCCAACAGTCAACATAGGCTGACCCCTTAACTGCTCACGACAGTCAAGCGGCTTGGATTATGATGCCACAGCCACCCTGACTTAGTAAAAGTTGGGGTGGCTAAATTTTCGCGCTTTTTTCCTAAACTCTTGCTAATCCCCAAAGGAGAAAACGTGAAAATAATCACCGAAGAGACCGCAAAAACTGTTGTAACAACAGTCGTAGACTCTGTTGTTTTACCTGCTCTGGACGCAAAAACAGAGAGCTCAGGTACAGAAGAGCTAGGAATGGAACAGATATTCGAACCATTCCCTGAAGCTGATAGATGCTTGCCGTCAGATGAAAAGAATGATCAACGAGAGGAAGTGCGACATATCCTCCTCGGCAGTCCAGAGGCCATTCGGCAGACGATGCATCAGCTGCACGTGCTGAACTATGCAGAATCTTTGCTGTGGAGCCCAGTGACCGCCGTAGGTGACAGTTTGACGATTACAAAAGCGCAGGGAGAAGCGATGAGTTTGTTGCGAAGACCTGTGTAGAGCTGCGCTATCTGCTGCCGTGCTCCTGAGCGAACACTATCGCTCAGGAGCTACTTGACACTTGCTGTAATGGATAACTACTCAGGCTTGAACTCAGGGAGTCGGTCATACCTATAATCCGCCCCACGATTGAAAATCGGGGCTAACTGATTGAAGTCCGCTAAAGGGACTTAATCAGGTCTCTCCAAAAGGGCTTCAGGCTCTATGGCAAGTAGGGTAGTGTGGTTGAGATGATGATGCTTTTGGTTTTGGGTGTAAGCAATCGCGAAGTCGAGTTGTTTGCGACCTAGCGAGAAAACACCATAGTTCTGTTGCCATTTGAATTTGCAGCAGTCATCATCTGAATAGTTACTATTGAGATAGTGACTGCTGCTACCTTTTATTCGTCGAACAAATTCGGCGATGGCGATTTTGGGTGGAATGGAGACAATCAGGTGGACATGGTTGTCGATGCCACCGATGGCGTAGAGATGCGTGCCTAGTGCATCCGCTTTGTTATTACAGTATTGGTAAAGTGCTGCTTCTCGTTTGGGTGTGATCAAGGGCAGCCGCTCGTGGGTTGACCAAACCAAATGATAGTAGAGTTTCCAAAGCGACATAAGGATGGCATGCAACTAAGTAAGCTTGGCTTAGCATAGCCAAATCGAAGTGCTAGCGAACGTCATCCCCAGCCCCTTTAGTGGGCTTTATTTCGATAGCCCCGATTTTCAATCGTGGGGCGATTCTTCAAAAGCTGTAGTAGTTCTTCAGGCAATCTTGTATAACTTCATGATGGTTGAAGGCGAGTTCTGTTTTTAGTGCTTCTTCTACCGGCGTCCATTTTGCCTCTACAACCTCTCCTTTTGATACTTGAGGCTCTAGCTTAGGAAGGTCTGCTTCGCCAAGATGAAACATCAGCGCGTACTTTAGCGTGACGTTCTGGCGGCGTAGCGGCTGGCTATAAACTTCGTAGGGGTGATCTGTGTTGCCTTCAAAGCGAAAGTCTTGCATCAGCTGAGGAATATCTAGGCCGAGCTCTTCCCAAACTTCGCGGTAGACTGCGTGAGTGGTGGTTTCGTCGTAGTCTAGGTAGCCGCCGGGGAGCCCCCACATGCCCACAGCGTCTGGCAGGTCTTTTCCGCGCTGGCCGAGCGGAACGTAGGTGGTGCCTTTACTCACAAAGAACAAAACGGGTAAAACAGTGACGCTACGGCTAATCCAGATTTCTTTGCCGTCAACTTGGATGCATTGGTTGGGCGTGCTTTTGAATTTCACAAGTCTACAGATATAGGGCGCTGTTTAAAGATCATAGGGGATGCCCGCAGACATCCCCTATGATCGCACCAGTATGATCGCGCCAGTTATCCTGACTTACGCAGCGACTGTTGATTCTTCGTAGGTTGGATAGTCGGTGTAGCCCTCTGGGCCTGGGCTGTACCAGGTCTCTATAGGGGCATCTGGGTTTAGCGGCTGGTTATTAGCGAAGCGGGCCACTAGGTCAGGGGTGCTGATGTATGGGCGGCCATAGGCAATGAGGTCTGCGTCGCCAGCTGCGATCGCTTTTTCTCCTTGCTCCCGGTCGTAGCCACAGTTGCCAATAATCGTCCCATCAAATACTTTCCTAAAGTCGGCCAGCGCCATCGGCTCACCCAGCTCATGAAAGCCAAAATCCAAGCCGTCCATAATGTGCAAATATGCCAGGCCATAGCCATTCAGCTGCTGCGCGATGTAAGTGTAAGTTTCTCGGTAGTCGGGCGAGCCCATATCGTTGAACGATCCGTTTGGAGATAGTCTGACGCCAATACGATTGGCTGGCCACACGGTCATCACCGCTTCAATAATCTCCTTTAGGAAGCGATAGCGATTCTCCAGGCTGCCGCCGTACTGGTCGGTGCGTTTGTTGGTTTTAGACTGCAAAAATTCAGCAATCAAGTAGCCGTTAGCACCGTGAACCTCAACGCCGTCAAAGCCTGCGGCTTTCGCATTCTCAGCGGCTTTGCGATAGTCTTCTACAACGCCTGGAATCTCTTCGGTTTCTAACGCTCTTGGGACCTCATAGGGCTTCTTCCCCTCAGCGGTATGCGACTCGCCGCCTTCAATTTTGATCGCAGAGGGTGCAACGGGCAGCTGTCCATTTTCTTGAAAGCTGCTGTGAGAGGCTCGGCCAGTGTGCCACAGCTGCAGAAAGATGGGCGCGCCATTTTTATGGACGGCTTCTGTAACCTGTCTCCAGCCCTCTGTTTGCGCTTCGTTGTAGATACCCGGTGCGTGAACCCAGCCGTTGCCCTGTTTAGACGGCGCAGTCCCTTCGGAAATGATTAGCCCAGCGCCTGCTCTTTGGGCGTAGTATTTAGCCATAAGTGCATTGGGCACTCTGTCTTCGCCTGCGCGGCCACGGGTCATTGGTGGCATGACGACGCGATTTTTTAGTGCTAGAACGCCCATTTGATAGTTGCTCAGCAGGTGCGGAACGTTTGTTGAATCAGTCATAAGTGAAGTGTTGTTGCTTATAAAATCGAAGCGGATAAAATCGAAGCGGATAAAATCGAAGCGAGATAAGCCTTAGTTCAGTCAAGTTGTTTAACCGCAGACTTCTTTTACGCTATCTAGCGTTTGCACTTTGTTCCACCAGTCTTTTAGCTTTGGTGCGTTGGCAGTGACGGCCTCGAACTGAGGCGTTTTAGAGAGATAAACAAAGATGGGAATCAGGTAGAAATCTGCGATGGTGAGGCCGCTGCCGAAAAGGTAAGGATTGCCTGTAGCAATGTCTTCGATGGCGTTGAGTGCTTTTTGCGTAGGCGCGATCGCACTTTCTACAGCCTGCTGATCTATCTCTTTTCCCTGACCTGGCTTTACCAGGTTCTCAATCGTCAGTACGCTGACTGCTGGGCTATACAAATAGCTGCTAACGATGCTTATGATTTGGTACATGTGCGATCGCGTCATCAGGTCAGCCGGCGCAAATTTCCCCGCCGCAAACTTCTCATTAATGAAATACGTAATCGCATTGATCTCATACAGCGTGTCTCCTTCTATTTCTAGCGTAGGAATTTTGCCGAATGGATGCTTGCTTAAATATGAGTCTGTTTTGTTGTCACCGTTAAAAATGCCAATGTCTTTTAGACCATAGTCAACGTTCGCTTCCGCTAGTAACAGACGGGCCGTACGAACGTAGGTGCTGATAGGCGTGCCGTAGAGGGTGATGTTTGCCATAAAAAGTAGACGAGAAAAATATTTAATAGAAAGCTACAGCAGAGGGGTATGTCTGGTCTATTCCTCCGAATACCTCGTCAAACGACTGCGACTATAGTAGACCAGTCGTCTACAAAACAAATTTATGGCTGACTCAAAAAACTTAAATCTAACCAGCGGTAGATTTAAGCAGAGATAGCGTCTGTGTCAGTTGTCTGTTCAAGTGTCTGCTCGAACAGGACCTGAATAAAGATGTGCAGCGGTGCGCTAGAGCGGGTGACTTTTGCGAGCAGCATAGCACCCTGCCACCCAGACAGAATGAACTTTGCTAAATCGGTTGAGCTGCTGCTGCTATGACGGTCTAACTCTGCTGACTGGTAGGCCGCTTCTATGCAGTCAGCAAATTGCGTCTCCCATCGATTGAGTATCTGATTGAGGCGATCGCGAAAAGGCTCATTTTGAGCCGATAGCTCCTGAGCCAGATTACCAATCAGACAGCCGGTTCTATATTGGCTATTCTCCATCTCATCAATTCCGTGCTCAAAGTATCGAGTCAGCCGGGTAAGCGGAGAGAGTTGTTGATTGCTAATTGTCGCATCTAGTTTTGCCTGATACTCGCAGGCAAAGTCTTCAATAATAGCGAGCCCAAAGTCTTCTTTACTCTCAAAGTAGTAGTAAAAAGAGCCTTTGGGCACGCCCGCTGTTGTGAGAATATCGCTCAGCCCTGTGGCATTAAAGCCCTGTCGAACAATGAGGTCGCGGCCCACTCGAATGAGATCATCTCTTTTGTGAGTACGTTTCATCGTGTCTGGGTAATGCGGCTCAATACGCTCAATCTAATACATCAGGATCTAATATTCCTAGATCTATAGTCTCTAGATGACGCAGGGAGCCGATAGCTTCGCTGATGGTGATGGTTTAGCCGAGGCGATCGCCAATCGCTGCCTCTAGCGCATCTGCCATGCTGACACCGTCCGCTGCTGCCTTAGCTTTAAGCTTGGCAAACAGCTCGTCCGTCATCCCGACGCGGTTGCGGCGTCGGCCAGAACCGACCGGTTTGGCCGGTGTGTAGGTTTCGCTGAAGGTGCGCAGGGCTTCAAACGTGTAGCGATCGCAAAAATCACCAAAGCTCTCCCCTTCACTTCTGTTCTGCTTAAAGCAGGCAAACAAAGGCTCTAGCACCTTTTCCAGATTGTCTTCATGCAGCTTGTCCATATATGGGCGGGCCAGCCGAGTCTGATTGGGACTGCCGCCTAGCCACAGCTGATAGCTTTTGGGTGCTTGGCCTACAAAGCCCAACTCCGCCATGTAAGGACGCGCACAGCCATTCGGGCAACCTGTCATTCTGGTGACAAACGTCTCATTTTTTAGCCCCAGCTTGTTCAACAGCTTGCGAATACGCATCAGCATGCTGGGGATAATGCGCTCAGACTCGGTAACAGCTAGGCCACAAGTTGGCAGTGCCGGGCAGGCCATCGAGTAGCGCTCTAGTGAATCTATCTTGCTATCGGGCGTAATCCCATCGCGATCGAGAATCGCCTGAATCGCCGCTTTATCTTCTGGGTTGATATCGCAAAGAATAACGCTTTGGTTAGGCGTTACTCGCATCGAGACTTTGAAAGTTTCAACAATCTCTTTGAGCGCTGCTTTGTTGCGGAGCTTACCCTGGTTGTGCACCCGCCCATTGCGCACATGCACTCCCACAAACAGCTTGCCATCCCCCTGCTCATGCCAGCCCAGGTAATCTTCAAACTTCCAGGGTGGCAGCTCTCTGTAGGGTTCTAGCTTTTTACCAAAGCGTTTCTCAACTTCAGCAATGAACTTAGGCAATCCCCACTGATGCACCAAATACTTCATTCGAGCTAGGCGGCGATTGTATCGCTCACCATAGTCTCTTTGAGTAAAGACAATCGCTTTAGCTAAGTCATAAACATCGTCTTTATCAACGTAGCCGATGTGGTCCGCGACACGTGCAAAGGTTTCTGACTTATTGTGCGTGCGGCCCATGCCACCACCTGCCATGACGTTAAAGCCTTGAAGCTGGCCGTTTTCGTCTGTGATAACAACAAAGGTGATGTCTTGGGTGTAGGCATCTACAGAGTTGTCACCAGGAACCGTGACTGCACACTTAAACTTGCGCGGTAAGTAGTAAGTGTTGTAAATCGGTTCGATAGAGGTTTCAAAGTCTGTACTGACTCGGCCACCTTTGCGCGCGGCCACCACCGCAGGATCTTCTTCTGTGGTGATAGCTTTTTCTCCGTCTAGCCACACTTCGTAGTAAGCCGGGGTCTGAGGCGTGAGCAAATCAGCAATATTCTTGGCATACTTGCGTGCAATGACGTACTCAGGCTTGTCTTTGTAGGGGGCAGGCGGTGCCATGACGTTTCTGCTCAGGTCGCCGCAGGCTCCGAGCGTAGAGCCCATGCTGTTGATGATGTCTGCCAGCGTCGCCTTCAAGTTTTTCTTGAGAATGCCGTGCAGCTGAAAAGCCTGACGAGTTGTCGCCCGGATGGTCCCATTGCCGTACTTATTAGAAATATCGTCGAGCGTGAGATACAGCTCAGGTGGAATGTAGCCGCCCGGATTACGCAGGCGCAACATCATGGAGTATGGCTTTTCTTGACCGCGTACGACATTGTCGCGATCGTACTGCTGATAAGAGCCATGAAACTTTAGAATTTGAATACCAGCTTCAGTGAAGTGGGTCGTGTCTTCTTTTAGCTCGGTTGCCACGGGTTCTCGCAGAAACTGACTGCGCTCTTTTATGCCTTCGAGCTTAGACACCTTTTTTTCGGCTGGTGGTCGGAGTGGCGTTTGAACCATGAGGAGAATCGCTGGGGAGATCGTTAATTTGAAAAGGTATGGTGATTTTCCTTCAGTGCTATCGGCTTTTAGCAAAAATATTTCTGAAGAAAGTCAAACTAGAGCAGTGCAAGGAAAATATTAAACACCGGTAATCCGGTCGGGATTTCGGTGTTTATGTCAAAATTCTAGCACTGTGATCACGCCCCGGCGGCCAGATTTGAAGAAAACGAATCATTGTGATCACATAATTCAATGTTCTTAAACATTCCAACTTGATTCTTTTTGTGATGCGCTATGGCTGATTCGATGATGTACAGCGAGGAAATGTTCGTATTCCTCACCCCCGACGCGACGGAAACCTTTATGACGCCGCCAGAACTGTTAGAAAAGCTAAAAGAAGTGCTGACGGCTTATGACGGTGTGCTGCCACCAGAATTACAAAAAATGACCTCCGCCGAAGCGCAGGCCAAATACTTGCTAGAAACGCACTGTGAGTTTGAGACCGCTCCGGGCGAGTCTGTGCAGTGGTATGCCGTACGCCTAGAGAAGTGATCGGATTATCTGCTAGGCAACCACTGCTTTCATTGCCAGGGCGACTTTTTCCTCATCTGCTTGTGTCACTTCTGCGGTAATGCCAGGCCCAAAGAATGTTTCGATCTTGGGCTGCTTCTCTTCCCACTTTTCAAACGGCACAAAGGGTGAATCGAACTCCAGTACCAGCGTGTAAGCACCGTCGCGCTGCTCTTCGTGCAGGCCCGAGAGTACAGGGCGCTGAGTGTCGTTGGGGCTAAGGCCCAAGCGCTCTAGGGTTTCATCTAGGTGAGCTTCCTGTCCATAGCGGTAGCGCGTGACATCCTTTCGCACCTGGGTTTGCGTTTGGGTGGCTTGGTCTCTCAGCGCTATCACGGTCTCGCTGGTCGGTTGGGTGTAAGGCACAGGCGGCAGCTCGGCTGCGCGTAGGGCAAGTCCACCCAATAAGATAGGCACGCCGTAAAAGAAGCCCACCAGATTCAATGTGGCATTCTCTTGGGCATAGGCGACGAAGCCAAGGGCGGTGAGCAGAGCCCCTACTACGAGGAGAACAGTACCGAGGGGGATCTTACGCATAGTGAATAATGTTTTTGAAAAGACGGTCGGTTAGGCACGGGTGCAGATGCGCTGCGGCCCATATGTGCTTAGTATGTAATAACTCTATAGCTCCTGTCATATAGCTTTCAGCCTATTGACAGACGATGTCCGTAGCCTGGACAACGCTATATGACGAGTAGTTAATGAATGCACTCATCAATTACTCTATAAAGAAATGTAACTCATCTCGGAGACGCCTTGGCTATGGAATTTTCTGCTCTACAAACCAGAATTGAGCTAATTCGCTCAAAAAGACAGTCTTTGCTAAAGCTGCTTGAGCAGCCAGGCATTGGAACTTTGCGAATTGATATCAACCAGGCGCTAGAAGAAATGGATGATTTGCTAGAAGAGTTTGAGCGCGCTTTTCCTGGTCAGGTAGCCTCTTAAGCAGGGTTGTGTCATAGACTTAGACAATCGATTTAGACAATCAATTTAAGAGTACTTAGTTTTAACGATGGGAAGAACGTTTACTGCTGAAGTTACGCACCAGGGCAAGGTTCACACGGTAGAAGTGCCAGATGACCAGCCTATTTTGGACGTGCTTCAGGCGGCTGGTCTAGACCTGCCCTTTTCTTGTAGCGCAGGTGTATGTACGACTTGCGCAGCGATGATTACTGAAGGCTCTGTAAATCAGGAAGATGGTATGGGGGTAAGCCCGGAATTGCAGGCCGATGGCTATGCGCTGCTGTGCGTTGCGTTTGCAACGTCTGATCTAAAACTGGAAACAGAAAAAGAAGATGAGGTCTATGCCCGGCAATTTGGTCAGCCGGGGTAAGGGGCGCACTTGTTCAAGATTTGTATAGACCCCGTATTTTTGTAGCCGCGTCATCGTGCCAATTCAATGCAAACTCAATTGATTACGTTCCAGGTCTCTATGCAAGCGCCGCCCAGTAAGCTACGTTCGGCGGCGCTTGGCACTGATGTTTTGCGCTCTGATGCTTTGCGATCGCACATCGAAACCCAACTGCGCACTCACGGTGATCCGCTCCGCTGGGCCATCACGAAGATAGATACTGCTAGCCAAACAGCCCATGTGGAAGCCGTCGTGACTTCTCTTACATGATTCTTGCTCCCATGACTTTTGCTTCATGACCTTTGCCTGCCAAAAGCCGCACACCACTGTGCTGATTATCCCGACTGGCATTGGTGCTGCGATGGGTGGCTATGCTGGTGACGCACTGCCGATTGCACGAACGCTCGCAGGCGTGACCGATCGACTAATTACGCATCCCAATGTGCTAAACGGCGCGCAGCTGTACTGGCCAATGCCGAATGCATACTACGTAGAAGGCTACGGGTTAGACCAGTTTGCTGCCGGTCGCTGGTCTCTCAATCCGGTTCATCAAAACGCCATCGGGCTGGTGATTGATCAGGGTATGGAAGCCGAGTTGCGCTGGCGTCATTTGCAGGCGGCCGATGCTGCTCGGGCCACGCTGGGCCTAGACGTAAAGGCTCATGTCGTGACGGACATGCCCTTGGGGGTGACGCTAAAGACTGCTGAATCAGGCGCTTCCTGGGGCACGCTGGCCAATCCTGGAAGCCTGCTACGCGCGGCTGAACGGCTGATCAAAGAGGCAAAAGTACAAGCGATCGCTGTGGTTGCCCGCTTCCCAGCTGACGAAGCTTCAGAAGCGCTCAATGCTAACCGTCAGGGAAACGGGGTCGATTTACTCGCGGGTGCAGAAGCTGTGATTAGCCACTTGGTGGTTCGCACCTTCAAAATTCCCTGTGCCCATGCCCCGGCGCTAGCGCCGCTGCCGCTAGATACGGAGGTTTCTCCTCGCTCAGCGGCTGAGGAAGTGGGCTACACTTTCCTGTCGTGTGTGTTAGCTGGGCTTAGCCGGGCTCCGCAGTTTGCGTCGGCAGAATCAGGTGCTAAGTCAGGCGCTAGGTCAGGTGCTATTTGGGCAGACGATGTTGATGCGGTGATCTTGCCAGAGACTGCTTTTGGTGGTGCGGCGGTGATGAGTTTGGCCCAGCGGGCGGCTCAGGTGATTGCAGTGAGAGAAAATACAACGGCAATGGCTGTAACGCCAAAGGACTTAGGCATCCCAGCAATCGCTGTTAATACTTATTTGGAAGCAGTCGGCGTTATTGCTGCCTACAAAGCGGGGGTCGCCCATAGTGCTCTGATGCCTCGGATCCCTCCGCTTCCCAAAATTCCTGCTTCTAGGTCTTTGCCTGATCCTTCCTTTACGCTCTCTGGGCAACCTCTGTGATCGAAGGTATTCACCAAAACTCATAGGAAAACGTTAGATTAAAAGTCAGGAATTTCCTTACTTCCTGCGGTATCTTTTGAATAACCCTACCAAGAACTATCTTTAGTCATTTGGCTCGCATCAGGCTAAGACGCTGTAACGTTATTTTCTGCCTCCATACCTGTGCCATAAATGACTGGTCCAACTCGCTGAAAAACCTGAGGAAAAAACGATATGGGACTGTTTGATCGCGTTAGCCGAGTCGTGCGCTCTAACCTAAACGCAGCGGTAAGCTCTGCTGAAGATCCTGAAAAGATCCTGGATCAAGCCATCATTGATATGCAAGAAGACCTGGTGCAGATGCGCCAGGCGGTTGCAAAAGCGATCGCATCTCAAAAACGCGTTCAACAGCAGGCAGATAAGGCCCAGTCCGCCTCGACCACCTGGCAGCAACGGGCTCAGCTCGCTCTTCAAAAAGGTGAAGAAGACCTGGCCCGTGAGGCACTGGTCCGCAAAAAGACCTATACCGAAACTGCCACTAGCCTAAAGGGACAGCTCGAACAGCAGTCAGCTTCTGTCGATACGCTCAAGCGCCAGCTGATTGCGCTAGAGAGCAAGATTTCTGAAGCGAAGACTAAGAAAGACATGCTCAAGGCTCGCGCTAGTGCGGCTAAAGCCAACGAGCAGCTGCAAAAGAGTGTGGGTACTTTGGGCACCAGCAGTGCGATGGGTGCCTTTGAGCGCATGGAAGAAAAAGTACTGCAAATGGAAGCCAGTGGTCAGGCTGCGGCTGAGCTAGCAGGTGCTGATTTGGAGAGTCAGTTTGCTTCCCTAGAATCGGGTAGCGATGTGGACTACGAACTTGAAGCTATGAAAGCCCAGATGCTGGGCGGCGCGTCTCCGGCTCAAGGGTCTCTGCCTGCTGCTGACGAATCTGCTGCTTCACCTCAAGATGCCGCTGCGCCCAAAGACGCGGCTGTAGACGCTGAGCTAGAAGCTCTAAAGTCTGAGCTAGATAACCTGTAAGCTTATTCCCAGCAGCGGTTGGTAGGCCCTGGTAGACCCTTGTTAGATAAGTGCCTTATAAGACAGATGCCTTGTAAGACAGACGCCTTGTAAGACAGATACCTTGTAAGATAGCTTCTTCAATTGCCAGCTTGTTCCTTTTCCTCATTACTCCCCTGCCTGGGCTTACCCCCAGGTGGGGGATGTCATTTTATTGTTTTCATTTTTCGACCCATGCAAATTGCTGACCGTCTCGCTCCGCTTCAAGCCAACGTCTTTGCTGATATGGACAGCGCGAAAACGCAGGCGATCGCGCATGGCAAAAAGATTATCGATCTGTCGCTAGGCTCTTCTGATTTAGCCACGCCCCCTCATGTGTTAGAGGCGATCGCGACAGCCCTACAAGATCCGGATACTCATGGCTATGCGCTGTTTAACAGCACACATGATTTTCGAGTGGCCACCGCTGAATGGTACGAGCAAAAGTTTGGTCTAAAGGTTGATCCGGATACAGAAGTGATGCCACTGATCGGCTCTCAAGAGGGCACGGCCCACCTCCCGCTGGCTGTTATGAACCCGGGTGACGTAGCCCTGCTTCAAGATCCGGGCTATCCTTCTCACGCCGGTGGGGTTTACCTGGCAGGCGGCATCATTCATCCGATGCCACTGTTGGCAGAAAACGGCTTTCTGCCCGTGTTTTCGGATATTCCTCAAGCTGTGCTGGCAAAATCGCGCATGATGGTACTGAGCTATCCGCACAACCCTACTACAGCGATCGCGCCCCTTACTTTCTTAAAAGAAGCGGTCGCCTTCTGTCAGCAGCACAATATTGTCTTGGTGCATGATTTTCCCTACGGCGACCTGTGTTTTAACGGGACATCAGCACCCTCTGTGCTACAGGCTGATCCTGAGAAATCAGTCTCTATTGAATTTTTTACGCTGTCTAAGTCCTACAACATGGGTGGCTTTCGCGTTGCCTACGCCATTGGTAACGCTCAACTCATCAAAGCGCTGCGACAGGTGAAAGCCACGGTCGATTTTAATCAGTATCGCGGCATTTTGCGAGGTGCGATCGCCGCGCTGACCGGTCCACAAGACTGTGTTGAGCAGGTGGTCGATACCTTTGCGAGTCGGCGAAATGCCGCGATAACCGCGCTCAACGCTATTGGCTGGTCGGTTCCTCTGCCGGCTGCCACTATGTACATCTGGGCAAAGTTACCACTTTCCTTACCTCATCGGTGGGCTACAAATTCTATCGACTTCTGTCAGGCGCTGGTTGCACAGACGGGTGTTGCCCTCGCACCAGGACGTGGTTTTGGTCAGTCGGGAGAAGGCTACGTTCGGTTTGCGTTAGTGCACTCTCCTGAGGTTTTAGAGACTGCTATCAAAAAGATTGGCGAGTTTGTGGCGACTAGCGAGCAGATCAATGAGCCCAAAGCGGCTACATCTAAAGAACTTATAAATAAGTGATTATTGTGTGATCTGCGTCGATACTTCCTGATGATAGGTGGCACATAATGTATCAAATTAATGTGCTCCCTCTGCGATTGGTACGGAGTCGCCAATCATGATGCCCTCCTCGCGAAAACAGCCGGTCAGAAAGCAATCGGTTCACAAGTTATTGAGCCATTGCTACAGCCAGTCTCCGGAGCCATCATTTGGCCAACAGTCACCCAATCAGCCTTTGGGCAAAGTGCTGATATTGGAGCATGACGCCAGCAATCGTATCTTGTTCGCTGACTATCTAGAGCAGTGCGGCTACAGCGTTTCTCCGTTGGCTGACGAGCAGCAGATCTTTCAACGGTTAGCTGACTATCAACCCGATGTATTGATCTTAAACCTCAAAATGCCTGTTATGGATGGCTACAGCGTCATCGAACAGCTGCGCTCGAACGAGACCTGGAAGCATCTAGCTATTTTGGTCGTCAGTGGCTACAGCCTCGCTACCGCTAAGCAAAGGGCCTATCGTTTGGGCGCGAACGCCTACCTTACCAAGCCTATTTTTCCGGCTGAGTTGAGTACGACTGTCGCTGCGTTAATCGATTCGGCTGCCGTTTGAGCCGTTATCGTCAGACTGCGCTGAGTCGTCAGCCTGTTGCTTGAGATAGTCTTCTACCATTTTGTTCAGGTGCTGCACTGAGCTGCCTACCTCTACGATGGTTGACTCTAGTCGATTAGAAATAATCGCCATTGACTGGAGTTCATTCAAAATTTGGCCGACGGCTTCTTGATACTGGTGTTCAAATTCTTGTGTATTCACAACGATTAGAAAGTGACTGGTATTAACTTATACCCGAAAATGCTAAGTCAATACGGGTAATATGGCTCTTTTCCCATGGAATCTTGTTGGTTATGCGTCATTTTTAAAGGTGATCTTATTAAAAGATATCGAACATGCGCTCTACGTAGATTTATGCACCTGTTTTTCACACAGCGTGAGCAGTCAGTAGATAGCCAGTGAATAAATAGCAGCGATCGCTACCGTGATTTTTCAAAAAATGGTCGGTTATCCCTTCCTTAGATTCCGTGAAGATTCACAGCAGAGGGTAAAAACACCCCTTACCATATTTGATGAGTAGTCACTGTCTAAGCGATTTGTGATTCTAAGCGATTTGTGATTCGTCTAGCCGTGTTTCTACTTATTAGTTCTCTCGGTATCAACTTTTTCCGCCTTGAAAACCCTATTGCAAGATCATGAACGGCTAGAAGCGCGGCTCAAAGAAATCCCTCAGGAGCCGGGCGTCTATTTTATGAAAGATGAGACGGACCAAATTCTCTACATTGGTAAGTCGAAAAGCTTGCGAAATCGAGTGCGCTCTTATTTTCGTGAAGCGGCCCATCATCACACGCCGCGGATTGCCACTATGGTGCGTAGCGTGGCCGATATTGAGATTATTGTGACCGATACGGAAGCGGAGGCGTTGGCCCTAGAGGCCAATTTGATCAAGCAGCATCAGCCTCACTTCAATGTGCTGCTAAAAGATGACAAAAAGTACCCCTATCTATGTATTACCTGGGGCGAAGACTATCCACGAATTTTTATCACGCGTAAGCGACGTAAAGATGCCAAGAGTCGCTATTACGGCCCTTATGTAGATACGGGGTTGCTGAGGCGAACGCTGCAAATCTCTAAGCGCATTTTTCCGTTGAGGCAGCGGCGACAGCCTCTGTTTAAAGATCGCCCTTGCTTGAATTATGACATTGGTCAGTGCCCGGGGGTTTGTCAGGCGCTGATTACGCCGGAGGACTATCACAAGATAGTGCAGCGAGTGGCGATGGTTTTTCAAGGGCGATCGCATGAGCTAATTGATATGCTGACAGCCAAAATGATGAAGGCCTCTGAAGAGATGGACTTTGAAAAGGCTGCTATTATTCGCGATCAGATTAAAGGGCTTGAAACGCTGGGCGCGCATCAAAAGGTGGCCCTACCAGACGATACGATTTCTAGAGATGCGATCGCGCTATCTGCTGATGACGAACATGCCTGCGTTCAGCTATTTCAAATAAGAGCTGGTCGCCTGGTTGGCAGATTGGGCTTTGTGGCTGAAACAGACTCAGGTACGCCGGGCGAAATTTTACAGCGTGTGCTCGAAGAGCATTATCGCCTGGTTGATCCCGTTGAGATCCCAGCAGAGATTTTGGTACAGCATCCGCTGCCTGACAGTGAAATTCTCGCTGAGTACCTGTCCGTTCAAAAAACGCGTAAGGTCACTGTTGAGATTCCGCAGCGGCAGATGAAGGCAGAACTGCTAGAAATGGTTGAACGTAACGCTCAGTATGAACTGGCGAGAACCCAGCGATTTGCCGATCGGAACAACCAGGCTATGGAAGATCTCGCGGAGCTGGCCGACCTGCCAGGGGCACCAAAGCGTATAGAAGGCTACGACATCTCTCACATTCAGGGCTCGGATGCGGTTGCGTCTCAGGTCGTTTTTGTGGATGGCCTGCCGGCTAAGCAGCACTATCGCACTTACAAAATTAAAAATCCCACCGTCACCAGCGGTCACTCTGACGACTTTGCCAGCATGGCCGAAGTTATTCGACGACGCTTTCGTCGGTACGCAGAAGACCCTAAAAAACAGCGAGTAGGCAATCCTGACTGGCCCGATTTAGTGATGATTGACGGTGGAAAGGGGCAGCTGTCGGCGGTAGTCGCTGAGCTAGAAGATATGAATTTGCTCGGTGAGTTGCGGGTGGTAAGTCTGGCCAAAAGGCGCGAAGAAATTTTCTTGCCAGGTGAAAAGCAGCCGCTAGACACAGAGGCCGATCAGCCAGGTGTTATGCTGCTACGGCGGCTAAGGGATGAAGCGCATCGGTTTGCGGTTAGCTTTCATCGAAAGAAGCGCACGGCTCGGATGCGGCGATCGCGCTTAGAAGATATTCCAGGGCTAGGCCACCATCGTCGTAAGCAGCTTCTCGCTAACTTCCGCTCCATAGACTACATTCGAGAAGCTTCGCCCAAGCAGCTGGCGACCGTCGATGGCATTGGTCCTCAGCTAGCCCAGCAAATCTATGAGTATTTTCATCCTTCAACAGCCTCTTAGCTTGCGCAAACGAGAGTCAGCATAAGAAGACTGCGGATGCATCCGTAAAACCAACAGCTTTAGGAGGCGGCTTCATTACTTTCAGTGAAGTCGCTTTTTCGTATGTTTACTGACATTTATTCACCTATTTGATAGCTAGCTCAAAATGCGAGAATCGCTACCTAAATAGCTGTTCAAGAAAAATACTATAACAGTGTGATTTTGGATACAGTTTTAATTTCAATAGTTAGGGATAAAAATCATGTTTGCCTTTATATATGTTTCGTAATGAAAAAATATTTAGAATCATTAAAACTGCCTTGGCTGAAATCTAAAGCAAACCTGTATTTATGCATCCATTAGCGTCAAAAAATAGATGCTTTACGCCGCTAAAAATAGCGCATAAGTACCTACCAAGACTTGGTGGGCTGGGGCTTTCATCATCCTGGGGATCGGTCTCATAGAAAGCGATCCCCAGGATTTTATATATCTTTAGACCCCTTGGCGGCCCCCGCTGTAGTTGTCATAATGAATAGGTCGATGGAAGAAGCAAACGCTGAGTAACTGTTCTAATGTTCTGTAAAAACGCAGAAGCGTTTACTTCTCTAACCTTTGAGTAATGTCATCAGTATTTTAAAAACTATGAAGGCCCAGGAAAAAACACCTCAGTCACTTTTAGATTCATTTCTGTTAGATGGGGAAAGAAAGATGCCTGTTTCTGCAACCGTGCAGAGAGTACATTGCCCAACTTGCGGTAGCTCTGCAGAGCGCTACCATTTGTTAGAACTATCGAGAGTTCGAACGCAGTGCTCACGATGTGACTACCTGATGGTTTCCTGTACCAAGACCGGACGTGTCATTGAAGCCTACGCACCTAGTTTTTCCCCTTCAATGTTGGCGGCTAGCTAGTAAAGCTTCTGGCCGATAAAGCGCAGCGGTAGCTCTATCGACTGATTCAGTGTCTATATAATTACTCCTAAAAGTGAAAGGCGCATCTCTCTGTAGGGATGCGCCTTTCACTTCGTTGCTTATTCTTCGTAAAACCCTGCAAAACTCAGACTATGTGATGCTTCTCTGTGAGACCCTGCAAAATTCAGACTATGTGATGCTTCTTCGTAAGACCCTGCAAAACTCAGACTATATGATGCTTTGAATTATCGACGAGTAAAGGCTTGCTTAAGCGCCACAATCACTTCAGCGGGTTCTACTGCTGGCTCTGCGCTTGCCGTTGGTAAGGAATTTAGCCCTAACAACGCATACAAAGCTACCGTGATAGTCGTGGCCTGCATTAATTTGACAAACATGTGTAATCTCCTCTCACCCAGCTATTACTTAGATTAGTGAGCCCAGAGAGTATGGCGAATCAAGACTGGTCCCCAATCTGAACTGTCACAACATTCGGTAGCTAAGAGACGCAATATCAAGGCTTCGTAGGCTCGTTTACCTGTCTACGTAACTACCGTGTAAGAATAGCGACTGCTGCAATATCTTCCTTAGGATAACTTGTGCGTTTAGTCGCCCTGATGTAAGTGCAGTAAAGATTTAAGCTGTTAAAACAAGCGTTTGTATAAGTTGAACGGCTCATTTCGCGGGTATCAGTATATGCACGGGTATCCACGGCTGTTGTTTCGGTGAGTACAATGCCTTTGGCCGTAGTGTAAGGAGAACTTCTTTGAAATTAGCGTTCATCATCGACCCAATTGAGCGATTGGATCCTGGTCATGACACCAGTGTGGCAATGATGGAATCGGCCCAGATTTTGGGGCATGAGGTATATGTGACCGGGGCTGAGCGGTTAGGGGTGATTGAAAGCCGTGCCTATGGATGGCTACAGCCAATGAATATGAAACCGGTTGTGCAGGCAGAAGATCGTTGGATTAGCGAGTCAGACTGGTACACGCTGGGTGAGGCCTTATGGCAGCCGCTGGAAACGATGGATGCGGTCTTTATGCGTCAAGATCCTCCTGTGACCGTGCCCTATCTTTACGTCACCTATATTCTCGATTACATAGATAGCCAGAAGACGCAGGTGATTAATGCCCCCGCAGGGCTGAGAGCTGCTAACGAGAAGATGTACGCTTTGCAGTTTACAAAAGCGATTCCTGAAACGATTGTTAGTACTGATCAGCAGGCGATCCGAGAGGCCGTGGAACGGTGGGGCTCTGGTGTGCTAAAGCCTTTGGGGGGGAAGGGCGGTGAGGGAATCTTGTTTTTAGAAGGGGGCGATCGCAACTTTAACTCCATTATTGAAGTGAGTACGCATAAAGGCAAAGAACCCGTGATGGTACAGACCTATTTACCCGCTGCTAAAGACGGTGATAAGCGAGTAATTTTACTGAACGGCGATCCGATCGGTGCGGTAAACAGAGTGCCGACCGGTAAAGAATTTCGCGGCAATATGGCTGTGGGTGGGCGGAGTGACAAATCTGAATTGACTGAACGCGATTTAGAGATTTGTCAGCAGGTCGCCCCTGCGCTTAAACGTGATGGCCTAATCTTTGTCGGTATCGATATTATCGGTGGCTATCTGACTGAGGTAAACGTGACGAGTCCAACTGGAATTCGTGAGATTGACCGCTTGAATGACGTTCGCTTAGGCAATCAGGTGATGGAGTGGGTTGAGAAAGCTGCTCAGTAGGGCTGTTCGATTTTTGTTTGCTGTTTGTCTGTGTTTGCCTGAATGGCTATAAATTCTTTTGCTCGCATTCCTCAAAGCGATCGTTACTGGCTGTGCAATGGACAGGTCCTGTCAGGGTTACTGCCTGACAGTGGTGGGTCAGCCCTAAGTCATGGGCATGAAGACTTACTGGCTGTTGATGTAGAAATTAAAGATTCTTTAGTCAATGCAATTGCGCCAGCAGGAACTTACCGGGAGATAGCTGGCATAGAGCCTGCACATCCTTGTGTGGATTTGAATTCAGGGCTGATCTGGCCTTGCTTTGTTGATATGCATACGCATCTCGACAAAGGGCATATCTGGCCGCGTAGCCCTAACCCAAACGGAACATTTGGCGGCGCACTAACAACAGTAAAAGAAGACAGTGAATGCCACTGGCGAGCGGAGGATGTGTACCGCCGAGCAGAATTTGGCCTGAAGTGTAGCTATGCCCACGGTACGCAGGCCATTCGCACTCACTTAGATGCGTTTGATCAGCAGGCTGATATTAGCTTTGGCGTATTCAATCAGCTGCGGCAAGAATGGGCCGACAGAATTCAGCTACAGGCTGTGTGTTTAGTTACTTTGGATTATTTTCTGACGCCGCAGGGTGAAGCTTTGGCTGATTTGGTCTCAGCGTCTAGAGGGATTTTGGGCGGTGTCGCTTTCATGAACCCGAATATTGTTCAGCAGATTGATCGGGTGTTTGAGCTAGCTACAGAACGGGGGCTGGATCTAGATTTTCATACGGATGAGAGTTTAGACCCTGATGAGATTACGCTGCGTTTGGTGGCAGAAGCCGCCGTTCGGCACAATTTTGCCGGACAGATTACCTGTGGGCATTGCTGTAGCTTGTCTGTACAGTCTGACTCGGACGTGCGAGCGACCCTTGATGCGGTTAAGGCGGCTGGGATATCGATTGTGAGTTTGCCGATGTGTAATCTGTATTTGCAAGATCGGCAGCAGGGGCGGACGCCTCGGTATCGGGGCGTGACGATTTTGCGGGAGCTGCAGGCGGCGGGTGTGAAATGTGCGATCGCCTCTGACAATTGCCGCGATCCCTTTTTTGCCTATGGTGACCATGACGGTTTAGAAGTATTTACGCAATCTGTACGCATCGGCCATTTGGATCATCCGATTGGCGATTGGCCTCGGGCGATTACGGCGAACCCGGCTGAGATGATGGGATTAGACGATGTAGGAACTATTCAGGTAGGTAGTTCGGCGGACTTTGTCGTGTTTAAAGCACGGAGTTTTAATGAACTGATTGCGAGACGGCAGTGCGATCGCGTTGTTATTCGAAAAGGTAAGCAAATCGACACTGCCCTGCCTGACTATGCCGAGTTGGATACTCTCTACAGCTGATACTCTCTACAGCTAAAGTGGCTAACCTTCAAAAAACAATCCCTAAGAATGCTAGCCCAGAAGGAACAGCATTCTTAGGGATTGTTTTTGTTGGTTAGCCCTTGAAAATTAGCTGAAGATTAGCGCTTGAAGGCTGGTCTGGCTGCTTGCCGCGGGCCTATGCTGCAACGGTTGCAGGTAAGTAGCCCATTTCTTCGAGCTTAGCGATTACTTTGTTCACGCTTTCATCTAAAGTTTCCTTGTGAGTTTCACAGTTTACTTCAGGGTTGGTGGGTGCCTCGTAAGGATCGCTGATACCGGTGAACTGCTTGATCTCACCAGAGCGAGCCTTCTTGTATAGCCCCTTCACGTCGCGCTCTTCACAGACTTCTACCGGTGCACTTACATACACTTCCATGAAGTCACCAATACGCTCACGAACTTCCTCGCGAATAGCACGGTAAGGAGAAATTGCAGCAACCGTTACAATCACACCGTTGCGAGTGAGCAGGTCAGCTACAAAGCCGATGCGGCGTACGTTTTCATCTCTGTCTTCTTTGCTGAAGGTCAATCCTTTCGTGAGGTTGGTGCGTACGATATCGCCATCCAAAACCTCTAGCTTGACGCCGCGATCGCGCAATTTAGCTGTAAGTGCATCGTTAATAGTGGTTTTACCTGCACCACTGAGGCCTGTGAACCAAATAGTCACGCCTTTATGTTCTGATGCCATATCTGTGTATTCTCCTAACGGTCTTTGAACTTTTACGGTTTGAACTTACGGTCTTTTAACCTTGTAAGGGTGCGAGTTTTACCAAATGGAGGGCACTGGCGAGCCCGGAGATTAAGCCCGGAGATTAAGCCCGGAGAGGCAGCCCAGAAAGGCAGCCCGGAGAGCAAACCTAGAGAGTAAGCCTGGATATCGTGCCCAGCAATGGTTAGCTGCCACCGCCGTACAGCCACATCGCTAGCGGCGGCGTAATGATAGTCATAATCAGGCTGAGCGGGCCACCGACTTTAAGGAAGTCTAGAAAGCGATATCCACCCGCACCATATACCATCGTGTTGGTCTGGTAGCCGATGGGCGTCATAAAGCTGTTAGAGGCGGCGAAGGTGACTACAAAGATAGCGGTGAGTGGATTGATGCCCACTGCGCTGGCGACCTGTGCACCGATGGGCAGCAGTAAAATTACGGACGCATTGTTCGATAATACGGCGGTTAATATCACTGTGAGTATGTAGATTACGGTAAGCATCCAGTACTGAGATAAACTTCCGCCAAAGGTAACCAGCTGACTGGCGATCCAGTCTGTGGCGCCTGAGTTTTGCATAGCTGTTCCGAGTGGAATTAAGCAGGCTAGCAAAAAAATGACATCCCAGCGGACGGCCTGGTAGAGCTCGCCAGGCTTGAGACAACCCGTAAGGACCATCGCAACGACGCCTGCCAATGCAGAGACCAAAATAGGATAGTCGGTTGTCGCGGCAACGGCGATGCCAGCAGTGCCAATAAATTGGGCGATGTATGCTTTATCTGAGCGCAAGGTTTCGAGGTCGCGCTGCTCAAGCAGTAGTAGATCGCGGCTAGTTTGCATCCCTACGAAGCTTTGTTTTGGACCCTGGACAAGCAGTAGGTCACCAAATCTAAGGGGGACTTTTCCCATGCGATCGCGCACCAGCTCCTGTCCTCTTCGAATCGCCAACACCGTTACGTTATACCGCTGCCGAAAGCGCAAATCTTTGAGCGTAGATCCCACTAAATTAGAGTTGGCAATTACCAGCGCTTCAGCAATTCCTTCTTCTTCGCCCACGGTCCCCTGCCAGGATTTTTGGCCAAATTGCACATCTGGCAAAATTTCTAGACCTTCACTCTCGCGAATTTTGAGCAGGTCCTGCTTACCTCCTCGGGCTAGCAGAATATCTCCGACAGCCAGGGTTTTATCGGCCAGCGGCTGAGGAAAGTGAGTATTGTTGCGGATAATTTCTAGCACGTCAACGTCAAAGCGTCGCTGCAATTGACTGCTTCGCAAGGTTTTGCCCACCAGACTGGAGCGAGGCGTGATCACAACCTCGCTCACATAGTCTTTCATTCCGTACTTTTGGCTGAGCCCTCGGTCGTCTACCTGGCGATTAGGCATCAGCCAGGGGGTCACAAAGCCCAGATAGGCCAGCCCGATGACAAACGTGATGACCCCAAGCCCAGTGAACTGAAACAAGGAAAACTCACCGAAGCCCAGTTCAGAGGCTAGGCCACTGGCTAAAACGCTAGTAGAGGTGCCCACGACCGTAATCATGCCACCCAAAATAGTAGCGAAAGAAAGAGGCATCAGCAGCTTAGAGGGCGAAATTTTGTTTTGCTGGCAAAAGTCTTCAACAATCGGCAGGAAGACAGAGACTACGGCGGTGTTATTCACCAGTCCGGACATTGGCCCTACAATCAGACCCAAGACGATAATCTGCCTGCTGAGCTGCTTACCCCCCCACTGAATAAGCCACTCACTAGCCTGCTGTAAAATGCCCGTTCTCGCGACACCTG
>ERZ1740058.528-NODE-528-length-28190-cov-6.366554_pt1 | contig 28190 bp, 22 predicted proteins | sample MGYA00581745_ERZ1740058 | MGnify/ENA primary metagenome ERZ1740058 (study PRJEB43018, sample SAMN04849742) | marine metagenome | isolation source: floating plastic debris | place: Pacific Ocean | collected 2008-08-30 | study: EMG produced TPA metagenomics assembly... | reverse complement strand
CAAAGACTGGTCAGCAAAGTGTTGTTGCGATGGTGGAAGTGAGTATCCACTTCCCGGTGGTTGAACCTAAGGTGGTTTCCTGAGTTGAATTATCGACTAACATGCGGATAAATTAGCGAAAAATTTTGGTCAGACTTTTTATTTCCTAGAATTAATAGTATATCGTTAGCGTGAGTGAAATCAAGTAGTTTGTAGAGTCGTATGGAGGAAAAAGAACCGCAATGGGAGCGTTATTTCACGCCGGAGTACACTGATATTCCAGCTATCTTCTACTCCCACACCACCAAGTCACCCTTTGAGAACTGTATATCGTGTAACCGTCCTTTGCAGGCACATGATACTCAATACCTGGTAGAAAAAGCCTTTCGGCAGTACCGGGGTGAATTTTCTACCTCCGATGTGATTTTTGAATACGCTATATGCCTGGATTGCGCCGAGCTTATGCGTCGGGAGCTGTCCCTATCTTCCCTATCCAGGATTCAAGAGTTTTTTGACCAGCGAGTAGATCTACACCAGCGGCGGAAAGAGTTACGGAAGAACGAAGGAATTGATTCCAAACGCTGGTTACAACGCTGCCTAATTACCGGCGAGGAAATGCAGGAACTGGATGAATTCCAGATTTACGGACATTTCAATGGTAACCGGTGCGTTTACTCCTTCATGCCCTACATGATTGGCGGCCCGGCCGTAGACGAAATGACTGAGCTACTTTCTGATAAAACATTGGGTGAAATTGATCGCTTCGTAGACGAAAACTTCGGCCTACCTCCCGAGCTGAAAAAGCCGATCAAAGACAACCCACTGATATTTATCTGAATAGATGATCAAAAATCGGTTGAGTTAATTAGCTAACTTGACCAGTATTGGCTAATATGGTAATTTGAGGGCATTGCTATTTTCACTACCCACCCACGCTATGCCCCATTCTTTATCCCTTACAGTTGTTCTACTGATTGGCTTGTCAATTGGATTCACTACAAATGTTCAATCTCAATCGGCCAAAATTCGGCAAGAGGTTAGAACGATAAAAACGTATCCATTTTCTGATCCCGACCCTATAGCCATCCTAACCAGCAATCCCAAGATTTACCCTTATCACCAATATCTAGGTTACAGTTCAGAAGGCAAGGATCGGGATTGGAAAGTAGTAGTGATGGAAAACCAGTACATCCAGGTCTTTGTCCTGCCCGAAGCAGGCGGTAAGGTCTGGGGGGCTATCGAGAAATCAACCGGTGAAGAATTTATTTATCGCAACGAGGTGATGAAGTTCCGCAACATTGCCATGCGGGGTCCCTGGACATCAGGCGGTATTGAATTCAATTTTGGTATCATCGGGCATGCTCCCTCAACCGCCAGTCCGGTAGACTATCATTGGGAAGAACACCCCGATGGAAGCGTATCCTGCACGGTGGGCACCATGGACTTAACTTCCCGTACGAAGTGGCGGGTAAAGATTATCCTTCCCCCTGATAAGGCTTACTTCAAAACCGAAAGTACCTGGTACAATCCTACCCCCCAACACCAGGCTTACTATAACTGGATGACCGCAGCTGCCCGGGCGTCCGATGATTTGAAGTTCTTTTATCCGGGCAATGCTTATTTAGGGCATCCGGGTGATCTACACCCGTGGCCCCTCGACGGAGAAGGCAGAGATTTGTCCTACTATCGAAATAATAATTTTGGCGGAAGTAAGTCATACCACGTGGTGGGCAATTACCATAATTATTTCGGTGGCTTCTGGCAAGATAAAGATTTTGGTTTCGGACACTGGGCTCGGCACGATGAAATGCCCGGACAAAAACTCTGGATTTGGGCCTTATCTCGCTCGGGTGGCATTTGGGAAGATCTACTGACCGATTCTGATGGCCAATACATTGAATTTCAGGCCGGTAGATTATTAACCCAATACTCCTATTCCGACCAGCGCAATCCAATCACCGAAGTAGTCTTTGGGCCTTACGTTACCGATCAGTGGGAAGAACTCTGGTTTCCGGTAAAGGAGCTGGAAGAAGTGAGTACCGTTTCACCACTGGGAGTAGTTTCCGTTATGAAAGAGGAGGGTAGCGTACAGTTCGGCTTTAATGCTTTTGAAGCGATTCAGGATACTTTGTTAGTTATTGGAAATAATAATCAGATCCTTCATCGGCAAGCGGTGACCATGAAACCCATGGAGGTATTCAATGCCACCTTCGATTTGTCTCCCGACGATCAACCTTATCGTATTCGTTTTCAACAGTTAGGGAAATTGTACGGATCAGAAGAAAAGCAGTCTACGCAATTAAGTCGACCATTTAGCGACAGTAGTCAGATTGAAATGACTGAAACCCAGCATCTGTATTATCAGGGCCATCAGTTATTTCATAACCGAAACTATGAACAAGCGGAATTAAAACTACAGGAAGCACTTCAACTGTCACCGGCCTATCAGGAGGCTAGAATTACCCTGGCCGAGTTACTGTATCGGAACGCTCGCTACCAAGCGGCTTTGAATCAGATTACTGTCGCACTTGAGCTTAATGCCTACGATGCTGAAGCCAATTATATCGCCGCAATCATCTATCGCGCTTTGGAGCAACCAACCGATGCTTTGGAAGCTTTAGGCTGGGCGGCCCGATCCATGGAATATCGATCTGCCGCCTACGCTCAGATGAGTCAGATACATGTTCAGTTAGCTAATTACGAAGAAGCCGAGCACTACTCAAAGCAGGCCCTGGATTTTAACCGCTACAACGTGCCTGCTCTACAGAACCTGGCCGTAATGTATCGCTTGACTGATCAACCCGAAAAAGCCGAAGAAGTACTAACCGAACTACTGGAGCTTGACCCGTTGAACCATTTGGCTCGATTTGAGCAATATCTGGCTGACCCATCCCAAGAAAAACTGCAAAAATTTAAATCAAAAATAACCAATGAGTTTCCGGTTCAATCGTATCTAGAAATTGCTCTAAGCTACCATCAGTTACACCAAACCGAGGATGCGTTAGCAGTACTAGAGCAAGCACCGGAGAACGCTCTGGTAAACATCTGGCAGGCCTACCTAACGCAAGACAATACTAATACCAGTGAAGAGTATTTAGCGCAGGCGCTCACTCTTTCGCCTGAGTTTATTTTTCCTTACCGAAGCGAAACATTGAACGCACTGAAGTGGGCAGCAAAACAACAGGATCATTGGAAACTAAACTACTATTTGGGACTTAATTCATGGGCACTAAACCAGTTCGAGGATGCAGCCTCCCACTTCCGGGAGGTCGGTAATCAACCTGATTTTGCCCCTTTCTATGTGAGTCGGGCGGAGTTGCTGAAAAAAACGGGCGATTATAATCAGGAATCGGATATTGAACGGGCAATTGAGCTGGGGAGAGAAAGTTGGACCATTTGGCACCGTTATCTACAGTTTTTGATCCGGAATGACGATGCTCAACCAGCATTATCCGAGGCTCAGAAAGCCAGAGAATTGTTTCCGAACAACTACGTAATCGGTATGGACTACGCTCAGGCGTTGTTTAGAGCGCAAGAATTTCAGCAATGTATTTCAGTACTCAACGATTTGCAAATACTACCCTACGAAGGGGCCTCCGAAGGACGAATGATTTACGAGCAAGCCCATTTGTATCTTGCCCTGCAAGAAATCAAACAAAACGAGTATAAAGATGCCGTCCAAACGTTGACCAACTCCCTGGAGTGGCCAGAGAATCTGGGAGTAGGCAAGCCGTATAACCCCGATGTTACCATGCAAAACTACCTTTTGGGGCATAGCTACGAAAAAATGGGGAAAGCCAAACTGGCTAAAGAGCATTATCAACGAGTAACCGAGGCTCATCAGATAGAAGATAATACTGTTTCTCCTCAAACGCTTCTGGTTCTTTCCACTTTACAAAACCTTGATCAAGAAGCTGAGCTAAACCAACATCTCCAACAATTGGAAGCCATGGACTCCTCTACCCCTCGTTGGATTCTTGCGGTTTGGCACCAGCAATCGATTTCTGATACTTCAGAACCTGATATGTTAAGTCAAGACCAATTAGTACAAGAAATATACTCTAGTTTGAAGGATTAGTTTGGATCAAGAATCAGACTGCCTTCAAACTTACTAAATAACTGTTTTACAAAATGATTACCATGACCATTTTTGACAAAATCTGTGCATTCCAACCCATTAGACAGGCAGTACTACTATTAATTAGCAGTTTCATACTATCCTGCTCACCAGAGGTGGAAACGAAATACATCTTGATCCACGGGGGAACTATTCTAACCGTAGATGAAGCCTTTTCAGAAGTTGAAGCAATGGTAGTGGAAGAACAGAAAATCATCGCTACCGGAGATTTTGACGAGCTTAACCAGAAATTTGGTCAACAATCTGAATTGTTTAATCTAGAAGGTAAAACCATGCTTCCTGGATTTATTGATCCTCATGCGCATGTGGTATCCTTTGCACCGATTGTATATTTAACAGAAGACATCGGGCTAGTTAATTTTGAAACTACTGATGAGGTGTTAGATCATCTTAAAGGATTGGTATCGGAACGCGAACCCGGTGAATGGATCATGGCCAGCAATTGGGATCCTGCCGTGCAGGATGGTGTCCCAGCCTTAACCGTAAAAGAACTGGATGATGTTTCAACGGAACACCCCATTTTTGTCTTAAACACCTCTGGTCACTTGGCCTATGTCAATTCAAAAGCATTTGAAGTAGCAGGAATAACCAATAATATTGAAAATCCACCTGGTGCAGAATATGTCCGCGATGCTGATGGCAACTTAAACGGCGTGATTAAAAATAATGTAGCCTTCTTGCCTATTTGGAAATCCAACCCAAAAGTCGATAAGGTTGATTTGGCGGAAAGTATAACTTTTCTTCTCGGTGACTTCAATAAGTATGGAATAACCACAACCAGTGAGTTTTCACTTGGAGCATCTACCCAAAGCACCACAGAATTTGACATCCTAATAGAAAGTTCTAAACGTGAGGACTTCACTGGGCGTGTCATGGCTTACCCGTTCTACACTCTTAATGATCAGTGGACCAAGGCTGGTGTAAAGATGTACGATGGTAATGATCTGGCGATGCTCACCGGATTTAAATTAATCGCTGATGGCTCTAATCAGGGTTTTACCGGACTGCAACGAGAATGCTATTACAATGAAAGAGCATTCGGACCCAAAATGGAATGTAATCATGGTGTAGCTTATATGACCGTTGAAGAAATGACCGCAATATCCGAACAACGGATAGCAGAAGGATGGCAATTGGCACTGCATGGTAATGGTGATGGAGCAATAGACAACATCCTAGAAACCATGCAAATATTGACAGATAAAGGCTACGACATTAAAAAGCACCGTCCAAGAATTGAGCATTGCTCAATATTACATGACGACCAAATTAAAAAAATGAAGGCGTTGGGCATTTCCGCTAGCTTTTTAATCGGGCATGTGCATTACTGGGGCACCTTTATGCGAGATAGTGTTTTTGGATCAGATAAAGTTCAACTGTTAGATCGTTGCGCCAGTGTAGAAAAAGAAGGTATCAGCTATACCCTTCAATCAGATTTTAGTGTTACGCAGCCCGATATGCTCAAAATGGTAGAAATAGCCGTGGTCCGAAATACCTTTAAGGAACCAGATTATATTCTGGCTCCACAAGAACGCATATCGGTAGAATCTGCTATTCGTGCCATTACCAGTGAAGCAGCCTGGCAGTTAATGATTGAAGATAAGGTTGGAACCTTAGAAGCGGGAAAATACGCTGACTTGGTCATTTTAGAGAAAGATCCCCGAAGAGTTGAACCCAGTGAAATTTCTGAGATAAAGGTTGTAGAAACATGGTTAAACGGTAAGCAGGTTTATGCTGCGGATTAACTATATAATCAAAGTCCACTTAATATTCCGATAAAACCGGATATAGTGTTCACTATCAATCAAATTCACAAGTTATCCAGTTTATGAGAAAATAAGTAATCCCTTTTGTCCTGATCTTCACTGCGCAGATTGTTTAGGTGTCCACGATTCAACTGCCGTTACTGTATGTAGAATTAAAATAGGACACTGCTAACGTTCAATACAATAGTGGCACATTGTATGTGATGCGTAGTCTCAATATTTCAGAATTGATTTTCTGCTACTGGCCCATAACCACCTTAATCCTTCACAAACAGGGATCACTATATTTGTGGTAGTGTATTTAGATAAGGAGAGAAACAATGATAATTTGGAAATGGAACAGTACTTTGTATGCATATACTGACACCTTTATTCTAATTTCTGCCAAAATTTAGCAAAAATCAGAATTAACATATAGCATATATACGTATTTCGTATATCAAGATTTACCCACAACCCAAAATCGCGACCCACCAAAAAATCTCATTTTAGTTCACACTTACCTGCTAAATTATGTCAAAAGAGTAGCACCATACTTATAGGAGGTGATGAAACAACTCTTTTCAGTTCTTTTATTGACGCTTATTTACCAAGTAGCTCAAGCACAAATCATTTATGGTGAAATTTTTGGTGGACATGAAAAAGCCCAACACGAAATTCTGGTATCTAAACCCATTGACTCACTGGGTATCGTTAGCTTTTTTAACCTGACCTATTTCACTGTTGATTATCAAGACAGACAGACCATTGACCCATTTATCTACTCAGTAGCTACTTTAAATTTCAATCAATACATTGGTATTGCTACAGGTGGTTACATCACCAATCAGGGTTTTGTGCCGATTGCCGCCATCTCCCTCCAATACTTCAATGAGAAGAGCGACCTATACCTAAATGTATTTCCGACCCTTGAACTGACCAGCGATCCAAACTATGAAATGTTTGGATTGTTAGTCTATAACCCAGCACTCACAGAAAAACTGAAATTCTTTTCACAGCTTACTTTCAGCACCAATTTCAATTTTGAGCAGCACAACTTTAGTTTTCAGCAGATCAGGCTAGGGCTTGATTATCGAGAATTTCAGTTTGGAGTTGGGTGCGATACACAAGTACCAACACTCGAAAACCCGGTGAATAATGAGCTACAAACGGAGTTCAACCCCAATGCAGGAGTATTCCTACGAACAACATTCAACTAAATTCATCTTAAATATTTTACGCAATGAGCAATTTCAAAGACAACAACGAAAGGTTGAACCAGCTGCTTGAACAAGGTAAGGCAATGGACGCCTTTGAGCTGTTTTATGCTGAAAACGTAACGATGCAAGAAAATGAAACGGAACCACGCTTGGGAAAGGACTTCAATCGTGAGCAATGTGGTGGTTTTGTAGCCACCTTTCCCGATCTCAAACTTCAGGTAATGAGTGTAGCGTATGGCGAAGACCTCAGCATTCAGGAAGTACTTTTTGATTATACGAATGAAGAAGGTAGAAAAATTGTATATCCCGAGATAGTGGTTAGGCATTGGGAGAATGGACTCGTCATTCAAGAAAAATTTTATTACAATGGCTGAAAACCAGAAGTTTAATTACACTGAACTCATCGCAAGTAGCTTGAATGGCAACCAAAAATCATTGGAAACCTTAATAAAAAATATTCAAGATAAAGTTTACAATTTATCTGTGCGATACTTATGGAACACAATGGATGCCGAAGACGCCACTCAAGAAATTTTGTTAAAAGTTTTGACCAATCTTTCAAAATTCAGAGGCGAAAGCAGTTTCACTACCTGGGTTTATCGTGTAGCGACCAATTACTTGCTCAATATGAAAAGAACCCTAGTTGAAGACCTCACATTTGAAGAAGGAGAGCAACATTTGAAAAAAGGAATGGGTTATCCCGCTTACGAAAAGGCTGATACAGACCTATTGGAAGAAGAAGTAAAAATCGCTTGTAGTACCAGCATGCTAATATGTGTGTCTAGACCACTTCGATTAACATACTTGTTAGGTGAAATATTGGAATTTGACAGCAACGAAGGAGCTTATATTTTAGAAATTGAGCCTGCTACATTTCGGAAAAGGCTCTCCTTAGCCCGTAAGCGAATACGGGGTTTTATGGCAAAACAGTGTGGTATTTATGATCCTAAAAACCCTTGTCGCTGCTCTAAGCAAATCAACTATTGCTTAGAAGTAGATTGGTTCAAACCTAATACCCTCAAATTTGCTGATAAAGGCAAAGTAGAGCAAGCGAAGCGTGAGATAGAAACCTTTATGAGTGATGCAGCCATTTTTCAGAGCCATCCGTACTACGCAACACCCGATGGTGTTTTGGAGAGCATCAAATCTTTGTTGAACAACAATAACTTCCCTCTCTTAATAAATAAAAAATGAAAGGGTTCTAGATAACAATGTATATGTAATAATGGTCTCTAAACGGTCGCACTATCGATAAACTGACCGTCACGCTCACCCACCAGAGTTAATTGTAGAAATCGTTCCTGAATTGATCGCGAAACATCGAGTATTGAATGATTAAAGAGAAGTACAAATGTTAAAATAGAACCAACCCACTACCATTTTTGAAGAACGAGTTATTCGTACTTAGCCGAATATCCCTGCTGGCGGTACTTATTTAGCAGATCATCCATTTCCTTAATCTTATCCGTGTGCTGAGCTGATAAATTGTGGCGCTGGCCGGGGTCAGCTTGCAAATCAAAAAGTAAGTATTCGGAATCAAAATCCTGGTAGCCTCTTAGCTCTTTAAATGATTCGGGCATTTTGGAGTGCTGACCGGTAGAATCATTAATATACAGCCAGTTGCCTTTTCTCAGTCCCCAGATATTCTCATACGTATTATGAACGGTTGCTTCCCGAAGTGGTGAAGCATATTCTTGATTGGTGATGACAGGTAGTAAGTTATAGCTATCCAGGGCCGCCCCAGAGGGTAATTCCGCATTGATGATAGCCGCAACGGTAGCCATAATATCTACCTGGGAGATAACTTCTTCGGAAACTGAACCGGCTTCAATCACCCCTGGCCACTTCATGATAAACGGCACGTGATGCCCACCCTCCCAAACATCTCGCTTTAATCCTCTTAGCTCGCCCATGCTAAAGTGTTGGTACTTTTCAGCCCGATTAAATGCGTACCTTTCGGGACCGTTATCTGAACTGAAGATAACGATGGTATTTTCTTCTAAACCCTGTTCCTTCAAAGCATTTAGAACTTGCCCGGCTACCCAGTCGGTTTGCACCATAAAATCGCCGTAGCCACCGGCCTGCGACTTCCCAACAAACTCATCGTTGGGAATTATGGGTGCATGTGGAGACGGAAGCGCGAAATACAAAAAGAAGGGTTGATCTGCCTCCTGTTGCTCTATCCAAGACACCGTCTTATCGGTGAGCGTCGGCAATACTTGGTAAGGGTCCCAATCTTCAACCATCGGGCCGGGACGAAATTCCCAGGAACCCTCTTTAGTTTCGTGCCTAATGTTATTGATATCCAGATTTGTGGTAGGAATCACCAACGGTCCATCATTTTCAATCCAGGCGTAGGGTGGAAAATTAATGGTGCCATCGCCAAAGTAATAATCAAAACCTCGAGCCAACGGGCCGCCCTCAATTGGTCCACTCCAGTCTACATCCTTGGCTCGATAGAATTGTCGGTATCTCTCCCTCTGCATCACCCTACCCGAAGGATCGTTCTTAAATTTCCAGTCCCAACCTAAATGCCATTTGCCAATGCAGGCGGTGGTGTAGCCATTATCTTTCAGAAGTTGCGCTAATGTGAAATCACCCTCCTTAAAAAAAGGCTCACCGAAGGAGTTAACAATATTATGCTGCCTCCGCCAATGATAGGTGCCGGTAAGCAGTGCAAACCGACTGGGAGAGCATATCCCGGACGAGCTGTGAGCATCGGTGAAACGCATTCCTTCACTAGCAAGCTGATCCAGGTACGGAGTAGGAATCTTTGAATTAGGGTTTTGGCAATTGAGATCTCCATAACCCATATCATCAGCGTAGATAATAACGATATTGGGTTGTTTATCCACTTCCTTTGCAGGTTCAGAAATTGCCAGTAAAAGTGATATAATCAGTAAGAAGATTAGTTGCATGGTGGGATCAATAAAGATTGTGAAATCAGAGTAGTGGATTAAAAATACAGATAAATCTGATTTCCAGCTATTTGAACAAGAAGGAAGATATGAATGAATCAATAGTCCCTAGACATTTTAAGAAAGCATTCTGCATTAACTTTTGTCCTCCCCTAAACCGTCAATAAGCGCAGGGGTGACTTTGATCGTTGCTATGTAGGGGGATTACAACAAAAAAATGCTTGTTGTAGGTGATAAGGGAAGTATTGCTCATCTTTATAACCCTGCAGATGATTTAAATGAGTAAGCTATGAGCATTGGAAAAAGTATTTTCGAGTATCTAAAGAATGGTAAGAGAGAAGATCTAGCCCCTAAAGGTATATGTCCTAACTGCTGGGGAAACCAGGAGTACGGGGGGCAGTTTTACGAAGCCATTAAAAACCATGGTCTGGATGTCAATTCAAAAGATCCGGAAATTGGCTGGATACAGGATTATGCCGAAAAACACTTGTCCGGTATTAAACTGGAAGATCATGGAGACGAATACGTCTGCACTAGTTGCAAAATAACCTACCGCCCACTGAAATAAATTTTGCAGCACTTTCCTACTCGATGTCAAAGAAAAAAGGCAACCTAAAATTACTAGGTCGCCTTTGAATAAATTTTAATGTCAAGCGGAAAAATCTGGGATCTACTGTCCCACTGTATCAGCCGGGGCAGTTAGTCCCAAAGCTTCAATTACTAAAGGAGTCACGTTAGACTCCCGAGGATTCTGAGAGTAAACCAGTAATGTTTGTCCACTGATGTCGGTAGGGAAAATGTGGGTGTATCCATTCAATTGGGCGACAGAATCAATAGTCTGCTGTACCTTTTGTTGCAGTGGGTTCATCACCTGCATAATCTTAAACTGCAATTGATTCTGGGCGGTACGTTGTTCCTGAACAATATCCTGCTGTAGTGTTTGTAGTTCCTGCTCCCGACCAGCAAGTACAGAATCGGGTAAGTTAGGCGCAGCTTCTTTCAGTTGAGCGGCTTGTAGCTCTAGTCCCTGCCGCATAGCAGTGAGCTTGTTGTTCAGCTTACGTTCAAAAGTGGCAACATCTTGCTGGGCTGCTTGAGCTTCCGGCATCAAGCTCAGAACATACTCCGACTGCACAAAACCTATTTTCATATTCTGGGCATTGGCTACATCTAAGCTGGCGATCAGGGCTAATACCATACTAATGGCTAATTTCTTCATAGATAGTAGTTTTATTGAAGGCAATTTCATATGAATAAGTCAATTTAACCCCCAAAAATAGCAAAATCCTGACGATCAACCTACAGTATTTCAGTCATTTAACAATAATTAACAGTGCTACTGAAGATTGAAATCCTATTTGATCAAAGTAGTTTCTTAAGTTTCGTCTACCATCGAGGTTCTATGTTTGTTTACCAGTAGATCACGGTAGCGCCACTCTAAAACGGCTAATCCTCCCACAAATAAGGCTTCTCCTAAAAGTTGGGCTAATCCAAAAAAACTGGCGGTATCAAAGTGGATCATGGCCCAACGGACACATAAAACTGCCCAGGTCAGATTGGCTACTACTAAAAAGATAATCATTAATTTGGGCCTCTTAGAACGGATAGCCAGAGAAAACGAAAAGGAAGCGTAAACTAAATTCATTATTCCCATTAGCAACACCAGGTCATAGGGAAGCTGAAAGAGGTCACTTAGCCAAGTACTAGCTGAAACCACCACGAAACCTACTAATGCTCCCGCAGAACAATCTATCCAAAGCAGATTGTAGGGATACGATCCCTTTTTTGGTTCAGAAACCTCACTCATCTCGATTTACTGCTTTCTGGGTCGCATTTACGAAAGTTGTGAGCCTACCCGCTGTAGCAACTTCTTGGTAAGCATTACTCCGTCTTTTTTGTGCATTCCTTCCAACTTACCGCCAAATTCTATTCCCACGTAACCATCAAACCCTGCTTCCTTTACCGTAGTCATTAAGCGGCTGTAATCCATGTTTGCTTCTTCTCCCTTTTTGTTGAACTCCTGGGCTTTAGCACTGACTCCCAGGGCGTAAGGCATTAGCTCTTCCACCAACTTATATCGATCATACTCCTCTTCTTTGGAAATACGTATATTGCCAAAATCAGGTAACGTTCCTACATTTTCGCGATTAGCCTTTTCCATGCCCATTGCTAACCATTTTCCGTTGGAGGAATAATTGCCGTGATTCTCCACCATAATATTCATGTCGGCTGCTTTGGTATAATCTGAGAGCCTGATCAGTGTGTCCACAAATAAATCGGCGGCCTCTTCGGGAGTTTTTCCCTCGTAGCCATTCGCATTAATTCTAACTCCGTGGCAACCCAGTGTGTGGGCAGCATCAATCCACTCGTAGTGTTTTTCGGCGGACTTAATACGTTCGGCTTCTACGGGACTAGCAGTAGGAAACTCCCATAAATCCAGCATAATCAAAACATTAGTCACCCCCAGATCGTCGGTACGATTCTTCAGCTCCTTTAAATAAGCTTGGTCTTTGACCTTGTCTATAAAAAACTGATTCACGTATTCAACGGCATCAATTCCGTAGAATTCTTTGGCGACTCTAGGGAAATCCAGGTTGCTGATTTCACCTTTACGTAAAGGCTGTCTCAATGACCATTCGGCCTGCGACTTTTTTAAGAATATTGGTGATTCTTTTAGTACGTAGGGCAAAGACATGGCCTCGAAGGTGGCCTGAGTAGTATTTTTTAAAAATTGACGACGTTTCATAACCGGTTGTGATATTGGTGAATTTTAGCATTATTGTAGACCAAAGTACGAATAATTTTCCATCTGCCATGCACAGCCTATTGCCGACCCTTTTACTCTTTCTATTCGTTGCCTGTCAACCTTCTTCACCACCTGAAGAGCAAGTTGAAGAAAATAGCTTACGCAATGTACTGATTATCATTGGCGACGATCATTCGGCCAACGTACTGGGCGCGTACGGAAACAATCTCATTCGCACCCCTAATCTGGATCGGATGGCGGATCGGGGAGTTCGGTTCAATCGGGCTTATGCGAACGCTCCGCTTTGCTCGGCTTCACGACAATCCCTGATCACAGGAAAATATACCCACGCTACTGGGGTTACACTTTTGAGGACATCGTTTCCGGAGGAAGAAGTGACTATTGCCGATCATCTAAAGTCTCAGGGCTACCGCACCGGCATTATTGGAAAAAACCACTTTAATAACCAGAAAAATCACGGCTTCGACGTAAAGATTGAGCGACGCGACTACTTTTCTTATCGGGAGCAGAATCCCGGCCAGCCAATACCAGATTCCGTAGCCGTACGTCCTCCCTGGAAGCCGTTTCGCGACCCGGCCCGTATCTGGTTAAATGCTGATGCGCTACCTGGTAACCACTACGATGCCGATGACATCGGTACCTGGTACTCTGAGCAGGCCATGCGCTTCTTAGCTGAGAATCAGGATACCAGCTTTTGCCTAGTGGTGGGCTTTCATGAGCCCCATTCTCCCTTTAATTTTCCCATCGAATATACCGATAAGTACGATCCAGCTACTATACCCTTACCAACTGGAAGCAGTGAAGACGACCGTTGGATTCCCGAAATATTTCGGGACTTGACTGAAGAAGAACGGAAAGGGATTGTGTCAGCCTACTTTGCTTCGGTAGAGTATCTAGACAAGAATGTAGGATTGATCTTAGATCAACTAGATAAGTTGGGATTAGCCGAAAATACCCTGGTAGTTTATTTAGGTGATCACGGGTATCTGTTGAACGACCATAAACGCTTTGAGAAGCATATGATGTGGGAACCGGCTGTCAGAGCTCCGCTACTAATGCAAGGTGGTGAGAAATTACCGGCTGGCCTAACCTTAAAGCCAATGGTAGAGTTTGTGGATGTGGTTCCTACCGTGCTAGAAGCTATTCAAGCTCCCTTACTCTCATCCGCCCAAGGAAAAAGCCTGATGCCCCTCATAGATAAAGAAACCACTGAACACAAGGAGTTTGTGTTTTCGGAATTTCTAGCCGACAATAAAGCAATGGTACGTAGCGACCGCTGGAAGTATATTTTCACTACCGGAAAAAGAGATTTAGCCCAGGGATACGCCACGGGGAACCCGCCCCCAGGAATCACCCATCGGCTGTACGATGTAGTTAATGATCCCAATGAAACTAAGAATCTTTATTCCGATCCAGCTTTAGCCGATACAGTACAATTATTGCAGAAGGAATTAATCAATTGGTTTAGAGAAACTCACCCAAATCCGGATTCGGTAAGCCGGGAATGGACAGTGGAACAGCAATTAATTTCGTTTTGCGAACCACCGGACGCCCAACCTGAAATTGATGCGAAGTAGATGTTCGTCAGCAGTCACACGAATCAGTTCCGGCTGAAGTTGTATTCACAACTTCATTTTCGCTCAATGACTTGAGAGCTGCACAATCAGGTTTAATCTGATAGTCAATTGGCACCCCTCGCTGGTCTAGTTCCAGATATAGGCATTCCTGAAATAGCTCCTTTAGCTTTTGGCGTCCCCGTTGCACCCGCGATTTTGCCCCCGATACTGATAGATCTAACATCTCAGCGATCTGCTTTTGAGGTATCCCTTCAATCTCACTCAGCCTTAATGGAGCGGCATATTTAGGTGGTAAGCAATTGATCAAAGCCGGAATAAGCACCGAAAGGTCAGGGGGCAAATCTGTTGCTTCAAACTCTGACGCTGATCCTTCCTCGTTTTGTAGAGATAACGACTTTGATCGCTCCCGGTAATAGTCATATAGTGTGCGACGGGTAATCTGGTACAACCAAGCTCGAATATTCTTTATTGCGGAAAGTTCTTCGCAGTTACGATGTACTTTCATTAACACGTCGCTTACAAGCGCTTCACTTTGGCTATGGTCGGCTAATTGGTTGTTCACGAAGCGAAGTAGTTCGTCGCGGTACTGCTCAAAAACCGGAAATACCCGCTGGCAGGTATCTCCTTCTATTCTTTGTAGTGAGTCCTTGTTCATGACTAGTTGGGGCAACAAGCATCTTCACAGCAGCTGGCTGATGCTGCCGGCACTTCATTCTCAACTGGCTCCACCGAAGCTTTACTCACTGCTGAGGCACCGTGGGTCTGAAATATTTCCCAGGAAACGCCCTGTGGATCAGCAATCCACGATTTGGTAGAATGAGCATAGCAGCAAATGGTTTCGCCCTCCTTAAATTGCTTGCCTTCAATCTGATCAAGCCGAGTGAATAAATCGTTACGTTCTTGCTCAGTATCGGTCTGGATACCCAGGTGTCCAATGCCACCTTCCTCACCAGAAAGGTTGATTGAGAAGTTTACAAGCGGATCATCCAGCATCCACTTAGCATAATCTGATTTAAGAACGGTGGGCTTACTAGCGAATAAACTTTCGTAGAAAGCAACTGAAGCATCTAAATCTTGAACCTTTACGTTGATGTGTAATCGTTTCATAGTCTACTAGTTTAAAGTTAATGAATGAATTATTAAGTGATGGAATGAAAAACATACCATTCAATCATTCATTCAGCTAGAAGACGCAGAAGTCAAGAAAAAGACGCAAATTTTATCAATTATTTTTACTCAACACCTGATACGTCTGCTCAGCGATGGCTAACTCCTCATTGGTGGGCACTACCAAAATCTTTACTTTACTGCTTGCTCGCTGCAATTGTCGGATGCCGGATAAATGCTCTTGATTCTTCTCGACATCCAGCTCAATACCCAAGTTTTCTAATCCTGCGAGACTTCTCTCCCGGACAATATCACTATTCTCCCCTACTCCAGCAGTAAAAATTAGAGCATCTACTTCACCTAGCACTGCCATGTACGCACCAATATATTTTTTAATTCGGTAGCAGTACATCTCCAGGGCTAATTGCGCCATTTTATCTCCCTGCGCCCGTAGTTTTAGTACCTCTCGTAAGTCGTTTTCTCCTGTAATTCCCTTCAGGCCACTTTCCTGGTTAAGTAGTTGGTCAATTTCCGAGGGAGACATATTGGCTTGGTTACTCAGAAAAAATGGAATAGACGGATCAATATCCCCGCTACGCGTTCCCATCATCAAGCCCGCCAGGGGACTAAGCCCCATCGAAGTATCAACACTTTGTCCATTTTTCACCGCCGTCATGCTACAGCCATTGCCCAAATGTATCGTAATTAGATTAGTTTCACTCATAGGTTTATCGAGAAAACTAGCTGCCTGCTTCGTTACGTACTGATGCGAAGTGCCGTGCATACCGTACACGCGAATGCCATACTGTTCGTATAGTTTATTCGGAATTGGGTACCGGAAAGCGTGAGGAGGTAAAGTAGCGTGAAAAGCGGTATCAAACACCGCTACCTGCTGGGCCTGAGGAAAAACCCGCCGACTTACCTGAATCCCCTGAGCGTTGGGTGGGTTATGCAGCGGAGCCAGTATCGCAAGCTCGTTCACCTTATCTAACACTTCTTCAGAAATCAGCATGGGTTGGCTATATTCCTCCCCACCGTGGACTACTCGGTGACCAATAGCATCCAGGGTAGAATCAACCAGTACACGCTCCGTTAGAAAATCAGCAATCCACTGTAACCCCTCTTCATGATTTTGTACAGGTTGGCTTAACCGTTCACGCTGCCCTCTGAACTCTACCTGAATATCTGCTTCCTCACTACCAATTTTTTCTACCAAACCCGCCGCCACTAATTCTTCGTGGGGCATGGTGTATATTCTGAATTTGATAGAGGAACTACCCGAGTTTAGTACTAAAATATTCATTACGAATGAGTTATCAATTTACCCCTGAGTGATCCCACGATTTAGCAATAATTCCTCTTAAATGATAACATCACCTCTACTGTTTATATGAAAAAATACCCAGGTCTATACTAACTCAGTTTACCAACCTAAACAAAGTGCTCCCCAGCTACTTATCGGTTACTATCGGAGGGACATCGGTTTGTTTGGATACTTTGTAAAATAATCGGTAGAGTACCGGAACCAATACCAGCGTGATCACCGTGGCAAAGAGTAATCCGAAGATGATACCAATCGCTAGGGGCTCCCACATTTCGCCCCCGCCTAGCCATAGCGGGATCAAACCCAATGAGGTGGTGAAGGTAGTGAGCAGGATGGGCCGGAATCGTTCCTGAGCCGCCGCTAGTATGGCATCGTAGGGGCTCCTTCCGTTTTCGTCTAGCTCCAATTGAATCCGGTCAATAAGCACAATCGCATTATTGATCACAATACCTGCTAGAGAAATGATTCCAAGAAACCCAGTGAAGCTCAGATTGGTATCGGTGATTAATAGGCCACCTACGACTCCAATAATGCCAAACGGAACAGCCAGTAGTACGATGCTACTCTTCCGCACCGAGTTAAATTGCATCACGAGCAGTAAGATGATAATGAATAGTGAAATAGGTAGCTTGGCTACCACCGCTCCCATAGCATCCCCGCTTGCTTCGGACTCACCACCAAGTTCATACGTATACTCAATGCCCCACTCCGCTCGCTGCTCTTCCAGCCAATTCGCTATTTGACTCGTCACCTTCGTCGCAGTGTAACCAGCCTCGAGCTGAGATTCTACGGTAATGGTCCGATTAAGATCTCTTCTAATGATTTTAGCCAACTGCCAGTCTACACTAATGTCAGCCACTTGTGCCATGGGTACTGTTTTACCCGTTCGTTGACTGTAGATGCTCACTCCCTCTAGGTCTTCGTAAGCTACTTCCAAATTACCCTTCGTTCGCATCGCGATGGGAATATTATCCTCTTCTTCCCGGTATTCCCCCACTGTATAGCCCGACAAGGTGGTGTAAGACGATAAGGCAACGTCCTGATTAGTCAACCCATTGTAGCTCAGCTTGGATTGATTAATGTCTACGTAAATCTTCTTGATTTTTGGACCCCAATCGTCGTCTACGTTGCTGGTTCCGGCAATCGTCCGTAGCTGCCCTTTCGTTTCTGAAGCAATCTTAGTCAACTTTTCGGCATCGGGACCACTGATTCTGATCTGGATGGGTACGCTGGCTCCACCGCCACTCGTTAGTCTTTTCACCGTAACCTTAGCATCCGGCAAGTTATTGAACGCAAACTGATTAATCTGATCGATTACCAACTGGTTATCATCGCTGGAAGACGTATTGACCAGCAGGTGGGCGTAGTTGGTTTGCTTCGGACTGGGCTGATACCCCAAATCGTAAGACTTGGGCCCTTCACCAATAAAAGAAGACCAGTCTTGAACGCCCTGCGGTCTAACATCGTTGATGAGAAGACTATCCAAAAAGTATTTTTCTAAACTCAGAACCTGAGCGGCAGTCGTTTCTAAGCTGGTTCCGGTAGGTAACGTCACATTCACCGTCACCAGATTACGATCACTATCTGGCATAAAAACAAACCCTAGTTTGCCCATTCCGACAAAAGAGAGCGCTAGGCAACTTAGCACTGCTAACAAAACAATCGCTGGCTTAGCTAATGCCCACACAATGATTTGTTTGTAGTATACTACGAGTCTATCAAAGAAACCTGGCTTTTGATTATCCGTATTTTGCTTCACCCGGATGAATATAATAGCCAGCATGGGTACAATGGTTAGTGCCATGAGCCAGGAAGAAAGCAGCGTAATGGTAATGACGGAAAATAACGGCCCCATAATTTCACCCATTACTGAGTCGGCAATGAAAAAAGAGAGGAAGGCTGCCGAGGTCGTCAGAGAGCTAGTCAGCAGAGGAACCATCAGTTCTTTACTAGACGAGATGGCGGCGTCCAGTGCCTTGCTACCGCGTTCCATTTTCACCATCATGGATTCAGCCATCACGATAGCGTTATCCACCAACATACCCAGTGCCATAATTAGAGCCGCCAGCGAAACCTGATTGAGCCCAATATCAAACACCCTCATTAAAAACAGAGACATCACAATAGCCGTAGGGATCAAACTCGCCACTACAATTCCAGTTCTAAGCCCGAGGAACATCAGCATGACCGCTAATACGATGACCACACTCTGAATGAGATTGGAAAGAAAATCGCTAACACTCGCGGAAACCGACGTATCCTGAGATGCAATTCGCTGAGCGGCAATGCCCACCGGAAGGGTTTGGTTGAAACCTGCCACTAGCTCATCTACCTCTTCACCTAATTGAACGATATTAGCCCCTTCTTTCAGTGAAATATGCAGTCCAATCGCAGGCTGACCGTTCATCCTTACGATAGACTCTCGGGGAGAGATATAGTCTTCGTAGACCTCGGCAATATCCTTTAAGTAGACCGTTTCCTGACCATTTCCTACGGCAATGAGCATATTTTGAATATCCTCAGTCGTTTCGAAATTCCCCGAAGGCTCGAGAATAACCCGCTCATCCTCGATATTAATCTCACCCGCGGGAATAATAATATTTGTGCTGGATATAGCATTCTGGAGTTCATTGGCTGATAACTCGAGCTTCGCCAGCTCCGCATCATTGTAATCAATAAATATTCGGCGTTCTACCACTCCCGAAAGTTCTACTTTGGCGGCATCCTGTAATCGGATCAGCCTATTTCTAAGTTGATCGGCGTACTGTTCCAGCTCCTTAGGTTCGTAACCATCATTTCTTAAGCCTACTACAATGCCGTAGGTCACCCCTACATCTTCATCTTTCAAGTCTGGACCTTGGGTAACCCCGGAAGGTACTTCCACATTATCAATTTTTCTTCTCAAACGGTCCCAAACGGGTCTGAGATCAGACTCATCTACGCTTTCTTTCAGGGAAACTTTAATGATAGAGATACCCGTTCTCGATTCACTTCTGATGTAATCTATTTCTGGAATCTCCTGCACAACTTTTTCGATTGGGTCCGTTACCAACAGCTCCATTCGTTCGGGGCTAGCCCCAGGAAAAATCGTAACAATATTCGCCGCTCGGACCGTGAAGGGTGGCATACTATCTCGGGGTAGTAAGGCATAGCCAGTGATCCCCAGAATAATGATGATGCTCAGCAGCAGGTAGGTGACCCGGTTATTATTGATCGCAATAGCAGTAAGGTTCATCATTATTCAGTTAAAAGTGCGACTTTCATTCCATCATAAAGCGTTCTCAATCCCGCGACCGCTACAATTTGACCCTGAGTTAGACCCGACCGTACGATGAACCCACCAGAAGTCAGGTTCCCAATCTCTACCGTCATCTTCTTTGCCTCGTGTACCTGATCGTCAATTGGACTCAGGATGTACACGAATTGTCCGCTTTCATCTTCGCCCACCGACGTTACCGGATCAACCAACTGTTACTCCTTTTTTTCGTTCTCAAAGCTGAATGTAACCTCAACTGGCATTCCGGGTCGTAAGCCATCGGTGGGATTCGTAAGAGAGGAAATTACGGGATAAGTACCTCCGGCAGAGGTATAACCCACTTCGGTGATGACCCCGCTCAATTCGCTGGATAACGTGGGGATTCTTACGCTGGTTGCACTCCCCTGCTTAACCTGACTGATGTATCTTTCGGGCACACCTACCTGGGCTTCTATATCGTCCGAATCTTCTCGGCTCATGATCAAGATAGCCTGCCCGGGATTGACCACTTCGTTCGTCTCGGCATTTACCGAAGACACAATGCCGGACATGGGAGCCGTAATTGTCGCGTAAGAAACCTGAGACCGCTGGGTATCTAGCCTTTTCAAGGAGATTTCGTAGGAGCTTTGGGCACTGGATAACGTGCTCTTGGCCTGCTCGTAGTCACTCAAGGAGGCATTATTAGTCTGGTAGAGTTGCTTGATGCGCTTAAAGCTGGAGGAGGCTGTTTCTAATTGAACCTGGGCATTGGTGGCATCCAGTTGAGCCTGCTCAAGTACCAGTAAGGCATCGGTTTGGTCTAATTGGGCAAGTAGCTGTCCTTTTCTGATACGCTGACCTACGGTAACATTCAACCGAGTAACAAGTCCTCCAGTGCGAAAGCTCAATTTCGTCTCCGAACCGGATAGGGTAATTCCGGTAAAGGTTCGAGTAGTTAAGCCTCCCAATGACTCTACCACTCCGTATTTGATGGGTTTAACCAATTCTTTTTTTTCTTGCTCACTTGCGCTACCGCAACCATAGAGGAAAACTAGGGAAAGAAGTACTAGGTACAGATATTTCATTGTGCTTATCAATTTTGATTATTCAAGTATTGTTGTAGTCGGTCATTAAAATCCTGAAACTGATCTTCGGACATCAGCATCATAAAAAAGCCCAGGTTAAATTCTAATTGAAGGTGGGCTTGGATATACTCGTATATGGAAAAAGCCGATGCCAAGCTGGCTTCCAATGCCGCTTGCTGGGCGTCAATCAGTTGGGTAATCGTCACCTGACCTTGTTTGTAGTTTTCCTGAACCAACTCAAAGTTTTCCCGAGCGCTCTCCGATGCTAATTTGCTATTTTCAATGTTCATAGTCGCCCGTAATAAATCAATCACCCCCGCCCGAACGCCTAGCTCCAGATTCTGATCCAGTAGTGTTCGGGAATTACCTAATTGATCAAGCTGAATCTTAGATTGCTGAACGGCGGCTCTTCGGCTCTGACCACTAAAAATGGGCAATGACAGAGAGACTCCAGCTGACCAGGAGTTTTCCTGAAATTCAGTCATCCCCAATGCCATGGCGGATGCATCTATGGTAGACCCAACACCACCCCGCTCTAGAATCTGTGAGGTTTGTGCCTGTAGGGCAACCGTAGGCATGTAGAACAATCGCTGGTTTTGGGTGAGTTGACGCTGGGTGGCGTAGATATTTTCTAGCAGTGCTTTTTTATTAGGGTTTTGATGCTGACTTTCTGTCACTAGAAAGTCCGATAAAACTTGTAGGCTTTGGGGCGTATTTACAACTTCGGCCAGTTGGCTTTCGCGAAAATCTGTAAATAGCTCATCCTCTAAGGATACATCTTCTACTTCAAACTCTGCTTCCAAAGTATTAGCCAGTAGTGTGTTTAGCTGTAGTTTTGTCGACAGAAGTGTAGTTTGAGCATCAATCACCGACTGAGTAGCAAAAGCCAATTCTGACTCCCAACGGTAGAGGTCAGCATTACTAGATGCGCCCAGGTTAACCCGAATATCGGCGAGGTCCTTATTCTTTCGCGTATTCAGCAGATTTTCCTGTTGTATCAACACATTCGTTTTAGCTGACAAGACATTTAGATAAGCGGTGTACGTCTCGAGGAGCACGCGCAACACTTCCGCTTCAGTGTTGTACTCCTGCGCCTTTTCTAGGTACTTTGCAATTTTGATAGCAGCCACCGCCTGTTCCGAATAGATTAACTGAGTAAAGGTAAGATCAGCGGTTAACGCCTTCTCGGGAGAATTAAAAGCGGCGTTGGCTCGTTCTTCGTTAATCTGCGAGGCAGTAAGCCCAGCATCCAATGAAGGGAGCATATTTGCTCTAGCTAACTTTACCTGCATCTCGCTGAGCGCTATATCCTGATAACTAAACTGAATATCGAGGTTCGCCTTTAAAGCTTTTTCAGCAATTTCCTCGAAGGAGTACGTTTTGCCCACTTCGTCATCACTCCCTAGCAGCGTAGCGGTAAACAGCACTTCAAAAGGAATGGGAAGTTGGATTTTTTTTGCCGTGGCAATATTGATGTACAGATTCTGTTTGGTATCTAGCGTTACCGGCATTTGCGCCAGGTCTGACCCCGATATGATCTCATCAGTCATAATAGCGAGTTTCCGGATCAACTGATTCAGGTCATTTTCATTCGCCATCGATGCGAGCACTCCATACTCCAGCAACTGAGCGTTACCCGTGAATGTGGGAATTTTACGCTCATTCAGTTGATTGATCAGAAGTCGGATTTGTGACTCACCCTGACTAAACAGCACCGTAAAATAGGCCGCATCGATTTCAGCAGGTAGTTGATCGACCAACTGCTCGGTATCAGCACCCACCGGAATGATCGTTATTGCAGTATTTAACTGGGTGGTCAAGGAATCAATCAGGTTCTGGGCTTTTTGATCATTGACTGTTAATACCGCATTCTCATCAATAAATACTACTACATTTTTGAAATCATAAATTTTACTAAAAGCTGCCAGTTCTATTTCCAAATCCTGGGTTGGCCAGATGTAGGTAAAGTTCTTCTTTCCCGAAGTTCCGTTCACGTAGGGAATTTCCTGTACCAAGGGATCAATCACCCCTAACGCTACTACGGGTACTGGGAGGTCATTCAACAACGAGAGGCCTTTGGTGGTGATACTACCTAAACTAAGGACGACATCAACTTGACCATTTAGTTGATTATAATACCTTTGCGCGGACTCAATATCAGCAACTCCCAAAATGGTAGTATCTAGACGGACTGCTTGTAGTGCCCCAGTGGTTTGATCAATTTCTCGCACCACCTGATTGATAACTTCTTCTAGGTTGGGTGATTGCTCTAGATCAGAAATTACTCCGATATTGACTGACTGGGCTTGGATGGAGAAACTGCCTAAAAGCAGTAAGCAACTTATTGCAAATTTCATAGCTTGGATTGGTAGAATGATGAACTATTTAACTTGGGGCCACTCCAGTTCTCGTGATAGTAAGCCTGCATCTACCTCAAGGAGAAGTACTGCATCTTTCACTTCGCATTCTACATCATACAGCCGCTTTCTTTCCTTAGAGTAGATCTTACCAACCCATTTACCTTGGTTGTACTCCAGGTTGAGCACCTCAATGGCAGAGTCTCTTTCTCCCTTAGGGTTGATCGGGTTCCCGATGTATCGTTCCCCTACTTGGTGGACTTCTACCTTGGCTTCACCGGCATCCCAAACCGCAATGATTTCATCGTGCTTATCTTGAGCAAATAAGTGAGTGGATATGATACATAAGGGAATCATAAACCAATAATTGATATTTTTCATGCTGATATAATTTTGAATTCGTGGCAAAACTATTTCTGCCGTCAATCAACACGAAAAAAGATTCACGAACGGTCAGCATCAATGAACCAGATGACGATTTTAATGCATAAAACTCTTTAATTATCAAAGTGTGACCTTCGTGCATCAAAACCAGCATTTCATTCATTTAATAAGGTTTCCACCAAATCTGAGTATATTTTTGTTCTAATGAGTAGCGCACTATCCAAGTCAGAACGAATTCTTAAAGTAGGTCCCTACATACTTTGGTTTGGGTTACATACTATTATCGGTTTACTACTTTTTAGTGATAGAGGTCTGAAAGAGACTGTTTACTTTTTGGTCATTTTTGTTGTTTTAGGTTCCCTCAATATCTGGCTTTTTGGATATAAGCTTTTTCCAGAATACTTAGCCCGAGAAGGAAAAATCAATTTCCGAATAAGCTTATTAATTGGTATTAATATCATTCTGTTTGTCTTGGGGATTTATGCTCCTACAATTATGGATGAGATGTTAGATGTAACCCAAATCGCGGATCAATATGCTCCTAAATCAGTTCGGATAGCCTTATGGATACTGATGGTACTGCTGGGAATTACTTACATGGCTAGCATTCGGGTAACCAGTGTTTATCACCTTAGAGACCTGCAACGAATTGAGCATAAAGCGGAAAGGGCGGAGGCCGAGCTGAAGTTGCTCAAAAGTCAAATAAGCCCGCACTTCTTGTTCAATACCCTCAATAATATTTACGGACTTGCCTACCTGGGAGATGAAAGAGCGGCGGAGATGATCTCTAAACTATCCAAGTTGTTACGGTATTTATTATATGATTGCGATCAGCCTGAAGTGCCTTTATTACGGGAAAAGGAGCTGATCGAGAATTACCTAAGTATTCAGCTGCTCAAGCACGAAGAATCGGTGAATGTGGATTTCTACCACGCCGGAATAACGAATCGTGATAAGATTGCTCCCATGATTCTCATCAACTTTATTGAAAACTGTTTTAAACACTCCGATCTGGAAAGTAATCCCCAAGGTTGGATCAAAATCAGCCTCGAGGTAGAAGATCATAAGCTTAATTTTCGCGCTGAAAATACGACTGAGAAAAAAATTGAAGAACTTCCAGTTGACCGTAAAGGAATTGGGTTGACAAATTCGTTGAAACTTTTACAAGCCAATTATCCCGAAAAACATAAGGTGGAGATTCGTGAGGAAGATCAGGTTTATCAGCTAGACTTAACGATTACATTATGAAAATGAAATGCCTTATCGTCGATGATGAAAATATTGCCCGAAAAATTCTTTCGGATTATGTGAGCAAGGTGCCTGAGTTGGAATTAGTGGCTACTTGTGGCTCGGCACTTCAGGCGCTTAATCACATTAAACAGGACCAGGTAGATGTGTTGTTTCTCGACATTCAAATGCCCGACCTTACCGGGTTGGATTTCCTGAAAATTATACCCAACCGACCCGCTACCATTTTGACTACCGCATATTCGGAGTATGCCGTGCAGAGTTATGAACTGGATGTAGTAGACTACTTACTGAAACCAATTGATTTCGATAGGTTTTATAAAGCGATTACCAAAGTCATCGCCCTCAACGATACTAAAGTTGATTACCCCGTCAATACTAGCTCCCTTCAACCCACGGATAAACTATTTATTAAGGCTGATAATAAGATCATCAGAGTTGCATTTGATGAAATAGTTGTCATTAATGGTGATGGGCCTTATGTGCAGATTATCACTGCCGATGGTCGCAAGATTATGTCATTACAATCTATGCATAAGTTGGAGGAGCTGCTGCCCACAAATTTTTACCGAATCCATCGCTCCCACATAGTAAACATCGACCATATAGATAGCATTGATGGTAATATGATTAGACTAAAAGACCATGTTGCCACATTGAGCAAAAACAAACGAGACGAATTCCTAAAATTAATTGATCAACTCAATTTACTGGGAGATTAACTCATTGGGTAAAAGCTGCACATGTGCTTCCCTATGTTGCTCTTACCTAATATTTGGGCTGGGCTTTTTTGCTTATTCGGCAGTACTCTGCGCCTGAATAGCAGTAATTACCACGGTATTGACAATATCAGTCACGGTACATCCCCGACTTAAATCGTTAACTGGTTTCTTTAAGCCCTGCAGTACCGGACCAATTGCTACCGCTCCGGTCTCCCTTTGTACGGCTTTGTAAGTGTTATTACCTGTATTCAAATCCGGGAAAATTAGTACGGTAGCGTAGCCGGCAACTTCCGAACCCGGAATTTTTTTCACCCCTACCTCTTTATCTACCGCCGCATCGTACTGAATCGGTCCCTCAACTTTCAAACTCGGTATCCTATCCTTTACTAGTTCCGTAGCCTTACGTACCCGGTCTACGTCCTCCCCCTGCCCCGATTCACCGGAAGAATACGAGAGCATGGCGATTTTGGGTTCAATTCCAAATGAGTCACTAGTTTGCGCCGATGAGATAGCAATCTCGGCTAGTTCTTCGGCAGTAGGATTAGGATTAATTGCACAATCTCCGTAGACCAGTACCCGATCCGGTAAGGCCATGAAAAATACTGAAGACACCAATGATACTCCGGGTTTGGTTTTAATCAGTTGCAATGCAGGTCGTATTGTATGTTGGGTAGTATGGGCTGCCCCCGATACCATTCCGTCGGCCAGTCCCTCCAGCACCATCATGGTCCCGAAATAGGATACATCCACCACTGTATCGCGGGCGATGTCCATATTTGCTCCTTTGTGCTTTCTAAGCTCTACAAAGCGTTCGGCAAATTTGATTGTTTGTTCCGCTTCACTAGGGTCTACCAGATTTACCCGATCCAAATTAATCCGAAGGCCCAACCGGCTAATGCTGTTTTTTATTTCATCTACTTTGCCAAGAATAGTCAATTCAACAATATCCTGCTCCAGCAATATTTCCGCTGCCTTCAAAATTCGATCATCACTGCCTTCTGGTAAAACAATATGCTTCTTATCGGATTTTGCCCGTTGGATCAAGTTATACTGAAACATACGAGGAGTCATTCCTCGCTGTTTTACATTTGTCACTGTTTCCTGCAAAGCATCAGTATCGATATACTTTTCAAAAAGTTGCTTACTCAGTTGAATCTTAGATTCATTATCCGGGGTGATGTACGAAATTATCTTGCTGATTTTGGAAACAGTTCCGTAGGTATTATCCGGTACCGATAAAATAGGAACAATATCCGGAATACCATCCAGTAGCCGGGCAATAGGCTTTTCCGGCTTAAATTTCGTGGTGAGCAACACCCCCGAAATGTCAGGATAGTTTTTTGACTGATGAGCTTGCAGGGCACTAAGCAGAATATCCGCTCTATCACCTGGTGTGATTACCAAACACTGATCGGTAATGTAGGGTAAATAATGCTGAAGTTGAGTAGCAGCTACCGAATAATGGTAGGTCTGGCGATCAAGCTGATCCGCACCGTATAAAATTTCGGCTTCAAGATGATCGCAAATTTCTCGAATGGTAGGACTTTGTAGCACCCGATTACTAGGAATGACCCCCAGAACTACATCTTTATTGGCAACCCTATTCTGTAGTCCTAGTAATAACTCATGGGCTAGCTCCGGCTTGGATCGGTTGATGATGACCGATAGCACTTCACACTCATTATCAACAAATGATTCGTAGCTAATTTGTACCGGACTCAGAATGTCTTCTATAGAATCATACTGATCGCCCCGCGCTAACAGCAGTACCGGACACCCTAAATTTTTGGCAAAGTCTACGTTAATATTAAAGTCTAGCGTAGCGTTCTCATCGGTAAAATCGCTGCCCTCGCAAAGCACAAAATCACATTCACTTTCCAGCGCTTTATACTTCTCAATGACCCGGTCCAGCACCTGATCATATTTCCCGGCCAAAATCAGCTCCCGGGCTTCCCGACGGTGATAACCAAATGAATCGTCGTAGGATTGCTTAAGTTGAAAATGCTCTAGCAACAGGTGGATATTCTTATCTTTTTGTTGAGCCGTACCGCTAATCAGTGGCCGGAAAATACCAACCCTTTCCGTTTTTCGCAGTATCATTTCGAGCATCCCCAGGCATACTAAAGACTTACCGGTATGAGCCTCGGTGGTGGTAACATATAACGAACTTGCCATCTACTTTTCGTGGTTTAACTATAGATAGTTGTAAGATTAGCAAGTTACAGGTTTTTGAGCGTTAGTCCACAGCCGACAGATCACAAATTATTATTCATCTGCTAGTAGCTTCAATCATTGCTCATTGTACATTGTTAACTGCACATTGTTATCATGTTTTCTGTTTACGCTATTTAGCAGCGGGGAACAAAATGTTGTTCAGTATAAGC
>ERZ1740058.525-NODE-525-length-28396-cov-7.586535_pt1 | contig 28396 bp, 22 predicted proteins | sample MGYA00581745_ERZ1740058 | MGnify/ENA primary metagenome ERZ1740058 (study PRJEB43018, sample SAMN04849742) | marine metagenome | isolation source: floating plastic debris | place: Pacific Ocean | collected 2008-08-30 | study: EMG produced TPA metagenomics assembly... | reverse complement strand
TATCACAGTGCCGTGGATCCTGACGCCCAGACGCCAACCGAGACTCCCGATACTGAACAGCCCCTTTGCGGCCTGCTCGTAATCGACAAGCCGCTCGGCCTTAGTTCGATGGCGGTATGCGCGCGTGTCAGAGGCGCGCTCCGCCGGGGGGGTGCCCCAAAGCGGGTCAAGGTTGGGCACGGCGGAACGCTCGATCCACTGGCTACAGGCGTGCTCGTCGTGCTCTGCGGCAAGGCCACGCCCTTGTGCGACCGAGTCATGCGAGGTACCAAGCGATACCTCGCACGGGTGGACCTCTCAGCGTTCACAACAACGGATGATCGCGAGGGCGAGCGGACCGAGGTGGAGTGCGCCGATCCGCCGTCGATGAGAGACGTCGAGAACGCGCTGCCGGCCTTCATGGGCACGGTCATGCAACGCCCACCCGCCTTCAGCGCCATGAAGGTGGGAGGGCGTCGGGCCTATGCGCTCGCGAGAAAGGGCCACACAGTCGAGCTCGAGCCGCGGCCAGTCGAGATTCACTCAATCAAAGTCACGGAGTACAACTGGCCCCTTGCGGATCTGGACATCGTCAGCGGCAAGGGCGTCTACATCCGTAGCATCGCACGCGACCTGGGCACCGCACTCGGAACCGGCGGCACGCTCGCGTCGCTCCGCCGAACAGCAGTCGGGGCCTTCACGATCGAGCAGGCCATGCCATTGAACGAGCTACGAGACGAGATCGGACAACCCGACCTCTTGCCGGTCGATCGCTGGATCGACGCGTGAGACTCAGCCTTCCTCGGCTGGCGTCGCCTGTTCGACCGTCTCGCTTCCGACCACCTCATCGCCATCGCCGATGATCTCGACGTTCATCCGCGTACGCATTGCTTCGAGTGAAAACGGGTTGCCCGACGGGAGCGCTTCGCGCAGTTCGTCAAGCCGCAGCACCATATCCAGCTGGTCGGCCTGACGGCGGTACGCCTCGATCGTCAGCGGCGAGATGCTGTCGATGGTGCCGATGCCGAGCGAAAGGGTCTCGGGAATAGCCACACCGATCGTTCGATCACCCCGAGGCGTCTCTTCGATATCACTCAGCGGATCGAGGCTGTCGAACACTTCCATTGCGGCGTCACGGAACGGCTCGGTGTTGAGCGCCGCGATCGGCTGCGGCTGGAAACCGCCCGTTGCGACCACAGCCGCGGGAGTCACACGGATCAACTGCGGAATCGGAGCATCAAGAGTGGCACCCAGGGACTCGATCAGCTCGATCGCAGCCGCCGTGAGGCCACGCTCCGCCGCCGTGGCAGCCGCCTGCTCGGCGAACTCTTGCATGCGCTCGAACGCCTGCAACGCCCGCCAATCGTCAATGAGCTGCCCACGGATCTCATCGATGCTGTCGGGTTGCGACTCGTCGCGCACGTCGAGCACGGTGTAGAAATAGACACTCCCGCTCACATCTGTGGCGGGCACATCGGTGACGGGCAGGCCCTTCTGCAGCGCGAGGCGCGATCCCATCTCAGGCCGGAGTTCGCGCACCGCGAACAGCACCTGCGCAATCGGCGCTCTGGCCGAACCGATGCTGATCTCGGCCCTGCCAAAGCCGTCGAGTTGGCTGAGCTCTGAACCCCACAACCACCCCTCGGGACGCACAACCTCGGGCATCGGTAGAGAAACCGAGCCGTCCTGCGCCTCGGGGAATCGTGTGAGCCCCACGGTCTCGACCATCTGCTGCGCCACAGCCTCGAACGTGGGGCGACTTGACTCGAACCCCTCCGGCAATCGCTTGTACGGGCCTTCGGACTCAAGCGTCCGAGTTGCTTCGCCCATCACTCCGACGAACGCCTGCTGGGCCGAGCGGATCACGTCATCGGCGATCTCCCGTCGGACCTCACGCTCGATCCGGTCCCGGTCGTCCGCAAAGGGCGTGACCTCTTGCCCCGCGGCCTCGCGCTCACGGGTCTGGGCTTGGTACCGCTTGCGGATCTCCAGCGGGTCGGGCGTGATCGCTTCCTCAATGGCCGGCCGATCGATCCTGATGTACTCGATCTTCAGCCGCTCGGGGAGGGTGTAGCCGATTCCGAACTCGCCGCCGTTGAGCGGCGTGCTCGCGAAGCGCTCGTAGTGCTCGCGGATCTGCTCTTCGGTCGGGTCGCCGGCGATCCCGGCGACATCCTCGCCACGGATCCAGAACGCCTCGATCATGGCCGAACGCTGCAACGCAGCCGCGTCGAGACGGGCCCGAGCATCGCTCAGCGGAGCGCTCTCGAAGTAGCTGGAAGTCAGGCGGTAGACCCCGCGCGCGACACTCAACGCCTCGTGATATTCGCGTTCGGTGATGTTGCTCGGCGGCGTGTTCAGGAAGCCGGCGATTCGATCCACCATCTCCTGGCGATCGGCCGGATTCATGGCGTTCCATTGCTGGCCCGCAAACTGGCGTGCCAGGTCCGGCCCGATCTGCTGCGCGAGTTGTAACTCCATCTGCTGGCGAGCGATCTGGGGCGCGAAGTCCTCGACCCACATGGCACCGTCGCCGGCGACGCCGATCAGGCCGGCGTCTCGGGCCTCACGCCGCAGAAGGTACCAATGCAAGCCCTCGCTGTCGGGATCGATCGCGGGCATCACCTGGCTTGGCAAGCGCTGGCGAAGCAAGGACTGCTGACGCTCAGCGAGCAGCACGTCCTCTCGGCGGATGTCCGTGCCGTCAACGCGCGCAACCTTGGGGTTCGCGAACCCGCGGCCGAACTGCTGGACGACCTGCGGGGCGGTGAACGCCACCATGAGCAGGGCGCCGAAGATGATCAGCATCCACTTGCTGTACTTACGGAGGAACTTGAGCATGCCGCCCGCCCGAGGCCCGTGGACCCTGTGGCTGCCGGGTGCCGGCGGACCGACCGGCCCCAGCATGCGCCAGCGCGAGAGCGCCGGCCGTCACCGCTTCCATCGATAGATCGACTAGAAGCGATAGAACTCGATAACCAGGTTCGTGTTCACGCGGAACGGAACCTCGTCGGCCTTGGGCGAGGCGACGACCTTGGCCTTCACCTCGCTGGGGTTGAAGCTGATCCACCCCGGCACCTCGTGGCCCGGCATGCTCTCCATGTTCTCGCGGCAGAGCTTGTGGGTCTTCTCCTTGACGGAGATCTCCATGCCGGGCTTCACCATGAAGCTCGGGCGATCGGTCTTGCGACCGTTCACCAGGATGTGCCCGTGGGCGACCATCTGCCGGGCGGCCCAGATCGTGCGGGCGATGCCCATCCGGCGGATGACGTTGTCCAGCCGACGCTCGAGCAACACGAGCAGCATGTCGCCCGAGTTACCCGGCAGACGCTTGGCTTCCTTCACGAACCGGCGGAACTGCTTCTCGCCGACGTTGTAGTGGAAGCGGAGCTTCTGCTTCTCCATCAGGCGGATGCCGTAGTCACGCGGACGGCGGCCACGGAAGCCGTGGATGCCCGGGGGCTGGCGGACGCGCTCGTTGCTGGTGTGCTTCTCGACCGCCTCGATCGGGACGCCGACGCGGCGGCTAAGGCGGACCTTGGGCCCGGTGTAATTCGCCATTTTCCATTCTCCGTCCCCATGGGGCCCGAACTGGGTCGCACAGGGTGCCGAGGCATTCCCCGGCGATCAGGCCGGCGACCGCGTCTGCGGGCCAGCGGGTGTCTGATCCGGCCCACACGGGCCCGGTTTGCTGAGCGAGAAGTAAACGCCACAACCGGCGACGAATCAAGCCAACTTCCGGCCTTTTTCCGAACATTGGATGCCGAGGCAGACTCAGAAGTGACAGGCATCGGACGTCCGCCAGACACACGCAATGGCCACGGTAAATCCCCACGTCCGGGGCCATTTCACAATTATCTTCATCGAGCTCAGCGCTCACCAGTCCAATCCCGGTGTTTGAGATTGGAGTGCCACCTCAGATCGGGTCTATCTCCGGTCATGACGGGGGTGGCGACGTAGTCCTTAAGGAATCAGGACCGAAGCCATGTTCGAGAACTTCCGTCTTCAGCGCACGCAGTCGCTCATGCTCACCGCTTTCTCAACGTGGCTGCTGGTCTTCTCATTGGGCCTTGCGATTCCGAGCCAGCCCTTGCGCGACATCGTGGTTGTATCAATTTTCAACCTCCGGGATGGGGAAGCTTTTGAGAAGTACGAAGAGGATGCGAGGAAGCGCAAACTCATGCAGGAATCTGCGCGAACTCAAGGGCAAGACAACGAGCAGCAGGTTGAGGAAGTGCAATCCGCGAATGACTCTCCGGGTGAGCCAGCCAAGCCCAGCAATGCTGAAGCGACAGCCGACCCTGGCCCCGCTCGCCCCCTTCGCGGAATGACTTGGTGCTGGCTGCCCGTACTCCTCGTAGCTATCGCGCTGACATCCACACCAACGAACCTCGTGCTGCTGTGCGTCTCGGGAGCACTGATCGGCGCATCATGCATCCGGATGGTCCAAAATGGCCTTCCGGCCACACGCAACGCGTCACGCTCAGGGAGCATGGACAGTGACGATGGCGATCTGGATTCCGAGACGGATTCCGTATCGAGCGATGACGCTGAGTCAACGGACATTGACTCGGACCGTGACGTTCCCGTAATAACTGCGGTCGTCAATGGGCTAAGCGTGTATCTTGCGATCGCAGCCGGGCTCATCGTCGTTCAAGGCAACGTCGTGTTTGATACGACCATCCCAGATCTGTACATCCGTCTTGCGTCAGCCGCAACGCTTTTTAGCATCGTCGCGGGAACGAATCGGTTCTTCGTGCACGACCTCATCCGAACCGTGAGCCCATTCGGCGGGGCACGGTCGCGATCAAGGGACTGATAGCTGCCACGTCATCTGCCAACACACCCACGTCCGGTACTCGCTCACACTCGGATCTTCGTCCACGTCCCCTGACCGAATCGGATCGTGAACACCAGTCCCCGGATGATCAGCTCGCTGCAGATCGCCAGCCACATCCTCGTGAGGCTCGGCTCCCAGCCCATGAATTCGCCCATCGGGTTGAGCATCTCGCCACCGCCAAGGAACTCTGGCAGAGGGATACGGACGCCGCTGATGAGGTACGCGGCTGGCAGCCGAACGCCGTAGGTCGTGATCCACGTCAGGGCCATGACCACCCGGACATCGCCGACGCCGCGCAAGGCCTGCCGGAAGACGATCGCCATCGCGAAGGGGATCTGCACCACGCCGCAGATCATGAGCAGCTGCGGCACGATCTCGCGGTGTTCGGGCACGGGTGTCAGCACGTTGGTGATCTGGATCGGGAACAGGAAGAGTGCCAGCCCGATCGCCCCCATGAGCCCGCTCGCCAACGCCGCGCAGATCAGCACACCGCGGATCGCGTGCCTCGGACTCCCGGCCCCGAGGTACTGGCCAGCAAGCGTTGCCGCCGCGATGCCCATGGCGAACCCCGGCAAGAAGCTGATTGCTTCGATACGGATCGCCCACATGTGCGACCCCAGCAATCCCGACGACTGGCCGGGCGTCGACTCCATCACGACCTGGAGCGCGTCCTTCACCGCGAGGTGCGCCACGAAGAACACAATCGCGAAGTTGCCCACCCACATGCCAAGCGACTCGATGTAGTTGGGCAGGCCGAGGCGAACGAGCCGGTAGATCGTGTGCCAGTGGGGCCTGAGCCGGCGCAGCCGCAATCGAACGCCGGACTTGCCCTTGAGGCAGAACGACAAGATCATCGCCGCACCCACGGCATCGCCCGCAACGGTGCCGATCGCGATGCCCACGATTCCAAGATTGAATTCGAACGGGTTCGGTAGGAACGGGAGGTCAACGCCGCTGAGCGCAAAGCTCACCGCGATGTTCACGACATTGCGCGCGATCATGGCCCACAACGGGCGCACGGAGTCCCCCGCACCGCGAAGGCACGCGATACCCCCAAACAGGATGCCAGCGATGGGCGTCGCCCCCGCGATGATGAGCATGTAGACGCGGAACGCCTTGGCCCCGGCTTCGCTCAGCCCCATGAACCCGGGGATCCAGTACGTGCTGACGGCGACCAGCACGCCCACCACGCCGGCGAGCACCATGCTCAGCACCAGGCACTGCGCCATGGCCGCGCCCGCGACGCCCATGCGCCCCCTGCCCACGGAGCGGCTGATCAGGCTCGTCGCGCCCATGCCCAGGGCCATGAAGGTGAGCCCGATGAACCACATGATGAAGCTGGCCGCGCTGATGGCATCGACGGCATCCACGGCCGAAACCCCCAGGGCCCCCTTCCCATCGCCTGTCAGTTGGCTGGCCAGCACCGTGTCAGTAAGACCAACGAGGGCGTTCAGCGCGCTCTCGACCAGGATGGGCCAGGAAAGCACCCAGATCGCCGCGGCCATCGACAGGCCCTTGAGCCGCCCAGAACGCAGCCTGCCGTGCTCATCGAGGCCGTGGGCCGGTGGAGGCGGGCCTCGAAGGATGTCCACAACCCCCGTGGCGTTCCGCCAGTCGAGCGCTCCGCTGATGCGGGCCAGGGTTGTCGACCGTTTCGGGGACATCGAGAGATCCGTCTCATCACGTAACGCGAAGGGGAACGTTGACGATAGGGAGCTTCCGAGGCTCGGCCCGCCCAGAATCGACGCCCACGGGCCTTGTGGGGCACTTACGAACGGCACAAGGGGAATGCCATGCATCGAACATCGCTCAAGACCGCCTTCCGGCTCGCACTCACGGTGGCGTTGGTTTGCTCGCCGGCGACCGCAGCCGCGGACGAGGCCCAGGTCCTCCAGCCGAGGACGCCCCTCACCAAGGCCGACCTCGCTGCCCGGCCCGCGTACGAGCACCGCTTGACCGTCAAATTCGCTGACGCGGTACGCGCTCGGATCGGCCCAGACGGCCGCCTCACGAGCCTCTCAGGAATTGACCTTGAGGCCCTCCAGGACGCGATCTCTGCGACCATCGCGGGTGATGCCGCCGTGACATTCCGCCCGCTGGTCGACCTGACCGAGGCCCAACTGGACGGCATGCTCGCCGACGCCGCGCAGCGGAGCGGCCGCGCACAGCCTGACCTTGGCGGCATGATGGCCGTCTCGGTTCCGCTCGAGTCGATGGAAGCGGTAGCCCGCATCCTGCACGCAAGCGAGCTGGTCGAGTACGTGCACTACCAGCAAGTCTCGCCGCCGCCACCCGGCTGGTTTGGTAATGGTCCCGACTCGTGCACCGACATCGCACCCGCGACCAGCAGCTACTTCGGCTTCCAGGGTTACCACGGTGTCACAACCGGCATCGGAATGTCCGCCGCTTGGGCCGTTCCCGGGGGACGTGGCGAGGGTGTAAAGGTTGCCGACTGCGAGTACTGGTTCGACGGGGAGCATGAGGACCTGTGCGACATCATCCCCGAGCCCGGCCAGACACCCGATCCGTTCATCTTCGATCTCGGGTGGCACGAGCATGGCACGGCGGTCCTGGGCGAGATGGTCGGCGGCGACAACGGCTACGGCGTGACCGGGCTCGTGCCCGATGCACAGGCCTACTTCTTCCCAGAATCTACAGTCGAGAGCGGGCCCCGCCGCGTGGCCGCCGTCTCGCGCGCGGTTGGTACACTCGACGCCGGCGACGTTGTCCTCCTGGAGATGCAAACCACGGGCCCGGGCGGCGACTTCGCCCCGGCCGAACTCGACCCCTCCGTCTGGCTCGTCACGCGTGTCGGCACGGATCGCGGAGTCACGGTCGTTGCCGCGGCGGGCAACGGCAACCAGAACCTCGATTCTGCGCCATATGCCGAGTACCGCTCGAGAGGCGATAGCGGCGCCGTCATTGTCGGTGCGGGATCATCTCGAGGCAGCCGAAGCAAGCTCGGCTTTAGCACCTTTGGCAGCAGGGTGAACGTCCAAGCCTGGGGCGAGAGCGTGTTCACCACCGGCTACGGCAGCTTCATCCGAGTCGGCGGCGATGATCGCCAGTCGTATACAAACTTCTTCTCCGGCACAAGCTCGGCTTCGCCGATCGTCGCCTCCGCGGTTGTGTCCCTCCAGGGCATCCACCGCGAGGCCACCGGCCAGCCGATGGATCCGGTCACGCTCCGACAGCTCCTGATGGACACCGGAAAGCCGCAAGGCTCCGGCGGGAACATCGGTCCGCTGCCAGACATGGCGGCCGCCGTCGACGCGCTGCTGACCGGTCTATGCCAAGCCGATTTCGATGGCGATGGCGATCTCACGCTGTTCGACTTCCTGGCCTTCCAGTCGGCGTTCGATGCAGGGATCCCCGCGGCGGACTTCGACGGCGACGGAAGGCTGACGATCTTCGACTTCCTGGCCTTCCAAGTCGCGTTCGACGCCGGTTGCTGAACTGGGGCTTCGGCGATGCCAAGCAGATTCCTGGGAGGAATCTGCACGCCATGGTGAGATTTCCTGTTCCGTTCAACGACCGATCGTGGTATACCTATGAGAGAAGGCGGCCCTCCGGTGCCCCATCGTGGGGGGATCGGTACGGCCGTTCGCAGAGTGTCTGGGTCCGCACACTGACGAAAATCGTCGTGCGTCCCGGCGTGAACATCACTGGGCTCGGCGTACGCGAGCCCAAAGGAGAGGTGATCCATGTATCGTTTCGCTTCAACAACCGTCGCCACGCTCGCCCTGGTTGCCGGCAGCACAGCCGCGCTCGCTCAGGACACCGAGGGTGACATGAACCGCCCCACGCTGTCGAAGTCCGCATTGCTCCCGGGTGTGGACGAGCTAGGCGACACCATCGGCTGCCCCACGGACATCAGCACGCTCACCGGCGACACCGGAAACCTGGGCTTCGAGTTCGCCTTTGGCTACTACTGGATCACCCACAACGGTGAGTTCGTCACAGGCACCCAGGTGCTCGTGCAGACCGACGAGGACTTCAACATCGTCGCCGAGTACTTCCAGCTCACCAACTCGCCCAGCTGGGGCCACCGCGATGGCACCTCCATCGAGAGCGAGAACCGGCTCTTCTTCGGTGCCGAGGACGGCGAGGTCACCGAGTACGTGTTCGACCCCAGCACGCAGCGCCTCGACCTGAGCGCCTCGCAGATCCTCCAGTTCGATACCGCCGACACGGTCCGGGCGTTTACCTGGGACCCCAACCTCGAGCAGTTCTACAGCAAGGACTTCGGCGGTACGGTCAACATCTTCGATCGCAACGGTGCGCTGATCAACTTTGGGTCGGCCGACATCTCTTCCTACGGTGCTGCATACGACCCCGCCACCGAAACGGTCTGGTTCCACGGCTACCGCGTGGGCGAGGGCGGCGGCTCCGATGCCCCCAAGACCCGCATCGCCGAGTGGGATCCCGCCAGTGGCTCGATGACCGGCCGCTCCGTGGACACCGATCCTGCTGGTGACACGACCTTCATCGGCTACATCGCTGGTGGCATGGACATCGAGGTTATCGATGGAAACTCGGTCGCACTCACCCTCGGCCAAGGCGATCCGTTCGACTACATCCAAGCGTTCGCGATCGACGGCGACGGCGCGCCCTGCGATCCGGGTGGATGCCCGGCCGACCTCGATGGCGACGGCGTGCTCACCATCTTCGACTTCCTGGCGTTCCAGACCGCCTTCGATAACATGGAGGCCGTGGCCGACTTCGACGGCGACGGCTCGTTCACCATCTTCGACTTCTTGGCGTTCCAGACCGCCTTCGACGCCGGCTGCCCGTAAGCTCGAGCTTCCGCAAGTTTCGGATATCGGATAACTGGTTGAGCCCCCGGAGAGTCGTCTTCTCCGGGGGCTTTTTCTATCAAGACCTTGACGCGCGTGCCACCATCTTGCTCCAACGCGCCTAATCGCCTTGGTACACGAAACCGTTGCGTGTACGGTGCAGAACAAGCACATGTCCGCAACGCCAAGGCCTCGGCGTTGCGTCGGGGGAGTGGACGAGTGAGGCCTTCCTTATTCCCCAGAGGGAGGATCGAACATGAAGAAGCAAGCCACAAGCATCGCCGCCATCGGCACACTGCTCGCCGCAGGCGCCGCGCACGCCGACCCCGTGCGGCTATCGCACAGCCTCGAAGAGACCCTGGTCACCACAGGCACCATCCTGTGTGCCTCGACCGGCGCGCCGCAGACCACCGCAGAGAACAGCGTGTACCGCTCCTTTACGCTTACAGACTTCGGCGTGACCGAGTCAGTCACCATCGAGACGGTTGAGTTCGGAATCGAGAACCTCGCGCTGCCGACCTCCATCGAAACCGATCTGACGGTCAACATCTACCAGGCTCCGGCGGGCTCCGCACCCGCCCTCGGCCAGGAGCTCATCGGGTCGGCCGTGTTCACCTCGACCGATCGCGCGCTGGAGATCATTACCATCGACATCGACGGCGTTGTTGATGCCGGCAATGCACTCATTGTCGAGCTCTTCGCACCAGACTTCACGATCGACGGCCTAACCGGCGACGTGTTCTTCCCTGGCTCCAACGCATTCGGGCAGACAGCTCCGAGCTATATCCGTGCCCCAACGTGCGGCGCGGTCGATCCGACCGACTACGCCGATATCGGCTTCCCCGACGTCAACCTGATCCTCATCGCCAACGGTGAGTCGGGTGCCGCGACCTGCACTGCCGATCTCGATGGCGATGGCTCACTCACCATCTTCGACTTCCTCGCGTTCCAATCGCTCTTCGATGACGGCGACCTCGCTGCCGACTTCGACGGCGACGGCACGCTGACCATCTTCGACTTCCTCGAGTTCCAGACCCAGTTCGACGCCGGCTGCCCGTAAACCGCCAGCCGTATCACGAATGCAAAGTCCGGTCAGCCTCACACCTCCCCGAGGCTGACCACCGAGCGGTCCCAACCCATGGGTCCGCTCGGCTTTGTCATTGCCGCAATTGGGACTCAAGCCCGGCGGCTGAGCCTGGAGATCAGCACCGCGAGCAGCTGGCAGCGCTCAACGAGGCTCGCCAGTTCAATCCACTCGGTCGGTGTGTGCAAACCCCCGCCACGCACACCGAGCGTGTCAATCGTGGGGAGGCCAGCGTCCTGCAGGATGTTGCCGTCGCACGCACCGCCCGTCTTCGTGAACGGCAGCGATTGGCCCAGCGCCTCAGCAACGCTCCGGGCCTGCATCGCGAGGGATTCCGTGGCCGGGATCAAGGGCTTCGCGGGCCGGTTGAACGATCTCCGAACAATCACCGCCGCACGATCGCCCTCGCATACCTCATGGGGCGTCGCGAGCGCGTCGAGCCGGCGCCCCATCTCCTCCGAAACGGTCGGATCCGGGTAGCGTGCGTTCCCCCATGCGGCGGCGTGATCAGGAACGGCGTTTGTAGCCGAGCCGCCCTCGATCGGGCCGACGTTCATGATGTACGACCCATCCTTCGTCGGGTCCGCCATCTCCCCGATCGCGGCCATCGCTCGTGCTAGCGCTGTCACTGCGCTTACCCCGCCGCGAAAGTCTCGACCCACATGGGATGACCGACCGACGCACTCGATCATGAACTGGCCGCTACCCATGCGTTCGACGGCCAACTCGCCGCCGGGCAACGCCGGCTCGAGCGCGATCCCAAAGTCGTGCTTGCCCGCCTGCTCTCGAAGCGCGCGCTCGCTGTGATAGCTCCCGGTCTCCTCGTCCGCATTGAGAAGGAACGTCCAACTCGCGTGCGCACCCGCCGCTTCGAGGCACTCGAGTGCGCACGCCGCGATCACCAGCCCGCCCTTCATGTCGACGCAGCCCGGTCCGACCGCCGTCGATCCATCTTTCGAGACATCGAGCGTCTGGAACGGGCCGTCCGCCGGATGCACGGTGTCCAGGTGGCCGGCGATGAGCACACGCCCCATGTCGGGCCGAAGTCGAGACATCACGGCGGTGGGGGGCACGCCGTCGGCCGCACTCCCGCGCAACCACGCGGGGCGTTCGTCACCATCGACAAGCCCGAAGTCTGCTCCAATCGCGCGCATGCGCTCCGCAAAGATCTCGCGAGACTCGTCGATACCCTCACCGCCCCCTGGTCCCGTCGGCGTCTCGACATGACGCTTTAGGTCTTCGAAGAGGAACTCAGACCGCTCCGCGATCAGATCGCACGCTTTGCGTTCTTCAGCCGTTAACTCCACAGTCAAGCCAGAGTCCTTTCCGGGCTGCCCACCCACGATCCCTCAAACACGAACTCAGCGGGCCCAGCCTGCCGCACGATTCCATCGCCACCACTCTCAGGCGGGATCCACGAGACGATCAAAGGCCCCCCGGGCAAGGCCAGTTCCGCTTCATGGCCCAGCACGCCCTCCCTCGCTCCGGCGACCAATACGGCGCACGCCCCCGTCCCGCAGGCCTGCGTCGGACCCGCCCCGCGCTCCCACGTGTGCACGACCGCGTGCCGTGGATCGTCGACTGCAACGAAGTGCACATTGATGCGTTGCTCGAACGCGTTGTGATGCTCGATCGCAGATCCGAGCCTGCGAATCTGCGAACCAAGATCATCTCCCAGCCACAGATTCTCATGCGCAAACGCGACCGCGTGCGGATTACCTATCGACACGGCACAAAACCGAAGCCGCTGGGCATCGATCGCCAGCTCAAGCGGATCCACACTCTCGAGCGCTCGGGCCAAGACACCACTGTCCGCCAGCTCCAGACCGGGCGAACCCATGGAGACCCGAACCCGCCCCGCATCCAACGGCTCACACTCCAGGATCCGTGGTCCGGATTCGATGAACAGAATCGCATCGTCGTAGCCGAGACGATCCTGCAGATATCGCGCAACACACCGCGTGCCATTGCCGCACGCTTCGGCTTCGCTTCCGTCGGCATTGAAGGTCCGCATGCGAGCGTGGCAATCCGATTGGCGAGGCGCATCGATCACAATAACGCCATCGCCACCAACGCCCCGATGCCGATCGCTCAAGCCTGGCGCAAGCGACGACCACTCAAGCGATTCCAGTCCGGGGTCGGAGATAGCATCGATGTACACATAGTCGTTGCCTAGTCCGTGCATCTTCGTGAAGCGCATCACAACCTCCGTCCGTCGTGGCTCGGCGTTAGCGAATCCAGCCAAGGGCAGCGCCGATCGCCAAAAACGCACCCGATCCCAGCAGTCCAAGCAGCGTAGCCCACTTCAGCAGGCGCACCCGGCGATCCACGGGCAAGCGATCGATCGCGAGACCGGGCAACGCCGCCAAGGCCCGCTGCCGCTGCCACACGGAACCGTGACGGAAACCCCATCGACTCGGTTCGATGCCGTTCAGGACGCACACCCGGTCGAGCGACGCGGCCATGCACGCGGGACCCGCCGGATGGACGACGCCAGTATCTCCGCCCTGGGCCTCCGCGATCTCTCGACCGATCGCGACCGCCGCGTGCGCATCGGCCTGTCTCTCAATGAGGCGGCTCACAGCCCCAAACCACATCAATACCAGCACCGTCGCAAGAGCGACCGAACCACCTTCGGCGACCGTGCCGCCTGGCACCATCATCACGAGGGCAGGCTGGGCGAGGCTCAGCACCAGCACCGCGGCGAGAACCGACAGCAGGATCCACAACACGTGGTTCTGCCGCGAGTGGGCAAGCTCGTGGGCCAACACCGCATCAAGCTCGTGGCGCGGCATAGATCGCACAAGCCGATCCGTAACCAGCACGTATCGCGCGAGCGGGAGCACACCCATGAGCGCCGCGTTGGCGGACGCGTGCTGCCAGAGGCGGACGCCCCTCAACCTCGTGCCCATGGCTCGGCGCAACTCGCCCACGCGATCGTGCAAGGCACCCTCGGCGAGCCGCTGGGTACCCAAGACCCGCACGATAACTGCCGGTGCCATGGCCACGATCACCATGGTCCCTGCGACGTCGATCGACATCGCGACCCAGCCAGGAGAGTCCGAAAGCACTTTCGCGACCGCCTCGTGCCAGAACACGATGAGCGTCACCGGCACCAGCGGCATGGCGAGCATCGCCCGGGCAACGCCCACGGTGGACTCGAGCCGCGTCGGCAGCCGATCCGGTAGGCCACCCTCGTCGAGTTGACGCATAACCAGCGCCTGCCGCATGCGGTCCTGCAGCGGGTATTCCGCCCACGAGATACACACGAGTGCGAGCAGTGGCGGGAGTGCGGCCACGATCTCATCGAGCACGATCCAAGGACCGATCCACGCCTCGACAGCACCGATCGCGTCGGTCGCAACACTCCACCCCGCAAACGGGAGCACCAGCAACCACCGCAACCAACTCGCGAGTCGCATGCCCTGGAGCAGCAATCTCCTCGAGCCACGGCTCGCAGCCCCACGTGCGCACGCCGGCAGGACAACGAGGGCAATCAGCGCAAGCACCACGCACCAGCCGCTGGCGATTGCGAACTGCATCGGCTCGCCCGCGACTGTGCCCTCGCGCGCCCGGGCGAGGTCACGACCAAGCAGCAAGCCCACGAGGAGGATGAGGACGTGGATGTTTGGCAACGCGGCTCCCGGCCGGACTGGAGGCCAGCCTTAGCCCTCGTCGACGAGCGCACCGATCCGTGGCAGAACACCGAGATCGACACTCGCCGGGTTATCGACGTAGGCGTCGATGTTCAGCTCGTCTTCATTGATCGAGGTAATCACCACGCCCAGGCGCCCCTGGGCCCGAGCCTGCTCGTAGTCCTCGACGCTGGGCCCAGCAAATCGGCTGTTGCGCTCGCGCATGACGTGGAAGTGGTACATGGCCAGGGCACGCACGCTTTGTTCGAGCATGTCCGAAGACGCAACGAATCGGTCGTCACCCTGGCGGTGCTGCGGCCGAGGCGGATACAGCTGGGCGACGAATCGACCCGAGCCATCGACGAACAGCAAGCCACCGTACTCGGTCGTGTCGTCTTCGCGGTCCATTTCGACCTGCTCGAAGATGCGCCCCATAACCTCGGGATCGTGCAGGGCGACATCCACTGCAAGCATGCCAAGGACGTCTCCCCAGGTCAGCTCCGCCGACGCCTCGTCCAACGTGCTGGGAATATCTCGAAGCTCGCTGCGTTCGGCCCGCCGCGGCGTGGTCTCACGGTCGGCGACCCTCGAGCGCAGGCGTCCTTCGAGTTGAGATGGCGTATCACGCATCCAAGTCTGGCGATACACCGACGCCCAGCGCACCGCCTCCAGGTTGCGCAGCTTGAGCCCCGCGGCCTGCTCATCGCTGAGCATCGCCACCGCCTGCCTGGTCTGGGACCACCACGTGGGGTCACCATCGGCGAGCGCGATCAGCCAACGCAGTTCCTCGCCGTTGCGGGCGACCACCCCAAGCTCGGCCAGCCCGCGACGGATCACCGACAGGATGCGCGCGCCCTGCTCGTCGGTGGGCAGGTCGCCCCTGCGAAGCACGGACCGGCGAGCCTCGCCGCTCGGGTCGAGGCGGGCCAACAGGTCCCACGCCGCCTCCCGCGCTCGGGCGTCCAAATCGATGGAACCCAGCGAGCCCTGCTCGGGGTTCAGGAACACGCGCGTCGCGATCAACTCCAGCGATTGGTCGGGGTTGAGCGCTTCGAGCACCACCCGCTCCACGCGCTGCTCGTCGGGGATGTTGACATCCTGGATCGCGAACGATCGGATGAACGCCGGCGTGAGGTCTTGCCAGCTTCGGGCCACGGCCTGCCGTCCCATGCGGTGGATGACCTCGTAGTCGTTCTCGGTGGGCACGCGCGCGCGGATGAAGCTCTGCGAGTCCCGCAGGCCCGACCACGAGTCATCGCTCATGAGCAGGTCCGTTGCGGCGATCCGAAGCTCGGCCGGGGCCTGGTCGGACCACACCAGATCCTTCAACGGTTCGCGGACCTTCTGGCGGTCGGCGTTCGGGTCCTCCCACGCCGCGCGCATCGCCGCAACACGCTCTGGCACTCGCAACTCCGGATTGCCGAGGTCCGTCAGAGGGTCGCCGCTGAGCGTCGAGCCACGGCTGGCACACCCGCTCAGTGCGGGTGCCAGCGTGAGCACGCAAGCCACCTGGACGGCCAAGGCGATCGGAAAAAACGCACGCTGGACTACGGATCGATGCATAAGGCAATACTATCTAGTGACGAACGCCCCGGGCTGTCCCGGGTTCCGATCCGTAGCAAGCGCTCGGAGATCGGACGAAGCGTTGCACGGAGGAAGCCCCGCGTGGCGAACGAACACAGCCTGCCCCAGGCCAACAGCCCCGCCAGCCAGCCGTCTCTAGACGCGCTCTCACACCAAGCCCCGGCCCCGTCCGGCTCGGTTGAGGAACGCGTCCAGCAGGTCATCGAGCAGCTCCGCCCGAGCATCCAGGCCGACGGAGGCGATGTGGAGTTCCTCGAGGTTACCGAGGATGGCATCGTGCGAATCCGCCTGCACGGGGCGTGCGTCGGCTGCCCCAGCAGCAGCCTGACCCTCCAGGTGGGCCTTGAGCGGAATCTGCGTGAGCACGTGCCGGAAGTCGAGGCGGTCGAGGCCCTGGAGTAGCCCGCTTCAGAGGCCCTCAGCGCCCTGTCCAAACTGCCCATTTTGACGCATTCCTCGATTCCAGTCGGAATCCGAAGTCCCGGTGAACCATGGACTTGCGGTTATCGGTGCGGGCAAACCATGAAGTTCTCGCTTTTTGGAACGGCCCGGTTGGTTGTCGGTTACACTGGCGCAGGTGGGAAAGGCGAGCCGGTGGTGGCCCGCGTCGACACGAGGCGCGCGAAGACAATGAGCGACGCGGCGCATGGTGGGGCCGCGAACGGACGCAAGGTGGCGTTTGGATGCTTGTGATTACCCGTCGCGAGGGCGAGGAAGTGGTGGTTGGCGACCCGCGCAACCCCATCGGGATCGTGCGGATCGCGTCGATCAAGGGCGACCGGATCCGATTGGCCTTCGACTTCCCCAGGACGATCGATGTGCACCGGCGTGAGGTCGCCGAGCAGATCGCCTCGGAGGAAGCCCATCAGGCCCCCGAGATCGAGATCCACGTGACCGATCGTCTGGGCGACGCCGCCCACGCCTGAGCGGCCCGACCAGACAACCTGAGATCCCTACGGGCACCCCGCGTCAAAGGCGTTCTGGAACGCCAAGAAGTCGAACAGGGTGAGGCTGCCATCGCCGTCGAAGTCGGCGCGAAGATCCCCGGCCGCGAAAAGATTTTGAAAGGCGAGGAAGTCCAAGATGGTCGGCGCGCCGTCCCGGTCCAAGTCGACTGCGCACGGCGGGACGACCTCCGAGGACCCCATGTCGACGACCGGTGAGCCAACGCCGCTGTCGGCCGAGTCCGGATCGTCGAGCACGCGAACTCGGCCGTCGACATCCCGAGAGATCGCCTCGCTCGTGTCCCCGTCGCCATCCAGATCGAATTCGTCCGGAGGAAGCAATGTCGTGTTCGCGGCGTCGATGACCGGGGACCCCGGCATTGGTACAAACGCGCGGTCGAGCATCGGGTCGGCGTCGATGTTCCCCTCGCCGGGGAAGCCGCCAACGATGCACGACCAGACGGCCGTGACATCCGAACTGCCGTCGAACCATCCCGGTCCGTTGTCGATGATGCTGTTGCGGATGGTGATCGTGCCGCCGTCGCTGTAGATCGCCAGGCCCGACCCTTCGGGCGCAGAGATGATCCGGTTGTCCAAGAGCGTGGTGTTGGTGAAGTGGCCCGTCGTCGTCCGCACGCCGCCGCCCTCGACTCCGATGGTGGCCCGCGCGATGTTCGTGACTGCCAGCACGTTGACCATCGTCAGTTCGTCGGCGTCGATCGCGCCGCCGGCGGCGAAGGACGTGTTCTCCGAGCCCACGCGGTTCGTGGTGAACGTGCTGTTGATAATGGTCGCCCGCCCGGCGTGGATGGCTCCCCCGATCGCCGTGCCGTTGAGCGAAGGGGCCCGGTTGTTCTGAAATCGGCAGCCGATGGCAAGCACCGTGCCCGCCGAGATCGCTCCACCCCGAGCGACCGAGCCCGAAACGGTGTTGCCGTTGACAACCGTATCGATCATCTCGACGTGCCCGGTGCTAGAGATTGCGCCGCCGGCCCCGGGGCTCGCGCCGTCCCCGGGCGACGCGGCGTTGCCCTCGATCCGGCAGCGCTCGAAGAAGAGCGTGGCGTCGATGGCCTCGATTGCGCCGCCGCTGCACGCGGCACCGACGTCGTCACAGACGATGCTCGTCGTGCCGTTTCTGCTGATGAGGCAGTCGATGAAGCGGACCGATCCGCCGATGACCTCGAACGCTCCGCCGCGCTCGCCTTCGAAGCAGTCCACAGCCGCGCCCCGATTGTCCTCGATGATGCAGCCCTCGAACGCGAGATCGACGCCGCGGACGCGGAACGCGCCGCCGCCCTGGGAACGGAAGCCCTCGATCGTCAAGTCCTCGAACCGTGTGCCCGAGGACGCGGCCGACTCGATGCTCATGGCCCGGGCGATGTCGGTGGCCGGATCGAACGAGCCCCGCCAGCGCACGTCTCGCGCGTCGCCGGTCTCGCCGCGGAAGGTCAGCCGGATAGCGGGCATGACCAGGTTCCAGTTGCCCGGCCCGGTCAGCGTGCCGGCTCGCAGCACGATCGTGTCGCCGTCCATCGCCGAGTCGAGGGCCGCTTGAATCGTCGGGTGCTCGGGGCTGGGGACGAACAGATCTTCGGCGAGGGCCGCCGAGGACAAAGCGGTGCCGATGGTAACGAGGGTCAGCAGGGTCGTGAATCGCACGTTTGCCTCCTTCTCCAAGCAAGATACCAGCTTTCCCGTGGCAGTCCAAGGGTACTTCGTCCCGGAACGTTGAGAATCGCGACCTGCGGCCTTCGACCAGCCTTGATGCGGGCTCACGGACTGATGTTCTAGTCGGCGCGCGTGTTCGTCGTCATGCCCGACGCGATCCTCGAAGTGTCCGAGGCTGTCGTGGTCAAGCCGCCGACGATCGAGGGTGAGTCCGAGACGATCTTCGGCATACCCAAGATCGCCTCCGACAAGCGTTATCCGGGCGTAGAACGGCTAATTCTCGCGGTCTGGCCGCGAGAATTGGGTGGTGTTTGGAAATGGGGGCGTGCCTGAGTGGAACGCAAGGCCGTGGGACCGGGGCCTGAGTCCTCGGGCCTAATCCTCAGGCACGTTGTCGCTCGTCACGATCTCGCGGAAGCGCGTGCGGAGGCGGTTGGTGATCGGGCCCTCACCGTCGCTGATGGGATGGCTGTCGGTGACCCCGCCCTTGCCGTCGTGCTCGAGCACCTCCCGGACGGCGATGATCTCGGCGGCCGAGCCGGTCATGAACAGCTCGTCGGCGTTGAAGATGTCCTGGAGGCTCAAGTGGTCGATGGCCACCTCGATGCCGCAGTCGACCGCCAGGCGATCGATCACGAAGCGGCGGGTGATGCCCTCCAGCGTGCCGTCCTCGACCGGCGGCGTGGTCAGCTTGCCGTCGCGCACGACGAAGATGTTGTCGCCCGAGCCCTCGGCCACCTTGCCCTCGGGGTTGAGCATGATCACCTCGAGCAGCTTGTCTTGGTCGTTGGTGATGTTCAGGTCACGCGTGAGGTGGATCGCCTCGCACTTGGCCAGGATGTTGTTGAGGTAGTTCAGGCTCTTGATGCGCGGGTCCAGGCTGTTGACGCCGATGCGCGGGCGATGGGCCACGACGACGCGCATGCCGGCCTCGTACATCGCGTCGGGGTACAGCTGGATCTGGTCGGCGATGCAGATGATGCCGGCGGTGGGGCAGTGGTAGGGGTTCAGGCCCAGCGTGCCCTCGCCGCGCGTGACGATCAGGCGGATGTAGCCGTTGACGATGCCGTTGGCCTCGATGCACTGGCGCTGGATGTCGACCATCTCGTCGCGGCTGATGCCGATGTCCAGGAAGATCCTCTCCGAGCTGGCCCACAGCCGGTCCATGTGCTGGCCGAGCATGAAGATCTTGCCGTTGTAGACGCGGATGCCCTCGAACACGCCGTCGCCGTAGAGCAGCCCGTGGTCGAAGACGCTGACCATGGCCTGGCTCTTGGGGACGATCTTCCCGTTGACGTAGACCAGCGGGCGCTCGCCGTCGCTGGCGGTGGTCGTGGCGTCGGGCTGGGCCGAAGTGGGGGTCGTCATCTGGGGGGTCGCCTGGGTCATGGCGTGATCTCCGTTCTCGGCCAAGTGTGGGTTCGTCCTTGTGTCCGTGGGCCCGGCGAGGGTCGCCTCCGAGGCCCCGCCCGCGTCGGCAGTGTAGATGAGAGGATCGGATCGTGTGGACGGCGCGCTGGTCGTCCCGCAAACCCGATCAAAGTGCATACATGAAGTGTAGGAGCGAAGCGATCAACAGGCCGGATCTCAGACCTTCACCCGGCCCCGCAGGTTCCCCAGGCCGCCATCGACCTCGATCACGGTGCCGCTCACCCAGGACTGGGCCGGGTCGAGCAGCATCATGATGGCCGGCACGATGTCCGCGGGCTCGCCGAGGCGGCCCAGCGGGTGCATCGCGGTCGAGGCCTTCTCGGCCATCTCGTTGCCCAGGATCGGGGCGCTCAACGGGCTGCGGACCATGCCCGGGGCGACGGCGTTCACGCGGACGCCATTGCCCGCGTACGTCGCGGCGGCCGAGCGGGCCAGCCCGATGACGCCCGCCTTGGCGGCGGCGATGGCCTCGTGGTTGGGCAAGCCGCTGCTGGCGGCGGCAGAGGACATGAGCACGATGCTGCCGCCCTCCTTTCGCATCGCCTGGCTGGCCGCCCGCACGAGGTTGAACGCCGTCACGAGGTTCACGTCGAGCGTCTGACGAAGCTCGTCGGGCGTGGTCAGGTGCGCGGGCTTGAGCAGGATGCTGCCCGGCAGGTTTACCGCGCCGTCGAGGCGTCCGTGGTGCGCGGCGGCATCGGTCACCGCCTGCTTGACCGCGTCGGCATCGGTCGCGTCAAAGTCGCCGATAGCCTGCCCGCCGACCTCGCTTGCCAAGGCACTGGCCTTGGCCGAGTCTCTCCCCGCAATCGTGACGCTGGCGCCCGACTCTGTGAGGCGGTGGGCCAGTGCGGTGCCGATGCCGCCGTATCCGCCGATGAGCAGGAAAGCGCGGTCGCTGAGATCGGTCGTCGTCATAGTTCGTGGCTCCTAGGCGGTGGTTGCGTTGAAGGAAGCCGCGGCGGGCTCCGCGGCGGCGTCGGTCATGCGGCGGACCCCGAGCTCCCAGCCGACGGCCGACGCGAGCGTTGGCCGTGTCCAACGGAAGCCCAGGTCTCTGAGTACCTGGGGCTCGGCCCGAGTCGAGGAAAGCAGCACCTCGTTGGCCTTCTCGGCGCCGAGAATCAGGCGGGCCACGCCCGCGGGCAGCCCGAGGAACGCTGGACGCCGGACCGCGGAGGCGATGGCCGAGGCGACGTCGTTTGCGGTCGCCGGGCTGAGCGCGCAGATGTTCACGGGCCCGCGCACGTCTTCGCGGTGCACCGCGAAGTGCAGCGCACCCACGGCATCATCGAGGCCGATCCAGGGCCACCACTGGCGGCCGGTGCCGATCGGGCCAGCGACGCCGAGCTTCGCGGGCGTGAGCAACGCCTTGAGCGCGCCGCCGGTCGAGCCGAGCACGACGCCAATCCGGGCATGCACGACACGAACGCCAACGGCCTCGGCCGACCGCGTGGCGGCTTCCCATCGCTCGACGAGCTTGGGCAGGTACCCCTCGCCCCGGTCGCTCGTCTCGGTGAGTGGCTCGTCTCCGCGATCGCCGTAGGCATGAGCGCCCGATGCGCTGATGAACACCCGAGGCCGGTAGGACGCCGGCAGCGACGCGATCGCGTGCGCCAGCGTCGAGGTCGAGTCGAGGCGGCTTCGCTCGAGCTCCGCTTTCCGCTTCGGCGTCCAACGACCATTCGCGATGTTGTCGCCGCAGAGATTCACGACGGCATCAACGTCGGCGAGCATTGCCGGCGCCAGCTCGTGTGCGGCGGGGTCCCAGCGACGCTGCTCCATGCCGTCGATGGGGTCAGTCTCAACCGGATGGCGGACGAGCCGGATCACATGGTGGCCGCCAGTGGCCAGGAACGCAGCCAAGGCCGTGCCGATCATGCCGCTCGAGCCGGCGATGGCCACGGTCATCGGCTCGGGACCACTTGCATGGCGAGCGAGGTCCACCCGCGTGCGCTCATGGCGAAACCAGAAGAGCCGGTCCAGGTCGCTCGCCAGCTTCCAGCCGAGAAGAGCACCACCAACTGGCCCGCCAGGGGCTCTGTACTCGATGTCGTCATCCAGTTCGCTCATCCCGTCGCCGGCCCCGGTGAACCGGTGGCAATGGGACCAACTCCCGAAAGGACCCGACAACTGGCGATCACAGAACTGGTCCGGCGGATCGTGGTCGAAGTGCTCGGCGATCCACGGCAGCTTGAAAGGGCCGACACCAATCATGAGGCGGGCGATGGCGCCGTTCCCGATGCGGGGGTGATCGGTCCCCGGCTTGCGTTCGGCGATGCGCACCGATTGCCAGGGCGGAGTGAGCCGCTCTAAAGCACCGGGGTTGGCGTGCCAGCGGTACAACGCCGGGGCGTCGCAAGGCATCTGGGATCGAACGCGGAACGACGTCATCCGGTGGGATCTTCCCATGCCCCGAGCATACCAACCGGCCACGCGGCGAGCGTTGGGGTGAGTAGAGTGCTCAATGACCGATACACCTGCCCCCGCAGCCGGAAACACGCATGGAATCATCGGCGTGAAGCCACTCGGCGAGTTGCTCGGCGCGATCGCCAGCAAGACACCGGCTCCCGGAGGCGGCGCGGTTGCGAGCGCTGCCGGCGCCCTCGCGGCGGCGCTCGCGGGCATGGTGCTGGCCTACAGCCGTGGGAAGAAGAGCCTGGCCGAGCACGCGGACACGCACGCGGCACTGATCGAAGAGTGCTCGAGGGCGAGCGGCCTACTCCTCGAACTCGCCGACGCGGACGCCGATGCATATTCCGAGCTCAATGCCCTGCAGCGGCTCGCAGCGGATGAACCGAGTCGTGCGGAGTCTCTGCCGGCTGCCGCGCAGAAATGCGTTGACGTTCCACTGGAGGTCCAGCGTGTGTGCCTCGACCTGCTCGGCGCATTCGAGGTGTTGGCGCCAATCGCCAACAGGTGGCTTCTGAGTGATCTCAAGATCGCGGCCATCCTGGCAGAGGCAGCCGTCAGGGCCAGCGCGTGCAACGTCGCCGTCAACACGCCGACGCTCGCCGAGGCCGTCGGCACGACGCAGGCCGAGCACGCCTCGAGGTCGAGCGACGAATCCTGCGACCAGGCGCGAGCATCGCTGGAGTCGATCGAGGCCGCGATCGACGGCTAGCCGCGTGTCTTCTTGCGCACCGGGGCCTTCTTCGTAGTCTTCTTCGCCGCCGCCTTGCTGGTCTTCTTGGCAACCGACTTCGGCGCGACCCGCTTTGGCTCAACCTTGGCCACCTTCTTCGCGACCTTCTTGGCGGTCTTCTTCGCCACCTTCTTCGAGGCCGGGGGTGCGGCAACACTCGCCTGAGGCTTCGCCGCTGCCCTTGACGTCGCGGGCTTGGGCGATGCCGTCTTCGTCGCAAGGTCCTGCATCATCGACGCCAACCGGTTGAGCTGCTCGACGCTCGAGGCGGGGGCTGGCTTGCTCACGGCCGCGCGCGTCTCCTTCTCAACGGTCCGGGCGGTCTCGATATCCTCGCGCAGCGCCTTCCGTGCCCGTTCGGCCCGCTGGCCTTCCGCGCTCAACGCCGTGAGGCTCTCCTTCAGCTCGCCCTTGAGGCGTGTCTCGAGCGTCTTCCAGGCCTGCTCGAGAGCCTGCCGCGCCTGCGTGGCCTTTGCATCGAGCTTCTCTGACTCGACCTTGGCCTTGTGGATGGCCTTCTCGGCGGCCTTGTCCGCGGCGGCGTTCGCCTTGGTCTCGGCTCGCTTCTCGGCCTGGTCGATCGCGTCGGCGAGCTCGACACGCTTGCTGTCGGTCTGCTCGGCCAGCGTGCTCAGGGCCTGCACCGCCTGATCGACCTTCGCGTCCAGCGTCTCGGCCTCGACCTTGGCCTTGTGGATCGCCCGCTCGGTCGCGGCTCCGGCGTGCGTCTCGGCCTCACCCTCGATCTGCTCGATCAGCTCGACCAGCGCCTCGCGCTTCTCCTCGGCACGCTCGGCGAGCGCGTTGAGCGTGTCGACATGACGCTGCACCTCGGTCGCCGGTCCGCGCATCGCCTCGTCCAGTTCGGCCCGACGCTCGGCCAGTTGGCCCTCGGCCTGATCGCACAGCTTCGTCGCCAGCGTGATCGACTGCTGCAGGCTGTCGCGCTGCTCGACCAAACGATCGAGCCAGAGCGCGGCGCTCTCGATCGACTCGCCCAATGCCTTTCGGCTCTCCTCGGCCTGGCGCCGCGCTCGCTCGCCATCGGCGGCCGTGAGCGTCATCTGCTCCATGGCACCGGCAGCGGACTTGGTAATCGCCGCCAGGGAGTTCTCGGCCGGGTTTGCCTGCCCAGCGCCGCTTGCCTCGACAACCGCCTCGGCGCGCTCGCAGAGCTTCTCGATCTCTTCGAGCCCGATCTCGAACACGCTGCGGGCCTTGGCATCGGCCTCGCTTGCCCGCTCCATGGCGGCTTCGGCGGCGGCGGCGGACGCCTCGATCTGCGGCGTGATGCCCGAATCGATTCGCTGGGCGACCGAATCGGCACGCTCATTCGCTTCCTGGCTCTTCTCTTCCAAGACCTGGCCCAGCCGATGCTCTGCGGCGTCAACGAGTTCATCAACCCTCATCGTCAGGCGGCTCACGCGGTCCGCGAGCGCCTGCTCTGTCGCCAGACGCTCGGTGGAGATGGCCTCGACCACCTCGCCGCGAGCACCATCGATTGCGTGGGTCGCCGACTGGTGGTCCTCGGCGATGGCGTCCTGGGCCTGGGCACGCTGGGTCTTGATGGCCTCGACCGCATTGGCCGTCTCGGCCTTCACCTGGCCGGCGGTCTTCTCCATTGCCTCAGCCGCCTTGGCCCGCGTTTCGGCGAGATCCGCACGACCGCGGTCCACAAACTCATTGAGGGTCACGCCACGGTCATCGAGCTCGTCGGCCCGCTTCTGGGCGATGTCCTCGATGCGGGCCACGGCCTCGTCGGTGGCCGAGCCGCTGGCCTCGAAGATGCGGTGGCGGGCCCGCTCGTCCATGTCGCGGATGCGCTGCTCGGCGGTCGTCGCTCGGTCGGCCGCGGCCTCGGCACGCTTGGCGGCCGCCTCGACCCGCTCGAGCTTCTCGGAGAGCTGGCCGACCAACTCGCCGGCCCGGGCTAGCTTCTTGTCGACCGCGGGCAGCACGTCGCCGATTGCCCGGAGGCTCTTGCTGGCCTCGACGGCCGTCCGCCGCAGGTGCTCGCCCTCGGTGGTGGCCGCGGCCAGGAGCTTGCGGAGGGCCCCGGCGTAGTCCTCGAAGGCCACGCGATCGACGACGCGGGGCGAAACGAACACCTCTTCGGGCGTTCGCACACGGGGGAACTGGCCGGGTTCGGCGGGACCAAAACACAGCGCCGAACCGTACATGGGCACGATCAGCTGGGTGCCGCCGGCCGTCCGCGTCGTGCTCATGGGGCGTCTCCTGGGCGATCCACTCACGCGTGATGCGTGCTTCAGAGGCCATCGGCATGCCCTCGCCGAGGCCTGCAAGAGTCGGGCTCGCATGGTACCCGGCTGGCCGAACGAATCCGGGAAACGGAGGGCCCTGCCTGTCGTGTAGAATCTTGTGATGTTCCGGCCGATCCGAAATGACTGGCCCAAGGCCAAGGCCGCCCGCACGTACCAGAGCGGTGTTGGGATGACCTTCTTCCTCACACCGTTCTTTGTCTTGATCTATCTCGTGGTGCCTCTGCTCGAAGAAGGGCATCTCCGGCCGAGTATTGGCGTGCAAACCGAGGTTCTGCCGGTGGGCATCGTCTTTCCCACTGCGACGTTTCTGTGCGGCCTCATGCTGATGTACGACGGCTGGTGGCGATTGCGGAAGCTGTCTTGACGTTCTAGATGTTTCCCGCGGCAAGCCGCTGCAGTGCGGCCAGCCCGTCCGCCTCCGCCGCCTTCTTGTCCTCTCGCCATTTCAAAATCCTCGGGAACCGAACGGCCAGCCCGCTCTTGTGCCGCGTCGACTCTTGCACGCCCTCGAAGCCAAGCTCGAAGACCAGCTCCGGCTTCACCTCGCGCACTGGGCCGGCTCGCCGAATGGTGTTCGCCCGCACCCACTTGTCGACGCGTTCGATCTCTTCCTGGGTCAGGCCGCTATAGGCCTTCGCGAAGTTCACGAGCCCGCCTTCGTGCCACAGCGCGAACGTGTAGTCGGTGTAGAGCCCCGCCCGCCTTCCGGTGCCGTGCTGGGCCATCACGAGGACGGCGTCGAGGGTCATCGGGCCGATCTTCCATTTCCACCAGCCGGTGCCGTCGCCGGGCTTGGTGCGGCCGAAGCCGTAGACGCCGTCGGCGTGCTTAAGCATGAAGCCCTCGACGCGGCGTTCTCGGCTAGTTTCCCGGAGCTCCGCGAGCGCTTGCCAATTCGAGAACTCGACCGGCTCGGTCGGCGCAATCGTGGGGGCCGGCAGCTCCAGGAACTTAAGGATGTTCCGCCGCTCGCGGAAGCTCGAGTCGCGGACGTCCCTGCCCTCGAAACGCAGCACATCGAACGCACGCAACACGATCCGCCGTGAGTCGAAGAGTGGCAATTGCCCAGCGGTCGCGGCCTTCCGGTTCAAGCGTGTTTGCAGAAACGAAAACGGCGCGGGGTCGTCGCCCTCCCAGCCCAGCACCTCGCCGTCGAGGATGAGGCCCGCTGGCAGCTCCTTCGCCGCGGCGAGGATCTCGGGGAACTGCTCGCTCACGTCCTCCTCGCCGCGCGACCAGAGCATTGGGGCCGCGTGCTCGGGCACAATGAGCTGGGCACGGATACCGTCGTACTTCCACTCGGCGATCCAGTTCGCCGTGTCGCCGAGCGCCTCCGCGGGAGGATCGTCGAGCTGGTGCGCAAGATAGAACGGCAGCGGCCGCGCGAGGTCCTCCCCGGCGTCGGGCGCCACGATCGACTCGTAGTACGAGGCGGTAGGCGTCATTGCCCCGCTCATGCGCGCCGCTACGACCGCAGGCTCGAGGTCATGGGCCATCGCGAGGGCCCGCACGACCATCTTCTTTTGCACGCCAACCCGCAGGCCTCCGCGGATGAGCTTGTGGTACACGTACCGCTGTCGGGCGTCCATCCGGTCCCAGGCCCGCAGGATGATCGCCCGCCGCGCGTCGTCGTCGCTGCCCGCCAGCGGCTCGATGAGCGCCTCGTACACATCTGCGAGCGACGCGTCGGTCCCCTCACCAGGATCGGGCAGCAGCAGCGCGATCGTCTCGGAGAAGTCGCCCACCGACTCGTAGCAGGCGTCGATCAGCCAAGCGGGCAGGCCGGTGCGTTCGAGGCACAGCGCGTAGAGCAGCTTGGTCGGAACGCTCCGCAGCACACGCTGCCCACTCAAGAAGTAGGCCGCAATAGCGGCGTCTTCGGGCGGCGCTCCGCGGAAGTACGCCGCCATGGCCGCGAGCTTCTCACTCGTGGCGGTCGTCGTGTCGATCGCGTCGTACAGGGCCGTGAACGCGCGCACCTACGCGTCCTCACCTACATCGACAGAGTTGTTCTCTTCTTCGGCCTCGCCGCGGTATCGCGTTGGCACCACGAAGGTCTCCAGCCCACGCGTCTCCGCAAGATACCGTGCTAGCGGCTCGCTGGCCCCGTGCGTGACGCCCACGCTGCGTGCACCACTCGCCTCGACCGCTCCGAGCAGGCCCGGCCAGTCGGCGTGGTCGCTGATCACGAATCCCTGGTCCATGCTCCGCCAGCGCCGCCGGCCGCGCACGACCATGAATCCGCTGGCCATGGCTGTGCGCGTCGAGCCGAAGCTGCGCAGCCACGGCGAGCCCAGGATCCCGGGTGGCGCGATGATGAGCCCCACGCCCCGCAGGCCCTTGCGGGCCTTCTGGGTCGTGTGAACGACCTCGGGCAGCTCGATCCGTTCGGCCTCGTAGTCGGGCAGCAGTGTCTCGATCGCCCCGTGCACGCCGATCGGACCAATCGACGGGTCAAGCCCCGCGAGCACGCGCTGGCTCTTGCCGAGCCCGTACGCCATGACGATGCTCGTGCGCCCATTCGCCGCGTTGCTCTTCCACCACTCGTTCATCCGTGCGAACTCGTCCCGTGGCTCGGGCCAGCGATAGATCGGCAGGCCGAACGTGCTCTCGATCAGCAGCACGTCGCACGCGACCGGCTCGAAGCGCGCACACGTCGGGTTGGGATCGACCACGCTGTTGGAGAAGTTGCAATCGCCGGTGACGACCCACGCGCGCTCGTCTGCCGGAGTCTGGGACTCGAGCACGCGCAGCCGCACCTGGGCCGAGCCAAGCACGTGCCCGGCGGGGAAGAAGGTCACCTCAACACAGGAAGAACCGCCCTCAACCGTGAACGGCTCGCCGTAGGGATGCGAATCGATCACCGCGTCCTTGCCCATCCGCGTGCGCAACACACCAGCCCCCGGACGAGCACACACGTATCGCTGGCTGCCCCGATAGGCGTGATCCGCGTGGGCGTGGGTGATAATCGCCAGCGGCGCGGGCCGCCACGGATCGATCATGGC
>ERZ1740058.524-NODE-524-length-28431-cov-13.293276_pt1 | contig 28431 bp, 33 predicted proteins | sample MGYA00581745_ERZ1740058 | MGnify/ENA primary metagenome ERZ1740058 (study PRJEB43018, sample SAMN04849742) | marine metagenome | isolation source: floating plastic debris | place: Pacific Ocean | collected 2008-08-30 | study: EMG produced TPA metagenomics... | reverse complement strand
CAGCTTCTCTATGAGCCTGTCAAAGTTCTTCTAGGTCTACTTGTTGACTGCTCAGAACTGACTCTCTGCTGACGGCGCTGGTTATTACTTTGGCAAATGCTTCCATCAACTATAGTCAATGGCTTGTGACCCAGATCACTTTACTAAGTTTGTTTACAAGTATCTCTGTACTTGCGGGCATTCTCTTCCTGCTCCGTATAAAACAATAGCTGTTGATTCTTTTTATACGGGACTATGGCTGAAGTCGTTTATTCCATTCAGCAGATTGAGGACTGGCAAACTCAGCTCCAGGCATTCGCTAAAACGCCACGTACCCGCTTCTCTAAGCGGCAGGCAGTCGAAGCCATGATTGAGGATATTGAGGCGGCGCTGCAGTCGCATCCCTATGAGGAAGTTGCAGAAAAGCTCAAGGGCTGGGGCCTCGATATTGCTGCTGGCTCGCTCAAGCAGTACGTCAATGCTTACCGCAGAGCGCAGGCTGATGAGGCTGACGGCACTGGCAGAGCCGCTCGTAAGCGCTCAGGTAAAAAAGCGCAGAAGAAATCAAAAAAGAAGTCGGCGGGTAACGCTGCTAGGCAATCACAAAACGGGACGGAGAATGCCAGTCCTGAAGGTGGCGTGAATGCTGCTGTGAATGCTGCTGCTGACACTGCCAATAATCCTTCTGATAATCGCACTAAACGAACGTCAAATCGTACGCCTGATGGCTTTCTTGAGATGGCTGAAGATTTGTAGTTCACAACGGTATCGTTAAGGACTCATGTACTATGGCAACGAATCAGGGGCTAACTGAAACAGAACTAGCGACGACGGAAAACAATCAACAGACAGCAGACGCACAGACAGCGAGCAAGACAGCGGTCCAGACAAAACGCATCATCTGGATAACTGGCGGTAAGGGGGGCACCGGAAAGTCTACCTTTGCTCGCGGCCTGCTCGACACGTTGAGAGCCGCTGGAATTAAGGTGGTTGCTTTTGATGGTGACCCGGACAATTCGCAGCTCTTTCGCTTCTACAGGCATGCCGATGTGACAGTGATGCGCATCCCGATTCACAAGCGCAGTGGCGCGGATGACATCATCACGGAAATGGAGGAAGCGCAGACGCCGATAATCATAGTCGATGTGCCTGCTGGGGGTGGGCATCTCCTCGCTGGTTTAGAAGATGAGGTGGGCTTTCTCTCCGCGCTTGAGGAAGTCGGCTATCACATGACGTTGGTAACTGTACTCAGTCGGATAAAAGATTCGCTCAATCAGCTCAAGCTAGCGATGGATGTCACTGAGGGCTATAACAACATCGCTCATGTAGCGGTGAAGAATCTTTACTATGGCGAGGCGCACAAGTTTCGCTTTCTTGAGCGCTCTAAAACCAAGCAGCGGCTGCTGGCAATCGGTGGTGTAGAGGTCGAGATGGCGGATCTCTATGAGGACACCTATGAGCTAGTTGATGAGGCGGATAGTTCTTTTCTAGCGGCAATTCAATCTGATAGTGAGCTGCCGAAGCCGGATGTACGACGGCTGAAGCAATGGCTGCGGCACTTCGAGAAGCAAGTACGTTCGGCTGAGGGGGTACTTGGGCTATGAGTCAGCAGAATAACGAACCGGAGAAGGCTTTAGATTTTCTGCTCAAGGGTAAGCCGACTGCGTTTCAGTTAGAGCTACTGCAACTGGCACGCAAGTTAAATTGGGATGAGAATGATCCGGGCTTTGCCGTGCCGATGGCGGTATGCCGCATAGAGGAGGTCTTGGAAGTCTACCCAGAGAGGATTCAAGCGGCGATGGAGCAGATTGCTCAGCAGTCGGAAATGAAGTGGGCACGTATTCAGGCCGCGCTGAAGGTCTCGGCGGAAAAGGGCGTGCAGGCAGCCGGGCGGATTGATGGCCGATTGGATGAGGTGCAGCGTCTTCTCGACTTGGAGATTGACAAGGTCGAGGGCGTACTTCTTGATGAGCGCCGGGCGATGCAGAAGGCGATGGCTGACGAACGTGAGGCGCTGCGTCAGCTGATGGCCACTGAACGCGATGAGATGATGCGCACCGCTCAGCGGGTGACTGCGCAGCAAAAGGAAGTGCTGGTCGCGCAGACACAGAAGCTGATTCAGGAAGGGGCAATCGCTGCGCAGCAGCAGGCCCAGCAGCAGGTTAAGCAGATTGTGAAGGGGGTGCGTATGAAGCACTTCTGGGAAACTGTTACGGTTGCCCTGTTGGCGGCGATGTCGATTCTCGCGGTCGGTTGGATGGGTGGTCTATTGTTGGGGCGGCAGCCGCGTCTGGCGAACCAGTTAGAGCTATTGCGTAATCGCACCGCGATTCAGCAGATAGAAACCGGCTGGCTCTTGGAGAAGGCGAACCGGGCAGAGTGTTTCTATGGCATTAAGGCCCAAAGCGATCCGCAGTGTCAGTAGTACCAAAAGTGTAAAAACGCTTGGGGCTGACCTCAGTCATGACAAAGTGCGATCGCCTATGCGATCTCAACCCGTATGACCGGACTGATTATCCTGAGCCTATCTCTCTGCTGATTGACCGCAGTCCGCTCCAAGGCGATGCCGATGACCATGCTCGCGATGATCGCCACCTGGCAAACCGATATCATTAGAGACTACGTTGACGGGGAAGAGCAGCTGATGGACAGTCGAGCGGTGAGTGCGGCAGACGTCGAGCAGTGCCAGAAAACCATTCTTGCGTTTATGCCACCGCCAGTCACCGACAAGCAACGGCAGGCGTTGGAGACCTACCACGCTGGCAACGTCGAGGACATCGAGGCTACGCTCCGTCTGGGCAGTGACTATGAGGCATGCCTTTGTTCTTTGCTCAAGGCAGGTCAGGACAATGGTTCTGCGATTGACTGCATCAACGAAGCGGCGGACGCAGCTCTCAAGTTTGCAGGCGCAGCCGACCGCACTGAACTCTATGCAAAGCTTGCTGAAATACTTCCTGAGCACTTCGCCAGGCAGTGACTACAGCAGCGGTACCCGACCGGTCGAGAATAGTTTGTACCCCACTGCCATCACCATAAACGCGAGAAAGAATTCCCATAGGCTCGTCGGGTTTAGAATCGCTCGGCTGCTCATAAAGATCATCAAAATGCCGATCGCTGTTGCAACCCAGCCGATCTCCTTGAACTCTCGCGGTAAAAAGACCAGCGACAGCACACCGAGTGCTAGAAACAGAACCGATGCGTCTGCTGCAACGCCGCGCCACCAGTACGGTGAGACGTTTGTCGTAAATAGGATATTGTGACCTAGCAAGTAGGTGCTAAACATCAATAGGCAAAAGCCAATCAGCTTGATGAAGGTGCGCATAGGAGACAAGGCAATAGAACAAACTACGCTTAGGACTCCCAACTACAGCACGCAGAGGAACAATCTCACGATTCTTGGTGCAGACAAGGCATAAGCTAATGTCACAGCGGATAGCGTGATCGCTACCTTTGAAAGAATAGCCATCGACCTGTTTGCTAAAGGCCTTGGTGATACTGGCGAAGCTGAGAATCAGGCACTACCGATAGCCGCCTAGCCAACTTCTCACCCGCACCCGGCCAGAGCCTCTAGTCAGTTTGGGCAACTGGGGGACTTCGCATTGGAGCGGAGCGTTCCAAGCTGACCGAGGTCCTGTTTTGAGTGTCCACCAAAAATCTGCTGCTCCCGCTGGAGTGGGAATCATCTTGTACGTTCCTATACGCTATGAGCACAGTGCTATCTAAAAAAGGTGCTCCTCACATGACCAGCGCTTTCGCTTAGTACTTTTGTTTTAACAGCACAAAAATCTTTCATGTTCTTTCTATAGATAGAGATAGTTTGCGCTGCAATTACTTGCCTAGAGAAGAGTGCGATAACGAGGTGGGCTGATACGGCAGGAATCGTCAATGCTGTCATTTTGGGATGGCAATGTCGGTTGAGCTAGCACTGGCAGATGCCAGCCGAGTCTGCGTTGATGGCATCTCGTGTTTGCTTTGCTCTGCTTTTAAGATGCTCTGCCAAAAGAAGCCGTTTTGAAAGGCAATCAGTACGGCCAATAGGTCATCTGTCAAGGTGTTGACTGTAGCGTAGACGCCATAAAAAACAATCGGAGCGATCAAGATTGGCTTGATATTTTTAAAGCTGAACAGGGACTTGAGGTTGGGTGAATCCCACATCGCCTTAAAGAAGATGCCGACAACCGTCGCGATGAAGTAACAAAGCCACTTTAGGCTCTGAAGGAGGTATGATTTCTTCGGGGATTCATTCTCCACACTTGCAGGTTCGGTGCTCTCTTCACTCTCAACACCTGTGGAGCTAGCCGGCTCGTCCGAATTCTCTGAGCTTTCTGGGACGCTGAAACTTCGCTCTAATGAGCGTTCTTTCTCTTCGAGCCCTTCGTCGTTATCACCGTTGATGATCGAAGCTATCCGCTGGTCAATGTCGGTAATTAGGTTGAGAATGTTCTCTTTCTCTGCTGAACCACTGCTATCAGGTAGTTCAGACACCCTACTTTCTAAGCTTGACTTCAAATCGTTTAGAGACATCAATTGGTCGATGTCGTTGTAAGTGCGACCTAGATTGGACATGGTGACGCTGTCTTCTATATCGTCCCTAATAGAGCGAGCTGCACCACCCTCGGTATAGATCAAGAACTCGCCTTCGCTGACCTGCTCAACCTTTACAGAGTCTGAGCCTGCTAGTAGCTCATTGGCCGCTATGAGCTGTCTTACCTTGCGCTGTATTTCTTCTGGAGAAGCGCTGTCATCGTTATTCAAAGAACGATATTCGATGATAGCGGTGGAACGTTCTGCGAGTCGTTCAGATAGCGTTGTCACAGACTGCGTGAGTAGGAGAACTGAAGCTATGCCTATTGCAATCACACACGCTCTGCGCTTTCCGATTCTCATTGTTAATTTCTATCCTTCTGAGGGCTCTAATACAGCGGGCAGACAAGCGTTCTAGCTATTTTTGACCACCAACACGGCAAACTCTCTCATTCCTACAATGCGGGCGATTCCGATTCCGACTTGCAACTACAGCATCGTAGGTGAGAGCAAAGTTATTGCCTCGCCTGTCGTCTTCGAGGATGCTCGCACTCAAAAGATGAATCCTGCTTTAGCTTTTCTGACTTTGTTCCATTACTCATACCAGCATCTACGTATGCAAAGTACGCTGAGTAGGTCTTTGAGGCGACAAGAATAAGCTATACCAAAGGCTGACGTAGACATTATCAGAGAAGTGACACTGGCAACTTACTTTAATTAACTAGCGGTCTCACTCAACTAGCGATCACGTTCAGCTGGCCTTGCAGCTGCTCGCACCAGGTCTGCGCAACAGCTGCTACTTGCCGGCGCTCTGGCTCGTTATTCCACAGCTCAGGCCAGCTCAGCTTCCAACGACTCAGCTGACGCTGAAGCGAGAGCAGCTCTGTCGCTAGTGCCATATCTGTTTCTAAATCGATGACCGATACCGTCCATTCGATGAAGAATTGACTTTCTCTCATCAGATGATGCGCGACTACGTCTTCTACGCCACTCATCGCTAGGGTTTGAAGGCGGGTCAGGTTCAGACTCAGACTGTCCATCTGTGAGGCTCGACTCGTCTGAAGGTAGCGGGTCTTCAGTATTTCCCAGTTCATTGCCACTGAACACCTCCTAGTAACGTCTGTACGATTGTGTTGATCTGCTCGCGCAGCTCTGGTGATTGAATGTCCATCGAACGGTTATTGGCAGAGGGCCGGATGTTGATGATCGATTCATAGCCCACTGTTTGATGGAGAGGGTACCAGTCCGCGCCCCATACGTTAGCCTGCTCGCTACCATTCGACAGCAACAGCTGTTCACAGTCAGCATGCAGTTCGCCGCCGCCAACTAGAAGACTGCGCTCGATATCTACTGCCAGTTTAATGTAAATCCCCAAGGCTTCTAGCATTTGGCGCATTTGCTCTGGGGTAGCTGGTTCGCGAATGACTAGCAACATCTACGAGATGGGGGCATTGGAACGGATGACTCATAAGGTAACTCAGCTATAGTCCACCGAGATAGCGGAAGTCGCGCTGGTCGCTCGATAGCCACTCTATCGCACCGGTCTGACCCAGGTAGTTAAACAGCTCTGCCAGGTCAGCCTGCGTGATGCCTTGCTCACGTAGCAGGCGGCTGTTCTCTCGAATGCGTTTGACTGATGAGATCGCGCCTGGTTGCAGACTCGCTAGGCGCTTCTGCACTTCGCTTATCTGCTCGCCGGTTAGACCAAAGCGGGTGACTTCACGCGCAGGCTCGGGCGCTTCTACTTCTAGCAATCGTTCCAGGTCAGCTCGGACATCTGGCTGCGGTGCGGCTGCCGGTAGCGACGGCTCCTGCGAGAATGAGCGCGTGTCTCTATCAAAGCCTGACAGGTTTGGCAGCTGCGGCATCGGCTGCCAGCAGTCGTTGACGTAATCGTAACCGGCGCGGCCACAGCTGGAGAGATCGCACATGGCCATCACCGCTTTCTTACCGTCTTCGGGCAGCGGCACAAACTTGGTACCCAGCAGCGCGTTGGCTGCCCGGCGGTCATGGTTACTGACAATAGCGATCGGCTTGAACAATGAGCGGATGCCAGCCGTTACGCCCAGGTCTTTGGCGTTGCTCACCTGGCCGATCTCCCAGATGTAGTTCTGTAAGCTGTCGCCCATCGATGACAGCCCAATCTTGTACTGGATGTAGTCCTCAAAGCTCTCTTTCTCCGTCGTCTGCCACACCTTGTAGAGGTAAGTCACCTCATCGAATATCAGTAGCTTCGGCCCTTCGATCGCTTTGAAGTCTTCTAAGCAGCCGTTGATCCAGGCAACGATACTCACCGGGCTTTCGTCCAGGCCCTGTATGGAGCGGATGTCGTCTGCTACGCCCTGCCAGTAACCCGCTTCTTTGGCATCGCCTTTGCCTTCCATCACAAACAGGTGCAGCTGCGGATGATGCTGTCGCACTAAGCGCAGCAGGTTAGAGACAAACATGCCTTTGCCAGCACCCGGCACGCCGACTACAGTCATGCTGACTAGACGCTGAGCAATCTGCGCCATCGTCGCGGTGAAGTTCGGCGCTGACTGGCTGGCTGCTACGACTGCAGTAGATGTCGTTTCTTCTGTGGCGTGATCGCTGGTTTGTTGTTCTGGTTCGGCGCTGCTCTGTTGTTGTTTGTTTTGTGCAGCCGCTATCGCGGCATCGAAGGCGGCACGATCTGCCGGTGGTGCTGTTGCGTTCTCTTCGTCACTGACCGGGACTACTGTCTGCTGCAGCTCTGGCGGCAGTGACTTGTCTAGCTCATAGCCATGCAGAAGCAGGTTCGTCTCGGCAACCTTGTTCTTCGCCTCGGCGTCTGCAAACAGGCGCAGCTGACGGTCGCGTTCTTTCTGCTGCTTGGCCTCGTCGATGTCGTCTTGCAGCTCATCTAGCTCATGCGCACTGACCGCAACCAGGCCCGCACCTGCCAGGGTCAGCATCAGCGTCAGCCGGGCCGGGGCATGCTTGGCAATCGGAACAAAGCTCAGGGCAAAGCCGAGCACTAGGCCGCTGTAGCAGGCGGCGGCCCTCGCCGGGAACACGCGGGCGATCGCACTGCCGGCTTGGCCAAACAGAAAGCGGACGATCGCCCGGGTGCGCTCGCTGTTGAGGTCTACGTCAAATAGTCTGACTAGAGGATTTGCAGACATGTCCATAGTCCTCCAACAACAAACAGCAGCACGATGGCCGTGCTTTCGATCGCATCGACGCCCAGCAGGTTGAAGTTCAGCACCCCCGCCCAGCGCTTACCCTGGAGTACGCCTTTGATGCACACCAGCAGAAAGGCAAAGTAGAGCACAGCGAGCACGCCCAGCGCCGCCACTGCTATCCACGTCTGCGGCCAGATGACGGCTAGCTGCACCAGGGCGCTACCGGCAAAGCCGGACAGTGAGTAGTAGCCAAACTTGGACGCGATGCGATGACTCATAAGACAACAGGGAATGAGAACTCGGAAGGGGGGCGGTGATGCGGTTTCGTTAGCTCACTAGCTTGATGGGGTTCTGGTTGTTGCTGCTGAGCGACAGCGCCCCTTCGTGCGTGCCACCGGCAGCTAGGTTCGTGGCTTTCCTCAGTCCTTCCTGTAGCTGGCGGCGGTAGGCGGCAAAGCCCACGTTCTCTTTCTCGATACCGGCAGCCAGGCCGATGCCCGCTTTGGCGCGTACGACATTGAGCTTGTGCTGGAGTTCTTGGAACTGCGCGAAGGCTTCTTCTCTGGCTATCTCGTTCTTCGCAGCCAGTTCGATTAGCTTCTTCATCCGTTTGACCAGGTCAGTGTCGATCTTCAGTAGGGTGATCGCACTATCAGCCGCTCGAATACCCTGAGATCGCTGCTCGGCTGCTGCGGTCATCTCGTCGATAAACTGGTCGGCGCTCTGCTCGTCGAAGCTTAGCCAGTCGGTAGGTAGCTCGACACCGGGTGGTAGCTGTAGATTTTCTAGGTTGCTCGGGTTGTAGCTGTCGTCGGTCAGGCGGCTTTTGGTGGTTAGCTGGTTCTCTAGGCGTTGGGCAAGTAGAAAGGCCATGGGTGAATGTTCTCCTGATGGTTGGGTTGGTAGTGAGTTACGGATACAGGCGATGTTCTAGCTGGTTGAGACGTTCGTGGAAGTTGAAGGCTTTGTCTACGTCGAGGGAGATCGCACTGCCGGCGCATAGCAGGATGCCGAATAACAGAATGTGCGTCAGCGTGAGGCGCGATTGCTTCAGCCGTTCGATGCTCTGCTGCTGCTGACCGTCGCTGTTGCGTAGAAAGGCCAGCGCATTCTGATGTGCTTCGAGCTGGCCTTCGAGGCCGCGCAGGCTATCACCTAGTTCGCCTAGCTGCTGGCTGTGCAGGTCATCGGCACTCGATAGCCGTTCGACCTGGCTAACGGCTCCTCTAAGCGCATCTTTGAGTTTGTCTAGGCGGCGCTCGCTGTGGCTGTAGTCATCGCTGAGGGCGTCAACCTGGGTGGCCAGGTGCGTCACCTTCACTCTGACTTTTGCCTGCTCTTCGGTCAGCTCTGAGAGTTCGGCCAGTTCGCTGAGGCTGACTTCTCGGCTGACAGCAGCCTCTCGGGTGGTGACGTTGCCGAACAGCTCTTGGTTCAGGTCGCGTTTATTCGGCATTGAACCACCCTCCTACCGTACGGCTGACGGCAGCGCTGCGGTCCCTAGCGTCGATCACTGGGTCTAGCCAGCGGGCGGCTCGCCAGCCGGTGTAGGTGCCGCTGCCGAACAGTACGGCGCTCACACTGAACAATAGAAAAAGGCGGATAAACATGCTGGTTTCTCCGGAATGGGTGTCCGCGGACTGCCGCGAACATGGCGGTGTAAACGTTATCGGGTGGGCACTTCAGCCGAGGACTGCGATATGGGCCGAGGACAAGCTGAGGACTGCCGCGAACAAGTCGAGGACTGACTGAGGGCGGTGACGATTAGGTTGAACGCAAGTAGGATGCAGCCGGTGGCCAGCAACAATGTGATCGCTTTCTGCCAGATGGTTGGTTCTACAACTACTCGGACGGCGGGCAGCTGCCGGGCAGTGCCGTACTCGTCGAACCAGGCGCTGACAGCAGGCGGATCGGTCGCGGCTTCGACGCTGAGAGCTGTTGGCGCAGCTGTGAGAAAGGGCTTTCTGCTTTCGCCGCCCCCTCGTTGAAGCCTTTCAGGAACGCGCTGAATGCTTGCTGGTTCACGTACTCGGCGCTTTGCTGGCCGATGGCGTAGGCGTCAGCGCTGACGTCGCTAGCCAGCTGTTGGGTAACGGCAACGACCTCTGACTGGACGGCGTTGGCGGTCTCTAGCGCTTGTGGCTTAGGGGCTGTGGATGCTTTTTCAGTTGGGACTTTACGCGGGTCGGTCTTCGGCATGGTCTCCATACTCCTGATTAAGAAATTGATTAGTCGTGCGACCAGCAGCCAGCGCTTCGAGATAGCGACCGAGCAGACGCAGGTCGTCCATTGTGTAGAATCCTTCGCTATCGGCCTGCACGCCGATGCGTTTGCGCCAGGTGCGAAGCGTTTCTGAGATAACCGGCTTACCTCTGACCATCGCGGCAAATTCCCGTAGTTGAAACGGGGTCACGCGCTCATCGTCTGATTGCGCTAATACCTCAACTGCTGTTGACGGGGACGCTTCTGAGACGCTCACGAAGCGCATAGAAATGGACATGGATTAGCTCCTCCTTTGGTGGCGATCTGCTCGTCATCGCTGAACCGTTTCTGAACTTATTTGGGCTGCGCACGAAACGGGTAAGCCGTTGAGTGAAACGCGATACTTCAAAACGAAATGTTGCGAAACGCGATCGCACAAAAGAATGATAACATCAAATTAGGTACTTATAAGGTACTTTTTTGAGTGTTTTATGCCGCAGTTGCACAAATCAACCAGAGGTGACACATTTGAGACACTGCTCAGACATATGTGAAGGGCCAATGCCTAGAATTCAAGTCACTCTACCTACTCCCGTTCTAGAGTCATTAGAAAGGTGGGCTAAAGCTCGTGGACAAGCTACAGCTAGCTGCGCTGCCGTGGCATTAGAAATTGCCATAAGGCAAGCGGAGGAAAAAGGAGAGATTCCAAAAGAGCAGAAAGTTGAAGCAAATCAGGAGAATTAAAAAGAACAAACAACTGTTAGATATCCACAGACACTAAAAAGCGGCCCAAACCCGAGGGTTCAGACCACCATTTAGTTACCAAGTCAAAGTAAATCCTGTTTCTTTCAAAATCGAATAACTGAGTTTCTTGGCCGGAATGCAGTTATTGCTTTTTGACGAAAGACGACAGGGACAGAGGCGTGCGGGCATCCGTACGTTGATTTCATGGTACCCGATTTCTCGCATTTGCGTAAGCAGCCACGCGATCGCACTTCACAGCGATCTTTAAAACCCTCAGATCGTAAGGGTTTCGACAATGTAAAAAGTTTCCAACAATTTCATCAGAACTGCGCTCACACTCCTTTCCAAGTCACTCTTCTCGCCCCACTCCCACTAGATTACGCAGTCCTTTCCACGTCCCATCACACCAGCGGCTGCCCTCAAACACCGATTCCTGAGCATCCGCCCACCCCGGCTCATATCCAAGAATGGCGAGCCAGCCAAGTCACCGACCGCCTGATCCATGCCAATGTCCGCTACGCCGACGGCGATGATGCAGTAGACCTACTCACCCACCATGCCATTTCCGAGATGGGTGGCCACGCCGCCCAATACGCCACATCTGCCGTCATCAAACTACGCCAACGCTACAGCCATGTCACAGACGGCGGCTGGTGGGGCTCCGGCCTAGATCCAGCTAACGACTGGCAACCGATGGACTGGGGCCAGTTCAAACCCGAGACTCCCAGAACGAGCTGGAAGAACCCCGACAAAGTCATCAAATACGAAGCGCCCGCTAAACAGAGCACCCGCGCCCTCTTCCTCTCTCTACCCTGGACCGATGGCCTGACTATCGCTCAGCGTCACGAGTACGGCTCTGCTTACCAGTACCGACTCCAGCAGGCCGTCCACGACACCTACCCCGATGCCAAAGCCCTCAGCCACGCCCAGACCCTAGCCCTCGTTCTAGATCGCTATAGCGCTCACAGCAGTGAAGACCAGGACCAACGCTTCTGGCCCTGGTGGCTCTCCAATCCCAAGGCCCCCATCGTCATCACCGAAGGGGCCAAGAAAGCAGGCGCTGCCCTCACCGCTGGCTACGCCACTATCGCCCTGCCCGGCGTTTACAACGGCTATCGGTCTAAAGACCGCCTCGGCAACCCCATCGACCCGGTGCTCATTCCTGACATCGAAGCAATTGCCAGCAGTGAACGACCGATTATCCTCGCCTTCGACCAGGACGATAAGCCCAACACCCGCCGCAACGTTGCCATCGCCATCAGCCGCTTTAGCCAGCTGCTCACGAACGCAGGCTGCCAGGTCAGCATCGCCCAGTGGTCACCTAAACAGGGAAAAGGTCTCGATGACCTGATTGCTAACCACGGCACTACCGAGTTCCACACTGTCATTAAGAAAGCCCTCACCTTCGAAGAATGGCAGCTCTGGCAAGCGCTCGATAATCGCCTGACGATTGGCTCCGCCTGCGGCCTCAAAGCACAGGCGCTGACCGTCCTCACTCCCCAGACCATGCCACAGCAAGGCATCCTCGCCATCGCTGCCGCCAAAGGGACAGGCAAAACTAACCTGATCAACAGCCTGATAGCAAGCCAACCCAAAGCTCTGCTCGCAGGCCATCGCATCAGCCTGATGCGTAACCTGTGCGAACGCTGCGGCGTCAACTACCGAGGCGATCTGGACAAACAAGATGGTCGTTTTATCACCGGCAGCGGCTATACCCTACGCGTCGGCACCTGCGTCGATAGCCTGCTCGCTATTGACCCCCAGTCATTCTCTGGCTGCGACCTGGTGCTCGATGAAGTCTGCCAGGTGCTCAGACACCTGCTGACCTCCAGCACCTGCAACCAACAAGGCAAACGTCCGGTTCTACTCACCCGTTTTCGCCAGCTGCTCCAGGCAGCCAGACGCGTCATCATCGCTGACGCCGACCTCGATGACCACGCCATTCGCTACATCCAGCAGCTGCGCTCTCAGCCTAGCCATCACCAGCTCGGTGCTGATGCAACTATCCCTAGTCGTGCTGCTAATCAGCTCTTCTTGATCCACAACACCTTCAAACCACCCGGCTACGCCGTCCGCTTTATCCAAGCCCCCGATAGCAGCGCCATCACTGCTGAGCTGCTTCATGACTTGAAGAACGGCGATCGCATTTACATCGCTACCGACTCCAAACGCGGCAGCAAACGTATCCACTATCTAATCGAAGAACTCCAAACCCAGCTCAAACAGAAATCTTCTAACCTCCTACTCAACTCTGATACCAGCGGCGGCGAGACCGAACGCGCCTTTATGGAAAACCCGGACCTGCATCTAAGCAGCGTCATCCTACAAGCGGTCACAGGTTCGCCCAGTACCGCCACCGGACTCTCTATCGAAGGGAACCACTTCGATAAGGTCTACGGCATCTTCTACGGTGCTAGCTCTACCGATGCAGACATGGCCCAAGCCCTCGGTCGAGTCAGAGCACCGGTCCCCAGAGTCGTCTGGTGTGCCAAATACGGGCGTAGCTTCTCTAAAGCAGGCCGAGAGACGAGTCCCAGAGCGCTCAGAAGCTTGCTGAAACAAAAAACGCAGGCCAATACCCTATTGATACAAGCAAGCCTCTCTGAGGTCGGCTATCGCTCTTTGAGCAACTACGACTGGGAGCGCGATCCGCATATTCACTACTGGTCACAGATTGAAGCCCAGCGCAATCGCTCGATGTGGTCGCTGAGAACTGCACTCAAAGTCAGATTGATGCATGAAGGTCATCAGGTAGAAACGGTGACGCTCCAAAAGAATCAGCAGGCGCACAACCTGCTTAAAGAAGCCAGAGACGATCTGAAGATGGAGAACGCCCTTCAGGTAGAAGCTGCCGTTAACCTCTCCCCAGCTGAGGCTAAGCTACTGAGTCAGACTGAAAGCTTAGAGCCAGAGCAACGGCTAGCCTTACAAAAATATGAGATTGCTAAGTTCTATAACCTACCGCTAGAAGACGTTGATGCCGATGTGGTGCTACAGGATGACAGCGGTAGACGCAGAGGGCGACTGCTCAACTTGGAATGGAATAAATATCCAGAGACGGCGATTGATGTCGATGTTAGAGCGCTAGAGCGACAAGGGCAGTGGCAGCAGGGCTATACCCCTTGGGACTTATCGAACGCGGCGCTCAAACAAAAGCTCAGGCAGTTGCTCGGGATAGACGCCTATCTGGAGCTGGGTAAGACCTGGGACAGCGAGTCGTTAGACACGTTCAAGCAAAACACGCTCAACTATGCACCGCAGATTAAGGCGGTCTTGAACTTCTCAGTCAAGCCAGAGATGAGTGCGGCGCAGATCCTCAATCAGCTGCTAGAGCAGATGGGATTGACCTGCGTGAACTATCAGCCCCGGCGTGAAGGGAAGCGCACCCGCATCTATGAGTTAGACCCAGTGGTCTATGAACAGCAGATGGAGATCCTAGAACGGCGTAAAGCGCTCAGAGAGCGAGCCAAGGAACCTGACACAGCCCCCTTATTTAACTATTCAATTACGGGGGACTGTGCCACGGAGAACCCAGTGATACAGCCCCTAGAAATAGGTGCTTTAGAGCAATGGAGGTGGGGCACATCGCTCAGTCCTTGGGTGATTCAAGATGAGGTGGGACAGATGGTGACCATCAGAGGTAATAGTGGTACTACTTTCATCGTTGGTAAGCAGGAATTAGTCCCGTGGGATGGCACCCAGTAGCCATTTCAGCAGTCATCATCCGACAGTCCGAGATCCGAGAGGTTCGCTTTCCTGATCCGACAGATTGGCCTGCGTCGATAGCGCGGCGCATGAATGCGTTATCTTTGAGCTATCCAGCCAGAGTGCAGACAGTCTCCTGCGCATGACAGAGAGTCACGCTGATGCCTGAGTTACTGACAAAAACCCTTAGCTTTACCGAATACTTGCTGCTCCCCTACGATGGCAGGAAGACTGAGCTGGTGAACGGCCAACTTATCGAAATGACTGAGCCGAGCAGCTTACATATCAATATCATCAGAGCGTTGACCAAGCTGCTAGATCGCTATATTGATGCTGAGAATCTTGACTTAGAGTGCATCAGCGGTCCTGGTGTTGAAATCCCACGTTCTGGCCGCAGAAGTGATGCGCGCGACCCCGATATCATCGTGTGTCAGCGTGACCAATGGCGAGCCATGAGCCATCTGACTAAATCAATATTTTTAGAAGGCAATCCACCCGATTTAGTGATTGAAGTGTCTAGTCCTGGCAACGAGTCCAGTGACACGGTGGATAAACGCCTCGAATATGCCCTCGCAGGAATAGCCGAGTACTGGATTATCAATCCTATACGTGACTACGTTCTGGTACTAAATTTAGACACTGCGACAGGCGAATATCGAGAGGTTGGAGAATACAGGGGAGCTGAACCAATCCACTCAATTTTGCTGCCCAAGTTCAATGTGACTGCTGAGACCTTGCTCGCGCCGTTCTAAAAGAGTTGCCCTGAATCTAAAGCACTAATTAACGCGTCTATTAGCACCAGCACCTCAAAAATATCAGCACCATATGAGCTATAGTAGTTTTCTTGTACTACTATTTTCTGTATTGGTATAACCATAGCTCAATCAACCGATTGCACTAGGAGAATTTGCTCATGGCACACGAATTTGAGTCAGGCTTCTTTGTTGCCAAAGGCGCGTGGCATGGGCTGGGGACAACATTACAGCAGGCACCGACAACAAAGGATGCCGTGATGCAAGCTGGCTTAGACTGGCAGGTGATTGAGAAGCCTTGTGCCGAAAACGCAGAGACAACTGCTCCATCACATCAAAAGCAGTTAGTACGCGACTGCGATGAGAAAGTGCTGGGCACAGTTGATCGCGACTACACTCCATTACAAAACCAAGACGCCTTTCGCTGGTTCGATCCACTGATCGAGAAAGGCGGCATGTCGTTAGAAGCTGCTGGTAGTTTGCAAGGCGGTAAACGCGTTTGGGTGCTTGCCAAAATCGCTCGAACGGAAGGCAGAGTTGGGCTTAACGACTTGATCCATTCCTACCTACTGCTGCACAACTCTCATGACGGTTCGACAGCTGTCTGGCTACAGTTCACGCCAATACGAGTTGTCTGCATGAATACCCTGTCTGGCGCAGCCTCTAGACGTTTTCAAGACTTGTGGGAAAAGCGCTCTGCCTGCATTCCCCATACAGCCTCTCTACCAGAGCAAATGGCGAGAGTGCAGAGTCTAATTGATCTCAATAAGCTCGAATTTCAAATGAGCGTAGAAGAATATCAAGCGATGGCTGACCAAGAAGCCAATGAAGATCTACTGTCTACCTATCTGGGCAATGTTCTAGAGACAGTTCGCCCACGGCAACGACCAGAGTGGCCACAGCTATTAACCAATTTTGAGCGTGGACGAGGAAATCGTGGTAGGACGCTATGGGACGCTTATAACGCAGTCACTGAGTGGATAGACCATCAGCAGGAAGTATCAGCCGAGCAACGGTTACTTTCTAGCTGGTTTGGAGCAGGCGCTGCATTGAGAAAAAAAGCTCATCGAGAAGCGATCTCGCTGGTTCAAAACGGCTCAGCCAGTAGAACTGCTTACGACAGGCGTCAGAAAATAATCAGCGATCGGCTCAAGCAAAAAACGCTGACTCAAGAGCTTCAAGAAAGCATCAGTCAGCTAAGTGCCGGAAAGAATACACCCTACAACGCACAAACGGAAACGACGCTGGCTGATCGCATCAAGTCGTTGGCAAAAGATTAGGTGAAAAGAGATGTCTGTAGATAACTTTTCATCTGAACTGATAAAGCGTATCCAAACTGCCCAGCTCAGAGCAGCGCTTGCGGTGAATCAAGCGGTCATTACGCTTTACTGGCAAATCGGCAAACTGATTCTAGAGCGCGAAGAACAAGAAGAATGGGATGACGAAGCGATCAGTAAGCTGTCTCAAGACCTGACACGTCGGTTTCCAAGCACAGTCAGTTTCTCGCCAAAGAACCTTAAGTACATGAAGCGGATGGCAGCGGCATATCCAGAGAAGAAGCTTGTGCAGCACGCTCTCGCATATCTTCCCTGGGAGCATAACCAGTCACTCTTAAGGAAATTAGATTCGCAAACTCAAAGAATATGGTACGTCCGGAAAGCCGTAGAGTACGGCTGGAGCCACAATATGCTAGAAATCCATATCGAGAGCAATCGGATTGCCCGCGAAACGCAGATCGACTTTGACTTTGAACCAACGTTGCCTCCTGACGGCTCTGACCTGAGCCGTCAGCTGATACAGAATCAGCACAGCGTCAACCTCATCAAGCTCCAGGAAATCGCAAAAGAGGACAACTTAAAGCAGGCTCTGGTCAATCACATCGGTCATTTTTTACTGAGCCTGAAAGTCGGATTTGCACTTGTCGGCAGCCAATACCGTTTCGACGTTGGCGGGGGAGAGTTCTTCGCTGATCTCATTTACTATCATGTGAAACTACAGCGCTATGTGGTCATTGCTATCGAAACGACTAAGTTCAAGCCGGAGTTCGTCGGCAAAATGAACTTTCTCGTCAACGTAGTCAATGACAGACTCGCAGGTGAGAAGGATGAACCTACGGTCGGGATGATTCTGTGCAAATCTAAAAGCAAAACCGTTGCTGAGTACACACTTGGCTCTCTTAAATCATCGATAGGCGTTGCAACTTACGATCAAGCTAAGGGATTGCCACCACACTTGGACAACGGACTGCCGACGGCACAGCAACTGGAGGAACAGCTTGCGATCGCAACTCAAGAATTTGAGTCGTAGCTGTAAATTCGCCTTGACCTTGTTTCAATAACAGTCGAAAGCAGCATACAAAAAGTGTGATCGCACTTAGACAGCTAGGGTGTAGCGAGTACCTTTGGAACATCGGCCTCAATACCATCAGTGATGCAATCAGATAGGTACTCATCTATAGTCTCTTGGAAATCTTGCTTTGTCTCAGCGGGTGTCTCACCTCTGAAAGTAATAGTATCTCGATCTATGTTGATCACTAGACCATAAATCAAGTTATCGTCAGCATCGATAGTCAGGCGGCCTACGTAGCCTTTGTATTCAAACGTATTAGGCATCATCGTCTTGCTCCTCCGCTTTGGTGCTATCTGGCGTTATGCCGCAGTCTGTCAAATATTTTCTAAGACTGCTAACCGCTCCCTTATCTGTGTTGGTACCGTTTTTGTGCGGTGTATGGAATCGCCCCACTCTACTACCAATGACAAATCGCACTCGTGAGCCATTCCCCTGTTCAATCTTCCCGCCTACTGCTCTGATTAGGGATTCTACTCGAGTCCACCTAAGGTTAGTCAGCGGTGGAACTTTCCAGATATCAAGCAACGTTTTCCGGTGCTTATTGCTAAGTGATTTAGGCATTTCTAGTTTACTCTGACCACAATCCTTAATGCCGTTTATCAGCGCTTCGAGACTCACGAACGCGACCCTAAGCTTATGCTTTGGGTCGGCTACTCTATCATCTAGCGGTCGATAGAGAGCTTATACCTGTCTTCTGAGCTGTGGGTGCAACTTGTACTTTTTCACAGTCAGCCGAATAGCTTCAGCATGAGCATCGTCGAGGTCATCAGAATAAAACCTCACAACCATGTCCTCGCAAAATTTCACAGCTTCTAGTCCGACTTGCTCGTTGATATAGTTTCGTGCGATTTTGGCCGAGCCAGCCACTAGTGCCCAGTTCTCGCGCATCTCAGCAGCAGGAACACCGAAGAGCCCCTTGTAAATAATATTGGTGTACTTTCCATAGGCAGACTGATGCAAATTCAGATCGCTTAGTAAATCGGTATACGTTCTACGAGCTGGCTTGCCACTCTCACGCGTAATCAACCATCGCGTCGTTGCCCGACTACTCTTGGCTGTATAGACACCTTTAAGAGCGACAAACGACTCCGCGTAAAAACCTTTGATCGCAAACCATCGCAAAAATGCTCCAATGCGCTCACGTGTAGGCTTGCGTGTTTGGCCAGGATTCAGCAGGATATCCATCGATAGATCGAACCAATCTGACGCCTCAATAACCTTATAGCTATTGTTGTCGTCACCCAAAAGATTAATCACCCTGTAACGGTTGCCAGATGGTGCTTTGAAGTACTCCACACCGTCAAGATTAATCACCCTACTGGTAAGCGTTGGCTGAGGGATACCTATATGCTTTTGAGCCATACGAAAACCAAACCCAATAGACGGTTCACCCTGCCCCAAACCATTCGGGTCGATCACAATAGCTCTGAACTCTCGCTCTTCGTAGACAACGGTGATCAGGTTGCCTGCCTCGATAGAATTGCTCTTACTCATCTGAGTTTCCTAAGTGCTTCATTCAAAATTTGACACCGTGCCTAATTCATACAGAAGGTCATATCTGAACTGGCCTATTAGCTACACATCATCAAAAGTCTGCAATATTGCAGACTTTCCGAAAAGCTTGCAATATTGCAGACTTTTCTAGAAACTGATCTTTTCAAATTCGGCGATCGCAGACTTCAAATGCTTGCGGTCTTTTTCAGAGAAATCTGAATGCTCTCCCACCTTTTCTGCTGCTTTGATAGCTCTTTTGACTAAAGTTTCTAGCTGGGTCGCAGCAATTCGTTTAGCGTTCGTTTCTTCTGCTAAGTGGCCTTTCACGGTACGCGTGGATTTGCCAGTCAGTTCCGTCAAAGCTTTAGTCAGCGTTTTAACACCCTTAGGTGGTCGTCCTGGATAGTCTTTGTAGCCAGCTGCCTTAAGTCGCTCAGCTAATCCTCTAACTTCTTTAGGGGTGTAGTCTTTACGCTGTTGATTTTCTTCTACTTCTATATCCAATGCCCTAGATGGTTCAGCAGCAGAATCGAAATCAAAAACTTTGACATCCACTCTGTCATTTGAGAAGTGCTGATTCCATGCTTTTGTATTTGAGGACTTAATCATAGCCAGCGCTGCTCGACGGTGGCTACCAGCCAGCAAACGACCATTCTTGTCTACAGCAATAGGACTAATCAGCCCTATTGCCATAATTGAGTCTGCTAACTCAGCGACATGACTATAGTCAATCGGGCGCGAATCTGGATTTGCTCTATCTCTTATGTCGTCAAAAGGCAAAGAACCTCTGATCTCTTCTAGCTCCAGGTTCTGATTTTTCCTTGTAAGACTCTTCGGCGTCTCCCTTTTAGTCTGCGCTATTAAATTATCTAGATTCATAACCTTCCCCCACAGCCTTCAAAATTTCGTCTGCCAACCTTGCATATTCTCTAGCCCCAGCAGTGGCTGCTCTGCCCTTCATCTGGCCCAAAGTTAATCCACTTTCGTTGGCGTCAACGTGGCAAATGCGGTACTGAACAGACGAACCAAATACTGGCAATCCGGCTTCTTTGAATTGCTCATGCAGCATCTCGCCCCTTCTGCTGGGTTTCGGAGGCACACGAGTCAGCAGGATTCTATAATCGTCACTTTGCAATTTTGCTTCCTGAATCGAAAGGAATGTAGCTGTCACTTCACCCGCATCAACTCCGCAAGGCAAAATAACCAAGTCCATATTGCGAGATAAGCTACCCAATTCCTCTAGGTCAGGATTTCCCTGGGTATCAATCCACAGAATTTCACAGTCATTAGGTACATCACCGTTGATGCCATCTATCACTGTGAACCCTAGCTTATGTCCATTTTTCTCTGCTCGCTCTGCCCAGTAAGTCGAACTTTGATTACTGTCAGCATCTGCTAAGACAACCTTAAAACCTTTCTGAGAAAGCGCATAGCAAACATGAATAGAGACTGCACTCTTACCCACACCACCTTTACTAGATGCGATTGCCACCTGAAATCGCCTCATAAAATCGACCTACAAGTAAGACTCCCAAAAAGTCTGCAATATTGCAGACTTTTCTTTGAGCCTAATACTAGTTTTAGTCTGCTATGTTTGCAAGCTTTTCATCTGCAAAATTCGTTTGATTTTTTGGATGTCAGGTTATCAGTTGCGATCGCCACATTACTAAGGTCGTGTTGTCAGCGCATCCTTTGCACGACCCACAGCAGTTATCATTCTCAGCCCCTGATCGAGATGGAACCGAAGGACTCTGGCAGCTCATGCGATCACACTCCCGTTCCACCTCGATCAGGGGCACTTTCTGTAGAGATGTTGCGAGACAGTGTAGTCAATCCCAATGCCATCGCTAAAATAACCAGCGTTGAGTCACAAGGCATATGGCATGACGGTAGAAGTTTATAAGCCCGTTTTGAAGTCTAGCCCCGTGCGGTCGTCTTCCGTTCGCTCTGTGTCCAAAACTAGCCCCGTGCCTCAATCCATAGAGACACCGCTCAGAGAGATCAGACACGTTTACCATCCGATTGCGCCGCGCACTGATTTAGTGCTGGCGATCGAGGCGATGACGCATCCAAACGAACCGAGTTTTGCCGAGCTAGAAGACTTTATCTACTCAGAGCTGTTGTAAAAAAAATAAATTATTTACGACACAGCTAAATCGAGCAACCGCTCAGGTGCTCAAGGCTCGATGCCAGCAGCACAGCTCTACAGGCTGACATAGCCGCGCTGTGCTCGGCGTTTGGTGATCGCACTCATGATCTGAAGTCCTTCTTCGTAGCTCTCACAGGAATGCTCAAGGCTCTGGCCCTTTAAAGCGCTGATGCGACCCCAGCGGCGCAGGACAACCCATTGGCCAAATAGATTCTGACGTAGTTCGCACGAATAGTGGCGCGTTCCCTTAAGCCAACCTTGTCTGCGCCAGCTTTCAACCTGATAGTTCATTGTCCGGACTACTATCTGTCGCTCGATTGGCTCAATACTACCGCCTATCTGTGGAAAGTGCGATCGCGCGTAACGTTGGCTTCAGCCTCAGATAAATCGCAATTCTTTGAGGTTGAGATATCGTTAACGGCAAGGAGAGCGCTAAATTAACACCCCTTTTTGAGACAGATTAAACACCTAGACTCAAGCACTGGCAAGTGATTGAGAAGCTCAAGCAGCAGCGTTTCAGAGTACTCAGAAAACGACCATTTTTGGGACAGTGGACACCTAGAAAACGTCTCTTTTCTGAAGAGATGACGCCCAACCACTGGGCCTATGATGTTGAAGCACAACTACGAGATATAGCCAAATGTGGTGTACGCCAGGAACTTAGGCGACCTTCTGTTGTTGCGTTTGTGTGATTGTTTCTTCTGCCTGTCGAATGCCGTGAAATAGTCGTATGTCAAACAATCTATTAAGTGCCCGACACTATCTTAATTTTTGATATATTACCGAGCAGAGCCATCCGCGTTATGGCAGTTTAATAAGCCTGGCAACACATAGCTGTAGCGTATCTACAAGTGCTTATAAATGGAGTTCTATACCATAGCGAGGATGTCATGAACATGAACTAACAGATTATGCGCAGTCATAGAGAACTCATTACTGCGCTAGAAGAAATCAGATGGAATGGGATGCCTCAGTGTCCCTACTGTAGCTCAACCAACTCATCCCCTATAGAGGAAGGACGAAGACATCACTGCAATATTTGCTACACGTCATACAGTGTGACCGTAGGAACATTTTTGCATAAGACGCACATAAGCTTGGACAAATGGTTTCGTGCCATATACATAGTCCTTTCTTTAAAAAAAAAGGCGTGAGAAGTTTGGCCCGAGAAATACAAGTAACGAATAACACAGCATCGTCCATCATAAAGAGGATACGCAAAGCAGAGCAGGACGAAGTAGATCTAAAGCTAATCCGAAAGATCTTAGACTTGCAAGAAGACTGGTACAATACTAATAGATTGAAATAAGCAATTCTATGGGTAATATTTTCCATGATTACTTATACGGATTATTGTTATTAATAAACGCCCAAGTTCAACAGTCCGGTCAAAAAACGACTGATTGGGCTGTTATTATCCCTATAATAAGTGCTGTTATATCAGCTATTCTAACTGGCTTTGTATTCAAAAGAGCAGAAGAAAATAGAAAGAGTAGGAGAGAGTTAGAAAACCGAGTAAAAGAAGCTGAATATAGAGAGCTTGAATCTAAAAAAAATCAAGAATTAGCAGAGATACGCGGCAATTATGAAAGAAGGCTTCAGGAAAAAGATTTTGAGATAAACCAGAGGTCTCTAAACTTACAAGAAGTCAAAAGCCAACTAGAAGATAAAATAAGAAGCTTAGAGGGAGAAAAAAAGTTTGAGCTTGACTTAAAGGAACTTGAGATTAGAAAACTTGATAGCGAGAACGCAAACCTGCGGCTCAAGTCACCTGAGGTTCTATACGATACTTACTCAGAACTTAAAAAAGCTACCGACACATTTGTCGAAGATCTAAGAACAGAGATCTCAAAACTAGAAACACAGGTTGATAATCAGAATAAAGAGATTGAAGAACTGAGAATCGAGAATGCTGACAAAGAAATTATTAATATAGAGCTGATACGAAAAGAGGAGCTTGAAGCAAGAGAAAAAATATTTAAGAAATATTTATTGAATTTTAGCAATCTGCAAGAGAGGACTAAAAGAGCTAGGGTCGCAGAAAACTGGATAGAAATCAATAAGAAATCCTTAGTGAAAGGGGCAGTTGAACACATTTCTGAGAAATATCCTCAAGAGACAAAGGTTTCCATACTAGAACACGATATGGACGATTATTTAGACTGGGTGTGGTGGAGTCTCAGAAAAGGTTATCCTATTAGTCTGAAAGAGATACAGCTCAAACCTAGAGTCTCAGGATTATTTCTTTCAGAAGCTTTTAGGTTTATCAAAAAAGAAAGAATTTCACGAGAACTCACTGACAAATCCGCAGATGAAATAAACCTTTTTATCAACGAACTAATTGCTTACTTCTCTTCGCCTGCTTTTCGCTAATGAAGTCATTGAAATCTGATATATCTCTTCTACGAGAATTCTTGCATTTGGAGAGGACTGTTCTAACTGACTCCATAACAGCTAAAAGTTGGTCATTCATTGCTGGAGTAGGCTCATCATAGATGAAATGCCGGAGCATTTCATCTATGGATATCTGGGCGTTTTCTAGTGCATTTTCTATATTTGTCATATCCATAGTTACAACCGCTCCAACAAAAAACTAAACAGCATTATCAATACCACTACTCTTTTATAGTACATATGTATTTACAAAGCAAGTAATGGTAGACTCTGGGGATCTTTGTGCGCTTATACTCACTAGGTGGCTTGTGAATACAACGTTTTGGACTCAAGGTGGATGATAGGCCGTCCAAAATAGCAAGCATCAATTTAGCCACCTGCTGGTCTTATGAGGAGCCTACCATAATGATTCTTCTTGCTCATTTTCTCTTTTCCCGTGTATGTACTCATCAAATTCTCCTACGCTTTCTTCCCTATTACTCTCTATTTGGCGTATCAGGTCTTCTACCTGCCCATGTAGATATTGGAAATCACTATAAAGCTGAGGATAAGCACTTTCAGCAGCTGTAAGCTCGCTTTGAAAAGCCCTCATCTTCTCTACGAAAGCATCTACAATATACTTCTCGGGCCACTCATCTCCTGTCTCCCATAGGTTGGTCATAGCAGTATTCCGAAAATTTTATAAAAACTAAGCCCTACAGCTCAATTCTTTGCGGATAGTACTGCTTATTCCAAAAAAAAGTCGACACCGTAAACTGAGACACTTCTCTTTAGCGGTAGTGTGATAAAGGTTTGCACAGCTACAGCACGATCAAGAAATCATAGGGGTGGCCAAGTTAGCTAGGTAAAACTCCTCATAGTCCAAGCGACTAAACAGCTTCCAAGTTTTAGGTTATTTGTAGTCCCCTTCGAAAAGGAAAATTCCATACTACAGGCTCTTAATTCTGAACGGACCCAGGGTATCAAAGGTCTGGAGCCTCTCCATCATTTAGAAGTCTAAGAAATTGTTCCATGGCCAGAAGCCTTTGTGAGACTTGAAGCAAAGCATACATATCGCATACTTCCGCTTGCTTTGCTTCAGAATAAAACCACTAGTACTTCGGATCTTCACAGTCTCAAAACTTAGACCTTTTGAAGCCTGTGAAAAGAACGTCTCATTCTGTGTCTCACAATAGCGTTCTCAAAAGCTCTTAAAGGTAGCGAAACGCTTGAATAGGCTTCGCCTTCTCTATGAGCAGAACATCCAATAGCTCAAATCTGTAGTGTGCAGCCTGTTGAACTGGACAGCTATAGACAGGGGCTTAGGACGAAGCACACTATCCTGCCTAGCAAGAGCCCAAACTCATCGGACTGATTGAAAAAGAAGTTATGTCTCAGATTGGCATTCTCTGCCTTGCTGCAACTGGTCATCTGAATACCTTTTTACCACTCGCACAAGAACTACAACAGCGTGGGCATAGCATTACCTTCTTCAGTTCCCTAGAGGTTCAGCCTAAAGTAGAAGCATTTGGGTTTGGATTTGAAGCAGTATGCAGTAACTACTCATCTTCTAACGAGAACTCAGGCAACCAGCAGCAATCAAAAGGCGGGTTATTTAATATCCGTCGTACTTTGCAAGATTTCGCAGTCGTCGCAGAGTCTAGACTTAAAAACGCACCTGCAATCATTCAGAGCTGCGGCATTGACATGCTGCTTGTAGATCTATCGGTTTTCGAGGGTGGCACAATCGCAGACAAACTACGTGTACCTTACGTTACCGTATGCTGCCTGTTGCCTTTTTATCAAGATGTTGCTGTTCCACCTATTTTTACGACTCGACCATATAGTCTCAGTGGGTGGTCCAAACTTCGCAATTGGTTTGCCTATCGACTATCCAGAGAGCTGGTACGTCCCATCCAGCAGGTGATTGCCAGCTATCGTCAACGATGGCAGTTGCCACCTCAGACCAACAACAATGACTACTTCTCTGAACTAGCAATTATTACTCGGCATATCCGTGAGTTTGAATTTCCTCGTCAACTACCGCCACACTTTCACTTCACTGGCCCGTTCCATCGTTCTCTGAGCCGCTCATCTATCTCGTTTCCCTACGAGCAGTTAGATAGCAGGCCCTTAGTCTACGCCTCTATGGGAACGCTACAAAACCGCTCTGTCTCTATCTTTCAACAGATTGCAAGGGCCTGCGTAGGGTTAGAGGCGCAGCTAGTTATTTCTTTAGGGGGTGGGCTGACCCCTGATGAATTACCGACTTTGGCTGGCAACCCCATCGTAGTTAGCTATGCTCCCCAACTAGAGTTACTTAGAAGAGCAAGTCTTACGATCACTCACGCGGGACTTAACACGGCTCTAGAATCCCTTAGCTATGGGGTCCCAATGGTTGCGATTCCAATCACTGATGACCAACCTGGTGTAGCAACGCGAATTAGGTGGACGGGCGCAGGCGAACTGGTGTCTGTTTCTCAACTAGATACTTTGTTGAAGGCAACAATAGAGAAGGTTCTAAATATACCTACCTATAAGCAAAATGCTATGCGATTGAAACGAGCTATTGAAGAAACAGACGGCGTTAACTATGCCTGTGATGTTATAGAACAAGTGATATCCACTGGTGAAGTCGTCACGAGACCGAAGATACGTGAATAGCTGCCGGGGGCGCAGACAGTCAGGAAGTCTCTGCACAACAATTCAGTGGAGTGTGACGACTAACCATTTGCTACTCGAAGCTTAAGCCTGATCACTCTGCATAAACTGCCAGACGGGTCTATCATCCCACACTTGAACTGCAACTAATCTATCGAAGCGCCAGTACTCTTCAGTCTTCCACCTGTCTCCTGGCATTCCGTACTCTTCAATCACATCAACTATTTCTTCATCGGTAAACACCTTTCCGTGTATTGGTTTGCGGTAGTCGTCTCCTCGCCCAGTCGTGTCTGTTGCGATTGCAAGACTTGGCATACTGTCAGGATAGGTGAATGAAATCATATCGCTGTCGAACAAAGACAGGGGAAGCTCTAGCTTCTTTGGACTTGAACCACTGAAGAAACCGCCCTCGTTGAAGAAGTCATCATACTCGCCTAAAACGAAGTACAAAGGACTTTTGAGATGTGGCTGCTTGCCTTTCTTCACGAACTCGCTGTGGAGCCATGCTTCGACGCTTCGACGTTCTTCAAGGTAGCCAGGATGTAACCAAGTCCGCTGACCGCTTTCTTTAAGAGCAGATAACAGGTCCTCTGCAACATCATCGGATTGAGGGGTATGGCCCCGACTAGTGCAAAATCCGGCCATAAGGCTGAAAGCCTTGCAATGATTGAGGTACAGAGCCTGAAATAGAGACCTATCAGAAAAAGTACTAACTAACAGACAGAACGGCGTGATCGCAGCCGTTTTTGGATTTAGTCACACTTTACTGGCACAGAGTATAACGAATACTTTGCGCCAGTAGAATGTAACTTTTTAAAGGCTAGCTTAATTGGTAAGTTTACATGTTCGATTTGAGCAAATGCTTCTGGTACGTGTTGTAAAAATAGAAAACTTTTACGAATAGAAAGTAGTGGTTTAAATGCGTTCGTAAACGTAATCTCTTCTATCCTACTTAATCCATATAGCCCTCGATTTGAAACGGTTACATGGATCCTCTTTATTGAGAAACTTTCACCTAATATGGAACTTAGAGAGGAAGGTGAAAACTGACGTCTCGAACCAATGATTCACTTGATCAGCTCATAGTAGCAAATCAAACTATCTATACTTTAAATGCTTTCAAGAGACGTTTAAAGCTACTGTTTTGCCACTATATTTTAGACCCGAGGGCTGATGACCTGGAGGATTGAGCGAGTGAAGCCTCAGTTAGCTGCTGCCGCCCAGACAGATCCGCTCAGTCAAAAAAGGCAAAACGCCAGCTGCGTGGCTAACTAACGCACTTCAGAACGTACGTTAGTTAGTATTTTTCCTAGATAGGCTAAAAATCGGGGCCTGTGATCCAGTCATGGCAGTGATTCTAGCCTTATGGCTGGATTTTGCAATAGTCGGGGCCGTACCCCATTGAGAGCAGATATTCTTGAAAAGCTCGCTACCTTCGCTGTAGTAGTGCGTGATATAGCTCGGGATTGCGACCATGCCGCTTTTGTTCTCGACTAAGTGCTGCCTCAGCATTGTAGCGGCAAGCCATCAGACGGGAAAAGGGTTGCAGAAGAAGGCTTAAATTACTTTAGCTTGAGCTGAGGTGCAACCTGCCGATAGTAAGTAGAGCGGCTACAACCTACCTGCTCGCAAATTTCTTTTATCGTCAGCGCTCCCTCATTAGCCAGTGCGATCGCCACTTTCACTTGACTCTTATCCAGCGACTTCGGACGGCCTCCCATACGGCCACGGGCACGAGCTGCTTTCAATCCTGCCATCGTCCGTTCCCTGATCAGGTTGCGCTCATATTCTGCCATCGCGCCAATCACAGAGAACACCATCTTTCCCGCTGGCGTTGCAGTGTCGAAGCCATCCTGAAGACTAGCGAACTCCACGCCACGCTCTTTGAGTCCTTCGACGATCTCTAGTAGATGACTCAGCGATCGCCCAAGCCGATCCAACTTCCAGATAACAAGCGTGTCCTTCTTGCGAGCATACTTCAGCGCCTCAGTTAGCCCAGGCCGCTCTGACGTGCCACCGCTGATGCCTTCATCGGTGAAGATCTTCTTACAACCAGCCTCCTTCAAAGCGTCCAGTTGTAGATCTTCTTACAACCAGCCTCCTTCAAAGCGTCCAGTTGTAGATCGAGGCGCTGTTCAGTCGTGCTAGTTCGGGCGTATCCCACCTTCATGTACCAAAACTCGCAAACGGGGGTGCTTATAGACACATAGATAATGACATAACTTTTGACACACAAAAACGGTCCAAAAAGCAGCTTTTTTGCTGTTCTGCAAGCATGTGTCAAAAACGGTGGGGTTGAAGGAGTTATAACTATTTCTGGTGTACAGCATAGGAGATAAAAAAAGGCGTATCCTTC